>Ga0209526_10000619_pt1 | contig 23332 bp, 20 predicted proteins | sample JacPinW_OM2H0_M1_FD_188566 | JGI IMG/M metagenome (GOLD analysis project Ga0209526, IMG submission 188566) | Forest soil microbial communities from Algoma, Ontario, Canada - Jack Pine, Ontario site 1_JW_OM2H0_M1 (SPAdes) (version 2) | ecosystem: Environmental > Terrestrial > Soil > Boreal... | reverse complement strand
AGATGGGTGGGATCAGGACGAATGGGATCTGGCCATTGATTTTTGCGCTTCTCATGAGCCGCGAGAGCAAATTACAAATTCGTGGCCGCAATACGGTATTTATCGCATTTATTACGACGCCTTTCACCGAAGTTGGTTCGTGCGAGGTTTCTACGATTGACGTACACCGAACTTCATGCGCGTTCCGCTTTCAGTTTTCTCGAAGGGGCATCCATACCCGAAGAATTGGCGAGCGTGTGTGTCCAGCACGGGATGCCGGCGATGGCTATGCTTGATCGAGACGGGGTGTATGGCGCGCCGCGTTTTCACCAAGCCGCAAAAAAAACGGCTTCTTTGCGTGCGCACATAGGCGCCGAAGTCACTTCCGCTTTCGGTTGGCGTTATCCGCTGCTCGTGCGATCCCAAGAGGGCTATCGGAATTTGTGCCGCTTGATTACGCGGATGAAATTGCGCGCGCGCAAGGGTGAGGGGCACATCGAGTCCGAAGAACTTGCCGAATTGAGTTCGGGCTTAATTTGTCTGACGGGGGGCGAAGAAGGACCCCTTGCTGTAGCCCTCGAAAAAGGAGGAATTGTCCGGGGAATGGAATGCGTAAGGCAGTTGTGCGAACTATTTGGCGGCGAAAACGTTTATGTCGAGCTGCAAAGACATTACTGCCGCGCGGAAGAATCTCGCAATCAAGCGGCCGTAGAAATTGCCCGCAAATTATCTTTGCCATTGCTCGCCACCAATGGCGTCTGCCACGCCTTGCCGCAAGACCGGGAATTGCTGGATGTCTTCACTTGCATCCGGCATCATCGCCATCTCACAACGGCGGGCCGTCTTCTCAACCGCAATTCAGAGCGTCACTTGAAATCGCCCAAGGAGATGCAGCAGTTGTTCGCAGATCTTCCCGAAGCCATTGCGAACACGCAGAATCTTTCTTCGCGCCTGCAATTCACCTTGCATGATCTGGGGTACGAGTTTCCCAAGTATCCAGTTCCGGATGGCAAGACGCAAATGCAGTTTCTGCGTGACCGTACCTATGAAGGAATGTTGTCGCGCTATGGACCGGGCCATGAGAAAGCGCGTCTGCAACTCGACCGCGAACTGGCTCTTATCGAGAAAATTGATCTTTCGGGTTATTTCTTGATCGTTTGGGACATCGTTCACTTCTGCCAGCGGAACAACATTCTGGTGCAAGGGCGAGGATCGGCCGCCAACAGCGCCGTTTGCTACGCGCTTGGCATCACCGCTGTCGATCCGGTCGGCATGGAACTTCTCTTCGAGCGCTTTCTTTCAGAAGAACGCGGCGAATGGCCCGATATTGACCTCGATCTTCCCAGCGGAGATCAGCGAGAACGCGCCATACAATACGTTTACGATCGCTACGGAAAATTAGGCGCCGCGATGACCGCCAACGTCATCACCTATCGGGGACGTTCCGCAGCGCGTGAAATCGGCAAAGCTTTGTCCTTTGACCCGGAAACTTTGACCCGCTTGGCCGGTCTTGTCGGGGCGTGGGAATACAAAGATGAGAATGACACGCTCGAGCGCCAATTTTGCGATGCGGGTTTCGATCTCCATCATCCGAAAATCCGTAAATTCTTCGAGCTATGCCGAAAAGTTCAGGATTTGCCGCGCCATTTGGGGCAACACTCCGGAGGCATGGTCGTGTGCCAAGGGCAATTGGACTCGGTAGTGCCACTCGAACCCGCGACCATGCCCGGACGCGTGGTGGTTCAGTGGGACAAAGAAGATTGCGCCGACATGGGCATCGTCAAGGTGGACCTGCTCGGCTTGGGCATGATGGCCGTATTGGAAGATTCCCTGAAGATTATTCGAGAGCACCACGGAGAAGAAGTGGATTTAGGGCATCTTCCAGCGGATGATCCGGTGGTTTACGAAACGCTGCAAAAAGCGGATACGGTAGGCATGTTCCAAATTGAAAGCCGCGCGCAAATGGCGTGCCTGCCACGCCTCCGGCCAAAATGTTTTTATGACATCGTGGTCCAGGTAGCGATCATCCGGCCCGGCCCGATCGTCGGCAAAATGGTTCATCCTTATTTGCAACGCCGCCAGGGGCGTGAACTTGCCGAATGCCTGCATCCGTCGCTCGAACCCGTGCTCAAGCGCACTTTGGGAGTCCCGCTTTTTCAGGAGCAGTTGCTGCGGATGGCCATGATTGCCGCGGAATTTACAGGCGGCGAGGCGGAAGAATTGCGCCGAGCCTTTGGCTTCAAACGCTCCGAAAAGCTCATGAAAGATGTAGAAGTAAAGCTCCGGTCCGGAATGGAAAAAAACGGAATCACCGGCGAAGTTCAGGACACCATCGTTAAATCGATCACCTCATTTGCGCTGTATGGGTTTCCTGAGTCCCATGCCGCAAGCTTTGCGCTGCTCGCGTATGCCAGTGCCTATCTCAAATGTCATTACCTCGCGTCATTCACCGCCGCCATGCTCAACAATCAACCCATGGGTTTCTATCATCCCGCTACGCTCGTCAAGGATGCCCAGCGCCACGGCCTGCGCATTCGTCCCATCGATGTAACCCGCTCCGACTGGCTCTGTACGTTAGAAAAAAATGATGGAAAGTTTTCTCTCCGTCTTGGCTTGTGCTATGTCAAAGGCCTGCGGGAGGTCCAGGGGCGCGAAATTGTCCGTCAGCACGATGCCCGATCGTTTAGCTCGATCGAGGATTTGCAGTTTCGTGTACCGGCCATACAAAAATCCGAGTTAACAGCTCTCGCGGAAATTGGCGCTTTGAATTTTGTTGGGACGAAGCCTGGATTTCATCGCCGGGATGCGCTCTGGCAAATTGAGCGAGTCTCGCGCCGCGCCGGTCCGCTTCTTGAAACTTGTGAAGAGCCGGAACAAGTCGAGAACGGATCGAATACGAGCTGTTCTCCTTTGCGGCCCATGACTGCGGAAGCTCGTCTAGTCGCCGATTTTCGCAATACGGGAATGACGGTGGGCCCGCATCCCTTGCGTTATCATCGCCAGAATCTAAAGCAGCAAGGTATTCTCTCGGCCCTGGACCTCCATCATTTGCCGGACGGAGCGAAAGTCCGCGTCGCTGGTTCTGTGATCGCGCGCCAGCGTCCCGGCACCGCCAAAGGTTTCGTGTTTCTCAGCCTCGAAGATGAAACCGGTATTTCCAACGCCATCGTGACTCCACGGCTGTTTCAGCAAGATCACGTCGTTATCGTTCATCAACAATTTCTACTCATCGAGGGCCGCCTGCAAAACCAGGACAACGTAATTTCCGTCAAAGCCGAACGCATTCGCCCGCTATCCATTACACGGGCCGAAACAACGTCCCACGACTTTCACTGACGAGGAAATCACAAAGCCGAACCGTTTCCTTCGGGCAATGCAACATTTTGCAGTAAAGTAGTGCCGCAATGGATCCGATTCACAAACGAAAAGAGCCATGACGATTCGAGAGAAGACCTACTGGCTGGACACCGTACAAATGCCCGCACCGGAGCGACAATCCCTACCCGAGTGGGTAGACGTAGCCGTAATCGGCGCAGGGTTTACGGGGTTGTCGGCGGCGAGGGCGCTCGCAAAACGGGGCGCGACGGTCGCTGTGTTAGAGGCGCATACCGTCGGTTGGGGAGCGAGCTCTCGAAATGGCGGAATGGTCCTCACGGGATTGAAGCTCGGCCCCGCCACGCTAATCTCCCGCTACGGAAAAGAGCTCTCCCGCCGCATGTACGCCGGGTCCCTGAGGTCGATCGATTGCGTCGAGCAGATCGTCCGCGAAGAAAATATCGACTGCGACTTCGCCCGCTGCGGTCACCTGGAGGTCGCGTGCAAAGCCAAACATTTTGACGACTTTCAGCGCAGCGCGGAGATAATTGCTCGCGAGTTCGGTCATCAGCTTGGCCTCATTCCCAAAGACCGACTGCCATCCGAGATCGGCTCGGCGATTTATCATGGCGGCCTGGTGGACGAGACCAGCGCCGGGGTCAATCCTGCCCGTTACGTAGCGGGTTTGGCACGAGCCGCCGAGCGCGCCGGCGCTGCCATCTTTGAAGATGCGCGCGTTGAGAAGATCGAACGCCAGAACAACCACGGGGCACATGCCTGGAAGGCCACGACGTCGCACGGCGCGTTGCGCGCACGCGAGGTCTTCGTCGCCACCAGTGGCTATACGAGTCGCGTCACGCCCGCTTTACAGAGAAAAATCGTTCCCATCGGCTCTTACATCATAGTGACGGAGGTGCTGGCGGAAAAAACCGCTCAAGAGCTTAGCCCGCGCAACCGTATGATCTACGATTCCAAGAACTATCTTTATTACTATCGCCTAACACCAGACCGGAGAATGCTCTTCGGCGGCCGCGCGGCCTTCTTTCCCGAAACCGACCGCAGCGTACGCAACAGCGCGGAAATTCTGCGCCGGGGCATGATCGACGTGTATCCACAATTGCGGGGCGCGAAGGTCGAATATGTCTGGGGCGGAACGCTTGATTTTGCGTTTGACATCCTTCCGCATGCCGGGCAGCTCGACGGAATATACTTTTCCGTCGGATATGCGGGTCATGGCGTGGCCATGGCAACTTATCTCGGAGCGAAGATGGCGCAATTGATCTTGGATGGCCAGGACGAAAATCCATTCTCCGGAATGCCGTTCCCCGGAGCACCTCTGGGTCTCTACAATGGCAACCCGTGGTTCTTACCGTTTGCAGGCCTCTGGTACAAGTTTCTCGACTGGATGATTTGACAGCGGACGCGAAGCTTCAGGCAGCTTGCGAAACGCCCGCTCGCCGGCCAAAAACCAAGTATGCCAAAGGTCCAAGCGCAATCGCCACCGGTCCCCACAGCAGCGCGAACCTGTCGCTCCCCAGCAGAGCCACCAAGCCCATCAGAAGCGGTGCGCCCACGGCATAGAGCAATCCCTTGCGTCCTCCCGGAATAACGAACGCCCGCGGCATTTCCGGTTTGCTCTTCCTCAGTTGCCAGGCCGCCAGCACCGTCATCATCGACGTCGCGACACGCAACCACACGTACACGGTAATCAGCTGCGTAAGCGTGTGCACCGCCAGCAGCCCGTAAATTGCCCCGGAAACTAAAATCGCCATCGCCGGCGTTCCAAATCGCGAATGCGTTTTCGTAAATCCCGCAGATAGAAACCCATCCTGCGCCATAGCGAACGGCATGCGCGTGCTCGCCAATACTGTGCTGTTGAGCAGCGAAACGTTGGCTACCATCGCTGCGAGTGTTATCCATCCGCCCAGCCAGGGCCCGCCGATCAACTCCGCAGCCTCGGAAAAATATCCTCCGTGCCACTCCTGCCAATTTCCCAAGGCCCCCAGGGCGGCAAATGTCGGAAGGAAATACGTCGCCATCGACATAGGAACGACTATGGCAAGTGCGAGAGGATAGCTGCGTCGCGGATTTTCCACTTCCTCTGCGACGCTGGAGAGCTGTTCGTAGCCGGAGTATAGCCACAATCCCAGTGCGAGTCCCACGCCAAAAACCTGGAAAAAGGGACCATGCGGCGGAATCAGGGGAACGAAAGGATTGTGCTTCCATTTCGCCAGGCCCATTACGCTCATCAACAGAATGGGCAACAACACGAAGATTTCCAGAGCGGTCGCCAGGCGTCCCACCAGATTTATTCCGCGAATATTCACGTACGTGATCACGGCCACCAGCGCGATGGACACCACGTAATGCCTCCAGCCAATAATCTGCGGAAAATAAACCCCGAGATAATCCGTAAATAGCACCGCGTAAGCGCTGCCCAGCAAGAACGATGCGGTCCAATTCCACCAACCCGCCAGGAAACCCCAGAAGTCTCCAAACGCCGCGCGTACCCACCGGTAGAATCCTCCCTGCACAGGCATTGCAGTAGTGAGTTCCGCTGCCACCAAGGAAATAGGAACGCACCAGAAGAGTGGCAACACCAGGTGATAGATCAGCGTCATGCCCGGCCCTGAATGGGTCACCTGGTCTTCGAGCCCGAAGGGCCCGCCGGTCGTGTAGGAATACATGACGAAGACGAAATAGAACAAACTCGCGCGGGTGACGGCTGACTTCATCGGTTTGTTAGCAGTTGGTGCATACTTGTCACGTCAGTGAGCCAATTCCGGCAGAGAACGCAACAAAGCGCTCGTGCCATTCCAGAAAATCTGCACGCCGATGCAAACCAGCAAGAACGACGAGAGCCGCATGATCACGCTCATCGCCGTTGCTCCCAAAAGCGTCGCCAGCCGATCCGCGAAGCCGTAGCAGAGAAAGATGCTGAGCGCGATAAGCGCGGATCCCGCCACCGACGCGAGGATGCCGATAAAATTGGGGCCTAGATGCCTCGGGGCATTCGCGCCCAGGGTGATGGCAACAGAGATCGAACCCGGTCCCACAGTAAGGGGCAAGGTCAGCGGATAAAACGCGTTCCTGAAAATATCCTGCGAATTGACGTTTCGCCGCGCCTCGCCGCCCCGGTCATTGTCGTCTTTCTGTTTTAACATCGCCCATCCAGTAGAAATCACGACCAGCCCGCCGCCCACCTGCACAACCGGCAGCGATAGTCCGAAAAATGCCAAGATATGATTGCCGATCAGAAAGGAGACTACCAGCAGAACGAAACTATTGATGGCGATCCGCTGCGCAAGAAGTTTTCTTGCGGCCCTCGAATAATCCCGGGTCAATGCGAGAAAGATAGGGCTGCCTCCCAAAGGATTCACGATTGGGAACAGCGCGCTTAGGATGAGAATGGTGGTCTTTACCGCTTCGAGCAAGGGGCCCCCGGTTTTGGGAGTATATCCGAGCAAGCCCTTAACGCAACTGGCCGTCTCTGTGGTGCGCAATCACGATCTGCGAGGTTGTCACCGCTTGCCCCACATGGCGCTGGGTGTGATCGGCGACGTGAACCAACAAGCCGCCCATGGTCGTCGGCAACGCCTTTTTCCCGACCGCTCTGACTTGTTCCAGGTCAGCCGTCGCGAACGCCCGTACGCGTTCCGCGCTCTTCGCTAGGGCCTTGGTGAGTTCCGCAAACAAGCTGGCGTGCGTCGCACCCGGTTCCAGCTCGCTCCTCAGTTCTGCCAATTGCTCTTCCGTCAGCGCGCGGCCCTCCGCATAGGTCAGCAAACGATCCAGACTTCGCGCGATGTGTCGCACATGAAACGCTACCGGTGGCAGTCCCGCCGGACGCGCGTTCAACTCTTCATCGCGCAACCCGCAGCACCATTTGTCCAAATCTTCCCGGGCCAGTTCCAATGCATGCAGCACGCCCCGCGCCACGGCGTTCACATCAGTCATCGTCCCGCGCAACCAGGGCTCGCGTACAGCCGGCTTCGGTAGCGCCGCTCTCATAGACTGCTTATCGCTCATTTGCGTTCACCTCAACAATGCAAGATCCTTCGAGCTGGCAATCGCGCCAAAGCCGCATTCTAAAACAAACGACCCCGCCTTGCCGAACCACTTGGCGGTGAGCTAGAGTTTCCGTTGAAGGCAAAGGACCTTGATGGCAAAACTGGCAAGCAAGCCCCAACCCAAGGGAAAAGGCAAAGAGAGCGTACGCATTTTAATTTCCCGGACCAAGCTGCAGCACCGCATTACAGAGATGGCTCGCGAAATCCGGAAGGACTTTCCGGATGAACCGCTCCATCTGGTGGGCGTATTGAAGGGAGCGGTTTTCTTTCTCACCGATTTAGGAAAGCAGATTTCCGGTGACGTTTCCTTCGATTTCATCGCCGTCTCCAGCTACGGCGTCGGTACTCATTCCTCCGGGCAGGTCAGGCTCACGAGAGATCTGGATTCCAGTATCGAGGGCAAAACGGTCGTCGTGGTCGAGGACATTCTGGACACCGGGATGACGCTCCAATATTTGCTGCGGGTGTTCGAACAGCGCCGGCCCAAGCGAATACGCGTCGCCGTCTTGCTGGACAAACCAGAACGCCGCATCGCCGCGGTGCGTGCGGACTATGTGGGCTTCACAATCCCCAACGAGTTCGTGGTGGGCTACGGACTGGACTACGCCGAGCGCTATCGCAACCTTCCCGACGTGGGCGTGCTCAGCCTTGGAACGGCCGAGAAGCGCGCCGCAAAGGCCGGATGAACTGGCGATCACAACTGTCACCGGATCGGCGGAACTCTGTTCCGCTGCCTGCTATAATAGTTTCATAGCATGAATCCCGCTGACGCAAATACTCAAACGCTGGCAACAGACCGCGCCCCGGAGATTTCTGCCGAGGTTCTCGCCACCCTCGCCGAAATCGGCGAGGAGGTCAACTCTTCGCTGGATCTCGACGAAGTGCTCGCTCGCACCGCGGCGCTGATCAAACGGCACATCGATTACGAGATCTTTGGCGTGCTGCTATTCGAGGGAGATGGCTCCTACCTCAAGCATCGCTTCTCGATTGGCTATCCGCGGGATCTCGCGGACAATCTACGTGTCCCTCTCGGACACGGGATTACCGGGACGGCGGCAGCAACCGGACACTCCGTGCGGGTAAGCGATACGTCAAAAGACTCCCGCTACATCAATGCCATCGATAGCGTGAGATCCGAGCTCGCTGTCCCGCTGATGCTGCAAGGCAAGTGCGTCGGCGTGCTGGATATTCAGAGCCGTCATCCGGAATACTTCACGCGTGACCAGCAAAACATCTTGACCCTGCTGGCCAGCCGTCTCGCGGTTGCCATCGAGAATGCCAGGCTGTTTCAGCGGGTCCGAGCACAGGCTGATACGCTTTTGCTTCTTAACGAAGTTGGCCGCGAAACCGGTTCTATCCTCGACGTCGAAGAGTTGCTGCGTCGCGCCGCGGAGCAAACCAAGCGCGTGATCGACTATCAGATCCTTAGCATCATGCTCTACGACGAAGAGCAGAAAGTCTTTCGTCATCGCGTCGATGTAAAACACGGCCAACGGGTTCAAGGGAAGCTTCGTGCCGCCGCTAGCGAAGGCATCGTCGGCGCGGCAGCCACGCTGAAAGAGCCGGTGCTCGTACCCGATGTCACCCTCGATCCCCGCTATCTCATGGTCAATCCCGAGACACGCTCCGAACTGGCCATTCCCATGATTCACAAAGGGAAAGTCATCGGCGTTCTGGACCTCGAGAGCCCCCAGTTGAACTACTTCACTGATGATCACGTGCAGACGCTTTCGATCCTGGCGTCAAATTTTGCCGTCTCTCTGGAAAATGCGCGCCTGTACGAGCAAGTGGCACGCGATGAGGCGCGGCTCGAGCGCGATCTTCAGGCCGCCAAGCGGATTCAAGGCGCCTTGTTGCGACCTGTGCCCGCCGAGGATTTTGGCATGGACATGGCCGCGCGGTATCTCTCTGCTCGCGAAGTAGGCGGCGATCTCTACGAATTCTTGCGCTATGGTCCGCAGCAGATAGGGATCGCGCTCGGAGACGTCAGCGGAAAGGGAACCGCCGCCGCGCTATACGGCGCCGTAGCCATCGGCATCATGCGTAGCCTCGCTCCCCAAAAGCTCCAGCCTGCCGAACTACTCCGGCAGATGAATCAAGTCGTCGGAGAGCGGCGTATCGAGGGTCGCTTCATGACCATATGCTTTGCCACGTGGCAAAAGGGCCGCAGTAAACTACGCGTCGCCAATGCTGGCCAGTCGCAGCCGCTACTCTACAAGGACGGCCGCTGCGGGAAGATTGAACTTACGGGGTTTCCGCTGGGAATTTTTGAAGACGTCAACTACGACGAGTGGAGCGTCACGCTCGAGCCCGGCGATGTCCTCGTGTTTCACTCCGATGGCATCGCGGAAACGTCAAACAGCGAAGGCCAATTTTTTGGCACGGAGCGCTTGCGCAAGCTCATCGAGGACCACCACGATCTCAGCGCTACCGACCTTGCGGATCGCGTTTTTCGCGAAGTGGACTGGTTCGCGCAAGGCGCTCCTCCCGCCGATGACCGCACACTGGTCGTGCTAAAAGTGCGATGAGCGGACCGGTTGCGGTTCCTTCTAAGGCGAAGGCGCTTTCTTTCGTGGATCCCTCCTCGTTTACTCCACACTTTTCCTGGAAAAGCAACCGAAAGAGTTCGGCGCACGCAGAAGCGGTGGCGTGTGAAGGCGTACGCCTGGTCGACCTTGCGAATAGGCTCGGCACACCCACGTACGTCTACAGCCGCGCAGCAATCGACGATGCGCAACGCGAGCTACATAGCGGTTTGGGCACCCTCCCGCACACGCTGTGCTTCGCCGTGAAGTCGAATGGCAATCTGTCAATTCTGAAGCATCTAGCGAAGAGGGAGAACGGATTCGACGTTGTCTCAGGCGGAGAGCTCCTTCTTTTGCAGAGCATCGGTGTACGGGGCGATCGCATCGTATTTTCCGGCGTCGGGAAAACCCGCGAAGAAATCCGCGAAGCGTTGCGCTATCCATCGCCACGCCGTGGCGACCCCGGCGGCATTCTTCTCTTTAACATTGAGTCGGAAGCCGAGCTGGAATCCCTGCTGGCGGAATCGGCGCGCTACGCGAAACGCGACGGCACCCTCCCATCCGTTTCGATTCGCGTAAATCCCGATGTCCAAGGGGGCGGTCATCCGCACATCGCCACCGGGCGCCACGAGCACAAGTTCGGCTTGGAATGGGAACAAGCCCGCCGTCTCTATCGTGCGCACCAGCGTTCCAAGTGGATGCGTTGGCAGGGAATCAGCGTCCACATCGGCTCCCAAATCTTGACCTTGGATCCGTTTCGTCAAGCCCTGCGCCGCCTCGCAGGCTACGTCGGCGAACTGCAAAATACGGGCATTTCACTCAAGTATTTGGATTTTGGTGGCGGTCTCGGAGTGCGCTACACCAGCGAGCGGCCGCCATCGCGCGACGCGTACGCGCGAATGGTTTCCCGGATAGTCCGATCCTTCGGCTTGCATCTCTTGCTCGAGCCCGGCCGCACGATTGTTGGTCCCGCTGGCGTGCTTCTTACCCGCGTACTCTACGTAAAGGAAAATCGCCGAAAGAAATTCGTCGTCGTGGACGCGGCTATGAACGACATGATGCGCCCCGCGCTCTACGGTGCGATTCACCCGATCACGCTCGTGACGCGGGTAAGAGGGAATCGCAACCCTCGCAAGCGCGTCGATATCGTCGGCCCGGTTTGCGAAACCGGCGACTGCTTCCTGCACAATTGGCCACTCAATGAAGTCGCCTCAGGAGATGTCCTCGCCATTTGGGTGGCCGGTGCCTACGGAATGTCTCAAGCCTCGAACTACAACGCCCGATGTCGTCCTGCCGAAGTTCTCGTGGAAGGCAACCGAGCGCGCCTCATTCGACGCCGCGAAACTCTCCAAGACCTTCTCCGCCCCCACCGTATTGCTTAGAAGGCATGTCCTTCGCGGTCGCGCTTCCGTCTTCACGCTTTTTCTCGAAGAAAAGATTGGGGAGGGAGCAGCGCGATCTACGCTTCGCCCCATTTCAGCTTGCTACGGAGAATCTCGAAGTAAGACTTCTTGGGAGGTTGGATTAGGTTCAGTCTCCCTGCGGACCTCTTAATGCGGACCTTGTCGGAGGCGTGCATCGGGATGCCCGTCTGCCCGTCGAGTGTTAGGAACACAGACTCGGTATCCGCGGAAAGATCGATTTCCACCAGTGAGGTGTCACGGACAACCAATGGCCGGTCCGTGAGGGTATGCGGACAGATGGGAGTGATCACGCACGACTCGACTGAGGGATGTACGATGGGCCCGCCCGCCGACAGGGAATAGGCGGTCGATCCCGTGGGGGTCGCTACGATCAAGCCGTCAGCATGATAGCGGCAGACGAAATCGCTGTCGATCGTCAAACGGAGATCGATCATGCGCGCAAGCTCACCCTTGTTGATGACCGCATCGTTCAGCACGCTCTGCTGCTCGACAGCGTCTCCGTCGCGTTCCAACTCGACGTCCAGCATCACCCTTGCGCTCGACGGCAAGTGCCCCGCCAGCGTTTCCTCCAAGGCAGGATACAGTTCTTCGAGCTTGAAACTCGTAAGAAAGCCTAGGCTTCCCATATTGATGGGCAGAATCGGAATTCCGAGCGGTGCTGCAACTCGCGCGGCCGCGAGAAGCGTGCCGTCGCCCCCCAATACCAGCAGAAGCTGCGACTCCTTCGCCACCTGTTCCCGGCTGAGCCCCTTGGACGAATCGTGAAGAGAGCTGGCCGTTTCGGTGTCATACAGTGCGCGGATTCCGCGGGCTTCCAACCAATGAAGCAGCGGCGGGACGACCACCGCCAGGTTGGAACGGCGGGGCCGCGAAATGATGCCGATCGCGTGGAAGGGCGCGGAAGGTTGCATGTGTGTTTGGGATTCTACTCCAGCACCTTTTTGCCTGCGTGGAGAAAATACTCTTGATTGCCTTCGCTGCCTGACAGGCAACTCGGGCGCGTGCCCAGGATCACGAACCCCGCCGCAACCGCCGCTGTGCGAACACTAGCGACAGCTGCTTCATGCAGCGCCGTATCCGTGACGATGCCTCCGCGACCCACGTCCTTCCGCCGTACTTCAAACTGGGGCTTCACAAGGATGAGCGCGTCCGCTCCGGGCTTCATCGCCGCCGAAGCAGGGTTCAATACTTTACTCACGGAAATAAACGAAACATCCGCGACCAGGAGATCGATCGCCTCGGGAACATCTTCTCGGCGCAGTCTCCGGGCATTGCGCTCGATGCGAATCACGCGGCTGTCCTGTTGTAGTTTCCACGCCAACTGGTCGACATTGACGTCCACGGCATACACTCGCGCAGCGCCCTTTTGCAACAAGCAATCCGTAAAGCCTCCGGTCGACACCCCGATGTCGAGGCAAACGAGCCCAGCCGGATCGATCGAAAAATCCGCCAGTGCTCCTTCCAGTTTGATCCCGCCACGGCTCGCGTATTTCTGCACCCGACTGGAGATATCAATGCGTGCATCTTCGGAAACACTCGTGCCCGCCTTCTCCGCGCGCACGCCGTCCACCCGCGCTTCGCCCGCCAGAATCATGGCGTCAGCTTTTTGAAGGGATTCGGCAAGCCCGCGTTCCACGAGCAGAACGTCAAGCCGCTTCCTGGCTGCCTTCGATTTCATCACCGCCAGCCCGTCAGGTGCGGCGTAAAACGAGGTATTCCGCAATGTCCCGAAGCCGCGCAGCCCGCTCGCCATACGGCGTCAGTTCCGCAATCGCGCGCGTCGCCAGATCCTTTGCGATTTCATGCGCCCGCTCCAACCCGTACACCGCGGGATACGTCGCTTTTTGTTGAGCGACATCCTTTCCCGCGGTCTTGCCCAACGCCGCCGAAGACTCTTCCACGTCGAGAATGTCGTCCGTCACTTGAAACGCCCAGCCGATGCTCTCGCCAAAACTCCGCAAGCGCGCCACGTCTTCCACACCCGCGCCCGCGCACAAGGCTCCCGCGGCAACCGAAGCGCGAATCAACGCCGCCGTCTTCGAGCGATGAATGAATTCCAGCATCGCCGGTGCAATGCGCTTGCCCTCCGCTTCCAGATCCGCAACTTGCCCCCCCACCATGCCTTTGACCGTTCCCGCAGCAGTGGCCACCTCGGTGACCATCGCGATCCCGCGGGTGGGCTCGACTGGCGCCACGCTAATCGTTTCAAAAGCCAGCGTCAGCAACGCGTCGCCCGCGAGAATGGCCGTAGCCTCGCCAAATTTCTTGTGGCAAGTGGGTTTGCCGCGCCGCAGGTCATCATTGTCAAGCGCCGGTAGATCGTCGTGGATCAGGGAATAGGTGTGGATGAACTCGATTGCGCAAGCAGGGTGCAGCGCCGGCGTAACATCGTCAGCAAATATGCGGGCTGTCTCTAGACACAGGATCGGCCGGATGCGCTTTCCGCCAGCAAACACGCTATAACGCATGGCTTCATGGATCGAAGACGGCTGCGTGGTTTCCGCAGGCAGCAGGCGGTCGAGGGCCGCATCGACAGCCAGGCGATCTTCCTCAAAAAAGGCGGGAAGCATGGCGGCAGACATCGGGCGCGTAGAGGGGTGCGCCGCCGTCACGATTCGCTCTCCCGTTCCGGATCGAACGGCTCAGCAACGAGCTTCCCATCAGCTTTCTTCAGAAGAATTTCCACTCGGCCCTCGGCCTCTTCCAGTTGCTTCTGGCATTCGCGCGAAAGGGCCACGCCCTCTTCAAACAATTTCATGGCGTCATCGAGAGAAAGTTGTGGACTTTCCAGCCGCCGCACCACCTCTTCCAGGCGGGCCAGTGATCTTTCGAAATCAGGTTTCTTCGGTGGCTCGGACTTCTTTGTCGGAATGGAATTCACGCGATCGGCCTCACCCTCAACACGAAAAATACTTTCAGCGCCTGCAAATCACGCATTCGGATCGCGAAACTTCGGCGCCGGAAGCAAGGAGCATTCTAAGGCACGGTATCGAACCGAAACAATCGCTTTGTGCGATTGGGAGTCCTGTGCCGCACATCAGCCGCCAGTTCACGGCGCAGGCTTCAACGCGAGGATATGCTTTCGCGCACTCGCTTCCGCTCTATCACTGAATGGTTCAAAGATGGGCTTCCCCTCGTACCAGTAAGAAAACTGGTCCGCATAGTGACCGCTGCCCGGCTGCCCGGACTGTCCCGCCGGTATGAGCAAAATGGATTCGTCCCAATTACCAAGATTCGCGACGAAACGCATCGCCGGCCCATGGTGTTTCGTCGCCGCGCGCACGCTGTCTCCGGTCCCGGCTTGCGGCTTGTCGGCGATGCTAAGCAGCCTCTTGAGCAACCCTTCGCGTCCGATCGGATGCAGCATATCGAGCGAATTGAATCGTTTCCAAGGCCAATCTTCGGTCCTCGAGCTCTTGGATTCTTCGGTAAGCCGCGCCACGCCGCGATCCGCCGCCGCCATCAGCAAGTCATCGTAGTTCTTGTACGCCGCCGGCAACCACTTCTCGGGCCGCTCCGTCAGTGCCTTCTGCAAAAATGCAGTGCTGCGCCATTGGTAAAGACCGGTTTGTTCCCCAAGATAAGGCTCCAGGATGAGCGCCAAGGCGGTGCGCCGCGTCGCCGCAAGAAACGAAACCTCGGGCGAATCCGCATCAGCGATGCCGTTCCAATCCTTCAATCCGTTGATGAGCTTCTTCGCGCGTTGGTCTTTCGGCTGGCTCGTCTTAGCCGCTGCCAACAACTGATCGGCAAGGAACACGTGCGGATAGCTATAGGTGTCCGTTTGGACCTTCAGCATGTCCGTCGGCCGCAAATCGTGCTTATCGTGAAGCAAATCGTAGATCCGTGCGGTGCGATACGGCTCTTCCCAGTGATCCGTCAAGTAAGGTTTATAATTCGGCCCGACCACTCGTGCATTCGCGGTCACGATCAGTCCGCTATCCGGATTCAACGCCTGCGGAAGTTGATCGAACGGGATGTACCCGGTCCATTCGTAGTCATCGACGTCGCCTGGAACTGGACCTTCGCCATGCCCCTTTTTGCGAATGGGAACCCGCGCCGCCATGATGTAGCCGATATTTCCTGCTCGATCGGCGTACACCGCGTTCTGTCCGGGCCCCCACACGCGCTTCATGATGTTGCGGAAGTCTTCCCAGTTCTGCGCCTTCCCCAGCCAAGTGTAGGTATTTCCAAGTCCACCGGGTTCCGTGGCCGTCCAGCGTAGAGCGTAAGTCCGGTCGCCCTCACGATGTACCACCGGACCGTGCCGGGTCACAACCACGTGAAGATGTTCGTCCGCTTGACCCTTCACGTGGATCACTTCGTCGAAAACCTGGGCCTTCATCCAATCGCCCTTGACACGGTATTCGTCTGGTGCCGCCGGATTGAATTTCTCGATATAAAGGTCCTGCACATCGGCTCCGCTATTCGTAAAGCCCCAAGCGATCCGGTCGTTGTGACCGATCACCACCAGCGGCGCGCCTGGCAACGTAAAGCCTTTCACGTTCCACCCGGGCGCGGTCAGGTGCACCTCGTACCAAATCGGCGGTATCGAAAGCTCCAGGTGTGTGTCGTTGGCCAGCAGAGGTTTGCCGGTCGCCGTGTGGTCGCCGCTCACCACCCAGTTGTTGCTCCCCAGCCCGTGACGAATGTCTCCGCGCGTGTCCTCCAGAAAGTTGCGCATCGAACGTCCCAGCGCTGAAGTGAAATCGGGGAATCCCTCCGCCGTCACAGCGCCGACTGAACTCCGCGCGCTCGCCTTCAGCACCGTGTCCGGTTCCGTATCCTCCTCGTTGTCCTCATCGTCCGGATCCGCTCGCGAATGCTGCGAACCGTCATTCGTGACGTTCGGGTCTCCGACGACGAAGTGGTCCATCGCCGCGTCTTGCGAGAAGAGATCCCTCGCCCGTTCCCATCCAACGCGTTCGGTGACTTTGGCGCGGTTCAATTTTTCTTCCCAGGTGTCTGTCAGCGTCTCGTACATATATCCGGCGATGACCAATGAATCGGACGCTTGCCACGGTTGCGGTGCATATTTCAGCAAGGAAAACTCAAGAGGTAGTTGATTGCGGTGCTGTTCGATGAAGCGGTCTACGCCGCGCGCGTACGCTTCCATGATCGCCCGCGACGCCGGGTCCATCGCCGCCAAATCGCGCTCCGCCGCGCGGCCGAACCCAAAAGTCCGAAATTGCTTGTCAATCTCGAGCGTGGCTGGACCCAGAATCTCGGAAAGCTGTCCTCGTGAAACCCGCCGCAGCAAGTCCATCTGCCACAGCCGATCCTGGGCCATCACATATCCCTGCGCCTCGACCATGTCTTCTACAGAGCTGGCGCGGATGTGCGGAACGCCCCAACGGTCGCGCTCCACAACCACTTCTTTTTGCAGTCCAGGAACGCCAATCGCGCCGTCGAGTCGCGGCAATGGCCGGCATATGAACCACCAGGCAACCGAGCCCACGACGATCACAACCATAGAGAAGGCCCAAAATAAACATCGTAAGATGGCTCGCAAGCTGGCTCCCACTCGCAGTGAACTGTCAGTGTAGAGGAGCCTCCAGGCAGGCGCAACCGCTCCACGAGAGCGTTGTTGTGCGGTCGACGCTGCCGATACCCTTCGGCGTTAATCCTTTGCCGTATGTCGTGGAGATGAGCGCGACAGCAATCCACAACACCGCCGCATAGACCGCGTACCACCACGCTTCTTGGGCCGCGGTCACACCGGGAGGGCTGAAAATTACCAGGGAACCCGTGGAACTGACGTGCATGCACTGCGCCAACCACAGGCTTTCCGTGTTCGTGTAAATCCAGACGATCAACACCCTGATGGCCGTCATCGCCGCGGTAAACGCCAGGAAATAGCGAAACCAATAGTCAGCGTGCGGTGTTGCCGTCCCCAGGTAGTCGATGACCGGTAAGTGCCACACCCCCCCACAGCAGTCCGAGACCGATGCCCGGAAGCAATGCATTGTTCTTCCCGCGCATTTTCGGGAACGCATAGCCCATCCAACCGATCTCCTCGAAAAAACCGGCAGGGCAAGCAAACAGGACGCCAATCCAGAATCTACCCGGCGTAAAGACCGGAGAGACAAATGTCTTCAAGCAGAGGAGAATTGCGAGAATCAAGGAGGGTGGAATGAGCAGCGCCCCGTACCAGCGCCCGGGAAGCCGGATCCGAAACATCCGCGCAAAAAGATCCTGCAAGCCGCTGATTCCCTCCATGACTCTCGTAAGAATGACGCCCGCCAAACTCGGGCCGAGAAGCATGACCGGGAACATGAGTAAGCCAGCCAATTTTGGTACGCTCTCGCCGCGCAAGAGGTTTGGCGCAGCCACGGCCAGTGCGCCGGTCCAGGAGATCGTGAACATGAACGCAAAGTAGCTGGCAACAGGATGCCGCCCAATAAGTTTCTCCGGCTTACCGGCCGCATGGTTTTGTACTGACATCGTTCGGCCTAATGTATACGCGAGGCGCCGTCTAGAGAAAGGTGATAGATTCGTTTTCTCGTAGCAAGAGGGAATTAGGACAGCGCCGATCGCCGCGGCCATGGCGACAACACTAAGCCTATGGTAAGAAAATTGTTGCGAGCTGGGAAGCTTCTTTCGATAGGAGGACGTGGTGACCACCGTAAGCGCCGATCGACAATCGTGGCCATGGCCCGATTCACTGGACGCGCTGACTGCTGCACCTGATCACCACAAGCTGCTCCTGGAAAATGGAAGTGTGCGCGTTCTGGAGGTTCGCATCCCTGCGGGCCAGTTCGTTCCCGTCCACACCCATCGCTGGGCCAGCGTCATCTTCACGGTCAGCGCCGCCGACTTCATTCGCCGGGACGGCCCAGGGGAACGTCCTCCTGGACACCCGCGTAACGCCCTTTCCTTCTCCGCGTCCGGCCGCAGAGTGGCCCTTGCCGGTGCCGCCTCATTCCATCGAGAACGTAGGAACCTCAGAGATTCACCTGCTCAGCGTCGAATCCGAGCGTTTGTAGGGCAATGTCTGGCAGCCCGCGGACTTGCTTCGCGAATTCGAAAGAGCGGTTGGCGCCATACTCGCTTCCCGGTTCGGAGGGTTTTTGACATCGCGGGCGCAATGGAAACTCTCCGCCACAGGAACTCGCGGGAAATGTTCCGGATCCATTTGATGGATGTCAACGCCCATCTGTAGAAAAAGAGAGAAACAATCAAGACGACCTATGCGGCGGTGTTTGTCTCAACCTCGGCGTGGTCTGGTACGCGCTCCTTAGCAAGCCGTGGATGGCCTTCGAACATCTCGCCGAGGAGCAGGCGCGAAGCATACGACGTAGATGCGAGACTTCGGCTGGCCGAACGAACTCTTGCATCCATGACCTATACCCGCGTGTGGGGCTGCGTTTGATCGGCGCCATTTTAGGCAAAGGGTCCGCCTCGATCTAGGGTGAAACGCGACATCAACAGGGATTGTGCCCTAGCCCGCCCGTACTGTTACAATGCGCCTAAGGACAATCGAAAACACAAATGTTCGCAGTTCGGCTCATCGGTGTGCTCGCCCTGGTCGCGCTAAACGGTTTTTTCGCCGCAGCGGAATTCTCCCTAGTAGCGGTGCGATTGTCCCGTGTGCGCCAGCTCGTTCAAAAAGGCGATATTCGCGCGCGAGTCGTGGAAGGTCTTCTCGGCGATCTCCACCGAGTCGTTTCCGGCGTGCAACTCGGCATTACCCTGACCAGCCTGGCTCTTGGCGCACTCGGGGAAAGTACGCTCGCCGGCATATTTCAGAACATCTGGCCGGGAGTGGCCGGGACCCGAACGGCATTTCTTGCCCACGCGGCAGCGCTCACCGGAGCGTTTGCGTTGCTCAGCGCATTGCATGTCGTGATTGGAGAACTCGTCCCGAAAACCGTTAGCCTCGCGCGTGCTGAGCGCGTCGCCTTGCTGGTAGCTCGCCCGTTCGGTTGGTTTCTAAATACCTTTCGCTGGGCCATCGACCTCCTGGACGGCATCTCCGGCGCCATTGTAAAGGCCCTCGGCGTGTCGGAACCGCAGGGTCACGGCGCAGCGCACTCCACGGAAGAGCTGCAGATTCAAATCCAACAAGCACGCGAGCGTGGTCTCCTTGCGCCCGGCGAAGAAAAATTCATCGTAAGCGCCATCGAGCTCGGGCAAGTGCAGGTGCGCGAAATTATGGTGCCGCGTCCGGATATGCATACTTTGCCGGTCGAATCGACATTGGATGAAGTGATGCGCGCGTTTGCCACAACACAGCGCTCCCGCATTCCGGTCTATCGCGGTTCTGAAGATCAGATTCTGGGTTTTGTGCACATCAAGGATATGTTGTGGGTCTTGCTCGATCGTGAGCGGCGACTGGAAGAAGATCTTTCACCATCGCTGTTCGACCTGCGCAGGGTGCTCCGCGAAGTGTTGATCGTGCCGGAGACTAAGCCCGCGGATGAGTTGCTGGTGGAACTCCGAAGCCATCGTGTAGGCATGGCGCTCGTCGTCGATGAATTCGGCAGCATCCTTGGGCTCGTTACCTTGGAAGACATCCTCGAACAGGTCGTCGGAGAAATTTACGATGAGTTCGATGTTGTCGAGCGCCCGCTGACTTTGGCTGACGGAGCCGTGATCTTCGATGCCGCGTTGAATGTGCGAGACCTCGATACCCAATACAACATCGCCTTACCCGAGGATCCGGCATATGCGACCGTGGGTGGCTTTGTGCTAGACCAGCTTGGCTTCATTCCCCGAGGCGGAGAAAGCTTCGAGTTCGGTAACTTTCGCTTCACGGTGGTGGAGATGGATGGCAAGCGCGTGGCCCGCGTCAAGATCCAGCGCACGCGGCCAATGGCCGAAGAGCGAAAGCCCGGACAATCCGCGACCGACGCGGCGCAGCCCGTGAACGTCTCGAAATTTTCGGATTCTGATTCCTCGGCAAAAACCAGATAATGGCGCGACACCTCTTGCAGCGCTTCCTTCTCACGCTCCCCGCGCTGTGGCTTGTTCTAACTTTAGTGTTTCTCATGATTCATATCGTGCCCGGCGATCCGGTCGAGCAAATGCTGGGGGAGGGCGCCGCGCCGGGAGAAGTCGTCCAGTTACGCCATGCGCTTGGCTTGGATCAGCCACTTCTTGCGCAATACAGCCACTACCTGAAGCACCTCGCCCAGGGTGATCTCGGGCAGTCCCTCAAGTTCCAAGCGCCGGTGCGCCAGATCATCTTCGAGCGCTATCCCGCGACGTTGAGGCTCGCTTTCCTGGCTCTCCTCGTCTGTGCCGTGATTGCTATTCCTACTGGAGTGCTTGCGGCGTACCGCAGAGGGCACGCGCCGGACCGCGCAGTCGCCGTATTTACGCTTTTCGGGCTCGCGCTGCCGAACTTTGCCTTGGGGCCGATCCTGATTCTACTTTTTTCCATCGAATTGGGCTGGCTTCCGGTGTCCGGGCGCGGCGGCCCGGCCTACTACGTGCTTCCTGCAGTGACGCTCGGCGCGGCACTCGCTGCAATTCTCACGCGCATGGTCCGCGGCTCGATGCTCGAAGAACTATCCAGTGATTACGTTCGAACAGCTCGCGCCAAAGGACTCTCCATGCGCGTGGTGCTATTCCGCCACGCCTTCCGGAACGCCCTGATCCCAATCGTCACCATTCTCGGTTTGCAATTCGGAACGCTGCTGGCGGGAACGATCGTGACGGAGACTATTTTTTCCTGGCCCGGGATTGGCAGACTTACCGTACAAGCCATCTCATCGCGCGACTATCCGTTGCTGCAGGGCTGCATCCTGGTGATTGCCGTTTCCTATGTGCTTGTAAATTTGCTGACCGACATGCTTTACGCCGTCATTGATCCAAGAGTTCGCCTCACATGACGAAAGATTTCCAGTCGCCGTCCGCGGCGTTGTCAACGCCGCCGCCACGAGTGGACCGAGGAATTCCTTTTCATTCTTTCCGCCAATTTCTACGCCAGAGCGTCCTCGCTCGCGTAGGCTTTTCTGCGGCCGTACTGCTGCTCCTAGCGGCTGTACTCGCGCCGTGGATTGCACCGGCTGATCCCTCAGCTCAGAATCTACCCGCTCGTTTGGAAGCGCCTTCGCGCGCGCACTGGATGGGCACGGATGAACTAGGCCGCGACACATTGTCTCGTACGCTCTACGGCGCGCGAGTCTCGCTACTCGTTGCGATTTCCGTAGTTTGCGGCTGCGGATTCGCCGGACTCGTCATCGGGATGCTTGCCGGTTACGCTGGTGGCTGGTTCGACCGCTTCGTAAATTTGCTGCTGATCAACGCGTTTCTGTCTTTCCCAGGAATTCTGCTGGCCATTGCGTTCGCCGCGTTTCTCGGACCTGGCATTGGCAAAGTGATTCTCGCCCTGGTGATCACCGGCTGGGCGGGCTATGCGCGCCTCGCTCGCGCGCAAGTACTCAAGGTCAAAGAATTGGAGTTCGTTCTGGCCGCACGTTCTCTGGGTGCCTCGCACGTCCGTATCTTGGTGAAGCATCTGTTGCCTAACATTTTACAGCCTGTTTTGATCCAGGCGACCATCGGAATGGCGGGCGCGATTCTGGCAGAGTCGACGCTGAGTTTCCTCGGACTTGGCGTGCTGGTCCCGGTCCCGAGCTGGGGCGCCATGCTGAACGACGCGCGGAGTCACCTTTTCGATGCGCCGCACATGGTCATTTTCCCCGCGCTCGCGGTGATGACCGCGGTGCTTTCCTTCAATCTGCTCGGAGACGCTTGGCGCGATTGGTTGGACCCGCGCACGCGCTCGCAAATGGCCGCGCTAGAATTTACTCGTTGAATCGCCTTGCTGTCCCGAGGAAAATTCTGTGATTGCAGGGAAGCGGACTATTTGCTTTCGAGGGTTACCGGTGCGCCGCGCCCGAGGGCCAGGTTGCGCGACGCGTTTCCTTTGTTGACGGCGATCTCGATGTATCCGCTCGATCCGACGTAGGCGACCGGCTCGCCAGCGTTGCCCCGCGCGAATGTCTCCACCATGCGCGAGACTGGATGACTGCCGACTTGAAAACTTACTTTGCCGTTCTGACGGGCCTCTTCGGCAAGATCTTCCGGCCGGAAGTTCGTCACCAGGTTGCCGAAGCTGTCGACGCGCATGACGATGCCTTTCAATGCTCCGTTGGCTGCTTTGGGCCGCGGCAGAGCAAATCGCTTGTAGTCTTGAATCTCGTCGCCCATACTAGCGGTCTGCCCGCTTTTTGAGAGCCATGCGGCCACCGGCGCGAAGATGTCGCGGCCATGAAAAGTCTTACTCAACGGCTGAAGATAGTAATGTTCCACGTTAGCATGGCGCACGACAACGTTTGGGTCTCGCTCGTACACCAGCGACAGAACGCCGTTGTCCGGCGCGACAAAATATTGATTGTCTCCAGTGACGAGGAGTGGGCGCCGTTCGGTGCCCACACCCGGGTCGACGATGACAACGTGGATCGTGCGCGGCGGGAAATAGGCGAAGGCTGAGCCGATGGCAAGCGCCCCGTCGAGCAAGTCGTACGCTGCCACGTTGTGTGTGATGTCTACAATCGTTGCTTCCGGATTGATCCTGAGAATGACGCCCTTCAACGTACCGACCAGATGATCATTCGTTCCGTAGTCCGTTGTTAGCGTGATGATCGCGTTGGGCAATGGGTTCTCCCACTCCTGGTTTTCCGCGCAAAACCGGCGCAGACGAAGCGGGGAGACGCTTCGCATCTCTTCACGCTAGCGGACACACGCGCTAGCGTCAAGAATTGACGCGACGAGTGCTGTGCAATTGCCAACTGGCCCCAGGCGTACCTCCAAAAATCACGTGCACGTGCCGATGCGTCTCTCATGCGTCCCATGCTACGCACAAGCAAACGCGGTGTAAGAATTCGACGTTCCAAAACAACCAGTGGGAACGGGAGCTAACAAAACGAAGACTGCCGGAACCGCTGGAAGAAGGACCGTGACGCCAGTCCCGTGAAGTTCCTGAAATCCTTTATGAAATGCGCCTGATCGCAGTAGCCCGCCTGGTACGCAATCTCATTTAGCTTGCCGCCCCCATTCCGAAGCCGGA
>Ga0209526_10000618_pt1 | contig 23342 bp, 20 predicted proteins | sample JacPinW_OM2H0_M1_FD_188566 | JGI IMG/M metagenome (GOLD analysis project Ga0209526, IMG submission 188566) | Forest soil microbial communities from Algoma, Ontario, Canada - Jack Pine, Ontario site 1_JW_OM2H0_M1 (SPAdes) (version 2) | ecosystem: Environmental > Terrestrial > Soil > Boreal... | reverse complement strand
CCTAAATTATCGCTCAAGTTGTTCTGAGTCGCCCGCACGCTTTGCCAGACCCGCATCTGCCTCGCTCCGGTTTCCGCGAAAGGATTGGAGCTCCCGGACGCCGGGCGCCGTGACGGATCGGCGCTGAGCGCTTCGGGTGTTGGCGCTGCGGGCGCAGGTGCTTTCATCGCGAGCTTGAGTTCACGCGAGGGAACGGAAGCGGACGCGGCGGAGAAATTCCTCGCATCTTCACGGCCGCGCGCCGTCCAGCGCCCTTCCTCCACGCAAAATGAGGCGATGGGGATGCTGCCCGAATGGGGCGGCAGCAAAAGGCTGACCATCAACGTGCGATCCTGTTTTCCGCCTTTCACAATGTCGCCGGACTGCACGAACACCTCGTGGTCGCCGAGATTCTCGATTTCGAGCTGATTGACATTGCTGGTTTCACGGACTTTTACGGCGCCGTTTGCCATGGCTTCCTCCAACGTCAGCGGCACCTTCCCGGGCGCCGAGCTGCCGTGAATGAAATACACAGCGAGATTTTCATGCACGAACGGTCCGCTGATACGGTTGGCGTCGAGCGTCTGCGCAGCAGCACTGGCGACGAGCGAGGCTGTCAGCAAGCCACAAGCGCAGACGGCAGCAGATGGAAAAGCGCGCATGCCTGTCCTCCATGCGTCAGGAACGAGTTGGGGGAGGAAATTGTCATGCGTCCGTGGCTCCTCTTGGGGCGTCGGGTGTCCGAATTCCGGCGCCGGGATGAAGAGTTTGTTGCATGGTCGAAGCGCAGCAGAGGTAGCCCGCATGAGCGAAGCCGCCTTGGCCAAGGCTCGGCCTCACTCACATCAGCCCGTCGAAGCTTTAGCGAAGAGGGGGAGGTCGTTCCCGGATGTCGCTTCGCTCATCCGGGCTGCGGCAAATGAATGTCAGTTCTGGAATTGCAATCGGGCAAGACGCGCATAGAGGCCGCCGGCCGCGACGAGCTTCGCGTGCGTGCCCTCCTCGACGATTCGGCCCGCCTCCAGGACGAGAATGCGATCGCATGACAATACAGTGGCAAGACGGTGCGCGATTACCAGCGTGGTGCGATCCTTCATCAGTCGTTCAAGCGCCGCCTTGACCAGGGATTCACTCTGCGCATCGAGGGAAGACGTCGCCTCATCGAGAAGAAGAAGCGGCGCCTCGCGCAGAATGGCGCGAGCAATTGCGATGCGCTGGCGCTGTCCGCCCGAGAGCGTGACACCGCGTTCTCCAATCGGCGTGTCGAGCCCTTGCGGCAGAGCTTCGATGAATTCGCTGGCGAGCGCCAGCGCAGCCGCACGCTCGACCTCTCCATCGCTCGCCTCTGGTCTGCCGAAGCGGATATTCTCTCGCACTGAGCCCGCAAAGATGCTGCCGTCCTGCGGCACCAGCGCGATCCGGCGGCGCAGCGCGAGCGGATCGACTTCGACGAGCGGCGTGCCGTCAAATCTCACAATTCCGGATAACGGATCGTAGAAGCGCAGAATGAGTTGAAAGATCGTACTCTTGCCCGCGCCGGACGGGCCGACGATCGCGACCTTTTCACCCTGCCGGACGGTAAACGATACCCCACCCAGGACCAGGCTCTCCGGCCGCGCGGGGTAGGAAAAGCGCACGTCCGTGAATGCAAGCTCTCCGCGGGACGGTTGCGGGAACGCGCGCGGGCGCGCGGGCGGCACGATCGTAGGCCGCACGGCCAGGATCTCGAACAGCCGTTCTGCTGCGCCGGATGCCTGCGACAGTTCGCCCCAAACTTCAGAGAGCTGGCCAAGACCCGCGGCAGCCAGAACGGCATAGAGCACGAATTGCGAGAGCCGCCCCGCGCTGATGCGCTCTGCCAGCACATCCTGCGCGCCGACCCAGAGCACCACGACCACGCTTGCAAACACAAGGAAGATCGCAATCGCGGTAAGAATGGCGCGCGCCCGGATGGAGTTTCGCGCCGCGGCAAACGCGCGCTCCACCGCGCTGCCGAAGCGGCTTCTCGCCAGGCTCTCATTGGTAAACGCCTGGAGCACTCGGATCGCCCCGATCAGTTCCGAGGCGTAGGCCGAGGCGTCGGCGAGCGTGTCCTGGGCGGTGCGCGAGCGCCGGCGAACCGCGCGGCCGAAGCCGTAAAGCGGCAGAACGATCACGGGTATGGCCGCCAACACAAATCCCGAAAGCCGCGGGCTTGTCACCACCATCATGGCACTCGCCCCTGCGAACAGCACCATGTTGCGCAGCGCAATGGAGACAGAAGCCCCGACAGCAGCCTTGATCTGGGTCGTATCTGCGGTGAGCCGCGAGATCAGCTCTCCGCTTTTGGCAACATCGAAATATGCGGGAGAAAGCGAAACGAGGTGTCCGAACACTTCCTCGCGCAGATCCGCGACGATGCGCTCGCCCAGTGTGGTGACGAGATAAAAGCGCATGGCACTCGCAACCGCGAGCACGGCGACCACCCCGAGCATCACGCTGAAATAGCTGTCGATCAGGTTGGCACTGTCGCGCGAGAACCCGAAGTCGATCATGCGCCGGATCGCGACGGGCACCACCAACGTTGCGACTGCCGCGGCCAAGAGCGCAACCAAAGCAGCGATTGCGTGCCAGCGGTAGCGCGCGACATAAGGAAGCAACGAGACCAGCGGCCGCAGGCGCCGAGCGCGTGGCTGTTGCGCGGCTGGCGCGGCGGGAACTTCCGCAGCCGCAGGCACTCTCTCGACCTTAGGCGCCGCGATGTCTCGCTCGGCGACGTTCATTTCGCAGGCTGCGGAACTTTCATGCCGAGTCATTATACACGAAATTGCATAATGATCAGATCGCAAGCCCAACCAAGAGGCCTTGTCTCCTTCGCCCGTCCCCGCTATAGAGCCGCCGCTATAGCGATCGAGCTCCAGGCGATTGAACAATCATGAAGCAAGACATCCATCCGGACTATCACACCATCAAGGTCGTGATGACCGACGGCACCGAATTCACCACGCGCACGACTTGGGGCAAGGAGGGCGATACGCTGCATCTCGATATCGACCCAAAGTCGCACCCGGCGTGGACCGGCGGGCAGCAGCAACTTGTCGACCGAGGAGGACGCCTCTCGCGCTTCCAGAAGAAATTTGCAGGAATTGGATCAAAAAAATAGGGGCTTTTCTTGTAGCGGGGAGAGACCTCTCCCAGATTTCGCTTTGCTCAATCCGGGCTACTCGCTCAATTCCGCAGCGACCTGGCGATCGTCTTACTCGTGCTCGAATGCGGCTCGCAGGAGGCCGAGCTGGCGTTCCACCGGATTGTTGCAGGTCACCCGCACGGGAACCGCGTGCATGGTGGCATCGAGCCGGCGCACCGCTTTTTGCAGCGCCTTCGATCGTTGGACTAGGATCCGCAGGCGCTCGGGAAGGAGCATGATCGTCTGCTCGTCATTGTGCTCTCCCCCCGACAATTTTACCTTGGCCTTTTCCTTGTTGGCCTGGGCGAGCGACATCTCGCCCTCCTTGACGGCGCGGTGAAGGAGAAGCCAGGAGGCAAGCTGCATCAGCCGGGTGGTCAGGCGCATGCTTTCGGTCGCATAAGCGAGCGCGCCAGCACGCGGGAGCCGTTTTGATTCCTGCCGCCCGGGACCATCGAGGTAGGCAGCCGTCTCCTCAACCAGTGCCATGCCGTCGCGGAACAGATCCGTAAACACCTGTGAGCTGGCGAGCTTCTCCCCAAACGAAACCGCCTCGTTGACCGACTGCTCCGACATTCCGGACGCCTCACACGACCCAACGTTCTTGCTATTGCGCCAACAGGGCGAACTTGGAGCATTACCCAGCGCACGGGCCGAGTCCAGCGCTCCCGCAGCAAAGCTTGCGACATAGTTGCCGGGCGGGACTCGCGGGTTTCCCGCGACAAAACCGCGCGAAGCCATCGGCGCGTATTAAATTGGGACGAAAAAAGAGCCGCCGTCGCCGGCGGCTCTAAGTTTATAACAGGGAGGCGTCAAACAGAGTGGACAGGAGCCACTCAATGTCCAGAAGATGGACATTCAGAGTAATGGCCTAGAAAGCTTAATAAGGTCTTAACGTTTTCAATACGTTTGAAAACGCCTGGGTGACGACCGAGTCCCGTAGCCCGGATTGAGCGCAAGCGAAATCCGGGATCCCGGATGTCGCTACGCTCCATCCGGGCTACTTCTTGTCCTTGAAGAACCCATCGGCGACGTTGCGAGAAGCCTGCTTCCTCGCAATTTCGGCATCGAGCCGGCCGATCTCCTCCTTCAGTAGCGCGATGCGTTCCGCCAGCTCGTTGACCGAAAGGAGCGCGAGGTCCTGACCCATTTCGTGCACGATCTTCTTCTTTGGGCGATCGTCTTCGTCTATCAATGGCATCGCACTCGCCTCCAGGGTCAAAGGTTCCGGGCCGGCGCCCCGTCCACTCGTCCTCCCTTGACGCCCTCTGTACCGGGAAAAATAGCGGCGGGTCGCGCAAATGTCACATAGCTCCGGCGACTAGCGGTGGCCGGCGACACGGAGGCGGAACTGGCTGCATTGCCCGAAACAATGACGGCGATCGGCATCAAAGCTCCTGGTGGCCCGGAGATGCTGGTGTCGCAGCTTCGCCCCTTGCCGCAAGCCGGCACCGGCGAGGTGCTGGTTGCGGTTGCCGCGGCAGGCGTGAACCGCCCTGACGTAATGCAGAGGGAGGGCAAGTACCCTCCACCAAAGGGCGCGACCGATATTCCGGGCTTGGAGATCGCGGGCGAAGTGGTCGCGGTCGGGGAGGGCGCTACGCGTTGGAAGGTCGGTGACCGGATCATGGCGCTCGTCGTCGGGGGCGGCTATGCGCAGTATTGCGCGGCGCACGAAAGCCATGCCCTGCCGGTGCCCCCGAGCCTTACGCTCGTCGAAGCGGCCGCCGTGCCGGAGACCTTTTTCACGGTATGGCACAACGTGTTTGCGCGCGGCCGGCTGCAATCGGGAGAGACGTTGCTCGTGCACGGCGGCTCCTCCGGCATCGGGACGACTGCCATCCAATTGGCCAAGGCCTTCGGCGCCCGGGTGATCGCAACTGCGGGCTCCGAGCTAAAGTGCGACGCCTGCCGCCGGCTCGGCGCCGACCCCTGCATTAACTACAGGTCCGAAGATTTCGTCGCCGCGACCAAGGCTGCGACCGGCGGCAAGGGCGCCGATCTCATTCTGGATATGGTCGGCGGCGACTACATCGGGCGCAATTATGAAGCCGCGGCGGTTGACGGGCGCGTCGTTCAGATCGCCGTGCAGGGCGGTCCCAAGGCAACGGTTGATTTCAGCCGTCTCATGCTCAAGCGGCTCACCCACACGGGTTCGACACTGCGCGCTCGCTCCATCGCCGACAAAGCTGCAATCGCGAACGCGGTCGAGGCGCATGTCCTGCCGCTTCTCGCAGACGGGAAGGTGCGGCCATTGATCGACAGCACGTTTGCGCTCGCAGACGCCGCAGCCGCGCATTTGCGCATGCAATCGGGCGAGCACATCGGCAAGATCGTGCTGACCTGCAAAGATTGACCTCGACGCTTGCAATGAACTGAATTTCCTGTCTTTTCTGGGGTGCCTGGCGCTTTGGCGCTCGCCTGCGAGCTTGCTCCTCATTCGCGCGGGCCGCGAAATAGACGTAAAGTTGGCTAGCTTCTGCCCATGCGCGCATTGGGTCGCTCCGGCAAGGCTCGGGGGAGGCAAAAGGGGTGAAGCTCGGAGGACGATGTTTGCGTCTCACCCGCGCCTGCGTGACGGCCATTCTGATGATGGCCGCTATCGGCTCTTCGCCCACCCATGCGGTCGAGGCGATCAATGTGCGCTCCGACGCAGCCGCAATCGACCTCACCGACGCCGCTGAACGCCACCGCAGCGAGGGCGACCGCATCCTCGTTTCGGCCGCCCCGGGTCCTGACGGGATCATCCGCCGCATGGATGTGCGCGCCCAGCAAGGCAACAGCAATTGGGCCGTGTTTGCGCTTGCCAATTCCGGCGACGAGCAGATCGAGCGGCTGATCGTCGTTCCGCATTACCGCATGGTCGGATCGGGCGTGTTCTGGCCCGATCTCGGCCGCTCGCGCGTGGCCAGCATTACTTCGAGCGGTGAGCGCCCCGATCGCCAGGACAGCGCGACGGCGGACATCTTCCGCATCACGCTCGATCCCGGCGCGGTCATGACCTACGTGCTGGAGCTGCGCACCGACAAGCTCAACCAGCTCTATTTGTGGGAGCCGGAAGCCTACAAGGACAAGGTCAACAGCTTCACGCTTTACCACGGCATTGTCATCGGCATCGCCGGATTGCTGGCGCTGTTTCTGACCATTCTGTTCGTGGTGAAGGGAAGCATCATGTTCCCGGCCGCCGCCGCGCTCGGCTGGGCGGTGCTGGTCTATATCGGTGTGGATTTCGGGTTCTGGGGCAAGGTGTTCGCGCTGTCGGCCGATTCCGAGCAAATCTGGCGCGCGTCGGGTGAAGCGATCCTCGCAGCGACGCTGGTCGTGTTTCTGTTCGCCTATCTCAATCTCAATCGCTGGCACGTTCGCTATGCCCATATCGCTTATGTCTGGCTCGCATTCCTTGCCGCGCTCGTCGCGCTCGCCTGGTTTGACGCTCCGATCGCGTCCGGCATCGCGCGCATCTCGCTCCTCCTGATTGCCATCCTCGGCTGCGGGCTCATTGGCTATCTCGCGTGGCATGGCTTCGACCGGGCGGTTCTCCTGATCCCGACCTGGCTGCTGCTCGTGCTGTGGGTCATGACGGCGGCGTTTGCAGTCACCGGCGCGCTCACCAACGACATCGTCGGTCCGGCGCTCCTCGGCGGACTTGTGCTCATCGTGATGCTGATCGGCTTTACGGTCATGCAGCATGCTTTTGCCGGCGGGATCACGACCGGCATCGTTTCCGATGTTGAGCGCCGCGCGCTAGCGCTCACCGGCGCGGGCGACATGATCTGGGACTGGGATGTTGCGGCCGACCGCGTCTTCACCAGCCCCGAAACCGAAGCGCTCCTCGGACTAAAGCGCGGCTCGCTCGAAGGCCCTGCCGCGGGCTGGCTCGAAGTGCTGCACCCGCTCGACCGCGATCGTTTCCGCGCCGTGCTCGACAGCGTGGTGGAGCAGCGGCGCGGCCGGCTCACGCAAGACTTCAGGCTGCGTACGCCCGATGGGCATTATCTGTGGTTCGCGATCAAGGCGCGTCCGGTGGTGGGATCTGACGGCGAGGTCGTGCGGCTTGTCGGCACGCTTACCGACGTGACCGAGTTCAAGAATGCGGAGGAGCGGCTCCTGCACGACGCCGTTCACGACAATCTGACTGGGCTGCCTAACCGCGAGCTGTTTGTCGATCGCCTCGAAAACGTGCTTGCCTTCTCCAAAGCCGACGCGGCTATCCGGCCCACCGTGATCCTGATTGATCTCGACCGCTTCAAGCAGGTCAACGATTCTGTGGGGATTGCCGTCGGCGACTCTATCCTGCTCACGCTCGCGCGCCGGCTCGGGCGGCTGCTCAAGCCGCAGGACACGCTCGCGCGCCTTTCCGGCGATCAGTTTGCGGTCATCCTTCTCTCGGAACGCGAATCCGAGCGCGTGATCGCGTTCGCGGAGGGCCTGCGCAAGGCGCTGCGCGCGCCGATCACCTTCAACGATCGCGAGATATTTCTCACTGCCTCGATCGGGGTTGCGCTCGCCGATGGACAAGCCCATCGCACCGAGGAAGTGCTCAAAGACGCCGAGCTTGCCATGTATCACGCCAAGCGCATCGGCGGCGACCGCATCGAGCTGTTCAAGCCCTCGATGCGGGCGCGCAAGACCGACCGGCTTACGCTCGAATCGGAGTTGCGCCGCGCGCTCGAGCGCGACGAGATCACCATTCTCTATCAGCCCATCGTGCGCCTTGAGGATCGCTCGATTGCCGGCTTCGAGGCGCTGGCGCGCTGGGATCATCCCAAGATGGGCCGCACCTCGCCTTCCGAGTTCATTGCGATTGCCGAGGAGATCGGGCTCATTGTCGATCTCGGCATGTTCGTCCTGGAACGAACGGCCCGGCAGCTCAGCACCTGGCAACGCACCGTGCGCCAGCGCAATCCGATTTTCGCCAGCGTCAATCTCTCCTCGCGGCAATTGCTGCGCCAGGATCTCATTCACGACCTGCGCACGGTCATGGCCCGCTCATCGCTTGCCCGCGGCACGCTCAAGCTCGAGCTCACCGAGTCACTAGTGATGGAGAATCCCGAGCATGCCGCGCAGATCCTCCAGCGCATCCGCGATCTCGGGGCCGGGCTTGCGCTCGATGATTTCGGCACTGGTCATTCCTCGCTCGCCTATCTGCAGCGCTTTCCGTTCGACACCATCAAGATCGATCAGTCCTTTGTGCGCGCGAACGGAAAGGGCTCCCGTCCCGTCATCCTGCGCTCCATCATTGCGCTCGCGCACGACCTCGGCATGGAGGTGGTCGCCGAGGGCGCCGAAACCGATTCAGACGCGGTCGAGCTCTCACAGCTCGGCTGCGAATATGCGCAAGGCTATTATTTCGGCGAGCCGATGAGCGCCGACAACGCCCGCGCGCTGCTGCTGGAAGACAACAACCGGCAACCCGGCGAGGGCGCTGCCCGCAAGCATACGGTGCATTGAAACGGTGCTCCGTCGCCGCCCGGCCTGGCGATCAATTCAGCGGCTGTAGCCCGGATGCGCGAAGCGAAATCCGGGAAGGTGCTCCCGCATATCGCGGAGCTTGTCATCGGGCGGCGCTTCGCGCCGACCCGGTGGCTCATGCGGGCTACAAGCTTGAGGCGCCTGACGAATGCCGGATTATGCGTGGCCCGCCTCGCTCGACAGCATGGCGAGATCGATACCGATCTTCTTGAGCGCCATCTGGTACTTGCCGCCGGTATCGGGGCCGAAAATCAGATCGGCATCGGCCGGGCAATGCAGCCAGCCATTATGCTGGATCTCGTTTTCCAGCTGCCCCGGTGCCCATCCCGCATAACCGAGCGCGAGAATCGCGCTGCGCGGGCCGGAGCCGCGCGCGATCGCTTTGAGGATATCGAGCGTCGCAGTGAGGCAGATCCCCTCGTCGATCGGCAAGGTTGAGTTCTCGATGAAGAAGTCGCTGGAATGCAGAACAAAACCGCGCTGGGTATCGACCGGCCCGCCCTTGAGCACCTGGATGCTGGCGCGGGGAGCGACCTGGATGAGGTCCGCCGCGGGCACCACATCGAGCTGCACCAGCAGATCAGGAAAGCTGATGTTTGCCGCGGGCTGATTGATCACAATCCCCATCGCGCCTTCGGTCGAGTGGGCGCAGACGTAGATCACGCTCCTTGCGAATCGCTCATCGCCCATGGTCGGCATTGCGATCAGCATTTGCCCGTCGAGATAGCCGCGCTTCGGTGTCCTGCGCGCCGATGCCTTGCCGCGCGGCGCGTCCGCTTGCACGGGCTTGCCGGTGGATGCCTCGGGCTCGCCGGGGCCGCCGCTCTCTTTGCGCATGCCTGATTTAGGGCCGAGCTTCATATTGAAATGCTACCTGATTGGATGGCGATTGCAAATGTCACAGTCCCTTGCTTGTCGCTGCTACAAGCATACCTCGTGCCACAATTCGCGACCCCGAGGTTCATCGAATCGCGAAATCACGATATGTGACTTTTTGTTGAGCGTTCCAGATGCGGCCCATCCGCGAGGTTGCTCACGATGAATTCAATGGCGCGGGAAAAGTTTCGCGCCTAAATCGGCCGCCATGATCATGTGCGGATTTGACCGGCTGCGACGCAGCGCCGCGGTGGTCGCGATCGCGGTCGCGGCGGTTTGCGGGATCGGCCGGGCCGCCGGCGACGCATCGCCCTGGGACGGTAACGACCGTACTGCCGTGCGACTGATTGCCGGCTCCTCGGGCGCGCAAGAATTCATCCGCGCCGGAATCGAAATCAGACTCAAGCCGGGATGGCACACCTACTGGCGCTATCCCGGCGACGCCGGTGTTCCGCCGCGCTTCGACTTTACGGCTTCACAGAACGTCGACACGGTGCGGGTGCTGTGGCCGGCGCCGCGGCGCCTCACCGAGGAAGGTCTGAGCGTCATCGGCTACGCCGAGGACGTGATCCTGCCGCTCGTGGTCGTGCCGCGGGATCGCACAAAACCTGCTATGCTGCGTCTTGCCATCGACTACGCGGTATGCGAGCGGCTGTGCGTGCCGACGCAAGCAACGGCTGAGCTTGCGCTCACCGGCGCCCCTTCGTCCCATGACGATATGCTCGTGCAGGCGCTGGGGCGGGTGCCCAGGAGGCTCGCCCTTGGTGAGGCTTCCGCGCTTGCAGTCAAATCGATTGCGCGCGAGAGCGCTTCGACGCCAGCGCGCGTCATCATCGAAGTTGCGGGACCTGCGAATGTCGATGTGTTCGCGGAAGGACCGAGCCCGGAATGGGCACTGCCGCTCCCCACCGCTCTTGCACCATCCGCTCCCGGGGTCGCGCGCTTTGCGTTCGCGCTCGACGGAGCGCCGCCGGGCATGCGCTACGAGGGCGCCCTGATCACAATCACCGCCGTGATGGCAGGCGAAGCAGTCGAGACCGTCGTTCCAATTCCGTAGCCGCGACGGGCCCCCCACTGGCATAATCCGCTGGTCGCGCTAATTTCATGCCCTTCGGCCGCGCGGTATCGCGGCGGCGTCCCCCATTCTTGCCGCCCCACGCGCGCGGGGGAGGCAATGGTGGGGTAAATTAATGGGGTAAATTAAAGAGAGAGGATGACGACATGTCTATCAAAGTCGGCGATCGGTTGCCGGACACAAAATTTCGCATGATGACGCCGGATGGGCCGGCGTGGAAGAGCACGGATGACATCTTCAAAGGAAAGAAAGTGGCGCTGTTTGCGGTGCCAGGCGCTTTCACCGGCACCTGCCACAAGATGCATGTTCCCTCCATCCTCCAGAATGCGGACGCGATCAAGGCGAAGGGCGTGAACACGATCGCCGTCACCTCCGTGAACGACGTGTTTGTCATGGACGCCTGGAGCAAGGCCTGCGCTGCCGACAAGCTCGATTTTCTTGCGGACGGCAACGGTGAGTTCGCCAAGGCCATCGATCTCGCTTTCGATGGGTCGGGCAACGGCCTTGGCATGCGCTCGAAGCGCTACGCCATGCTGGTCGAGGACGGCGTGGTGAAGAAGCTCAACATCGAGGAAGCGCCGGGCAAGGTGGACGTCTCCGGCGGGGACGCGCTGCTCAAACAATTGTAGGCCGGCGTCGTCCGGGACGGCTAGTAGCCCGCGTTGAGCAGAGCGAAACGCGGGAGAGACCGCCCCGGATTTCGCTTCGCTCAATCCGGGCTACACACGGCGGTCCCAAAGGCCGAACCCGGAATGACGGACCTTACGGATTGCGCGGGCGCCTGCGCGCAGTCGCGTTGACAACCGCGCCCGGCGGGCTTGATCGCGCCGCCCGTGCAGGCTGCGGCGCGAGTGCGCCGGCGGCACCCGAGCGCGCCGCCGCAATACCTTCGCGCGCGAGCTGGTCGGCCCGTTCGTTGAGGTTGTGACCGGCGTGACCTTTTAGCCAGTGCCACCGTATGCGGTGCATGGCCGAAAGCTCGTCGAGCCGTTGCCACAAGTCGACATTGCGCACCGGCTTCTTGTCCGCCGTGCGCCAGCCGTTGTGCTTCCATTGGTGGATCCAGCGCAGGATGCCGTTGCGCAAATATTCGCTGTCGGTGTGAAGATCGACCAGGCAGGGGCGCTTGAGCGCTTCGAGCGCGCGGATCGCAGCCATCAGTTCCATGCGGTTGTTGGTGGTGTGGAGCTCGCCGCCTTTGAGCTCTTTCACGTGCGACCCGAAGGCGAGAATCGCACCCCAGCCACCAGGGCCCGGATTGCCGGAGCAGGCGCCATCGGTGTGGATGACGACGTGCGGTTCGCTCATTTCTCCGCAATCCCGTAGTCGCGGACGCTGCGCACCTTCTGATGGAAACGCAGCTTGCGGTAATATTCGAGCGGATCCTTGGGCCGCACCAGCGCTCCCGCCGGCACGTCGAACCAATCGACCAGCCGCGTGAGAAGAAAGCGCATGGCGGCGCCGCGGGCCAACAGCGGCAATGCGTCACGCTCCTTCTTGCTCAGCGGTCGCACGCGCGCATAGGCCTGCAACAGGCTTCTTCCCTTGGTGACGTTGTAGGAATGGTCGGTCTCGAAGCACCAGGCATTGAGGCAGATCGCGATGTCATAGGCGAGCGCATCCGTGCAGGCAAAATAGAAGTCGATCAATCCGGAGAGCTTGTTGCCGAGAAAGAACACGTTGTCCGGAAAGAGATCGGCGTGGATGACGCCGCGCGCCAAATTGCGCGGCCACTCCTTTTCAAGCCGTGCAAGCTCGCTCGCGAGAAATGGCTCCAGATCGCGCTGAAGCTTGTTGGCGCGGTCGCGGCAGCTCTCGTAGAGGGAGCGCCAATCGTCAACCGACAACGCGTTGGCGCGGCGCTTGCCGAAATCGAGCCCGGCAAGATGCAGTCTGGCAAGCACGTCTCCGAGCGCCGCGCAATGGGCGGCGCTCGGCCGTCGGATCCACATTCCGTCGAGAAACGTGATCAACGCGGCGGGGCGGCGCGCGATCTTGCCCAGCACCTCGCCCGCCTTGTTCGTTACGGGTTGCGGACAGGTGATGCCGCGCGCGTGCAGATGCTCCATCAGAGCGAGAAAAAACGGCAGGTCCTTCGCCGCTACCCGTCGTTCATAAAGCGTGAGGATGAAATGGCCCACGCTGGTATTGACGAGGAAGTTGGAGTTCTCGACCCCTTCCGCGATGCCTTTGTAGGAGAGTAATTGGCCTACGTCGTAATCGTCGAGAAAAGCGGCAAGCTCCTCAGCCCCAACGTCGGTATAGACAGCCACCTCGTTCCCCTCGACTCATTCTGCCGCCTCGTTTCCCCGCAGTACCCGCGGCAACGGGAAGAACATGTCTTCGTCGGCGGTGGTGATGGTCTCGACGGTGACGGTGTAGCACTGCGCGAATGCACCGATCATCTCCTCGACCAGCACCTCCGGCGCAGACGCGCCGGCGGTAACGCCCAGGCTTGCAATCGACCCGAACACGGACCAGTCGATTTCCGATGCGCGCTGGACGAGCGCCGCGCGCGCGCAGCCCGCGCGCTCCGCGACTTCCTTCAGGCGCTGTGTATTCGAGGAATTCGGTGATCCCACGACCAGCATGGCATCCACCATGGGCGCGACCCGCTTGACCACCTCCTGCCGGTTGGTCGTGGCGTAGCAGATGTCCTCCTTGTGCGGGCCATGGATATTGGGAAACCGCGCCTTGAGCGCCGCCACGATCTCCGCCGTGTCATCGACCGACAACGTGGTCTGGGTGGCGTAGGCGAGATTGCCGGGATCGCGCGGCGTAAAAGTCGCCACCTCGTCCACGGATTCCACCAGCGTGATTGCACCGGGTGGGAGCTGTCCGATCGTGCCGATCACTTCCGGATGCCCGGCATGACCGATCAACACGATGTGGCGGCCGCGCTTGTGATGGATCTCCGCCTCGCGGTGAACCTTGGTCACCAGCGGGCAGGTGGCATCGATTGCGAACAGATTGCGTCGCTGTGCCTCTGCCGGGATCGACTTCGGCACGCCGTGCGCGGAAAAAATCACCGGCGCCCCGGTGTCAGGTATCTCGCTCAGCTCTTCGACGAAGATGGCACCTTTGCGCTTGAGGCTTTCGACGACATAGCGATTGTGCACGATCTCATGGCGCACATAGATCGGGGCGCCATAGCGGGTGAGCGCCTGCTCGACCGTGTCGATTGCCCGCACGACGCCGGCGCAGAATCCGCGCGGCGAGCACAACAATACCCGCAGCGGCGGTTTTTCCCCTGTCGTTTTCGCGTTCAAGGCGGTCATCTGAACCTCGGTCGTAACAGTTCTCCGCACATGGGGGTTGCGCCGCCGTCCTGTCAAGCAAGCGGGCGTTCCGCCGTAGCCCGCGTTGAGCGCAGCGAAACGCGGGGCCGCCCTGGATTTCGCTTCGCTCAATCCAGGCTACAGAGGCTACAGATGCTATTTCCCCTCCAGCCACGCCTCATAGCGCCGGTAGAGCTGCTCCGTGTGAGGCGAGCCGTCGCGGTAGATGACGGGCGCGAGTTCCCGCCCCGCCGCGATGAGCCGCGCGGCCATGTAACGGTACGCCTCCGGATAAGCGGACAAATCCGTGGTTGCGAACAGCCGCTCGAAGTTTTCCGATGGTTCGACGGGGTCGAGCCGGTCGCGCTCATAAATGGCCGTGCGCTCCGTGATACGCCAGTTTCCCTTGCCCTCTTCCAGCCGGTCGAGAAAGCGCGCATAGGAGGTGAGATCCGTCAGAACGCCGCCGACCTTCTGCCGCACCAGAATCACCACGTTCGTTTCCGCAATCGCCCGCTTGTCTGCAACACGGACCACCGAAGGAAAGATTTGATGCTTCGATCGCTGCCCCGCCTCGAAGCTCTTGCGGCAGTGCTCGACAAATTCGCAATAGTCGCCGCTGAACCAGGAAACCGAAATCTGGCTTCCGGGATTGAAGGTCGCGAGCAGTTCCGGCCACTTTCCCTGGTCGCGAAAGAGGCCCCAGGCCTGGATGCGCTCTGCGCAGGCATATTTGTCGTTCACGTTCACACCGTTCCTCACTCGTCGTCATTCCCCGGTACCGAGCGTAGCGCGGGAGCCGGGAATCCCAGTAGCCACAGCTTATGTGGCACGGTGTTTACTCGATTGCGCCCTCGCTGGCGATCTCGGGTGAAGGCAAGATCGCCAGCGCCCGCAATGACGGCGCGGATCGTAATCGATGTTGACTGCCTCGCGCCGAAGTAGGAGCTGCATGCGCGCCATTGTCATTCATCAATATGGACCGCCCGACGTCTTGAGCTACGAGGAGGTCCCCGATCCGCAACCCCGTCCGGGCGAGATCCGAATCTCCGTTCACGCGGCCACCGTCAATCGGGTGCTCGACGTGAGCCTGCGCGCCGGCAAGCAAGGCGCGCGCGAACCCATTCTACCGCTCATTCCGGGCGTCGATTGCGCCGGGGTCGTTGACGCCGTTGGTCCGCGAGTCACGCGCTGGCGAGTGGGTCAGCGCGTGGCGGCGGCAGGCGTCATGCCGCTTGATCCGTGCGCGGAGGGCGGCGACGGCTACACCGGCCCAACGGGCATGATGGGCATCAAGCGGCCCGGCGGCTTTGCTCAGATGGTGGTTGTCCCCGCCTGCGCCGCCACCGAGATTCCACTGGAGCTCGATTTTCATGCCGCGGCCGTAGTGATCCGCCATGTACCGACCGCCTGGAACTTGCTCGTCAATGTCGCTGCGCTCAAGCCCGGCGAAACCGCGCTGATCATGGGCGCCGGCGGCAACCTCGGCAGCATCGGAATTCAAATCGCCAAAAACGTCATCGGCGCGACGGTCATTGCGATTGCCGGCTCCGATGAACACGTGCGCACCGCGCTTTCGCTCGGCGCCGATCACGCTGTCAACTACAACGGCACTGATCTTCACGGCGAGGTCATGCGGTGGACCGGCGGCAAAGGCGTTGACGTCCTCTACGACAATATTGCCAATCCAAAGGTGCTGCCTCTGGCCTTTCGCACGCTCGCAATGGAGGGGCGTCTCGTGACCGCAGGCGCCCATGGCGGGCCGAATGTCACAATCGACTTCTCGCATCTCTATCACAAGCGCATCACCATCAAGGGCGAGCCCGGCCACCGCGCGGGTGATGTCGCCAAGTGTTTCGCGGTGGTGAGCACAGGGAAGATCAAGCCGCAGATCGAGCATGTTCTCCCGCTTTCGCGCGCCGCCGCCGCCCACCGCATGGTCGAGTCCGGAGAAGCCCGCGGCAAGATCGTGCTCGACCCAACGCTCGCCTAAGCGCGCGCGGCTCGGGTTGCGCGCGGCTGGGGTGAATGCCTATATTGCAGTCACTTCCGTCATCCCTGATGGCATCGCGCTTCGCCCGCAAGGGCGGACGAAGCAAAGAGGAGATTTACCTATGGCTGCAGCCCCGATGATGCCCAAAGCGACTGCTGTGTGGCTGGTTGAAAGCACCGCGCTGTCGTTCGAACAAGTCGCGGAGTTCTGCAAGCTTCACCCGCTCGAAGTGAAGGCGATTGCCGACGGCGACGCGGCTCAGGGCATCAAAGGGCTCGACCCCATCCTCACGGGGCAGCTTTCCCGCGACGAAATCGAGAAGGGGGTTGCCGATCCAACCTACCGGCTCAGGCTTCTCGACCCGAAGGTCCGTCTGCCCGAGACAAAAAAGAAGAAAGGTCCGCGCTACACGCCGGTATCCCGCCGCCAGGATCGCCCGAATGCCATTCTGTGGCTCGTGCGCAATCACCCCGAGCTCAAGGACAGCCAGATCATGCGGCTCGTGGGAACCACGAAATCGACCATCCAGGCGATCCGCGAGCGCACTCACTGGAATGCCTCGAATCTCCAGCCCATGGATCCGGTGACGCTTGGCCTGTGCTCGCAGATCGACCTCGACCTCGAAGTGCATCGCGCCTCGAAGGACAAACCGGTCGTCACCGAGCCCGCCGGTGCGACGCTTCTGCCCGCCTCTGAAACCACCGCGCGGCGCGAGCCGGAGCCCGAGGAGAAGAAGCCCGCCGACGACCTCAACGTCGACGCCGTATTTGCCAAGCTCAAGCAGATCGGGGGCAAGAGCGAGTAGTCTCCGCCCGATCGGACACATCTAAAATTCGACCGAATTTCTCAACCACCTGCGAACCAACAACCTTCAGGGTTCCATAAGGTCTCAGGCGCAGTTTGCGCGGCGCACCGGTTTCATCATCGGACCATGCGTCATGCAGGAACGCCGCCAATCTCCGCGCACGCGCACGCTTCGCGCCGGTAAAATCCTGTTCAACAACAAGCGATCGGTCATCGATTGCATGGTGCGCAACATCTCCGCGTCCGGCGCGTGCGTTCTGGTCGCCAACGTGGTCGGGATTCCCGCGACCTTCGATCTCGTGATCGATGGGGAATCCGCGAGTCGCCCCTGCGCCATGGTCTGGCACGCCAACAACCGGCTCGGCATCGAATTCCGCAGCTAAGCGCCTCGCGGCCCAGTAGCCCGCGTTGAGCGGAGCGAAACGCGGGGAGAGACCGCTCCCGGATTTTCGCTTCGCTCAATCCGGGCTACGAACTACTAGGCCCACCCTACTTCCGCACGCCTTTCTCGTGTAATGCCGCCCCAATCTCGTCGAGGACGACGGGATCGTCGATGGTGGCGGGCATGGCCCAGGGCTCGCCGTCGGCAATCTTCTTCATCGTGCCGCGGAGAATTTTTCCCGACCGCGTCTTCGGCAGCCGCGCGACCGTTATCGCGAGCTTGAACGCCGCGACCGGCCCGATCTTCTCACGCACGAGCTCAATGCACTCGCGCTCGATCACGGCAATCGGCCGCTCGACGCCGGCCTTGAGCACGACGAAACCGCACGGCACCTCGCCCTTGAGCGCATCGGCAATGCCGATGACGGCGCATTCCGCCACATCCGGATGTCCGCTGAGCACTTCTTCCATCGCCCCGGTCGAAAGCCGGTGGCCGGCCACGTTGATGATATCGTCCGTGCGGCTCATCACATAGACGTAGCCGTCCTCGTCCTTGTAGCCCGCGTCCGCGGTCTTGTAATAACCGGAAAATTCGGTGAGGTAGCTTTGCCGGAACCAGTCGTCCTGCTGCCACAAGGTGGGCAGGCTGCCGGGCGGCAATGGCAGCTTGATCACGATTAAGCCCATCTTGCCCGCAGGCAATTCGTGGCTCGCCTCGTCCACGACGCGCAGGTCATAGCCCGGCATGGCGACGCTCGCCGAGCCGTGCTTGACCGGCAGCGCCCCCAGTCCGACCGGATTGCCGGCAATTGCCCAGCCGGTCTCGGTCTGCCACCAGTGGTCGATCACCGGCCGCTTGAGCAAATTCTCGGCCCACGCCAACGTGTCCGGATCCGCCCGCTCGCCGGCGAGAAACAGCGTCCGGAATTTGGAGAGATCATAGCGAGCGAGCAACTGGCCGCGCGGGTCCTCTTTTTTGATCGCGCGGAAGGCGGTCGGTGCCGTGAACATGGCGGCGCAGCCGTGCTCGGCGATCACGCGCCAGAACGCGCCCGCGTCGGGCGTGCCGACCGGCTTGCCCTCGTAGAGGATCGAGGTGCAGCCGTGCAGGAGCGGCGCATAGACGATGTAGGAATGCCCGACGACCCAGCCCACGTCGGAGGCTGCCCAGTACACCTCGCCCGGCTCGACGCCATAGAAATTCTGCATCGACCATTTCAGCGCGACCATGTGGCCGCCGTTGTCGCGCACCACGCCCTTCGGCCGCCCGGTCGTTCCCGACGTATAGAGAATGTAGAGCGGATCGGTGGCCTTGAGCGGCGTGCACTCGTAGACCGAGCGCGCGAAGACGACGGCCTCGTCGCGCAGCTTCGACCAATCGTGGTCGCGCCCCGCGATCATGCTCGCTTGCGCCTGCGGGCGCTGCAGAATGAGGCAGGCGCTCGGCTTGTGCTGCGCAAGCGAAATCGCCTCGTCGAGGAGCGGCTTGTATCGCACGATGCGGCCGGGCTCGAGACCGCAGCTGGCGGAGAGGATCACCTTTGGCCGCGCGTCCTCGATGCGGGTCGCGAGCTCGTTTGCCGCAAAGCCGCCGAACACGACGGAATGGATTGCGCCGATGCGGGCACAGGCGAGCATGCCGATCACCGCCTCGGGGACCATCGGCATGTAGAGGACGACCCGATCGCCTTTCTCGACCCCGAAATTGCGCAGGATCGCGGCGAGCACCTGCGTCTCGGTTTGCAGCCGGTGATAGGTGAGCGAGCGCTTTTGCCCCGCGAGGGGGGAATCGTAGATGATCGCAGCCTGCTCGCCGCGGCCGCTCATCACGTGACGGTCGACCGCGTTCCAGCACGTGTTGCACACGCCGTCCACGAACCAGCGGCCGTAGACGCCTGCATTGGGATCGAACACCCGCTTGGGGGGCTCGATCCAATCAATGGCTTGCGCAGCCTCGCCCCAGAATCCGACGGGATCGCGCTGCCAATGGGCGTAGGTTTCGTAATAGCGGCTGGTGCGGGCATCCATCGCACTGCTCCCTGGTGACAGGCGGCCGAACTCGGTAGCCCGGATGCGCGAAGCGAAATCCGGGGCGGTTTTCCCGCATATCGTCCGTCTCCGCTAAAGCTTCGACGGGCTAAATGCGAGTGAGGCCGCCGAAGCCTTGGCGAAGGCGGCTTCGCTCATGCGGGCTACCCGATGGTGACAGGCGGCCGAGCCAATTTGTACGCTTACTATTCGCTCCTTGCCACTCGCGCGTCCTGACCAGTGATGACCGACCCGCTGTTTTATCTGCTCGCCGTCCTCGCGGTCGTTCTGCAGGGTCTCTCGAAGGGCGGTTTCCTCGGCCTGGGTCTCATGTCGCTGCCGCTGATGTCGCTTTACGTTCCGCCGCTGCAGGCAGCCGCCATCATCCTGCCGACGGTGCTCGCCCAGGACGCGCTCACCGTGTGGACCTTTCGGCACACGTGGAGCGCCTGGAATCTCAAGCTCATGGTTCCGAGCATGGCTGCCGGAATTGCGACGGCGGGATTGTTTGCGGCCTCCCTGTCCACCGCCCATGTGCGGCTCGCCATCGGGCTTGTCGCAGGCCTTTTCGTGTTGCGGCACTGGCTCGGCAAACGCTTCGAGCGCTTGGTGCCGCACCCGAGCGTGTTCACCGGCATCGTGTTCGGAACAATTGGCGGCTTCACCACCATGCTGGCCAACGCCGGCGGCCCGGTGTGGCAGATGCATCTTCTGCCGCAACGCCTCGACAAGTTCACCTATGTCGGAACTTTCAGCGTTCTGTTCGCCAGCAGCAATCTCTTGAAAACGCCGGCCTATGGGGCGCTCGGCCAGCTGACCCAGGAAAATCTGCTCGTCGGCGCCATTCTTCTCCCCATCGCCGTCATGGCCAATTACACCGGGATCTGGCTGGTGCGAAGAATCTCGACCGAGCTCTTCTTCCGCATCGCCTATGTGCTGATGTTTCTCATCTCGGCGGAGCTCATCCGCAGCGCGCTCACGGAAATGATGCAGGCTCCGTAGCTCCGTAGCCCGGATGAGCGAAGCCGCCTTCGCCAAGCCTGCGGCGGCCTCACTCACATTAGCCCGTCAAAGCTTCAGCGGAGACGGGCGATATCCGGGGCTCATGCAGGCTACAAAAACATGGCCAGCCGCGCTACCTTGCACGGCTATGACACCTTACGACATCGGCCTTGAGCGCAATCGCGCGAATTTCCAGCCGCTTACTCCGCTCTCTTTCCTGGAGCGCGCGGCATCCATCTTTCCCGATCAGACCGCGATCATCCACGGCAGTCTGCGCCGGCGCTACAGCGAGTTCTACGCGCGTGCGCGGCGCCTCGCCAGCGCGCTCGCGCGGCGCGGGATCAGGAGCAATCAAACCGTCTCGGCCCTGCTCGCCAACACGCCCGCCATGCTGGAATGCCACTACGGCGTACCAATGTGCGGCGCGGTACTCAACACCATCAACACCAGGCTTGATGCTCCCATCATCGCCTTTCAGCTCGATCATGGCGAAGCGCAGGCCTTCATCGTCGACCGCGAATTCTCCAAGCTCGCGCAGGATGCGCTCGCGCTCGCCAAAACAAAGCCGCTGGTGATCGATTACGACGATCCGGAATATTCCGGGGGCGGCGAGCGCATCGGCTCGATTGAATACGAAGCGTTCCTAGCGCAAGGCGATGGCGCATTTGCCTGGGAGCCGCCGCGCGACGAATGGGATTCCATCTCGCTCAACTACACTTCGGGCACGACCGGCGATCCCAAAGGTGTCGTCTATCATCACCGCGGCGCCTATCTCCTTGCCATCGGCAACGTGCTCACCGGCAGCATGCGCAAGCACTGCGTCTATCTCTGGACGCTGCCCATGTTTCATTGCAACGGCTGGTGCTTTCCCTGGACAATATCGGTCGTTGCCGGCACCCATGTGTGCCTGCGCCAGGTGCGCGCGCGGGCGATGTACGATGCGATCGCCGATCACAAGGTGACGCATCTTTGCGGCGCGCCCATCGTGATGGCGGCGCTGCTCAACGCGCCTGCCGCGGAAAAGCGGCCGCTGCCCCACGCGGTCGAGTTCTTCACCGCCGCAGCGCCGCCGCCCGAAGCCGTGCTGGCTGCGATGAAGGCGGCCGGCTTCAACGTCACCCACCTCTATGGGCTCACCGAGACCTACGGCCCCGCGACCGTCAACGAATGGCAGATCGCCTGGGACGCGCTTTCGCCCACCGAGCAGGCCGCGAAGAAGGCGCGTCAGGGCGTGCGCTATGTGCCGCTGGAAGCGCTCGACGTGCGTGATCCGCAAACCATGGCGCCCGTTCCCCGTGACGGCGAGAGCCTGGGCGAGGTGATGTTTCGCGGCAATATCGTGATGAAAGGCTATCTGAAAAACAAAAAGGCGACCGAGGAGGCTTTCGCCGGCGGCTGGTTTCATTCCGGCGATCTCGGCGTCATGCATCCCGACGGCTATATCCAGCTCAAGGACCGCTCCAAGGACATCATCATTTCCGGCGGCGAGAATATTTCCTCCATCGAGGTCGAGGACGCGCTTTACAAGCACCCCGCCGTCGCGGCGGCTGCCGTGGTGGCAAAGCCCGACGAAAAATGGGGCGAGACGCCCTGCGCTTTCGTCGAGATCAAGGCGGGAGAGAACGTCACGGCCGACGATCTCATTGCCTGGTGCCGCGACAATCTCGCAAGCTACAAATGCCCGCGCCACATCGTCTTCACGGAGCTGCCGAAGACCTCAACCGGCAAAATCCAGAAATTCAAGCTGCGCGCAATGGCCAAGGAATCGTAGGGTGGGCAAAGGCGCGCGCTACACCTGTGGCTCGGCGCGGATAATTGCTCGCGCGCGCCGTGCCCACGCGGTCGAAGGCGCGGGCGGGCACGCGTGGCAACGCCGCGCGCACAAAGACTGAGATTCGCGAATGGTTTCTGATCGCGCGGCTTTGCCCACCCTACAGCTCTGCTTAATCATCTCGGCTGCAATCTGCTTATCCCTGTTCGCGCTCGGGTCACCCGCGCGCAGCGAAGTGCCGGAGCAAAGCTCGGTGCGGCTCGCAGTCGGTGGCAAGCCCGCGTTGTTTTATCTCCCGCTCACGGTCACCGATCGCCTCGGCTATTTCCCGGGACACGGCCTCAACGTCGAGATTTCCGATTTTCCCGGCGGTGCGCGGGCGCTGCAAGCGCTCATCGGCGGCAGCGCCGACGTCGTCGCGGGCGCCTATGATCACACCATCCAGATGCAGGCCAAGAACCAGGCCATCGTCGCGGTGGTCCTGCTCGGACAATTCCCGGGTTACGTGCTCGGCGTCCTCAACAGCAAGGCTGCGAGCTATCGCTCGCCGGCGGATCTCAAGGGCATGAAGATCGGCGTGACCGCGCCGGGATCGAGCACCCATTTCATGGTGCAGCATCTCATGGTCAAGCACGGCTTGCAGCGCGATGACGCGTCCTTCATCGGCATCGGCGCAAGCGCGAGCGCGGTGGCCGCGGTCAAGCGCGGCGCGATCGACGCTCTCGTCAACGTCGACCCCGTGATCAGCCTGCTGGCGAGCGAGAATCTGATCAAGGTCGTCGCCGATACGCGCACGCGCGAAGGCACCGAGGGGGTTTTCGGCGGGCCCTATCCCGCGGCGGTGCTCTATGCCGCGCGCGATTTCGTCGACAAGAATCCCCGCACCATCCAGGCGCTGGTGAATGCGTTCGTGCGCGGGCTCAATTGGATCGCGACCCATCCCGCCGAAGAGATTGCCGACTTCATGCCGGAGGAATACGCGCTCGGCAACAAAGCGCTCTACGTGCAATCCATCGCCAAGAGCTTGCCCATGTATTCGCGTGACGGCCGCTTCGATCCCGCGGCAGGCGAGACCGCCTATGCGGTCCTCAAAGCCTTCGATCCCGCTGTCGCCGCCGCAAACATCGACGTCGCGACGACGTATACGAACGGCTTTGTTGATAAAGCCCGGTAGAGTGGGTCGAGCACGACTCGATCAGCTTTCGATGACAGTTTTATTATGGCGCGCTGGTGCAGCACGCGGATCTCTCCCCAACGCAAGTCGGGCTTGCCCGACTTGCACATTATACTGCGCAACCCGGGCAAGCCCGGGTTGCCGGGGCAGGGCGATCGAATATGAACAAGCCGTACTCCAAACCGAGGCCGCGAAGCGGGACTACGCTGGTTGTTCTTGTAGGGGCGGGACCGGGGTCCCCAAAAAACGCGGATGCGTTTTTTGGGGTGCCCCGCAAACCCGCCCTCGTTCTGCATTCACGGTGTGTGAGGGTGATCCGAGCTTAGCCGTACGAGCTTCGATT
>Ga0209526_10000617_pt1 | contig 23369 bp, 20 predicted proteins | sample JacPinW_OM2H0_M1_FD_188566 | JGI IMG/M metagenome (GOLD analysis project Ga0209526, IMG submission 188566) | Forest soil microbial communities from Algoma, Ontario, Canada - Jack Pine, Ontario site 1_JW_OM2H0_M1 (SPAdes) (version 2) | ecosystem: Environmental > Terrestrial > Soil > Boreal... | reverse complement strand
CGGCCTCCTGGGCAGCGCTGATGAATTCACCGCGCAGCTTGGCACGCGTCGTCTGTGGAGGCGTGTCGACCGCCTCTTCGATTTCCTCGTCGGTGGTGATCCGCGCGGCCAGGCCCTTACGCTGCAGCAGGTCGAAGACGCCGCGGCCGCGCTTGATGTCGTGGTAGGCCAAGTCCAGCTGGGCGATCTTGGGGTCCGAGAGCTCCAGGTTGGACCTGTCCTCGTAGCGCTGGAACAGCTTGCGCTTGATCACCCAGTCGATCTCGGTGTCGACCTTGGCGAAGTCCTGGCTCTCCACCGCGTCGAGTTGTCGGCCCCACAGGTCGACGACCTGCTCGATCTGCGCGTTGGGTTCGCGGGTCTGCAAGTGTTCCACCGCGCGTGCGTGGTACTCGCGCTGGATGTCCAGGGCGCTGGCCTGGCGCCCGCCCGCAAGGCGCACGGGACGACGGCCGGTGAGGTCGTGGCTGACCTCGCGGATCGCGCGGATGGGGTTGTCCAGCGAGAAGTCGCGGAACGCGACCCCGGATTCGATCATTTCAAGGACGAGCGCCGCGCTGCCGACCTTCACCATCGTCGTGGCCTCGCACATGTTCGAGTCCCCGACGATCACGTGCAGGCGGCGGTATTTCTCAGCGTCGGCGTGCGGCTCGTCACGGGTGTTGATGATCGGCCTGCTGCGGGTGGTGGCCGATGAGACGCCCTCCCAGATGTGCTCGGCGCGCTGGCTCAGGCAGAACGTCGCCGCCTTGGGCGTCTGCAGCACCTTGCCCGCGCCACAGATCAGCTGGCGGGTGACCAGGAACGGCAGCAGCACGTCGGAGATCCGGGAGAACTCGCCAGCGCGGACGATCAGGTAGTTCTCGTGGCAACCGTAAGAGTTGCCCGCCGAGTCGGTGTTGTTCTTGAACAGGTAGATGTCGCCGCCGATGCCCTCGTCGGCGAGCCGCTGCTCGGCGTCGATCAGCAGGTCTTCGAGAACCCGCTCGCCCGCGCGATCGTGGGTGACCAGCTGAATCAGGCTGTCGCACTCCGCGGTGGCGTACTCGGGGTGGCTGCCGACATCGAGGTACAGGCGCGCGCCATTACGCAGGAAGACGTTCGAGCTGCGGCCCCACGACACCACACGGCGGAACAAGTAGCGCGCGACCTCGTCCGGACTGAGCCGGCGGTGGCCGTGGAACGTGCAGGTGACACCGAATTCGGTCTCGATTCCCATGATCCGACGCTGCACCCAATCGAGGGTACTGGTTACGCGGGCACGCCGACGCGCGACACCGTTATCTACGAGGGGACGGCACATTCGCCCGCGTCCCGTTCGGCCGCCTCGACGCCTGACCTGCGATCGCCCCGAGCGAAAGGCGTCACCACCAAACGGACGCGTCCGCGTGATCGCCACCTCAGCCGACGATTCGCTGACGATAGCGGTGTCCGACACCGGCGACGGTGTCGCCGGTGAGCGCACGGCGGAGCGGGGATCGGGCTGTCGATCGCCAAGGCGCTGGTCGAAGCCCACGGCGGCCAGCTCGTGGCCAGCAGCGACGGATTAGGCACCGGTAGCACCTTCAGCATCGCGCTGCCCTGCCGGCCAGCGCACGGCAGCAGCGCTACGCGGAACCCGAATCAGACTTCGGCAGAAGCGATTCCAGGGCGGACCCGGTGATCCGACGGAACGCCCGGCGGGGCCGGCTCTGGTCGAGGATCGCCACCTCGAGCGTGGAAACACCGAGCGTGTGCGGCTCCGCAGAGCCCGACCCGTTGGTGCTGGTGCCTGTCTCGAGCGCCTCCACTGCGATGCCGACCGCCTCGGCAAGCGTGGCGTTCTCGCGATACGAGTCCTTCAGCGCGGTGACGATCGGGTCGATTGTTCCGCCCATCACCACGTAATGCGGCTCGTCGTTGATCGACCCGTCGTAAGTGATCCGGTACAGCTCAGGCGGTTTCGTCTCGCCAAAGTGCGCGACCTCGGCCACGCACAGCTCGACCTCGTACGGCTTGGCCTGCTCGGTGAAGATCGTGCCGAGCGTCTGCGCGTACACGTTGGCCAGCTGGCGGCCCGTCACGTCGCGACGGTCGTAGGCATAGCCGCGGGTGTCGGCGAACTGGATGCCGCCGCGGCGCAGGTTGTCGAACTCGTTGAACCGGCCGACGGCGGCGAAACCCACCCGGTCGTACAGCTCGCTGACCTTCTGCAGCGATCGTGACGGGTTCTCCGCGACGAACAGCACACCGCCGGCGTACGCCAGCGCGACCACGCTGCGGCCCCTGGCGATGCCCTTGCGCGCGAGCTCGGAACGCTCGCGCATCGCCTGCTCGGGCGAGATGAAGTATGGGAAGGTCACGGGCCGCCCCGGGCGTCGGTGGGTTCGCTGTTATCGGAGCGCGAAGCCCTGCTCCGGGAACGGTTTTCGATGATTTCGCCGGCCAGTTCCGCGATCCGTGCCTCGGGCACCTCGACGGCGCCGTCGGCGCTGATCGTCACCGCGGTCGGGTAGATGCCGCGAACCAGGTCCGGACCGCCGGTGGCCGAATCGTCATCGGCGGCGTCGTAGAGGCTTTCCACCGCCACCCGCAGCGCCGAATCCTCGTCGACCACTTGGGGATACAGCTTCTTGATCGAGGAGCGGGCGAACACCGAGCCGGAGCCCACCGATTGGTAGCCCTCTTCTTCGACGTTCCAGCCGCCTGCCGCGTCGAACGACACGATCTTCCCTGGCGACTCGGGGTTGGGATCGTCGATGTCGTACCCGACCAGCAGCGGAAGTGCCACCAGGCCCTGCAGCGCCGCTCCGAGGTTGCCGCGCACCATGATCGCGAGCCGGTTGACCTTGCCTGCGAAGGTCAGCGGCACGCCTTCGAGCTTCTCGTAGTGCTCCAGTTCGACGGCGTAGAGCCGGGCGAACTCAACCGCAATCGCCGCGGTGCCTGCGATGCCCGTCGCGGTGTAGTCGTCGGTGATGTACACCTTCTTCACATCGCGGCTCGCGATCACGTTGCCCTGAGTGGCACGGCGGTCGCCGGCGATCACCACGCCGCCGGGAAAGTTCAACGCGACGATCGTGGTGCCGTGCGCCAACTGAGCACCGGCGGCGATGCCGGCGTCACCGGCTCCACCGACAGGAAGAAGCTGCGGCGCCTGCCGGCGCAGATAATCAGAGAAGGACGACAGGTCCACTGGTGCGGATGACACTCCGGAAACGGGATTGGGGATGGCCGACGGTTCGCGATGCGGCCAGGTCACTGTCCGCCCTTTTGGACGTACGCGCGCACGAAGTCCTCGGCGTTCTCTTCAAGCACGTCGTCGATCTCGTCCAGCAGGTCGTCGGTGTCCTCGGTCAGCTTTTCGCGACGCTCCTGCCCGGCCCCCGCGTTGCCGGTGAGGTCGTCGTCGTCGCCGCCATCACCGCCACGCTTGGTCTGCTCCTGAGCCATCGCTGCCTCCTGCTTCGTCATCGGCGGCCTCACAACCACCGGTTCTTCTACCCTACCGGTCAGCGCAGGAATTGCCGGGCGCAGCGGCGGAGGGCAAAGCGAAGCGACGGGAATTGGTCACGTCGTGGTGAGCTGATCCACAAGTTCGGCAGCCGTCTGGGCGGACTCCAGCAACGCGCCGACGTGGGCCTTGCTGCCGCGCAGCGGTTCGAGTGTCGGAATGCGCACCAGCGAGTCGCCGCCAAGGTCGAAGATCACCGAATCCCAGCTCGCTGCGGCGATGTCGGCGCCGAACCGCCGCAGGCATTCGCCGCGGAAGTAGGCACGCGTGTCGGTGGGTGGATTCTCCACCGCGTCGAGCACCTGCTGCTCGGTGACCAGCCGTTTCATCGACCCGCGGGCCACCAGCCGGTTGTATAGGCCCTTGTCGAGCCGAACGTCCGAGTACTGCAGGTCGACGAGGTGCAGGCGCGGCGCCGACCAGCTCAGGTTCTCCCGCTGCCGGAAGCCGTCAAGCAGGCGAAGCTTGGCCGGCCAGTCCAGCAGATCGGCGCACTCCATCGGGTCGCGCTCAAGCAAATCCAGCGCATTTGCCCAGGTCTGCACGATGTCGGCGGCCCGAGGGTCGGCGTCGCGGCTGTCCACCAGCTTGGCCACCCGGTCCAGATAAATGCGTTGCAGCGCCAGACCCGTCAGCTCGCGCCCATCGGCAAGGGCCACCGTGACCCGCAGCGTCGGATCACGGCTGATCACATGCACCGCGTGCACCGGCCGCGCCAACGCCAAGTCCGACAGGTCGATGCCTTCTTCGATCAGATCGAGCACCAGCGCGGTCGTGCCGAGCTTGAGATACGTCGACATCTCGGCCAGGTTCGCGTCGCCGATGATCACGTGCAGCCGCCGGTACTTGTCGGCGTCGGCGTGCGGCTCGTCGCGGGTGTTGATGATGCCGCGCTTCAGCGTGGTCTCCAGCCCGACCTCGACTTCGATGTAGTCGGCGCGCTGCGACAGCTGAAACCCTGGTTCGTCGCCGGCCGGCCCGATCCCGACGCGCCCCGACCCGACGATCACCTGCCGCGACACCAGGAACGGTGTCAGCCCGCTGATCACCGCGGAGAACGGGGTCTGCCGCGACATCAGGTAGTTCTCGTGCGAGCCGTAGGACGCGCCCTTGCCGTCGACGTTGTTCTTGTAGAGCTGCAGTTTCGCGGCACCCGGCACGCTGGCGACATGCCGCGCGGCGGCTTCCATCACGCGCTCGCCTGCCTTGTCCCACACGACCGCGTCCAGCGGGTCGGTGCATTCGGGCGCCGAATACTCCGGGTGCGCGTGATCCACGTACAGCCGGGCGCCGTTGGTCAGAATCATGTTGGCCGCACCGACCTCGTCGGCGTCGACGATCGGCGGCGGACCCGCGGAGCGGGAAAGGTCGAACCCGCGGGCGTCGCGCAGCGGCGACTCCACTTCGTAGTCCCAACGCGTGCGCTTGGCGCGCTGGATCCCCGCGGCGGCGGCATAGGCCAGCACCGCCTGCGTGGACGTCAGGATCGGATTCGCGGTCGGGTCGGACGGCGACGAAATGCCGTACTCGACCTCGGTCCCGATGATCCGCTGCATGACCTCACCCTATGCGACGTGCGAATCTTGTTCGCAGGCGATGATGTTCCCCATGCAGACGCCCGATGCCACCCGCCGCGCCGCCGAGCGATGGTTCCTCGACAACGGGTTGCCGTCTGTCGTGACACGGCGAGCCAGGTGGCGCGGGCTGTGGCCCCGCTCCGCTCCGGTGCTCACGGGCTGCGCGGCGCTGATGGTGGTCGAGCTGGTGATCTACCTGCTCGTAGGCAACGATCACGTCGACATCGACCGCGAGCCCACGCCCGTCGAATGGATCGTGCTGGCCGTGCTCGTGTTGTCGGTGCCGTTCGTCATCGTCACCGGCTGGCTGGTGTCCCGGCTGCGCAGTACCAGGGCCCGGTTCGTCGCCTCCACCGTCGCCGCCGCGGTGGCACTGGTGAGCGACGCGCTCGACGGCGGCGTCACCGATGTGGCAGGCACGGCGCTCGGCCTGCTGATCGTTCCGCTGCTGACCGCGACGGGACTCGGCTCGGTGCTGGGCTGGGCGACTCGGCTCGCGGTATCGCAGTTCGGGTTGGTCGGGCAGTTGATGCTGCGGGCGCTGCCGGTGGTGTTGCTGACCGTGCTGGTGTTCTTCAACTCCCCTGTCTGGCTGATGGCCGCGTCGGTGGGCCGCGGCCGGTTGTGGTCGGCGCTGTTGTTCTTGGGCGCGATCGCAGCGGTGTTCCTTGCGGGGAGCACCCTCGAGCGCATCCGACCGATGCTGAAGCACCCGAGCCCACCCGCGGACCAGACACCCGCGTTGGCGGGGACCCCGTTCGCGTCGATGCCCGACCCCGCGGGCGCCGACCCGTTGAAGCGCCGCGAGCGGTTCAATGTGGCGTTCGTGTTGATCATGTCCCAGTTGGTTCAAGTGCTCACCGTGGCCGTGGTCACCTCGCTGATCTTCTTCGTGCTGGGTCTGATTCTGCTCAATCCCCAGTTGCTCGAGGCGTGGACGCGCAACGGTACGACCGACGGACAGTTGCTGGGGATGACGATCCCGGTGCCGAACGCGCTGATTCAGGTCACGTTGTTTCTCGGCGCGCTGACGTTCATGTACCTCAGCGCGCGCGCCGTCAGCGACAGTGAGTACCGGTCGCTCTTCCTGGATCCGCTGATCGATGGCCTGCGGCTGACATTGGTCGCGCGCAACCGGTATCGTGCGATCATCGCCGCCAACCACGCGCCTGAACCAGCCGGCGACGTGTTCGGGATGCGTTACGGCGAGGTGCTTCTCGTGCGCCTTTCAGACGCGGGGCCCGAGGCCACCGTGTACAACACCTTCCCTCTCAACGACTGTCCGGCGGAGCTGTGGTCCAAGCTCGACACCACGGCCATCGCCAGTCAGAACGACGCACAACTGGCCCTGCTCAACGGACCCCGCTACTGGTTGATGAGCAGCATCGACAAGGTTGCCCAGGGTGCGCCGGTAAAGAAGACCTTCGGCGGCATCGAGATGCTGCGGCAGGCCACGGTCCAGCTGTCCTCGATGAACCCGGCGCCCTACACCGTCAACCGGGTCAGCCGCAACACCGTCTTCACCTTCGACGCCGGCCGGCCGGTCTTCGAGCTGATCGATCCCGACGGCCGACGCTGGGTGATGCAAACGTGGAGTCAGACAGTCGATCCCGCCCTGTCCCTGAACGACCTCCCGAGGCTCGCGAGCCGACTGAACCTACCCACGGGATGGACCTACGAGTCGCACACGCTCAACAGCCCGCTGCGAGTGGACACCACGACACAAGCCGCCCACATCACCCAGGACGACCTCGCGAACAGCTACTCGCTTCAGACGTCCTGACCTACAGGTACTGGCCCAGGTTCGACTCGGTGTCAATCGCCCGGCTGGCACTCGACGACTTGCCGGTGACCAGCGTGCGGATGTAGACGATCCGTTCGCCCTTCTTGCCCGAGATCCGTGCCCAGTCATCGGGATTCGTGGTGTTGGGCAGGTCCTCGTTCTCGGCGAACTCGTCGACGATCGAGTCGAGTAGGTGCTGAATGCGCAGACCTCGCTGCCCGGTCTCCAGCACCGACTTGATCGCGTACTTCTTGGCGCGATCCACGACGTTCTGGATCATCGCCCCGGAGTTGAAGTCCTTGAAGTACATGACTTCCTTGTCCCCGTTGGCGTAGGTGACCTCCAGGAAGCGGTTGTCGTCGATCTCGGCGTACATGCGGTCGACGACCTTCACGATCATCGCCTGGATGCAGGCCGTGCGGTCGCCGTCGAACTCCGCAAGGTCGTCGGCGTTCACCGGCAGGTTCTCGGTGAGGTACTTGCTGTAGATGTCCTGGGCCGCTTCGGCATCCGGCCGCTCGATCTTGATCTTGACGTCCAATCGGCCGGGCCGCAGGATCGCCGGGTCGATCATGTCCTCGCGGTTGGAGGCGCCGATGACGATGACGTTCTCCAGGCCCTCGACGCCGTCGATCTCGGAGAGCAACTGCGGCACAACCGTGGTCTCCACGTCCGAGCTCACCCCGGTGCCGCGGGTGCGGAAGATCGAGTCCATCTCGTCGAAGAACACGATCACCGGCGTGCCTTCGGACGCCTTTTCGCGGGCCCGCTGGAAGATCAGCCTGATGTGACGCTCGGTTTCGCCGACGAACTTGTTGAGCAGCTCCGGGCCTTTGATGTTGAGGAAGTACGACTTCGCCTCACGGGAGTCGTCGCCGCGCACCTCGGCCATCTTCTTGGCCAGCGAGTTGGCCACCGCCTTGGCGATCAGCGTCTTGCCGCAACCGGGCGGCCCGTAGAGCAGCACACCCTTCGGCGGCCTGAGCAGATACTCGCGGTAGAGCTCCTTATGCAGGAACGGCAGCTCGACCGCGTCGCGGATCTGCTCGATCTGGCGGGTCAGCCCGCCGATGTCGTTGTAGCTGACGTCGGGCACCTCTTCGAGCACGAGGTCCTCGACCTCGGCCTTGGGGATGCGTTCGAAGGCATACCCGGCCTTGGTGTCGACCAGCAGCGAGTCCCCGGGCCGCAGTCTGCGGGGCCGGTCGAGGTCGTCGAACACATCGGCAACCTCGGGCGCCATGTCCTCGACGGCCAGCAGCGGCTCGGCCAGCCACACGATGCGCTCCTCATCGGCGTGACCCACGACGAGCGCGCGGTGGCCGTCGGAGAGGATCTCGCGCAGCGTGCTGATCTCACCGACCGCCTCGAAATGGCCGGCCTCGACGACCGTGAGAGCTTCGTTCAGCCGGACCGTCTGGCCCTGCTTGAGCGACTGGACCTCGATGTTCGGAGAGCAGGTGAGCCGCATCTTGCGACCCGACGTGAACACGTCAACCGTGTCGTCATCCTGAACCGAGAGCAGGACGCCGTATCCGCTGGGCGGCTGGCCCAGGCGATCGACCTCTTCGCGCAGCGCCAGCAATTGTTGGCGTGCTTCTTTAAGAGTCTCCATTAATTTCGAATTCCGCGCGGCGAGAGAGTCGATACGGGCTTCGAGCTGATGAACATCGCGGGCACTGCGCAGGCCGCCCTGGGCACTCAAGGTGGTTTCAAGTTGTTCCCGAAGAGCGGTTGCCTCGCGGCGCAGGTCTTCAAGTTCGGCAGCATCATCGCTGGACATCGGTGTTCCGAAGGCCTCGGAACGCTCTGACTCACTCATGTTGCGCTCCTCTCCCGCACCGGAAGTTGGTGCGGCGGATACCTCAACGCTACCGGCGAAATCCCCATCATGTGCGGTCTAAAAGACTGGCGCGCCGGTGAACTGCTAGCGTTACGTTTTAGCCGGGCGAAGCGAAAGGACATTTGTGAGCCTAAAATCCATAACCACTGGTGTCGCAGCGGCCGCTCTGGTCGGTGCTGCGGCCGTCGGTGTGACGTCCATTGCAGCTGTCCCTACGAGCGTGTCGCCGGCTATCACGCCGGTGGTGTTCGGCGCTCCGCTGCCGCTTGATAACGATCCTGACCTCGCCGGTCAGCTGACGGGCATCCTGAACCAACTCGCCAACGCGCCGACGATCACCGAAAACGCCGGCCTGATCCAAGGCGGCGTCGGCATCTTCGAGGGGCGCACCGCGAACCGGCTGTTGGCTCAGGCCCACCAGAACGGCGACTTTCCACTGAATCTGACCGTGACCAACGTCTCACCGCCGGCGCCCGACGGATCCGTTACGGGGACCGTTAACGTGTCCGGGCCGAAGACGCCGCCGACCACCCAACAGATGACGTTCGTGCCCGGCGGGCCCACCGGCTGGCAGGTATCCAAGTCGTCCGCCATGTCGGTGATGCAGGCGGCGCTTTCCTCCTCCGGTTGATCGGTTTGACAGCGCGGCGGCGTCACACGGCTGTGGCCGCGGTCGCCGCCGGACTGTTGGCATGCGCGCCTGCACTGACCGCGTGCGGCAAGGACAGCCACCCGGCGGCGTCGGAATCCTCGTCAGCCACCACATCGTCGGCTGTGGTGGCTGCGCCGGCACCCGAGGCCCCGTTGCCGCCACCCGAGGCACTTACCGACGTGCTGTACCGGCTCGCCGACGCCTCGGTACCGGGCGAGCAGAAGGTCGCACTCGTCGAGGGCGCCACCAGCCCCGACGCGGCCAAGCTCGACAAGTTCGGCAAGGCCCTGCAGGACAGCGGCTACACGCCGCTGGGCTTCACCGCCGAAAACATCGCGTGGGCCTCCAACCCGCCCGGGAACGTAACCTCGGACGTGACCGTGCACAGCCAGAACCCGGCCATGACCAAGGGGTTCACGTTCCCGATGGAGTTCACGCCTGCTCCGGGGGGTGGGTGGCAGCTGGCACGCACGACGGCCGACATCCTGTTGACGTTCAACCAGAATCCGGCGACGCCCACCCCGATGCCGACCCCGACAGGTTGAGCGGTCCTGTGTGGATCGGGTGGCTGGAGCTCGACGTGCTGCTCGGGGATGTGCACTCTCTGAAAGAAAAACGCTCGGTGGTGCGGCCGATCGTCTCCGAGCTGCGCCGCAGGTTCAGCGTCTCTGCGGCCGAAACCGGCGCGCTGGACCTGCACCGCCGCGCCGGCCTGGGCGTTGCCGTAACCGCGGCCGAGCGCGCGCACGTGATCGAGGTGCTCGACGCGGCGGAACGGCTGGTGGCCGGGCGGCCCGAGGTCGCCCTGCTGTCGGCGCGCCGCGGCCTGCACCGCAGCGACGACTTCTGACGCTCAGAGGCGGCGCTTGCGCCGCACCGGGGCCGGGGCAACCGCGCCGGGGGCCAGCCGGCGGGCGCTGATCAGAAACGCAGTGTGGCCGCGCATTCTGTGCTCGGGCCGCACGGCGAGGCCCACGACGTCCCAGCCGCGCTGCAGCGTCTCCCACGCGCGCGGCTCAGTCCAGCACTGTTGATCGCGCAAGGCCTCGACCGTGCGCGAGAGCTGGGTCACCGTCGCGACGTAGACGATCAGCACCCCGCCCGCCACCAAAGCGGCGGCCGCCGCCTCCAGCACCTCCCACGGCGCGAGCATGTCGAAAACCACCCGGTCGACCTGCGCACCGGAGAATTCAGCGACGTCGCCGATCACGAGGTCCCAGTTCTCGGGCCGGGCACCGAAAAAGGTGGCGACGTTGCGTTCGGCGTGCTCGGCGTGGTCGTCGCGCTTCTCGTATGAGATCACCCGGCCGGTCGGCCCGACGGCCCGCAGCAGCGAGCACGTCATCGCGCCCGAGCCGGCCCCCGCCTCCAGCACCCGGGCGCCCGGGAAGATATCGCCCTCGTGCACGATCTGGGCGGCGTCCTTCGGATAGATCACCTGCGCGCCGCGCGGCATCGACATCACGTAGTCGACCAACAGCGGTCGCAGCACCAGGAAGTGATCGCCGTTGACGGCCTTGACCACGCTGCCCTCGGGCTGGCCGATCACCGAGTCGTGCGGCACGTAGCCGCGGTGGGTGTGAAACTCCGCTCCCGGGGTCAGCAGCATTGTGTAGTGACGGCCCTTGGCATCGGTGAGCTGCACGCGATCACCCACGGCGAACACACCGGTACGTGCCACGGCTTCACCCTGCCAGCAGGCGCGCCGCGTGACATGCCCGGGGTTGTCGGTGCGTCGCCCTAGGCTTCCCCCATGAGCGAGCAGCCGGCCTCCCGGCCCGCCTTGTCGCCGTCGCGGGCCAGCGACTTCAAACAGTGCCCGCTGCTGTACCGGTTCCGCGCCATCGACCGGCTGCCCGAACCGACGTCGGCGGCCCAGCTGCGTGGCTCCGTGGTGCACGCCGCGCTGGAGCAGCTGTACGCGTTGCCTGCTCCCGAGCGGCTGCCCGACAACGCGATATCGCTCGTCGGCCCGGCGTGGGACCGCGTGCTCGCCGCCGAGCCCGAGTTGGTCGCCAGTATCAGCGGTGAGCAGCGGACCGCGTTGCTCGACGAGGCGCGTGCACTGCTGTCCGGCTACTACCGCCTCGAGGACCCGACCCGGTTCGACCCTCAGAGTTGTGAGCAGCGCATCGAGGTCGAGTTGTCGGACGGCACCCTGCTGCGCGGTTTCATCGACCGCATCGACGTCGCGGCCACGGGTGAACTGCGTGTCGTCGACTACAAGACGGGAAAGGCTCCGCCCGAAGCCTGGGCGCTGGCCGAGTTCAAGGCGATGTTCCAGATGAAGTTCTACGCGGTGGCGCTGCTGCGGTCGCGCGGCGTGCTGGCGACGCGGCTGCGACTGCTGTACCTCGCGGACGGCCAGATACTCGACTACTCGCCCGACCTCGACGAGCTGCTTCGATTCGAAAAGACGCTGATCGCTATCTGGCGGGCCATCCAAACCGCCGGTGCCACAGGCGATTTCCGACCCAGCCCGTCACGGTTGTGTGACTGGTGCGCGCACCAGTCACGGTGCCCCGCGTTCGGCGGCACGCCACCCCCGTATCCCGGCTGGCCCGAGGCGCCGGGATCAGAATCGGCCGCGTGACGGGCTATTACTACCGCCGACTCGGCGCCGATGGCGATTGTCAGACGTTCGAATCCACCGATATCACCTTCAGCAACTGGGATCCCGCGATCCAGCACGGCTCACCCCCGCCCGGTAGCGCGGGTCACCGCGTGGGCGCTCGCGACAAGTGACACCAGCGATGTCGCCTCCGACCGCTACCCGCCACTCGTCGAAGGACCCGCGCAGCCACTGCCTGCCGACTGGTGGGGGTTGACCGGGTACCTCGGCAGTGTGGACTGGCGGCGTCAGCCCGACGACCCGTCGGGCGCCGGGGTGTTCTGGCTCAGTCCGCAGGGTCAACTCGTCGACGGCGAGGACACCACGCCGTCGGAGAAACTCACCCTGGCGGTCGATTCCGTCAACGGCGTCGGCCCGGCGCTGGACTACCGGCGCTTCATCTTCATGAACACAGACACCGACGTCCACCTGCACCGGCTACCCGGCGGCGAGGACTTCGCGCTGCGGGCGCGCGCGTCGATCGGACCCGACGGCATCGGCGTCACGAGCGCCGAGATCTTCGACCGAACCGGGTTCGTCGGCACCTGCGCGCAGACCCTGCTCGTGCAACGTCGCTGATCAGGGCGACTACAGCGGCTTCATCTCCTGCAGCATCGTCGGCACCAGCTCGCTGACAGTCGGATGGATGTGCATGGTCCGCGCCAGCGTGTCGTAGGGCGCCTTGGCCGACATGATGTCCAGGATCTCGTGGACCACCTCGTCGCCGCCGACACCAAGGATCGCGGCGCCCAGGATCTGGTGGGTGTCGGCGTCGACGACGACCTTCATAAACCCTTGTGTCTCACCCTTTTCCACCGCGCGACCGACACGGGTCATCGGGCGAAACCCCAGCAGGGCCTTGCGCCCGGACGCGCGCACCTGGCTGACGGTCTGCCCGGCCCGGCCCAGCGGCGGGTCGATGTACAGCGCGTAGGTCGGAATCCGGTCGCTCACCCGCCGTGGATCGTTGTCGAGCAGGTTCGCGGCCACGATTTCGAAGTCGTTGTACGACGTGTGCGTGAACGCGCCTCGTCCGTTGCAATCGCCCATCGCCCAGATGTGTTCGACGTTCGTGCGCAATTGGTCGTCGACCACGATGAAACCGTGGTTGTCGGTGTCCACCCCGGCGCGGTCCAGACCGAGATCGTCGGTGTTGGGCCTGCGGCCCACCGCCATCAGCAGGTGTGAGCCTGCGATCGCCGCGGCGCCGGCGCGGGGGGTCACGGCGATGCCGTCGGGGTTCCCCGCGACGCGGACGTCGTCGGCACCGAGCTGCACAACGATGCCCTCTTTCTCGAGGATGCTCTTGATCGCGGCCGATACGTCGGGGTCCTCGCGGCCGGCAAGTCGTGAGCCACGCTCGAACACCGTGACCTCCGCGCCGAAACGCCGGTACATCTGAGCGAACTCCAGGCCGATGTAGCTGCCGCCGACGATCAGGAGATGGGTTGGGACACAATCGAGTTCGAGGATCCCGACGTTGGTCAAGTAATCGACTTCGGCCAACCCCGGGATTTCAGGGATCACCGCCCGGCCGCCGACATTCAGGAAGATCTTGTCAGCCGAAATCAGTTCGTCGTTGACGCGCAACGTGTTCGGATCCTCGAAATCGGCGTGGCCCCGGATGAGCGTGCAACCGTTCATCCCGTCCAGCCACTTCTCGACGCCGGCCCGATCGTTGAGCATGATGCGGTCCTTGCGCGCCTTGACCTTGGCCATGTCGACCGCGACGGATCCAGTGCCGACGCCATACTCCGCCCCTCGGCGCGCCGTCTGCGCGGCGTAGGCGCTGGCCACCAGGGTCTTGGTCGGGATGCACCCGGTGTTGACGCAGGTGCCGCCAATGTGTTTGCGCTCGAGGACGGCGACGGTCTGACCGGCGTCGGTGAGCCTGCCGGCCAGCGGCGGGCCTGCCTGCCCGGCACCGATGATGATCGCGTCGAACCGTCGGGTCACGGCGAGCCGAAATAGTAGACGATCAGAAAGCCACCACCGACGGCAATCACGTCTTCGAGCAGCGCGATCGGGAGATCCCGCCCTCCGGTGGCGGCCACCAACCGGCTGCGCAACTCATAGCCGCCGAGCGTGCCGAGCACCGCGCCGACGACGCCTGCGCCGAGGCTGCTCCACGTGTAGTGGTACGCCGCGCCCAGCACCGCTCCCGCGAACCCGCCCGTAATGATGCGCGTGATGAACTGGGGCGGCGTCTTTCGACTCGGCGTTTTCGGCAGCTGATCGGTGACCAATTCGACGACGGCCAGGATGGTCAGAACTGTCACGGTCGCGGGGTGACCGAGCCAGTGGAGCCACCTGTTGTCGAGGTCAACCCATCCCAGAAACGCCGCCCAACTCACCACTGCCGGCGCGGTGAGAGCACGTAACCCGGCGACCACGCCGATGAGTAGTGCGAACACCAGAACCGCAATGTGTGACATCGGAACTCCTCGGATCGGCCCCCGCTCCGGCACGCTAGCAGGGAGTCAGCTTAGAAGCGACAGAACCGGATATCGGAGGCGAGGATCGCTTTCGCGCCAATGCCGGCCAGCTCGTCCATGATCGTGTTGACGTCTTTGCGGGGCACCAGTGCTCGCACCGCCACCCAGTCCGGATCTGCCAGCGGTGCGATTGTCGGCGACTCCAGGCCCGGCGTGATCGCCGCGGCCCGATCGAGGACCGCGCGCGGACAGTCGTAGTCGAGCATCAGGTACTGCTGCCCCAACACCACGCCCTGCACCCTGGCCGCCAGCTGGTCGCGCGCGGCCGCGGTCGTATGGTCGGGGGTTTCGCGCTCGATCAGCACCGCTTCCGAATCACATAGCGGCGCACCGAAAGCGACGAGGTTGTGGCTGCGAAGCGTGCGGCCGGATCCGACGACGTCGGCGACGGCGTCGGCCAGACCCAGCTGAACCGAAATCTCCACGGCGCCGTCCAGCCGGATCACCGTCGCATTGATCCCCTTGTCCGCGAGGTCTTTCCGCACCAGATTGGGGTATGCGGTCGCTATCCGTTTGCCCGCAAGGTCCGAGACGGTCCAGTCGCGGCCTTCCGGCGCCGCATAGCGAAAGCTCGACGACCCGAACCCCAGCGCGAATCGCTCGCGCACCGGTGCCTGCGATTCCTGAGCGAGGTCTCGCCCCGTGATGCCGAGATCGAGATCGCCGGATCCGACGTAGATCGCGATGTCTTTCGGCCGCAGGAAGAAGAACTCGACGTCGTTGGCGGGATCGATGACGGTCAAGTCCTTGGGATCGCTGCGACGGCGATACCCGGCCTCGACCAAGATATCGGTGGCCGGTTCACTTAGTGCGCCTTTGTTCGGCACCGCGACTCTGAGCATCTACAGCGTCCGGTACACGTCGTCGAGGGTCAGCCCGCGGGAAATCATCAGCACCTGCGTCCAGTAGAGCAGCTGGCTGATCTCGGCGGCCAGCTCGTCGTCGCCTTGATGTTCGGCGGCCAGCCAGACCTCGCCGGCCTCCTCGAGGACCTTCTTGCCCAGCCCGTGGACACCACCATCGAGCGCAGCGACGGTGCCGCTGTCCGCAGGGCGGGTCCGCGCCTTTTCGCTCAGCTCGGCGAACAGCGCATCGAAGGTCTTCACGGCTGGCGATTGTGTCATGCGGGACGCCTGCCGGTCACGCGGGTTTCAGGTGGCCGCGCGGGATTCGTGGACCCATGCCTCCTGGTGCATGTCTTCCAGCGACTTGCCCTTCGTTTCTTCAACCCACCGCCACACGAACAGGAACGACAGCACCGCGCAGAGCGCATAGAACCCGTAGGCGATGCCCAGCTGGTGGCGCAGTCCCGGGAAGGTCACCGTGATCAACCAGTTGGCCGTCCACTGTCCGGCGGCTGCGAGACCCAACGCGGCCGCCCTGATGCGGTTCGGGAACATCTCGCCGAGCAGTACCCACACCACCGGACCCCACGACATGCCGAATGCCACCACGAACAGGTTGGCGGCGATCAGCGCGATCGGGCCTGCCACACCGCCGAGGTGCGGCTTGCCGTCTACCAAGGTGGCCGTGCCGAAGACCAGCGCCATCGTGCCCAGCGTGATCGCCATGCCCGTCGAGCCGATCAGCAGCAGCGGCCTGCGGCCGATCTTGTCGATCAGCGCGATCGCGATCAGCGTGGTCAGGATGTTGGTCACCGAGGTGATGACCGTGATCGTGAACGACGATCCCTCCCCGAACCCGACCGCCTGCCACAACACGTTCGAGTAGTAGAAGATCACGTTGATACCGACGAACTGCTGGAAGACCGACAACCCGAGGCCAACCCACACGATGCCGTAGACCCCGCCTGTCGGCTTGCGCAGATCACGCCAGGATGGGGGCTTCTCCGCGCGCAACGTCTCCTGAATCCGGGTGATGGTGATCTCCAGGTTCTTCGCGCCCAGCAAAGTGGTGAGCACCTTGCGCGCTTCCGGAATCCGGTGGGTGGCAACCAGATACCGTGGCGATTCCGGGATCGTGTAGGCCAGCACGCCGTAGACGATCGCAGGCACGGCCATCACCAGGAACATCCACCGCCAGGCTTCCATTTTCAGCCAGAGTTCGTTGTTGGCGCCGCCGGCGAGGTGGGCCAGCACCCAGTCGACGGCCAGCGACAGGAAAATGCCGGACACGATCGCCAACTGCTGCAACGAACCGAGCCGCCCACGGATACTCGGAGGCGACGTCTCCGCGATGTAGGCAGGCGCGATGACCGACGCCACGCCGACACCGACGCCGCCGACGATTCGGAACACGACGACGATCCAGACGTTGATGGCCAGTGCGGTGCCGATCGCACTGACCAGGAACAGCACCGCAGCGATCTTCATCACCGCGATGCGGCCGATCCGGTCGGCGATTCGCCCGGCGGTCACGGCACCGAGCGCCGCACCCAGCAAAGCCGAGGCAACGGCGAAGCCCAGGGAAGCGTCGTTGATGTGGAAATGCTCTTGGATCGACTTCACGGCGCCGTTGATGACGGCGCTGTCGTAGCCGAACAACAGTCCGCCGAGGGCAGCTACCGACGCGATCCGGACAGCGCTGCGACCTGATACGAAGTCGTCGTCCTCGAAGACCGAGGGTGAATCATCCACTGGACCGTGACCAGCCATGAGGCGTCCCTCCTCGGCATTGAGTGATGAGACTCACATTCAAGCACCGAACAAGGGGTCAGGCGGTGCGTTCCTCCAACTCGTTATCCAGCTCCGCGTGGATCGCACGCAGCGCGGCGACGTCGACGTTCGCAAGCGATCGAATGCGCCGGCGCCGCGGGCCGCGCGGCACGTCGACGTCGTTGGGTACCACCAACACCGGGCAACCGGCACCTTCCGCGGAGGCGGTGCCTGCCACGGAGTCTTCGATGGCCAGGCAGCGATCCGGGGACTCGCCGAGCAGCACGGCAGCACGTAGGTACGGATCGGGCGCGGGCTTGCCGGCCGCCACTTCGTCGCCGCATACGGTTGCCGAAAAATACTGTCGGCCAATGCTGTTCAGTGCCCGCTCGGTGAGCGAGCGTCGGGTATTGGTGACGAGTGCCATCGGAACAGCCTCAATTGCCAACGCCTCCAGCAACTCCCGGGCGCCCTCGCACCACGGCAATCCTTGGTCGAACAAGTCCGCAGTGTAGTCGTGCAGCCAGTCGGCGGTGGCGGCCATGTCCACAGGGTCAGGTTCAAGGCCCAGGTCGGCGTAGACGATGCGCATCACACCTTCGGCCGAGCCACCGACCGTTGCCTCTCGCACTTCGGGCGTCAACACGCCACCGAGGCGGTCGTAGAGCGCGTGCATCGCCACGTCCCAGTGCTTCTCGGAGTCGACGAGGGTGCCGTCCATGTCCCACAGAACGGCGCGCATCACGCTCTACACATTGAAGTACTTGGCCTCCGGGTGGTGCAGCACGAAGGCGTCGGTCGACTGTTCGGGGTGCAGCTGCAGCTCCTCGGACAGCGTGACGCCGATGCGCTCCGGTTCGAGCAGGGCCATCATCTTGGTGCGGTCGTCCAGATTCGGGCACGCGCCGTACCCGAACGAGAACCGGGCGCCGCGGTATCCGAGCTTGAAGTAGTCCTCCACCGCTCCCGGGTCCTCTGCGGCCATCGCGTGGTCGGCGAACTTCAGCTCCTCGCGCACCCGGCGGTGCCAGTACTCCGCCAACGCCTCCGTCAGCTGCACACCGATGCCGTGCACCTCCAGGTAGTCGCGGTAGCTGTCCGCGGCGAACAGGTCGTTGGCGAAATCGGCGATCGGCTGGCCCATCGTCACCAGCTGGAACGGCAGCACATCAACCTGCCCGGTGTCGGCCGCCCGCTCGCGGGATCGGATGAAGTCGGCGATGCACAGGAAGCGGCCGCGCTGCTGACGCGGGAAGGTGAACCGGAATCGTTCGGGTGCATCCGGTCTCGGCTCGGTCAGCACGATGACATCGTCACCTTCCGAAACCGCAGGGAAATACCCGTACACCACCGCGGCGTTGGCGAGGATGCCGTCGGTGGAGAGCCGGTCCAGCCAGTACCGCAGCCGCGGGCGGCCTTCGGATTCCACCAGTTCCTCGTACGACGGCCCTTCGCCGCCGCGGACCCCGCGCAGACCCCACTGACCGAGGAACAGCGCACGTTCGTCGAGCAGGCCTGTGTAGTCGGCGAGCGCGACCCCTTTGACGATCCGGGTGCCCCAGAACGGCGGCACCGGTACCTCGACATCGGCGGCGACGTCTGACCGCGCCGGCACCTCGACCGGTGTCTCGGCCGCCTTGCGCTGCGCGGCAATGCGTTTCGACCGTTCATGGCGAGCCTTGCGTTCGGCTTCCTTCTCCCGGGCCGCGATCGCCTCCGGGCTGTCCGTGTCCGTCGCCACCCCTCGCCTTGCGTTCATGATCTGCTCCATCAGGTGCAGGCCTTCGAACGCGTCGCGCGCGTAATGCACTTCGCCCTGGTAGACCTCGGTCAGGTCGTTCTCGACGTAGCTGCGGGTCAGCGCCGCACCGCCGAGCAGCACGGGGAATTTTTCGGCCACCCCACGGTGGTTCATTTCCTGGAGGTTTTCCTTCATCACCACCGTGGACTTGACGAGCAGCCCGGACATACCGACCACGTCGGCGCTCTTGTCTTGTGCGACCTCGAGAATGGTGGCGATCGGCTGTTTGATGCCGATGTTGACCACCTCGTAGCCGTTGTTGCTCAAGATGATGTCAACCAGGTTCTTGCCGATGTCGTGGACATCACCCTTGACGGTGGCCAGGACTATTCGTCCTTTCCCACTCGATCCGTCCGGGTCGTCGGACTTTTCCATGTGCGGCTCGAGGTAGGCGACTGCGGTCTTCATCACCTCGGCGGACTGCAGCACGAAAGGCAGCTGCATCTGGCCGGAACCAAACAGCTCCCCAACGGTTTTCATACCGGCCAACAGGTCATCGTTGATGATTTCCAGCGGCGGCTTCTGCGTCATCGCCTCGTCGAGGTCGCCCTCCAGGCCGTTGCGTTCACCGTCGACGATGCGCCGGGCCAGCCGCTGGAGCAGCGGCAGCGCGGCCAGTTCGGCGGCACGCGACTCCTTCGACGACGACGCCGACACGCCCTCGAACATCCCCATGAGTTCCTGCAGCGGGTCGTAGCCGTCACGGCGGCGGTCGTAGACGAGATCCAGGGCGACGTTGCGCTGGTCGTCCGGGATGCGATTCATCGGCACGATCTTGCTCGCGTGCACGATGGCGGAGTCCAACCCCGCCACCTGGCACTCGTGCAGGAACACCGAGTTGAGCACCTGCCGCGCGGCCGGGTTCAGGCCGAACGAGATGTTGGATAAGCCGAGCGTGGTCTGGACCTGGGGGTGGCGCGTCTTCAGCTGGCGGATCGCCTCAATGGTCTCGATGCCGTCGCGACGCGACTCCTCTTGGCCCGTGCAGATCGTGAACGTCAGGCAGTCGATCAGAATCGACGACTCGTCGACTCCCCAATTCGTTGTGATGTCCTCGATCAGCCGCTCGGCGATCTCCACCTTCGTCTCGGCGGTGCGGGCCTGGCCGTCCTCGTCGATCGTCAGCGCGACCACCGCCGCGCCGTGCTCGGCGACCAGTTCCATCGTCTTGTGGAATCGGGACTCGGGGCCATCGCCGTCCTCGTAGTTCACCGAGTTGACCGCGCAGCGACCACCCAGGTGCTCCAAACCCGCTCTCAGCACCGGGGTTTCGGTGGAGTCCAGCATGATCGGCAGCGTTGACGCGGTAGCCAGCCTGCTGGCCAGCGCGTTCATGTCCGCGACACCGTCGCGGCCGACGTAGTCGATGCACAGGTCGAGCAGGTGCGCACCGTCGCGCGTCTGCTCCTTGGCGATGTCGAGGCACTTCTCGTAGTCCTCCGCGAGCATCGCGTCGCGAAACGCCTTGGAGCCATTGGCGTTCGTCCGCTCGCCGATCATCAGCACAGAGGCGTCCTGCGCGAACGATGTCGCCGAGTACAGCGACGACACGGCCGGCTCGTAGGTCACAGTGCGGGCGGCCCGTTCGAGATCGCGTACCGCCTCGGCGACCTGACGGATGTGCTCAGGCGTGGTACCGCAGCAGCCACCCACGAGCGAAAGCCCGAACTCGGTGATGAACCCCGACAGGGCCTCAGCCAATTCCTCCGGGCGCAGCGGGTATTCCGCGCCGTTGGCGCCGAGCACCGGCAGCCCGGCATTCGGCATCACCGACACCGGTAAGCGGGCATGACGGGACAGGTGACGCAGATGCTCGCTCATCTCGGCGGGCCCGGTAGCGCAGTTCAGCCCGATCATGTCGACACCGAGGGGCTCGACCGCGGTCAGCGCCGCGCCGATCTCGCTGCCCAGCAACATCGTTCCGGTGGTCTCCACGGTGACGTGCGCGAACACCGGGATGTGCCGACCCGCCTGCGCCATCGCCCGCCTCGAACCGAGCACAGCCGCCTTGAGCTGCAACAGGTCCTGGCAGGTCTCGACCAGAATCGCATCGGCGCCGCCGTCCAGCATGCCAAGCGCTGCCTGCTGGTATGCCTCGCGGATCAGCGCGTATTCGGTGTGCCCGAGCGTCGGCAGTTTGGTGCCCGGACCCATCGAGCCCAGCACGTATCGCTTGCGGTCGGACGTGCTCATCTCGTCGGCGACACGCCGTGCGATCGCGGTGCCTTTCTCTGACAGATCGCGCACGCGGTCGCCGATGTCGTAGTCGCCGAGGTTGGACAGGTTGCAGCCGAACGTGTTGGTCTCCACGACGTCGGCACCGGCCTCGAAGTACGCCCTGTGAATGTGCTCGAGCACGTCGGGGCGGGTGTCGTTGAGGATCTCGTTGCAACCCTCGAGACCGTTGAAGTCGTCGAGCGTCAGATCCGCGGCCTGAAGCATCGTGCCCATCGCACCGTCACCCACCACGACCCGGTCAGACAGGGTCGCCAACAGGTCGGTGTCATAGTCACGACGGGAGGGGGCGGTCACGTTAATAGGGTAGTCGGTCTAGCAAAATTTGGGATTGAGCCAAGATGCTCGTGCGGTCAAAACACGCTCTACGCTGAACTTATGACCCCGTCGAATGCTACAGGAGGTTTGGAACTGCCCGAGCTGCACGACGCCGTGGTGGTAGCGGCGTTCGAAGGCTGGAACGACGCCGGTGACGCGGCCAGCGACGCACTGGAGCATCTGGACGCGATCTGGGAGGCCGAGCCGATCATCGAGATCGACGACGAGGCGTATTACGACTATCAGGTGAACCGTCCGGTGATCCGTCAGGTCGACGGCGTCACGCGCGAGCTGGTGTGGCCGTCGATGCGGATCTCGCACTGCCGCCCGCCGGGCAGTGACCGTGACATCGTGCTGATGCACGGCGTCGAGCCGAACATGCGGTGGCGCACGTTCTGCGCAGAGCTGCTGGCCATCGCCGACAAGCTGAACGTGTCGACCGTCGTCATCCTCGGCGCGCTGCTGGCCGACACGCCGCACACCCGGCCGGTGCCGGTGTCGGGCGCGGCGTACTCGCCGGAATCAGCGCACTTCTTCGGGCTCGAGGAAACCCGCTACGAGGGGCCGACCGGGATCGCGGGCGTGTTCCAGGACGCGTGTGTGAACGCCGGTATCCCGGCGGTGACGTTCTGGGCCGCGGTTCCCCATTACGTATCACAGCCGCCGAACCCGAAGGCGACAGTCGCGCTGCTCAGGCGTGTCGAGGACGTGCTCGACATCGAGGTGCCGCTGGCCGACCTGCCCGCGCAGGCCGAGGAGTGGGAGGCCGCCGTCACCGAGATGACATCCGACGACGAGGAAATCGCCGAGTACGTCGCTCAGCTCGAGCAGCGCGGCGACGCGGAGGTCGACATGACCGAGGCGCTGAGCAAGGTCGACGGCGACACGCTGGCCGCAGAGTTCGAGCGCTACCTGCGCCGCCGTGGCCCGGGTTTCCGGGGCTAGCTGGCTGGCTGGCCGACGGACTCACGGGACTCATGGGACTCATGGGACTCATGGGACTCATGGTCAAAACCTACAGATCCACGCCGAGCAATGCGTCCACGGCGGTTCGCACCAGGACGGGTGCGTCGGCGTCGCTGCCGCCGTACTCCAGTGCATCGGTGGCCCAACCATCGAGGGCTGCAATGGTTTTCGGTGTGTCGAGGTCATCGGCTAGATAACGGCGGACGCGGGCCAGCACATCGGTCGCATCCGGTCCCGACGGCAGCGCGACGGCTTGGCGCCAACACGCCAGCCTGGCCTGTGCCTCTTGGAGTACTTCAGCACTCCAGGATCGATCCGCCCGGTAATGGCCGGCCAGCAGGCCAAGCCGGATCGCTGCCGGCTCGACGCCGTCAGCCCGCAGCCTCGACACGAGCACGAGGTTTCCGCGGCTCTTGGACATCTTGTGCCCGTCCCATCCGATCATCCCGGCGTGCACGTAGTGGCGGGCGAAACGCCGCTCCCCCGTCACGCATTCGGCGTGCGCCGCCGAGAACTCGTGGTGCGGGAAGATCAGGTCCGAGCCGCCGCCCTGGATGTCAAGGCCGGTGCCGATACGGCTCAAAGCGATCGCCGTGCACTCGACGTGCCAGCCGGGCCGCCCGGGGCCGAACGGCGACGGCCAGCTCGGCTCGCCCTCGCGTGCGGCGGACCACAGCAGCGCGTCGAGTTCGTCGGCCTTTCCGGGGCGGTCCGGGTCACCGCCGCGCTCGGCGAACAGCCGGGCCATCGTCTCGCGGTCGTAGCCGGATTCATAGCCGAACTGCGACGTGGCGTCGGCGCGGAAGTACACGTCCGGGTGATCCGGGTCGTCGACGATGTACGCCGCCCCCGACGCCAGCATCTTCTCGACGAGCTCGACCACCTCGTCGATGGCCTCAGTGGCCGCGACATACTCGCGCGGCGGCAACACCCGCAGCGCCGCCATGTCGTCGCAGAACAGCTCGATCTCGCGGCTGGCC
>Ga0209526_10000616_pt1 | contig 23376 bp, 21 predicted proteins | sample JacPinW_OM2H0_M1_FD_188566 | JGI IMG/M metagenome (GOLD analysis project Ga0209526, IMG submission 188566) | Forest soil microbial communities from Algoma, Ontario, Canada - Jack Pine, Ontario site 1_JW_OM2H0_M1 (SPAdes) (version 2) | ecosystem: Environmental > Terrestrial > Soil > Boreal... | reverse complement strand
GCGATCCGGTCGATGAAGCCCGCGATGTGCATCGTGTTGACGAAAATCGTCGGATGGCCCTGGCTTCGGGCGTAGGCGGGGTCGTAGTGACCCGGGAAGTAATCCCAGGTGGTCGCCGCGTTCATCACCACCCGCTGGTAGCTGACCTCGTCGACAACGTCGGGAAGATCTGCGGGCACGCTCACTTCGTCCCACGTCATCGCTGTTGGCCAGGGGTGAAGCGGAACAACGTGTTTCGATTAATGGCAACCAGAGTGCCGTCATCGCGGTAGAAGCTCTCGCACGTCTCGACGAAGTGCCCCACGCCCAGCTTCGTGGTCTTCTCCGGTGACACCGCCACGAGCTCCTCGACGACGTGGAGCACGTCGCCCGCGAGGACGGGGGTCAGGAACTCGGCGTCGTTGGACGCATTGATGAACGTGGTACCCGGCAGCGGGACGCGAAGTGAGAGCCCCGCGAGCCGCGGTTGCACGGTCGGCATCCAGGGTGGCGGAATCAGCAAGCCCATGAGCAGCGCCGGCGGGGCCACGAGACCACCCCATACCCGTGCGGCGAAGTCGGGGTCCCAATATGACGGATTACCGTCGCGCACCATCGCGGCGAAGTGCTGGATCCGGTCCGCGCTGACTGCGGTGCCCGCGACGCGGGGTTCGGTGCGCACGCCCACCATCCGCAACGCGTCCTGATAACTGCCGAACGCGAATTCGTAGACGATGTCTGCGCTCACACCGGCAGCGCGTCTTCGCGGGGTAGCAGATCCCAGTTCAGCTCACGCGACGTGAAGTACCAACCGCCGCGCTCGTAAATCAGGCTGTCGGTGCAGACCCCGGTGGCGCGCAGCTCGGCTGAAACGAACAGCAGCGCGACGCAGCGCTGGGTCGCCTCAACGCCATCGACCGCGATCTGGTGGTCGACGGTCACCAGGCGTTGCCCGTTGCCGCCGTCGAACGCCGCGCCCAGGTCGGTGAAGTTCTGCCCGGCACGGACATACGTCGCCCCCGCGTGGCGGAACGTGGCGACCCAGCCGGCGCGGTCTCCGGCGGAGTACAGCCGGTTGTGCCGAGCGTCCAGGTCGAGGATGCCGGCGCGGCCGGCCAACCCGTCGAGCACGTGCTGCTGTTGATAGGTCATCGTCATGGTCTCTCCCACCTTTTATCGAGTCAACATGTAGCCGTGCGCTTCCCGGTCCCAGGCTTCGGCGCCCAGTCCCCTGTTGCGCAGTACGTCCTTGCGGACGCGGCCGATGATGTTCTTGGGAATCTCATCGAGCACTTCCAGATACCGCGGCACGCAGAAGTACGGCATGCGCGCCGCGCAGAAGTCCAGCAGCTCCGCGTGATCGAGCGTCGCTTGAGGTCGCAACGTGAGGACGACCAGGATGTCGTCCTCCCCCAGTTCGCTCGAAACGCCCACCGCGGCGGCCTCCAGCACGGCGGGATGGCGCATCACCGTCGTCTCGATCTCCACCGACGAGACGTTCTCGCCGCGTCGGCGCAGCGAGTCCTTGACACGATCGACGTAAGTGAGGAGTCCGGCGCCGTCAAGGCTGCCGAGATCTCCGGTGCGGAACCACTCCGGGTGCGGTTCGATCCGGATACCCGGTCCCGGCGACGCCGTCGACACATACCCCTCGCTCATCGCATGGGGAAACCTTGGGCGGCAGGCGATCTCACCAACCTCACCTGCCGGCAGCACGCCGTCTGTCTGCGGGTCGAGGATGCGCACCTCGAACGCCGGATTGACCGTGCCCGACGTCCCGGGCACGCCCTGGTGGGAGACCGCCTTGTATGCGACGGGGAACGCCTCGGTGAGCCCGTACATCGTCACGACGCGGCAACCGTACCGCGTCTCGATTTTGCGGTAGAGATCCGCCGCGATCGGTGCCGCCGAGATGAATCGCAGCGGCAGCTCGGCGTCGCGCGGATCGGGCGGCTGGTTCCACAGCATCGACACCATCGCGCCGGCGCCGGCGAATCCGACTGCACCGCAGTCCCGTACGTCCTTGAACACCTCACCGGGGTGAAACCCGGCCGCCAACACGCTCGTTCCGCCGACCAGCATCGGCGCCAGCACGGTGGGTGCCGCGCTGAGGTGAAAGAGCGGCATCGCGGTCCACAACACCTCGGCGGAACCGAACTCCCAGGCCGTCGCGGCGGCAGCTGCCGCGCTGAACAGGTAATGCCAGGTGGTGGCAACGGCCTTGGACGGCCCCGTGGTACCCGACGTAAAGAACAACACGGCGACGTCGTCGGGCGCCGCAGGCGATGTTCGCGGCGCGCGCGTCGATGCGGTTCGCAGCGCATCGCGGAGCGAATCATCCTGTACCAGAACGCGATCAAGTGTCTCGACGTCATCGGCGACCTCGAGCACGCGGGGGTGGCGCTCAGCATCGGTGAAGACGAGCTTGGCCCGCGCCAGCCGCAGCGCGTGTAGCAGGAACTCGCCCTTGTTGGCGGCATTCACCGCGGCGGTGACCGCCCCGATGCGCGCTGCGCCGAGCCAGAAGTACACCCACTCGGCACACGTGCCGGCGAACAGAGCGACCGTCTCACCGCGCCGCACCCCGAGGTCGAGCAAAACGTTCGCCGCGGCGCAGGACCGATCGCGCATCTGGGCGAAGGTGACCGGGGTGCCGCCGATCGACATCATCATCCGGTCCGGATGCTGCTCGGCACGCAGATCGAGCACCGAAGGCACCGCGAATCGCTCGACACCGAACGCCGACGGGCCCGCTGCGGCGGGCATTAGTGGTGTGCCGCCTCCGGATCCGGCACACCATCGGCGGTGTACCCGAAATCCTGCGGCGACGGCTCGGTACCGGGGTAGAAGCGGTGCGCCCACCGGCGAAGCGCCGCGTAGTCCCGCGCTTCTTCTGGCGCCAGATTGGGCTTCTCCAGGTATTTCATGTTCTCCCACGTGAAGAAGTCCTGTTTGATGACTTCCTGCTGCAGCTGCAGAAACCTCGCGGCACGCCCGGTGGGCTCATCCCCGGAGTCGCCGGCCTCGCGAACGGAAGCCTGGGTATAGAAGTAGTCGGTGAAGTCCTCATCCACCGGCGTTTGGCCGGTCACCTGAACCGTGGCGACGAGCTCCGACGGAAAACGCACGATCCCCAGGCCGAGTGAGTAGTTGTCGTAGATGATTTTCGCGTCGACAGGCCCGTTGGGTGTCAGCCACGTCTTGGCCCGGCCGCCACCGAAGTTCGCGTTGACGGTCGCGTGCAGGTGATAACCACCGACTTCAAAAGACGCGGTGGTCGCCGCGCTGTCGGCCTTGTGCACGTACTGCACGTGATACGGGTCGGCGGCGTTCTCGATGATCATCTGCGGATGCACCTTGACGCGGTTAACCATCCGGGTGTGCGGGTGCAGCGGGTAATACTCATCGGTCTCGAGCTCGGGCAGCACCGGCGGCTGCCAGTACGGCGCGCGGCCGTGGCGCTCGTGCCAGACCAGGATGAAGCCGTACCACTGGAGGCATGGATAGGTGCGGACGTGGACGTTGTTCTTGCAACCGATCTTGCTGTACGGGATCAGCGCATTGGTGCCGTCACCGTTCCAATGCCACCCGTGCCACGGGCAGACAATGTGTTCGCCCTCGACCGTGCCGCCGACGCCCATGTTCGCGCCGAGGTGCTGGCAGTACGCGTCGAGCACATTTACCTGCCCGGATTCGGTGCGGAACATCACCAGCTCTTCGCCGAAGTAGTGGGCACGCTTCACCTGCCCGGAGGCCAGCTCGGACGCGAATCCAACGATGAACCACCCCGTCGGGAACCGGTACGGCGACAGGCTGATTCCGCTTGACCCGAATTCGCGTTCCGACGGATCCATCGTCGACTCCGCAGTGTCCGTCATTGTCCTCTCCGTTCCCGACGCGCCTTGTGCTGCTGTCCACGAAGCGTACGCCCGGATACGGGCAGCACCCGGCCTGCTCGGCGACTCTCCGATGTAGCCTATTTTTACTATTTTAGGCACTATGGGTCAAGCGGACCCCACCGCGTAGGCTATGGGGGCAGCGCTGACCAAAGGATGGCGATGACCAGTACTGCCTCGGTCGATCTGTCTGATTTCGCATTGTGGCGCAATGGTTTTCCCGACGACCTGTTCACCGAGCTCCGCCGGGAAAGACCGATCTTCCACCAGGCGCTGACCCCGGGTGTGGCCAAGGCCGTTCAGCGCGACTTCTGGATGACCACCAAGCATCGGCACGCCCAGCGCATTCACCGTGACACGGATTCGTTCACCGCCGTCGACGGTCCGCTGGTCCAGGGCGTGGGCGTGGTGGGCTCGTTCCCGACCATCATCAACATGGATCCGCCCGACCTGAACAATCGGCGCAGGGTCATGTCGCACGCCTTCACCCCGCGGGCCATCAGCAAGCTCGAGGAGGGCATTCGCCGGCGGGCCGCCTCGCTGATCGACAGACTGCTCGCGGCCGGCGGTGGCGACTGGATCGGCGACGTCGCCGATGTGCTCCCGATGACGGTGATCGGCGACATCATCGGCATACCCGAGGAGGATCGGCCGCACATCTTCGACACGCTCGACCGCATCTTGAAAGCCAGCTCGCCGGGCTCGTCGTTGAGCGGACAGCAGCATGCCGAGCTCTTCGGCACAGTCTTCACTTACGCGGCCGAACTCACCGCCGACAAGCGACGCAACCCGGCCGACGACATCTGGAGCACGCTGACCTCCGCGGTCGTCACCGACGAGAACGGTGAACAACTCTCCATACCTGCCAACGAGCTGGAGATCTTCTTCTTCGTACTCACCTTCGCCGGCAGCGACACCACAAAGAACGCGCTGGCCTCGGGACTGCAGGCGTTCGTCGACAACCCGAAAGAGATCGAGCGGTACCGCGCCGACGAGGCCCTGCGACCGGGCGCGGTCGAAGAGGTGCTGCGCTGGTCGACGCCGGTCGCGTTCTGGACGCGCACCGCGAAGGTCGACGTCGAGATGGACGGTGTCACCATCGGAAAGGGCAGTCGCGTGGTGTCGATGCTGCGTTCGGCCAACCGCGACGAAGAAGTCTTCGCCGACCCGTTCAGGTTCGACATCGGCCGCACCGAGAACCCACATGTCACGTTCGGCGGCGGCGGGCCGCACCACTGTCTCGGCGCGATGCTGGCCCGAGCCGAGATCCGCGCGGTGCTCGACGAGCTGCTGTGCCGCGCCGACCACATCAGCCTGGGTCCGCCGAAGGTCGCCTACCCGAACCTGACGACCAACATGTCCATCTTCGACGAGATGGCGATCTCAGTGACTGCGCGCTGAGGGGAGTTCGCCCGCGCTCTTGACATGGGTGGCCAGGAAACCTTCCACGGCGGCGCAAGCACAATCGCGGTAGTCGAATTCCGCCAGCGTGCTCAGCTTTCCCAGCAGGATGGGGCCCAGCAGAAGCGCGATCGCCTGGGCCCGATCGACATCGCCCAGTTCCGCCCTGGCCTGCGGGCTGTCGAATATCGCGTCGAACGGTGCGGAGTATTGCTGGGCGACCCGTTCGCGAAGGGTGCGGACCTCCGCGCTGTCCCGAGAGGGACGCCCGGTCGGCAACTGGTCCATGCCGCTGCCCAATGCGAGCCATGACATCGCCGACAGCGCGGCGGGCGCGTCGGCCATCGACTCGGCCCAGGCCTGCACCAGAGCCGTCAAGCGATCGTGTAAAGAGCCTTCGGCGGGAGGCGTCGGCGCGGGCGGAATCAGCGAATGAAAAGCCGCGGCCAGCAGATCATTTCCGCTCGGGAAGTGGCGATACAGGGTGGCGCGGGCCACGTGGGCGGCCCTGGTCACCGCGTCGACGGTCACCGCGCTCGGGCCACCCGAGCGCAGCAGCGATGTCGCGGCGTCGAGAAGACGTGCGCGCGACAGTGCCGGTCGCGGGTCCGCGCGTCGTTCCGTGGCCACAGCCAGCACCTCCTCTGCGCGATGTCAAGACTATCCGTCTGTCTACGAGACTGATAGTCTCAAACTTTGCCCTCGACCCAGAGGATGAGGTGCATGACTTCGCTCGACACCGTTCGGCCCGACAAGGGCAGCGATTCGACGGGCATCAGTGGTTCGAGCGGGCGCAGAACATGGACGCTGGTCGTGGCGTGCTCGGGCGTCGCCCTCGTGGTCGCGTCGATGACGGCTCTGAACACCGCGCTCGGCGACATCGCCGTGGCCACCTCCGCGACTCAGACACAGCTGACCTGGGTGGTGGACGGCTACACACTCGTGCTCGCGTGCCTTCTGCTGCCGGCCGGAGCGATCGGCGATCGCTACGGAAGGCGGGGCGCGCTGCTCACCGGGCTCGCAGTGTTCTCCATCGCGTCGATCGCGCCGCTCGTGTTCGACAGCCCGATTCAGATCATTATCGCGCGCGCCGCCGCCGGACTGGGCGCGGCGTTCATCATGCCCGCGACGCTGTCGTTGCTGACCGCGGCGTACCCACCCGCGGATCGCACAAAGGCCGTGGGCATTTGGGCGGGAGTCGCCGGCTCCGGTGGCGCCCTGGGGATGCTCGGCTCCGGTGCGCTGCTGCACTACTCGTCCTGGCAGTCGATCTTCTGGGCGCTCAGCGGGGCAGGGGTGCTGCTCTTCGTGCTGGCGTGTACCGTCTCGTCGTCGCGCGTCAGCGACGCTCCCCCGGTCGACTGGCCGGGCGCCGCAATCATCGGAGCGGCCGTGGCACTCTTCGTGTTCGGCATCCTCCAAGCGCCCGCCGACGGCTGGACGAACCCGGTCGTCTACGGCTCGATCGCCGCGGGGCTGGCCCTCGCCGTGCTGTTCGGTCTCGTCGAACTCCGGCGTCCGCGCCCGCTACTCGACGTCCGGGTATTCGCCGACGCGGGCTTCGCGACCGGTGCGGCAACCATCGTCGTGTTCTTCGCCGCCAACCTCGGGTTGTTCTACCTGCTCGTGCAACACCTCCAACTGGTCAAGGGCTACTCCCCGATCGCTACGGCCTTTGCGATCAGCCCGCTCATGGTGGGGATCGTCTCGCTGTCGGCACTTTCGTTCTGGTACCTGCCGAAGCTGGGCCTGCGAGCCGTCCTGTTCACGGGCCTGCTGCTGATATCCGTCGGCTTCTTCCTCCTGCACGGCGTCGGCCTGGACTCGTCCTACCTCGATCAACTATGGCGGTGGCTGGTGCTGTCCGTCGGCATCGGATTGATCACCGCCCCAGCGACATCGGCGATCATGGCAGCCGTTCCGGACAACAAGCAGGGTGTCGCATCGGCGGTGAACGACGCCGCCCGCGAGATCGGCGCCGCGCTCGGCATCGCCGTCGCCGGGTCGATTCTGGCCGCCGGCTACACCGACCGGTTACTACCTGCGCTCGCGGCGTTCCCCGAATCGGTGCGCGGACCGGCGTCGGACTCGTTGGCGCAGGCGCTGGCTGCGTCGAACATGCTCGGCCCCCAGGGGCGTCAACTCGCGATGGCGAGCGAGGCGGCTTTTGTGGAGGCGATGCAAAGCTCGATGCTGGTGATCGCCGTCATCGTCACCGTCGCGGCCGTGTTGATCGGGCTGTGGGCACCGGGTCGCAACGGTAAGCAGCTGCGGGTGGTCCGGCGCCTCCGCGCGAGCAGGCTAGAGACCCTTAGGGCGAGTGCCGATCACTGAGTTCGCGGCGAGTTCCTGAAGGTCGCTTCCGGTCAGCCCGCACAGCGCGCCGAGTACGTCTTCGTTGTGCTGACCAAGCATGGGGGCGGGGCGAAACAGCCACCTCGCCGCGCCGGCGAGCCGCGCGAACGGCGGGCAGGGATACCAGCCGGGCCCGGTGCGCGGATGGTCGAGCCGCTCGAAGAAACCCCGGTCGCGAAGTTGCGGGTTCTCCGTCACCGCCGAGGGCGAAATCACCGCCGCCGCAGGCACGCCCACGCCGGCGAGGCGGCGCTCGACGTCGTCGAGTTTCTGCCCGGCGAACCATTCTTCGAGATGGCGATCGACGTCGTCGGCGCGTTCGCGTCGTTGCGCAACCGTGGACAGGCCCGGACCGTCGGCCCACGATGGCCGCCCCATCACTTGCACCAGCGACTGCCAATCGCTGTCGCCGCGGACGGTCAGCGCGATCCAGTCGTCCTCGCCGGCACACCGGTAGATGTTCTGGGTCACATCGGTGTGACCGCGGTTGCCCCGCCGCTGCAACGTCAGTCCAAATACCTCGGATTCGATTGTCTGCGTCGCGGTCACGTTGAGCACGGTCTCGATCATCGGCAGCTCGACGAGCTGACCGCGTCCGGTGTCATCGACGAACTCCAGCGCGGCCATCAGCGCAACGGCGGCGTGCACCCCGGCCAGGGGATCGCAGGCCCCGCGCGGCGGGACCGGCGGCCCGTCCGGCATGCCCGTGACCCAGGCCAGGCCCGCGATCTGTTCCATCGTGGGCGCGAAGCCGACCCTGTCGCGCCATGGGCCCTCGAGCCCGAACGCCGGCATCCGGACGACCACGAGGCGGGGATTGCACTCAAGCAGGGTGTCCGCACCCAGACCGAACTGGTCCATCACGCGCGGCGAGAAGTTCTCGATGACCGCATCAGCCTGCTCGACGAGCGTCTTGAACAAGCGGATTCCGTCGGAGGACTGAAGATCCAGCGTCACCGACCGCTTATTGGTGTTCACGCCCTGAAACAGCCAGCCATACTCCCACCAATCGTCGACGTCGCTGCGCATTCCACCCGAGTACCGGATGCCGTCGGGACGCTGGATCGATTCGACCTTGATGACCTCGGCCCCGAACGCCGCCAACGAATTCGTCGCCGACGGTCCAGCCCAAAAAGCAGTCAGGTCGACGATCCGGACCCCCTCCAGTGGCAATCCATTCGAACGCTGTCGCGCGGCTGATTCCCTTCGCTGCCAACGGGTGTCGCTGTCAGCGCCGCCCAGGGGCGGGGCAGTTCCGACGGGAGACGCCTGTGCGACCGACATCAGCCAGGGGGTGCGCGGCTGGCGGAAACCGGCCGGGTTGTGCACGAACACCCCGCGCTCACGCATGTACTGCATCTCGGGGATCGTGGCGCCGTTGCCCAGCGGGGCGATCGGCAGGCGGAACAGCTGACCGAGCTCGACGATCTCGGCGACGGTTCGGTCGCGCAGCCACCCCCCGATGCGTTCACGGATCCAGTTGCGATACTCCCAACGGCCCAACTGGAAACGCAGTTGCGGGATTTCGGTCAGTTCGGGGCATTGGACCATCGCCGCGAAATCAAGCCACTGCTGACCGGTGATCATCGTCATGCCGACGTAACCGTCCTTGGCAGGCTCGATCGACGGCACTTCAATGGAACGCTTGATCGCGGGCACAGCCATCAGCTGGGCGTGCAGCCACTCGCAGCTCTGCATCAGCGTCATCGCTTCCAGCACCGACAAGTCGAGGTGCTCACCGCAGCCGCCGTGCCGCACGCGGCGGCGGACCGCGAGCACGCCGAACGCGGCGAACGCGCCGGCCATGTACTCCCCCAAGTCGCCGCCGATCGAGATCGGCGGGCCGTCCGGATCACCGCGGAATCCGGTACAGCCCGAGGCCGCTTGCAGCGTGAACTCGGTCGCGGCACGCCCCGACCACGGACCGGTCCAACCGAAATCGGAGATCGAGACGACGATCGACTGTGGCGCTGCCTCGAGAAGCCGCTGAGGATCGATACCGCCACGAACCGCCGCTGCGCGGGTAGCGGTCACGATCACAATATCGGCAGAGGTGAGCAGATCGTCGGAAAGGGTTGTGGCACTGCGCTTACCGGCGTTGAGGTAGCTGAACAGCGGCGAATCCGTTCCAGCCGCGGGCACGGCGCCGGTGGCCGTGAAAGTGCGCATCGGGCTTGGACCGGCCGGCTCGACCTTGAGAACATCGGCGCCCGCATCGACCAACAGCTTGCCGCAGTAGTCACCGGCGATCCGGTCGCTGACCTCGACGACGCGCACATCCGTGAGTGGGGTCGTGAGCGGGGTATGTGCTGCGTCGCCCACGTACGCATCCTCCCTGGTCGCTATCACCACTATCTTAGTTAGTTTTGACGGATAGAACCCCGCCGGCGGACATCATCGCTGTTAGCATTGCCAAGACAATGACTACGCAGGGGATTGGCCTCGAGGTCCGCCGTCGGCTCTCGGCGCGCAGGACGGCCGAAATCATCGCCGATGAGCTGCGTAGGCAGATCATCGAGGGCGAGCTCTCCGACGGCGATCTGCTGCCGCGCCAGGAAGTGCTCGTCGAGCAGTTCAACGTCAGCCTGGTCTCGCTGCGGGAGGCCCTGCGAATCCTCGAGACAGAGGGCCTGCTGTCCGTGCGCCGCGGCAACCGCGGTGGCGCTGTCGTGCACGCGCCCGCGAAGGCGAGCGCGGCCTACATGTTGGGTCTGTTGCTGCAGAGCGACTATGTGCCACTGGTTGATCTCGGCACGGCACTGCAGGAGCTCGAGCCGATGTGTGCGGCGCTGGCCGCCCGCCGCCCCGACCGCGGCGACGAGCTGATCCCGAAGCTGCGAGCGATCAACGAGTCGATGGCCGAGCACATCGACGAGGGTGCGCGATTCACCGAGATCGGCAACCAATTCCACGATGAGGTGGTCCGCGGCTGCGGCAATCACACGATGATCGCGGTCGTCGGAAGCCTGGAAACACTGTGGACCAGCCACTTACAGCAGTGGGCCGACAAGACCGCGGCCCGAGGTGAGTACCCGGCGATGAGCAAGCGCCGCATTGGGCTGAACGTCCACAACAAGATGACCGACGCGATCGAGGCAGGCGACGGCGAACGCGCGCGTCGGTTAGCCGCGCGGCATCTCGCCGACACGCAAACCTATTTCCTGGCAGGCGACCCCGAGCAGCGGATCGTGGCGCTGTCGCCGCAAGCGATGGCGCGACGCCGCTGAGAGGTGCCGTGTGCGAACAGCGTTGATCACCGGGGGCAGCGGAGGCATCGGCAAGGCCTGCGGACGCAGGCTCGCCGAACTCGGCTACGACGTCGTGCTGACCGCCCGGCGTGAGGAGCCGTTGCGCGCGGCGGCCGCGGAGATGGGTGCGCGATATGTCGTAGCCGATGCGGCGCAGCCCGAGACGTTCGACCCGGCGGTGCGGGCTGTCGAGACGATCGACCTTCTTGTGCACGCGGCCGGCGTGCTCGGCGGAACATACGTCCGCAAGCAGACTTTCGAGCAGTGGCGAACGACGATGTCGGCAAATCTGGATTCGTGTTTCGTCGTCACATCGGCTGCACTGCCGAAGATGACAGCCGGTTCACGCTTCGTGTTTGTCTCGTCGTCCGCCGCGCACGAACCGATGCGGGCGCGAACCGCCTACTCGGCCTCGAAGGCGGCGATGAACGCGTTCGCGCGAGCGCTGGCGCTCGAGGTCGACCGTGACGGCATCAGCGTTCACATCGTCACGCCGGGACCGGTCGAGACCGACATGCTGCAAGACGTGCCGTTCGAGATGTACGCGATCCGGGCCACCGATGTGGCCGACGCCGTGGCGTGGCTGGACACCGTCGACCCGTCCGTCGACCTGCCAGAGATCCGGCTGAACGCGATCACGAGAGGACCCTGGGCGCGCGAGCCAGTGGTGCCGATCGAGGTCGAGCGCCGCGCCGGCACCGCGAAGTCCGAAGTTCGCCAGTAACAGAGAGGGTCTGATGTCGACGGTGCTCAGTGGCGTGCGCGTGGTGGAACTGGCGTCATGGACGTACGTGCCCTCGGCGGGTGCCGCGTTGTCGGACTGGGGCGCCGACGTTATCAAGGTAGAAAGCGTCGCCACCGGCGACCCTGGCCGGGCCCTGGTTGTCGGCGGCTTCACTCGCGAAGCCGCCCGCGTGGACGCCGACTTCATCCTCGAGCTCGGGAACCGCGGCAAGCGCAGCATTGCGATCGACATCAAGTCCGAGACCGGTCGTGAACTCTTTGGCCGCCTGCTTGCCAGCGCAGATGTGTTCCTGACCAATTGGCTGCCCGCAGTGTTGGAACGCGCGCGGCTGACCGTCGACGACATCCGCGCGTTCAACCCGAACATCATCATCGCCCGCGGCACCGGCCTGGGAGTGCGAGGCCCGGATCGCAATCGAGGCGGATTCGACGCGGCGACCTACCTGGCGCGTGGCGGCGTCGCGTACACGCTCACCCCGTTCGGCACCGAAACGCCTGCGGTGCAGGGCCCGGGCTTCGGCGACCTGCAAGGCGGTATCACCCTGGCGGGCGGGGTGTGCGCGGCATTGTTTGCGCGCGAACGCACCGGTGAACCAAGCATCGTGGACTCATCGCTGTTAGCCCAGGCGATGTGGACCATCGCGCCAGCGGTGATGGCGGCGGATTTCTTCGGAATCGACGGTATTCCGGGTGCCCCACCGGGATTGGCGATGAACCCACTCGTGAACCGGTACCGGACGAAGGACGACAGGTGGATCCAGCTGGTCTTCCTGCAGCCCGACCGGTACTGGGCCGGCTTCTGCGAACGGATCGGCCTGCCGGAGCTGGCCGCCGACCCGCGGTTCGTGCCGTCAAGCAACCTGATCGCCAACGCAGCGCAGGCGTGCGCAATCGTCACCGAGACGTTCGCGGCCCACGACCTCGACCACTGGCGGGCGGTGCTGGCGGACGAGCCGGGCGTGTGGGGGGCCCTGGCGACACCACGTGAAGTGCTGAACGACCCGCAGACCGAACCGAACGGCTACGTGATCACCAACCGCGACGGCGACGGCAAGGAGTACAAGAACGTCGCTGCGCCTGTGCAATTCAACGAGACACCTCCGGAACCGGCACGGGCACCCGAACACGGACAGCACACCGAGGAGATCCTGCTCGAACTCGACCTCGACTGGGACGACATAGTGCGGGCGAAGGAGTCCGGGGCAATCCTGTAGCCACTAACCGTCCTCGGTCAGATGTACCTGCGCCTCCGTGTGGTGGAAGATCCGGTAGCCCGTGCCGCGCCGAACCAGCAGCCAGGTGACCCAACTAGCCCCTGCGTGTTCGAGATCCGATTCGCGGCCGGTGAGACGCCATCGGCTGAACAGCACGGCGCGCACGGTCGCGTCGTCCACGACGTCAAAGGAGTGCAGCCTTGATGACACCTCTGCGGCTTTGAGTCGGCTGGATACCCGGGCCCAATGTCGGTCCAACGCATCGAGGCCGATCAAAGGTGCCGGGTATTCGTCGCCCAAGTAGATTGGCCGCGGGCGTGACCGCTCCCAAAGGTCGGATACGCCAGCGAAATCCAGGCTGGAGAACCGCGCGTCGTATTGGCGGACCAGATCGGTCAGGACGGTTTCGACGACAGCGTCCTCAGGCGGCACCGTCACCGACACTGCGCCGTTCGCCCGGAAGTGCCTTCACCGTCGACGGCAATCCGTAAAGGTCCGTCGCGTTTCCGCGCATGATGCGCTCGGCCTGGTCCTTCGGGAACCGCTTGATCGCCCAAGCCGGCGAATCGTAGCTCCAGTGCGGATAGTCGGTGGAGAACATGAGGTTATCGCCCAGATCCATCATGTCGATGTAGTCCCGGAAGGCTACGGTGTCGACGTCTTCGATCGGCTGCGTGGTGAACCGCACGTGTTCGCGGACGTACTCCGACGGTCGGCGACGCACGTGCGGCAGGTCGCCGCGGCGCGCTTCCCAGATCCGGTCCATCCTCCACATCGCCGGCATCGCCCAGGTGAATCCGCCCTCGATGAACACCACCCGAAGGTCGGGGTGCCGGTCGAAAGCGCCGTCGAACACCAGGCTCATGAGGTGCGACACGTACAGCAACGGCCATGACGCGAAGAAGTCGTGCCAGTGCGCCGGATTGCCCACCGGGTACAGCGGAATCAGTTCAAACGGCGTCTGGCCCATCAGATGGGTGGCGACCGGAAGGCCGTTGCGCGCCGCCGCCTCGTACAGGGGGTCGAAGTGTGGGCTGCCGAACGGGATGCCCCGGGTCTGCGGGGTCATGAGAACCTGGGCCATGTAGGGGTGGGGAGCCCAGCGCTCGATTTCGCGTGCCGCTTGGTCGGGAACCTGGGCGCTGACGCTGATCGACCCTCGCCAGCGTCCGTGCCAGTTGTTCTCGCCCAGCCACACATCGGCGAGCCAGTCGTTATACGTCGACTTCAGCACGTGTTCTGCCTGCGGCAGCTGGGCGTCGCACATCGGCTCCAGCGACGCGATGCTGACCCCGGCATCGATCAGCAGCTGCTTCGCGGCGAAGTCCGGGTCGCTGCCCGCGACGCCGCCCCGGGGCGGGGCGGCGTCGACCCGAAGCGAGTTCGTCTTGTACGAGTCCGGGGTGTCATAGAAGTACGGGATCGGCGCGACCGCGTTACCCGTCGGCCAGACCGTGTCTCGCCATTCCGGGGGCGCATAGGACTTCAGCACGTCGGCCGAAACCGGCAACGGGTGCACGTCTGTGTCGACGATCGTCACCTCGATGTGTTGGTCGTGGATGTCTTGGTCGCGCAACCCAACTGCTTGTTCTCGGTGTTCGATCACACGATGCTCTTCGCGCAAGCGCTCATCGGTGTCATGCTCTTCGCGCAAGCGCTCATCGGCCGTCATCGCAGGCTTCCTTCCGTCTCGAGCGCGAGCCCATACAGGTCACTCGCGTTGCGCCACAGCACCTTGTCGCGCTGTGCGCTGCTGAGCCCACTGACCACGGCATCGGGCGTCGAGGTGGACCAATGCGGATAACCCGACCCGTACATCAGCAAGTCGGCCTTGTCGGTGAAGTCCAGCCACCGCTGGGCGACGTCGCGGTTCGTGGGCCCGTCGAAGGCCGACGAGCAGAACCGGACGTGGTCGCGCAGGTACTCGCTCGGATATTTGTCGACCCACGGCGTCTGGTCACGCATCGAGACCCAGAACGTGTCGAGTCGCCACATCAGCGGGGTGAGGATGTCGTAGCCGCCGTCGGCGAACACGAACCGCAGCGCCGGAAGGCGTCCGAAGACACCCTCGATGATGAGCGTCGCCAGGTGGACGAAGGAGTTCAACGGCATGAAAGCCGCGTATCCCGGATACGTGTGGGCATGGCCGGCGAAGGTGGGCGGATAGTCGACACCGTTGCCGCCGTTGATGTGCACGGCGACGGGAAGGTCGTGTGCCGCAGCCGCTTCCCAAATAGGCTCAAACATCGGTTTGCCGTAGGGCTCTCGCGACTGCAGTGGAATGCCGACCTGCACCAGCTTCGGATGTGCGGCGAGCCTTTCGATTTCGGCAACGGCCCCTTTCGGGTCCTCGGGGTTGACGCGGATCGTTCCCCGGAGCCGCCCGGTCGCGTCGGCATCGATCCACTGGTCCAGCAGCCAATCATTGACGGCCGCACAGATCCGGCTGTTCAGCAGATAGTCGGCGATGTTGCCCCGGGTCAGCGGATTGAGGATTGCGTAGTGGGCACCATGCTCGTCAAAAAGGTGCCGGCACAACGTCTCCGGGTCAGATCCCGGGTAGTGATCGCCGTAGAGGTCCTGCCGGTAGTCGCCGCCCGGAGCCTGGTACCACTGCTGCTCAACATCGGGGATCGCGCGCAACTTGTACGCCGGGGGCAGGTAGCGCCGGATTTCGGCGTTGTAGCGGAAGTGGGGTTGAACGTTGGCGTCGATGACGGGGCTCATGCGGTGAGGTACACCTCCCCGTCGGTGACGTCGACCTGGTAGGTGCGGACACGCTTGTGCGGGTCCGCCACGTTCTGACCGGTCGTGATGTCGTACTCCCACTGATGCCATGGGCATCGCAGGATCGTTCCTTCGCGCACATGACGGAGCCGACCGGGGATGTCCGGCGCGAATTCGTTGGTGCCGCCCACAAATCCCGCGCACAGCGGGGCGCCCTCGTGCGCACAGTAGTTGGCGATCGCGAACAGCGAGCCGTCGACGTTGTACACGCCGACGCCGAACTTCCCGACCGGGACCAGTTTCATGGTCCCCGGGGGCAGCTCCTCAACCGAACACACTGGCTGCCGGATCACGTGGTCTCACCGCCTTGCCGCACGCTTGCCGTTTCGGGGTCGGTCTGCGAACAGGCACCTCGCTGTTCCTGGTCGCGTTCCTTGACCTAGTTTACCTAAAATAGTAAAGATAGACACACAGCGTCGTTGAAAGATGGGTGGCTTAAGCCTGCACTGCGCAGGGCCAGCCGCCTCTGCTGCTCGGGAGGCACGGGTGTCGATCAGTACCGATCCGCAGGATCAGCCAATCACTCTGGACCTGTCGGGTGATCGCGATCCCTACCCGTACTTCGAGTACATGAGGAAGACCACGCCGGTGTGGCGCGGGACGATCATGGACCAGTCGATGTCGCCGCCGGAGATGCTGCCCGACGAGGAGTGGACGCTGTTCGACTTCAACAGCGTCTTCGCGGCCTTCCGCGACGACGAGCTGTTCGGTTCGGAGCAGTACAACAACACGATCGGATTGGTCTTCGGGCCCACGATTCTGGGCATGCACGGCAAGCAACATCACGACCACCGAAGCCTGGTATCCAAGGCCTTCCGGCAGAGCGCCCTAGAGCGATGGGAACCAGCGGTGATCGACCCGATCTGCGACCACCTCGTCGACAGAATCAAAGACGACGGCGCCGCCGATCTCATCACATCGGTGACACTCGAATTCCCCACCCGGGTGACCGCCGCGCTGCTGGGACTGCCGGAAGAAGACTTCGATCTGTTCCGGCGGTTGTCGTTCGATCTGATCTCGATCTACGTCGACATCGAGGCGGGCTTGCGCGCGTCCGTCGAACTGCAGAGTTATTTCCAGGAGCAGGTCGACCAGCGGCGGCGCAACATGACCAACGACATCATCGGCGATCTCGTCGGCGCCGAGATCGACGGCGAGAAGCTGACCGACGAGGCGATCATCTCGTTTCTGCGGTTGCTGCTCCCGGCGGGGCTCGAGACCACGTTCCGGTCGTCAAGCAACCTTCTCTATCTGCTGCTGACCCATCCCGAGCAGCTAGCGGCGGTGCAGGGTGACCGTGAGCTGATACCGGCGGCGATCGAAGAGGGGCTTCGGTACGAGACGCCGCTCGTGAGCGTTCCGCGCACGACCACCAGGGACGTGGAAATCAATGGCATACCCATTCGGGAGGGAGCGCAGGTCAACCTGTGCATGGGGGCCGCCAATCGGGACGAGACGCGGTGGCCCGATCCAAACGCCTTCGATGTCCGTCGAGGGCGCCGCGCGCACATCGCATTCGCCGGCGGCATTCACAGCTGTCTGGGCATGCATCTGGCCAGGGTGGAAACGCGGGCGATACTGACCAGCCTGTTCGATCGCGTAGCCGACCTGCAGCTGGCGCCCGACGGCGATACGAGAATCGTGGGAATGCCCTTCCGGTCGCCGAAAAACCTTCCGGTCACCTTTCGCACGGCGTCATGAGAAGCCGGGCCGCCGTCCTGCACGACGTGGGCGGCCCGTGGTCGGTCGAGGACTACGAGCTGGATCCCCCGCGCGCCTCGGAGGTTCTCGTCCAGATGGCCGCGGCCGGCCTGTGCCACTCGGACGAGCACATCCTCACGGGCGACATGTCCGCGCCCAACAAGGTGCTCCGCGAACTCGGCCTACCCACCATGTTCCCGCTGATCGGCGGGCATGAAGGTTCGGGTGTCGTGGTCCAAGTGGGCGAGGGCGTAACCGATTTCGCACCCGGCGACCATGTCATCATGTCGTTCATCGCGGTGTGCGGCCGGTGCCGCTGGTGCGCAAGCGGGATGGAATACCTGTGTGACTACGGCAACCAGACATTGACGCCGGGCATGCCGACCGATGGGACGTTCCGCCATCACACCACTGACGGTCGCCCGCTCGGCCACATCTCCAAGATCGGTGCGTTCGCCGAACATACTGTCGTTTCCCAAAACTCGCTCGTCAAGGTCGATCCTGGTCTGCCGCTCGTCCCGGGTGCTCTGCTGTCGTGTGCAATTCCCACCGGTTACGGCTCGGCAGTCAACCGGGCACACGTGCGCGGTGGCGACACGGTGGTCGTTATCGGCGCGGGTGGAATCGGCACGGGCGCCATCCAGGGTGCACGCATCAACGGCGCTGCGCAGATCATCGCGGTCGATCCCGTTGAGCGCAAGCAGAAGTCCGCCCTGGAGTTCGGCGCCACCCACACCGCGGCGACCGCACACGAAGCCGAAGAGATGGTCCGCGATCTCACCCACGGCGTGATGGCCGACGGCGTCGTCGTCTCGCCCTCCCTTATTTCCAGCGACGATGTCTACGCCGCGCTGAAGCTGACTCGCAAGGGCGGCACCTGCGTTCTCACCGGAATGACACCGCAGACAACGCGATCCATCAAGATCCCGCTGCAGGAATTCATCCTGTGGAACAAGAACCTGGTCGGCACCGTGTTCGGATCGTGCAATCCCAGGGCCGACATCCCCCGGTTCGCTCGGATGTATGACGCCGGGCAGTTGAAGCTCGACGAGATGGTGTCCAGACGCTACCGGCTCGACGACGTCAACGAGGCCTATGACGATCTGCGAAGGGGCGAAATCATCCGCGGTGTAATCGATTTCGGGATTAGTTAAGCCCGTAGAATCGTTGCGCGTTCGAACCGCCGATCTTCGCGCGGGACTCTTCGCTGAGATCAGAGCGAGTGCGCAGGTGCTTTGTGCTCTCGGGCCACTCACCATCCCAGTGTGGGTAGTCGCTGGCGAACATGATGAAGTCGTCACCGAGCACATCGATGACACCGGGCAGGATCGGCTCCTCGGGTTCGCAGGTGGTCCAGATGTTCCCCGCGCGCAGATACGCCTCCGGATCCCGTCGCCAGCCGCCCTCGATCCAGTCGCCGCGCTTCTCGAAATGCTCATGGAGCCGGTCGATGAAGAACGGGACCCAGCCGACGCCGGCCTCCAGGAACGCGACGCGCAAGCCCGGATGCCGGTCGAAGACGCCGCCGGAGACCAGCGCGGTCATCGCCGTCATCTGGTCGAACGGAAAGCTGATGCAGTGCACCTGAATGTAATTCGTGAAGCGGTCGACTCCGATCTTCGGCAGATGCATGCCCGGGGCACCGTGAATGCCGAGCGGCATGTCGAGTTCGACCGCAGCTGCGTAGAACGGGTCGAGGTCGGGGTGGTCGAGGTTGCGGGTCCGCAGCGCCGGCGGGATGTGCGTCGCCACCAGCCCGAGGTCCTTCGCCTCGCGCATGACGTCGATCGCGACCTCGCCGTGCTCGATCGGGGTCACCGCAATACCGCGGAGGCGGCTGCCCGTCGGGCGGCAATAGTCGGCGATCCACTGGTTGTAAAGCCGCGCAAAGCCCGCGGCGAGCTCCGGGTCTTCGAGGCTGGGCGCACAGAGTCCCAGGCTCGGATACAGCACCATCGTGTCGATGTGATCACGGTCAGCATCGCGCAGCACGCCTTCTGCGGATGAGTGGTCGATGCCGGCCGCCGTGCTGAGCCCGTGTTCGCGTGGACAGCCCGCTCCCGGACCGCTGTCCTCGGGATAGTTACGCCCCTCGATCACCAAACCGCGTCCGTCATCTCGCGGCGCGATGTGTTGGGGCCAGCGCTGCATGGCTTCAACTGCCAGCGAGGCTCCCTCGGCTACATGCCCGTCCGCGTCAATGATTCGCATGCATCAGCTCACTTCGCCCAGGGTCCATTTGCTAAAGATACGATAATAGCGACACACCAGGAGTGCCCTGAGCGAGACCATCCAGCAGCCGTTGGCCGAACGCGCATCCTCCGAACACCGCTGCGATGAAGTACGGCAACCGATGCTGGACGTGGCGAGAGCACGTCCGTGTCACCACCGATTTACCAACTGCCCCAACACATAAGATTCTCAAGAGGGAATCGGCCGCGCAGGGACCGAGCGCCGGGAGCGGCGTGCTGTGGCGAACTGACCACGCGGCACCCGCTACGACGTCGCGGCTAGCTGACCGCGTCACGCACCGGCCGGAATTGCGGCAACGCGAAGTCGCCCCGGGTCTCGAACACCACCTCCATGGGCAGCCCGCACCGCAACTCCGCAGCGTCGGCCTCGACGATGTTGGTGAGGATCCGCACTCCCGGGGCGTCGTCGAGTTCGGTGAGCCCGATGATCAACGGCACAGCGTCGACGAAACCGGGGTGAAAAGGCTGATGCAGGATCGTGTAGGCGAACAGGGTGCCGCGGCCGGTCACCTCGACGGCGGTCGGGGTCCCCTCCGCGCCGCCGGGCACCTCGGGCACCGGGCTGGGCGGATGCTGCAAGTGTCCAATCTCGGGAAACCCCTGAATCGCCAACACACCCGATTTCGCCGCGTCCCAGTAGAACTGGCTCACCGGATCCGGGACCGGCACAGGTCGAACATTCAGCTCCATTGCATTTCTTCCTGTAGCGGTGATTTCCTCGAGGACACTACGCGCTGGGCGACCCGCGACGCCCGGGCCCTCGGATGTCCGACAAGGACCTCTGTCGGGCAAGATCGCGACGACAGCGTTCTTCGCCAAGAACATGCTTGCCAACCTGACCGCAGTGCGAGGCATCATCGAGTCTCCTCGACGACAGATGTCATGCAGATGTCATGCAGTTGCCCGAGAAAGCGTTTTAGATCGGTCAGCCGGCGTCTCTAAGCCACGTGCCTAACGGTCGCGCCGGCCTCGGTTCGGCCGAGGGGGTCATCTCGGTGAAGAGCTGGACCGCCGACCGGATTGTCTCGTCGGCCATGTCGGCGAACTCCCCGAACGCCACGTCCGGCGCGAGGGAATACGAGGCTTGGACGGCGACACCGACCCGAGTCTGGTCACAGGACTCGTAGACGATCGCTGTGGCCCGCCGGTCGGGTCGGTTCCACTTGTCGGCGAACTGCATCAGCCGCGCACGGTCGGCGGCGGGAAAAAAGTACGCGGGAGTAATTCGGACCGTCAACGTGTCTCGATCCGCGGGAGAGATCTCGAGGTGAACGTGCAGCCGCTCGTGACCCACGGTCACGATGAAGAAGTACTCCCCGTCGTGGTGGCCGCGAAAATAGCGGCGTCCGCGGGCGAGCAGATACCGTTCGATCAGTTCTGTGCCTGACGATACTGACCTCATGCGCACTCCGATTGGTCGGACAAGACTGGCGAGACTCATGCTGCACGGGGCGCCTTGTCTAGCCCTTGGAGAAGGACCGTCTTTCTTCGAAGAATCTGTTGAGAATCTGCTAAGTGCCTGACCGAGATCTCAGGGTCGCCCCGGTGCACACCCAACGGCACCGCAACACGCGACAATGCGGAGGTGCAAATCGTGCGATGGCTCCTGGCCGGCCTGCTCGTCGCCGTATGCGGCACGGCTTGCGGTGGATCTCACCCGGGCGATGCGTCGCCCGCCCCGGCCACCGACTTGACCGTCGTCGCCACCACCACAGACGCCCCCAACGCGGGTGTGCCCCCACTCCGCGACCAGGCGCGCGCAGCAGGCTTTGTCGACGTCCGAACCGTCGTCCCCGACGCGATCATCGACCTGCGTTACGCGACGCCGAACAACTTCGTTGGCGCGCCTCTGTATCCCCCCGATGCCCGCTGCCTCGTGCACGAGTCCATGGCCCCCGGTCTCGCGGCCGCCGCCGAGCAGCTGCGCCCACAGGGAGAGGTGCTCGTGTTCTGGGACTGCTACCGCCCACATGACGTGCAGGCCAGGATGTGGGAGGCGGTGCCGAACCCCGCTTGGGTGGCCCGGCCCGGCACGTCCGCGCGAAGCCATGAGACGGGGCGATCCGTGGACGTGACGCTCGCAAGCCCACATCAGCAGTGCCCACCCGAGCGCCAGGTGGCCGGCCTCTGCCTCGTCGACATGGGCACCGACTTCGACGACTTCTCCCCCCGCGCATTCGCACAGGCAACCGACGGCGTCAGCGCGGAAGCCCAATCGAATCGGGTGCGGCTACGCGCCGCCATGAGCACCGGTGGGCTGACGGTGTACTCGGGAGAGTGGTGGCATTTCGACGGGCCCGGCGCGTCCGTCGACCGACCCATTCTCGACGTGCCGGTGAACTGAGCTGACGACACCCTGCCATGGTGTACGGGCTCGGCCGATTGGCGCGATTGGACCACCTATGCAAGGCTTTCCGTTCATGGTTGGCAAACTCGTTTCTCGCACGGTCGCGCAAGACTACGCGCCGCCCGCTACCCGTAGACCATCCATTTAAAGCGCTGTAACCGTGGTCACACGCCTGTCCTTAGTGGATCTCTTGCTGGATTCGGTGCCCAGCGAGGAAAATCGCGACCTTACGATGGCGATCGTCGCGATCGACCGCAGGGCACCGAAGAAAAGCGAGCCAACCCACAACGGCAAGCCAATCCAGACCAGCGAGCCAACCCAAACCAGCGAGCTGACCCAGCCGTCCGTCGCGCGATCCGAGGGGCGCACACCGCGGACGAACTCGACCCGTCGCGCGCTGGCGATCACCGGGCTGGGTGGCCTGCTCATCGCGGGCGTCACCGTAATCACCACCTCGGGCTCCGGGACGGCTCCCAGCGGCAACGGTCACGGCAGCACGGCTTTGGACATCGCCCACACGGGCGATTGCCTCAGCTGGCCGAAGAACTCACCCGACCAGGCGCATCTCGTCGACTGCAACGCCGAGCACCTGTTCGAGGTCGCCCAGTCGGTCGACATGAGCGACTCCCAACAGGGGTGTCAGCTGGCGGTACAGCGTTATCTGGGAACCCGATACGACCCGAACGGCAAGTTCGCGATCGGCGTGTTGGGGCGGGACGCAGCCGGATCGCGGTCCGCCGGCCAGCACCTGCTGTGCGGACTGCAGCTGCCCGGCTCTGACAAACAGCCAGTCGCCTTCAAGGGCAAGATCGCCGAGCTCGATCAATCGAGGGTTTGGCCGACAGGCACTTGTTTAGCCGTCGATCCGACTTCCAGCCTGGCGGACGTCACTGTTGGCTGCTCGGCGCCGCATGCGCAGGAGATCACAGGTGCAGTGAACCTGGCGGACGCGTGGCCCGGCCCGCCACCCTCTCAGCCCGACCAGGACGCATTCGTACGGGATGCATGCACGCGCGCGACAGACGCCTACCTTTCGCCGGTCGCGCTGCCAACCACCGGGCTGACACTGATCTACCGCACAGTGCCACCGCCGAGCTGGCTGGCCGGCAGCCGTCAGGTGTCGTGTGGCATCGGTGCGCCGGCGGGCGATCGAGGCTGGGCGACGCTGAGCGGCAGTGCCAAAGACCGCCTGCTCATCAACGGCGTGGCACCGGGTGCGCGGCCCGCCGCCCCGCCGCAGGACGCGCCAGATCCGCGACCGGATACACCCTCGACCGCGGCAAGCTCGCCAAGCCCGGCCCCGAGTACAACCGCTAGCCCATCGCCGAGTACAACCGCTAGCCCATCGCCGACGCCAAGCGCGTCATCGTCGGCGAGCCCGAGCCCGAGCCCGAGCCCGAGCCCGAGCCCGAGCCCGTCACGGTCGGCGAACCCGAACCCGAACCCGAACCC
>Ga0209526_10000615_pt1 | contig 23381 bp, 19 predicted proteins | sample JacPinW_OM2H0_M1_FD_188566 | JGI IMG/M metagenome (GOLD analysis project Ga0209526, IMG submission 188566) | Forest soil microbial communities from Algoma, Ontario, Canada - Jack Pine, Ontario site 1_JW_OM2H0_M1 (SPAdes) (version 2) | ecosystem: Environmental > Terrestrial > Soil > Boreal... | reverse complement strand
TACTTCTTCCTGCTCAACATGGCCGTGTTGCTCGGGTACGGCATCTCCCGGCTCGTGTTCGGGCATCTCCCCGTCGACTCGCTACACGCGCACGGGTTAATCAGTGTCGGTAAGCCCGGCAACGGGTTGCTGCAGGGCGCGGCACTGTTCATCGTCCTGCGCGCGTTCGCGTCTGGGGGCGCCGCTGTCACCGGAGTTGAGGCGATCTCGAATGGCGTCCCGGCGTTCCGGGAGCCGGCGTGGAAGAACGCTCGCACGACGCTCGTGATCATGGGCACGTCGCTTGGCGTGATGTTTCTCGGTCTGTCCGTTCTTGCTGCGCATATGCACGTCGCACCGTTCCAGCGAGGTACCCCGACGGTCATTGCGCAAGTCGGCAAGCTGGTCTACGGGACGAGCCCATTCGGTCACACCCTCTTCTATCTCCTCCAGATTGGGACGCTGCTCATCCTGATCCTCGCGGCGAACACGAGCTTCGCCGACTTCCCGAGACTCGCGAGCTTCGCCGCCACTGACAGGTTCATGCCGCGACAACTGACCAAGCGCGGCCACCGGCTCGTGTTCTCGAACGGGATCCTTGTGCTCGCCGGTGCCGCGGTCGTCGTGCTCCTCGCCACCGAAGCGAAAGTCGATCGGCTCATCCCGCTGTACGCGATCGGCGTGTTCACCAGCTTTACGCTGTCGCAGACCGGCATGGCCCGGCACCACATCCGACGCAAAGAACCGGGTTGGCGTCGGGGGCTCTTCATCAACGGCACCGGCGCGGTGCTGTCACTCATCGTGGACGTGATCATCGCGGTCACGAAGTTCAGTCGTGGCGCCTGGGTCGTGATCGTCCTGGTGCCCATTCTCGTGCTGGCCTTGCTGCGCCTCAACCGTGCCTACACCGCCGAAGCCGAAGAACTCCTCACCGACGCGCCCCGTGCTGCGGAGGCGCCCATCCTGCGCCGCCATGTCGTGCTCGTCTTCCTCGACTCGCTGGATCTCGCAGGCGCACGCGCCCTCCAGTATGCACGTGCGCTGATGCCCGACGAGATGCGCGCCGTCCACTTCGCGATCGACATGGCGCGAGCGAACGCATTGCGTCTTGCGTGGCTCGAGCTCGGGTTGACGCGCATTCCCCTCGAGATCGTCGAATGCGCGGACCGGCGGATCACTCGAGCCGCCGTCGAAACCGTCGCTGAGGCCCTCGCCGACGGCAAGACCGAAGTCAGCGTCCTGCTGCCCAGGATCGAATACGACCGCGTATGGCATCGGGTGCTCCACGACCGGACAGCGCACGCGATCGCGGCGAACCTCGTCGATCTGCCGCACGCGAACGTGACCTTCGTCCCGTACCACCTCGGACCGAAGCGCCGGCTCGACTTCCACGACCTCGCACAGGCGCTCCAGAACCCAGATGGCACGACCGAACCGGGAGCACCGTGGGCCGGCACGATCACACCGATAGGCCGAGCGCACCACCGACACCAGGTCACGATCTCCGGACGCGTCCACTCAATACGAGTCCAGCCCCGCGCCGAGGTCGCCACCCTCGAATGCGCGCTCCGCGACGACACGGGAACGATCAACCTGGTCTTCCTCGGACGCAAACACGTGGCCGGTGTCGAACCAGGCACACAGCTCACGGTCACCGGGGTTGTCGGTATGCGCCAAGGGCGCCTCGAGATCATCAATCCCGACTACGAGTTCCGCCTCCCATAACGTCGCCAAGAGCGCACAGAGCTGCCTGATCGGTGTCGTCCGCGGGCTCCAGATCGGTAGTTATGGCGCGCTGGCGACCTACATGCGCTCGGCGTGGGCCACGCGGGTCGTGAACGAGACCACGAGCTTCCCGTCCTCCTCTGCAGTGTCGAAGCCGGTGCGTGAACCCTCACCGCGTAGATCCGCCCTCAAGACCTGAAGGACCGCGTCGCGAGGCGATACCAGGAGAGCGGGTGACCGGGATCGAACCGGCATGACCAGCTTGGAAGGCTGGGACTCTGCCATTGAGCTACACCCGCGAAGCCGCTCACGCTACCCGCGCGGTGCCGGGAACCCGCCGCCGGTACCGGCCGTCGGGGAGGGCGGATTCGAACCGCCGACCGCCTGCCCCCAAAGCAGGTGCGCTACCGCTGCGCCACTCCCCGGTGCGCCGCCACTTTACCGGCGCGCCGTGCGGGAACGATCAGGCTCGGAGGCGTACCGCCAGCATCGCCTTCGCTCGGGTCACGATCTCGCGATCGGAGTCGGCGAGCTCTTCGCACCATTGCGCCAGCTCGTCGTCGCCCGCGGCCCTGGCGTCGTCCGCGAAGGCGCGGTAGCGCACGACGTCTGCCGCGGCTTGCTGCAGGAGCAGGACGAGGTCGTACACATGGTTCGGCAGTCCGGTCTCGGTCTGCCGGGCCGGGTCGGGGGGCGGCGTGCGGCGGTCGTCCTCGAGGAGCGGCACGTCGGCGAATTCCTCGAACTCCACGCCCACAGGCCCCACCTCGGGGTTCGGTTCGTAGATCGTCATGTCGGCCGGAGAGCTCCTCTGTCGGGAACGACGCAACGCCGCGTGTCGACCCCGGGTTACCCAGCGCGGGCTTCGAACCGGCGGCCCGCTCCTGGCGTTGCGCGAATGTTGTGTTTCAACTGATCGGCATGTGACAGCGATAGGGGAGTGTCAGAAGCGACAGGCAATGAGTCCAGGCGCGCTGAGGGAGGGCGGCGACGTGGATGATCCCTACGACGTCGGGCAGTGCCGGCGATGTGGTCGCTGGCATCGACGCCGCCATGCTTATGTCGAGGAGTTCGGCCCGGGAGACCGCGAGGAGTGGTGCCTCACCGGGGGGTGCTTCGAGACGTGGAAGACCGGCGTCGTCGTGATGCTCCACGCCAACCACCACGCGGACAACGAGGACTGCCGATGTGCCGGGTGCCGGGCTTCCGCCGGTCTCGTCCCTGACAGCGCCCTGCTCGAGTGGGCGGCGGACCACGGCGTGACGGGCCGGCTCGAGATCGAGCATCCCACACTCTGACTCGCGGTCTCGCTCGACGACGTTGCCGGGTGGGGAACGAAGCTGCTTTCATCCCGCCGTGCCCGCGCGCCCACTTCCTGCGTGGTTCGACGATTCGAAGTTCGGCATCTTCGTCCACTGGACGCCCGCGTCCGTGCCGGCGTTCGCTCCCGTCGGGCCCGATCCTTTCACCGCGGCCGCGCAACACGGCTGGGAGCACGCGCTCGCGAACAACCCGTACGTCGAGTGGTACGAGAATTCGCTCGCCATCGACGGCAGTCCGGTCCAACGCCACCATCGCGAGCACTACGGCGACGCGTCATACGACGAGTTCATCCCGCAATTCGTCTCGGCACATTCCGGGTGGCGCCCCGACGCGTGGGCCGACCTCTTTGCCGCTGCCGGGGCCCGTTATGTCGTCTTCGTCACGAAGCATCACGACGGCTTCGTGCTGTGGCCCAGCGCGGTCGATGCGCGCAGACCGGATTGGCACGCACGTCGCGATCTCGTCGGCGAGCTCGCGGGCGAGGTTCGCGATCGCGGCCTGCGGTTCGGGGTGTACTACTCAGGCGGACTCGACTGGACGTTCGGCGGCCTGCCGATCACCGACTTCCCGTCGATGCTCGCCGCGATCCCGCAGAGCGACGCGTACACCGAGTACGTCGACGCGCACTGGCGCGACTTGATCGCGCGGTACGACCCGTCGATTCTCTGGAACGACATCGGCTCGCCGGCAGCGCTCGATCTCGACGGTCTGTTCGAACACTTCTATGAGCGTGTGCCCGACGGCGTCGTCAACAACCGGTTCGACATTCTGGGCGTTGCCGCGGGAACGGTTCACGCCGACTTCGTGACGCCCGAATACACGATCGCCGCTGACGCGCGCGGCCCCAAGTGGGAGGCGACACGCGGCATCGGCACGTCGTTCGGTTTCAACCGCGCCGAGGCCGAAGACCACTACACGAGCGCACGCGATCTCGTGCACCTCCTCGTCGAGGCGGTGGCACGCGGAGGGAACCTGCTGCTCAACGTCGGGCCGAACGCGGACGGGTCGATTCCGTGGGTCCAGGCCACCCGGCTGGTCTCCATCGGATGGTGGCTCGAGCGCAACGGCGAGGCGATCTACGGGACCGTTCCCTGCGCGGGGCCGGCGCGCACGAACCGAGATGGCGTCGAGGTGCGCTTCACGAGTCGCGGCGACGATTGGTACGCGATCGTGCTCGACCCGCCCGCCGCGACCCGCGTGCATGTACCTGCAGTGCGCCCGCCGGAGCACGCGACCGTGTCGCTCCTCGGTGACCGAAGCGCGCGAACGTGGGCGCCCGCCGCCGGCGACGGTGACGGCATCATCGTCGAGCTGCCTGCGGGACCGAGCCCCACACCCGCGCTCGCGCTGCGGATCAGTCCGTCGACGTGAACGACCGGATCTCGTCGGCCACGGCGGGGAACTTCAGTGCGAGGGCGTCGGGGTCGCCGGGCTCGACGTCGGGCGGCTCGACTCCCGGCCACTCGGTGCTCGACAGCAACGCCCACGCCCTCCCGGGCGCCAGGCGGGAGACGTGGAACGTGCCGCCGGGGATGAACAACATCGGCCGTTCTCCCGCGAGCAGGTCACTCCCGACGACGCGGACCTCCGCGTCGCCCGACGGGTAGAGCAACAGGACGTCGAGGGCGCCGCCGACATGGTGGTGATACTGCTGATCCGAGCGGATCCGGTGGAGGCGGATGTTGGCCTCGGGCGTCACGAGGAAGTGGAGCGCCGAGCCCAATGGCCGTGAGCCGTCGTATCCGGCCAGCACCTCGGCCGGCACGCGGACCGTCGAGCGGTAGGTCTCCGCGACGAACCCGCACGTGGGATGCGGTTCCAGGCCGAGCAGGCGCTTGATCGTCTCGGGATCACACTCGGACGCGGTCATGTTCCACCGTACCGAGACGTTGCGTGTCGGGTCGGCCACACGATCGTTCGCCCACCGTCCGACGCACTGTCACCTGGCCGACACGTTGTCGTCGACCGCGTCGCGTACACCGTCATACGAAGTCGCCGTGCCCCACCACCACGACGGATGGGCGCGACGACACCACGTGGCGGGACCCCAACGACCGTCCGGTCCCGCCACGTGGTCAGGTCTCCAGGGGATGACCCTCGCTCAGACGGGGGGTGGGTCCGCGACCACCGGCGCCTCGGCGTCGGCGTCGAGCACCGTGAGCGCGAGCGGTGGGAACAGCACGACCGAGAGCAATCCCGCGAGCACGAGGGCGGCAGCGGTCGCGTCGTCGAACACCTCGAGCTGGGTGCCGAGATGCGCCGCGATCACGATGAAGGTCAGCGATGTCGCCTGCAGCAGCCCCGCCGCGAGGGCCCGGCGCGGTCCGAGGAGCCTCCGGTAGAAGAGCGCGGGGAGGCCGCGACCCGCGAGCAGCGCGAGGAGGAAGTAGGGGACCAGCACGAGGTGATGCGGTTGATCGAGCAACGACTGCACGTCGAGGCGTATCCCACTCGCCACGAAGAACGTCGGGACGAGGAAGCCGTATCCGATCGCGTCCATCTTGGAGCGGAACGCCGTGTGGCAGAGGCGCTCGTGTGGGTCGACGACGCGCAACAGCGCGCCGGCCACGAAGGCGCCGAGGATGGTCTCGAGCCCCAGCTTGCTCGCGAGGAACGCCATCAGCACCAGAAGGGCCATGGCCAGCCGGACCCCGAGCTGTGCCGACGTGTTCTCGAGACGGGCGAGCGTCGCCGAGACCCACGGCCAGTGTCCTACCCGCACGAGGGCGAACGCGGCGACGACGACCGACACGCCGAACAGCGCGAGCAGCGCGATCTCCGCCTCGGGCGTGGTCGAGCTGTTGGAGAAGAGCAAGGAGAGCATGAGGATCGTTCCGAACTCGGCCACCATCGCTGCGGCCAGCGCGAGCTGCCCGAACGCCGTGTCGGTGACGCCGGCGTCGTGCAGGACCGGTACCACGAGACCGAGCGACGTCGAGGCGAGCGCAATGGCCACGAACAAAGGCTGGTGCGTCTCACCGATGAGCGCGACGCCGAACCCGAACACGAGACAGATAAGGAAGGATGCGACGAACGCGGCACCGATACGACCCATGCCCCCGCGCAGCCGCTTCGGGTCGAGCTCGAGACCGGCGAGAAACAGCAGGAACGCGAGCCCGAGCAATGAGAGCACGTCGAGCGGAAGGTCGACATGGACCAGATCGAGCAGGGCCGGTCCGACGACGATGCCGAGCACGATCTCGAGCACGACGCTTGGGAGTCGGAGCGACGGTCGTGACGCCGCGAGAACGGGCGCGATGCACGCGATGACCGCGACGACGAGCACGGTGCCGAACGAGATGCCCGTGCCGTCGGGCGTGCGCGCGACGCTCGCCGCCAAGCCGACCCCCACCGCGTGCATGCCCACCTCCATGCGCCGCCTGACGCCGGCCTAGTTTGGCGCGGTCACGCTTCGTCGGCGGCGCCGGAAACCGTCGTGCCGACTTCCTGGCCGTACGACAGCTCGAGGTTGTGGCCGTCGGGGTCGGGGATGATTGCCCAGTAGCCGACGGGCGGTCCGGAGTCGAACGGTCCCTGCACCGCGATACCCGCGGCTCGGGCGTCGGCGCAGCGGCGGTCGACCTCGTCGCGGGATGCGCACGCGACGCCGAGGTGAGCCCAACCCGAGAGCGCCCCGCCGTTTCCGGGATGCTCGATGAGCACCACGACGAAGGGTCGGGTGAGGTCGCTCAACCACACCACGCGTCCGCCCGGCGGGTCGCTGCGGTCGTGGACGACGCGCATCCCCGCGTAGCGGTCGTAGAAGCGCGCGCTCGCGACCGGGTCGGCGACCGGCAGCGCCACGTGGGTGAGGCCCACGTCCATCGCCCCAGCATCGCGCCGTTGGGCCCCCGGTTTGCATGTCTTGCGGGTCCCGGGATGGCAGAGGGTGGTTGGTACACTGCGCGTTCCCATGGAGACGTCCGTCGAGCCCCTCGAGGGCAACAAGATCCGTCTGCACGTCGCCGTCCCCGCCGACGAATTCGAGCAGGCGATCGACTCCGCGTTCCGAAAGCTTGCACGCCAGGTGAAGATCCCGGGCTTCCGTCCCGGGAAGGCCCCCCGGCGGATTCTCGAAGCGCGGCTCGGCGCCGAGGTGGCGCGCGAGCAGGCCCTCCAGGATGCGCTCCCCGACTACTACGCGTCGGCGGTCGAGACCGAAGGCCTCGACACGATCGCTCCGCCCGAGATCGACATCACCGCCGGTGCCGACACGGGTCCGGTCGAGTTCGACGCCGTCGTCGAGGTCCGCCCCGTCGTCGAGTTGGTCGACTACGAGGGGTTGGAGGTCGAGGTCCCGTCCCCCGACGGCTCCGACGAGGCGATCAACGCGCAGATCGACGCGTTGCGCGAGCGGTTCGCGGATCTGCAGGAGTCGTCCCGGCCCCTGCAGGACGGCGATTTCGCGTCGATCGACATCAAGGGCTACGTGCACGACGAGGTGATCGACGCCCTGTCGGCGACCGACTTTCTCTACGAGGTCGGTTCCGGCCTCGTCGTCCCCAAGCTCGACGAAGAGCTGCAGGGCAAGCGGCCCGGCGACATCCTGAAGTTCAACGACGCCCTGCCGGAACGGTTCGGTGAGCGCGCGGGCGAGGAGATCGGTTTCCAGGTTCTGGTGAAGGAGACGAAGCAACGGATCCTTCCCGAGCCGACCGACGAATGGGTCTCCGACGTCACCGAATTCGACACCGTCGACGAGCTCCGCACCGACATCACCCGGCGTATGGAGCTCGTGGGCAAGGTGCAGGCCCGCATGGCCGTCCGCGAGAAGGTGCTCGAGGCGGTGGCGGAGAAGATCCACATCGACGTCCCCGACGTGCTCGTGCGCGACGAGATGGAGCGTCGACTCCACGACTTGATGCATCGACTCGAACACCAGGGCGCCACGATCGCGCAGTACCTCGAGGCCACCGGTCAGGAGCAGGAGGCGTTCGTCGCGGGTGTGCGCGAGGGCTCGCTGCAAGCGGTGAAGGCGGACCTCGCACTGCGCGCCGTCGTCGCTCAGGAAGGCATCGAGGCCGGCGAAGACGAGGTCGACACGGAGATCGCCCGATTGGCCGAACAGGTCGGTCAAAAGCCCGAGAAGGTTCGGCGCGATCTCGACCGCAGGGGGGCCTTGGAGGCACTACGCTCGGAGATCGCCCGAGGAAAGGCCTTGCAGTTCCTCATCGACCACGCGGTCACGGTCGATCAGGACGGAGATCGGATCGATCTGACCCTGCCCGAAGCGACGCCCGGTGACGAGGCGGCCGCCGACAGCACAACGGACGACCAACCGCAACAACACGACCAACCGCAACAACACGAGCACGAAGCACACGAGCACGAAGCACACGAGCATTGAGCCCACGAGGAGCCCCAGGCGTGAGCCAACCCACCCGCAACTACTTGGTGCCCACCGTCATCGAGCAGACCAATCGTGGCGAGCGCGCCTTCGACATCTACTCCCGCCTGCTCAAAGAGCGGATCATCTTCCTGGGCACGCCCATCGACGACACTGTGTCGAATCTGATGATCGCCCAGCTGCTCCACCTCGAGAGCGAAGACCCCGACAAGGACATCTCCATCTACATCAACTCACCGGGTGGAGAGATCACGGGGCTGTTCGCGATCTACGACACGATGCAGTACATCAAGCCCGAAGTGCAGACCATCTGTGTAGGCCAGGCCGCGTCGGCTGCAGCGGTGTTGCTCGCGGCCGGGGCTCCGGGCAAGCGGTACGCGTTGCCGCACGCTCGGGTGCTCATCCACCAACCGCATGGTGGAGCCTCGGGTCAGGCCGTCGACATCGAGATCCAGGCCAAAGAGATCGCCCGCATGCGCCAGACGCTCGACGAGCTGCTGGCCCACCACACCGGGCAGCCCACCGACCGGGTGCGTAAGGACACCGATCGCGACTTCATCATGAGCGCGCTCGAGGCCAAGGACTACGGGATGATCGACGAGGTCATCTCGAACCGTGAGCTCGCCGCCGTCGCCGTTCCGGCCGGCGTGAGCTGAGCGGGCGCGGGCGCAAGGCTGCCGGGGGAGGCATCCGTGGCGAAGTTCGGTGACGGTGGCGACCTGCTGAAGTGCTCGTTCTGCGGGAAGAGCCAGAAGCAGGTCAAGAAGCTCATCGCCGGTCCAGGCGTCTACATCTGCGACGAGTGCATCGATCTCTGCAACGAGATCATCGAGGAGGAGCTGTCGCAGAGCACCGAGGTGCGCTTCGACGACCTCCCGAAGCCTCGCGAGATCTACGAGTACCTGAACGACTATGTGATCGGGCAGGAGCAGGCGAAGAAGATCCTGTCGGTCGCGGTCTACAACCACTACAAGCGTGTCCAGGCCGGCGCGTACGGTGATCCCGACGTCGAGCTGCAGAAGTCGAACATCCTGCTGATCGGCCCGACGGGCTGTGGCAAGACGCTGCTCGCGCAGACGCTCGCGCGGCTGCTGAAGGTCCCGTTCGCGATCGCGGATGCAACCGCGCTGACGGAGGCCGGCTACGTCGGCGAGGACGTCGAGAACATTCTCCTCAAGCTGATCCAGGCCGCCGACTACGACGTGAAGAAGGCCGAGACTGGGATCATCTACATCGACGAGATCGACAAGATCGCCCGCAAGGCCGAGAACCCGTCCATCACGCGCGACGTGTCGGGCGAGGGTGTGCAGCAGGCACTGCTCAAGATCCTGGAGGGCACGACCGCATCCGTACCTCCGCAGGGCGGCCGCAAGCACCCGCACCAGGAGTTCATCCAGATCGACACCACCAACATCTTGTTCATCTGCGGTGGTGCGTTCGCGGGGATCGACAAGATCATCGAGAGCCGGGTCGGCAACCGTGGGGTCGGCTTCGGTGCGGACATCCGGCGTTCGGAGGAGAAAGACCTCGGCGCCATCCTGACGTCGGTGCTCCCCGAGGACCTGTTGAAGTTCGGCCTGATCCCCGAGTTCGTCGGCCGCCTCCCGGTCATCGGCGCAGTCCACAGCCTCGACAAGGAAGCGCTGATCCGCATCCTCATCGAGCCGAAGAACGCGCTGCTGAAGCAGTACCAGAAGTTCTTCCAATTCGACAGCGTCGAGCTCGACTTCTCCGAGGACGCACTGGAGGCCGTCGGCGACGAGGCGCTCAAGCGCGGCACGGGCGCCCGCGGCCTCCGGGCCATCCTCGAAGAGGTGCTGCTCGAGGTGATGTACGACCTGCCGAGCCGCACTGACGTCACGAAGTGCGTGATCGACCGCAGCGTCGTGCTCGACCGCGTGCACCCGACCCTCATCACCGAGGACGACACCGAGCGCAGCCGCCGAAGCGCGTAAGCACTGAGCGGCGAGCGCAGCGAGCGCGACCGTCGGAACTGAGCGGCGAGCGCAGCGAGCGCGACCGTCGGAACCGAGCGCGACGAGCGGGAGCGGTAGCAGGCGCGGCCGATAGCCTGCAGGGATGGCCGCAGTCCCTCCCGAGAAGCCCACACTCGACGGGCTCGAGGAGCGGTGGAGCGCGCGCTGGGAGGAGCAGGGCACGTACCGCTTCGACCGGTCGAAGCCCCGCGGCGAGGTCTACGCGATCGACACACCGCCGCCCACGGTGAGTGGGTCGCTCCACATGGGGTCGGTCTTCGGATACGTGCACACCGACGCGATCGCCCGGTCGCGTCGCATGCGGGGTCTGGCCGTCTTCTATCCGATGGGCTGGGACGACAACGGTTTGCCCACGGAACGGCGGGTGCAGAACCACTTCGGCGTGCTCTGCGACCCGTCGCTTCCCTACGACCCCGGCTTCCGCGTGCCGGAACGGCGCCACGACCCCCCGGTGCACATCTCGCGCCGCAACTTCGTCGAGCTGTGCCTTCGGTTGACCGCCGAGGACGAGCAGGTCTTCGAGCAGATCTGGCGCCGGGTCGGCCTGTCGGTCGACTGGCAGCTCACCTACACAACCATCGGTGAGGAGGCGCAACGAGCGTCGCAGCGGGCCTTCCTGCACAACCTCGCTCGGGGTGAGGCGTACCAGTCGGAGGCGCCGACGCTCTGGGACGTCGATTTTCGGACCGCGGTCGCACAGGCCGAGCTGGAAGACCGCGAGGTCAACGGTGCGTACCACGCGGTCCGGTTTCACGGCGTCAACGGCGACGACGACCTCGTGATCGAGACGACCCGCCCCGAGCTGATCCCGGCGTGCGTCGCGCTCGTGGCGCATCCCGACGACGAGCGGTACCGCCGTCGGTTCGGCGACGACGTCCGTACGCCGCTCTTCGGGGCCCGGGTCCCCGTGCTCGCCCACCCGCTCGCCGATCCGGAGAAGGGTTCCGGCATCGCCATGATCTGCACGTTCGGTGATGTCACCGACGTCGTGTGGTGGCGTGAGCTGCGGTTGCCGACCCGCAACGTGATGGGTCGCGACGGGCGGCTGATCGAAGCTCCTCCGAACTTCGGTCCCGACGCCGACGTCGCCGCCGACGAGCGGTACGCGCGGGTCGCGGGCAAGACGGCCAAGCAGGCGCAGAAGCAGATCGTCGAGATGTTGCGCGAGTCGGGTGACCTCACGGGCGAGCCGACGCCGATCAAGCACCCGGTGAAGTTCTACGAGAAGGGTGACCGTCCGCTCGAGATCGTCACGAGCCGGCAGTGGTACATCCGCAACGGCGCTCGCGACGACGAGCTGCGCGAGGCGCTCCTCAAGCGAGGACGCGAGCTGGCGTGGCATCCACCCCACATGGTCAGCCGGTACGAATCGTGGGTCGAGGGATTGAACTCCGACTGGCTGATCTCGCGGCAGCGTTACTTCGGCGTTCCGTTCCCGATCTGGTACCCGGTGCGCGGCGACGGCACCGTCGACTACGACGCGCCCCTCGTCCCGCCGGAGGCGCGGCTGCCGGTCGACCCGTCGAGCGACGCGCCCGATGGCTACCGCGAAGACCAACGCGGGGTGCCGGGAGGTTTCGTCGGGGATCCCGACGTGATGGACACGTGGGCGACCTCGTCGCTCACTCCTCAGATCGCGACGGGGTGGGGAGTCGACGACGACCTCTTCGCGAAGACGTTCCCCATGGACGTCCGGCCGCAGGGTCCGGAGATCATCCGCACGTGGCTGTTCTCTACCTTGCTCCGCTCGATCCTCGAGCACGGCACGCTTCCTTGGCGTCACGCGATGATCAACGGCTGGATCCTCGATCCGGACCGCAAGAAGATGTCGAAGTCGCGCGGCAACGTCATCACGCCGATCGACGTGCTGGAACGCTTCGGCTCCGACGCGGTGCGGTATTGGGCGCTGAACGGTCGGCCGGGGGTCGACACCGCCCTCGACGAGGGCCAGATGAAGGTCGGCCGTCGGCTCGCGATCAAGATTCTCAACGCGTCGAAGTTCGCGCTGGGGGTCAGCGGCGGCGAGACCGGCACTGCCGATGTCACCCAGGCGCTCGACCGCGCCATGTTGGCGCAGCTGGCCGAGCTCGTACACGACGTCACCGAAGCTTTCGATGCATACGACTACGCCCGTGCGCTCGAACGCACCGAACGGTTCTTCTGGAACTTCTGCGACGACTACCTCGAGCTGGTGAAGAGTCGCGCCTACGGGAGTGCCGAGCCGGGTGCCGTGGCCAGCGCGCGGCAGTCGCTCGCGACCGGATTGGGAGTGTTGCAGCGCCTGTTCGCGCCCCACCTTCCGTTCGTCACCGAGGAGGTGTGGTCGTGGTGGCAGGAAGGATCCGTTCACCGGGCCCACTGGCCGACGGCCGACGAGCTCGGAGACGCGGCGCGGGGCGCCGACCCGCTGGTCTTCGACGTTGCGAGTGATGTTCTCGGCGCGATCAGGAAGGCGAAGTCGGACCAGCGACGCTCGCTTCGCACGCGCGTCACGCGCGCGGTCGTCCGTGACACGGAAGCCCGATTGCGCGCGTTCGACGCCGCGTGTGCCGACGTCAGGGAAGCGGGCAACGTCGACGGTTTGATCACCGAGCCGGCGACCGAGCTCTCCGTGGAGGTGGAGCTCGCACCGCCTGAAGAGCAATGAACCAGCGATCGCGGGTACGTGACGTGTTCGCGTGGCTCGACTCCCACGTCAACCTCGAGACCGGTGTCGGGCCGAGCCGGCGCAGGATCGACCACCCGACGCTCGAGCGCATCACCGCGCTGCTCGAGATGCTCGGCTCTCCGCAGCTCGCGTATCCGGCCGTGCACCTCACCGGAACCAATGGGAAGACGTCGGCCACCCGGATGGCGTCGGAGCTCCTGACGACGATCGGGCTCTCGGTCGGCGCCTACACGAGCCCGCACCTCGAGCGTGTCAACGAGCGGGTCATCTGGAACGGTCGGCCCATCGACGACGAGGAGCTCGTGGCCATCCTCGCCCTGCTCGCCGGGATCGAGCCCGCCCTGCCCGACCGGCCGAGCTGGTTCGAGCTGGTCACCGCGGCCGCGCTGCAGTGGTTCGCCGACGTTGCGGTCGACGTCGCCGCGGTCGAGGTGGGTGTCGGCGGGACCTGGGATGCGACGAACGTCGTCGACGGCCGGGTTGCGGTGGTCACCAATGTGAGCATCGACCACGTGGCGTACCTCGGCCCGACTCGTGAAGCGATCGCGCGCGAGAAGGCCGGCATCGTCAAGCCCGGCGCGACACTCGTGTTGGGTGAGCCCGACCTCGACCTGCGACCGATCTTCCTGGAGCGCGAGCCCGGGCGTGTGCTGGTGCGCGACATCGACTTCGGCCTTCGCGACGAGCAGCTCGCGCACGGCGGACGGTTGTTGCACCTGTTCACCCCGGGGGGTGACTATCCCGGCGCGTTCCTGCCGCTGCACGGCCGTTATCAAGCGGAGAACGCAGCCGTGGCGCTCGCGGCCGCGGAAGCCTTCCTCGACACGCCGTTGCCGATCGACGTCGTGAAGGAGGCGTTCGCGAGCGTGCGATCGCCCGGGCGACTCGAGGTCGTGCGTCACGAGCCGCTTGTCGTGCTCGACGGCGCGCACAACGTTGCCGGCGCGAACGCGTTGCGTGCCGCGCTCGCCGAGGAGTTCCTGCCTGCGCCGCGCACGCTCGTCGTCGGGCTGCTGCGCGAGAAGGAACCGCTCGAGATGCTCGAAGCGCTCGGTGCCGCCGAGGCTGCACGCGTCGTGTGCTGTCGACCACCGACCTCCCGCGGCCTCGACCCCGCCCGACTTGCCGACGCGGCCGTCGAGCTCGGGTTGCCTTCCGAGGCGGTCGACGTGGTCGAGGCGGTCGACGAAGCGGTGGAGCACGCGCTCGAGGTCACGCCGCCCGAGGGGCAGGTGGTCGTGGCCGGGTCGCTGTACGTCGTCGGCGCGGCGCGGCGCACGCTCGTCCACGACTGACGCGGCGACCGCCCCGGGTCAGGGTGGCCGGTGGACGGGAAGTAGCCTCCGGCGCCTATGAGCGATCGGACCCTGGTCATCTGCAAGCCGGACGCGGTGGAGCGCAGCCTGGTGGGCGAGATCATCGGCCGCATCGAGCGCAAGGCGCTGAGGTTGGCGGCCGTCGAGATGCGCACGATCGACGAGGGCACGGCCGGACGTCACTACGAGGAGCATCGGGGCAAGCCCTTCTACGCCGACCTCGTGGCGTTCATCACACGGGGCCCGTCGCTGCTCATGGTGGTCGAGGGGCCGGAGGCCTACAAGGTGGTTCGCACCCTGATGGGCGCCACCAACCCGAGGGAGGCGTCGCCCGGCACGATCCGCGGCGACCTCGCGGTCGAGCTGACCGAGAACCTGGTCCACGGGTCCGACTCACCGGAGTCGGCCGAGCGCGAGATCGGCATCTTCTTTCCCGACCTGGGCTGACGCGCCACGCCGCGGCTTGTCCGAGGGCCCGGCAAGCCTTACCCTTGAGTGCTCCGCCGCTCGATACTCCCCACGACGAGCGGAGCTTGCCGTGGGGACCCTCCTTGTCCCAGAGACAAGCGGTGCTTGCTCTCGGGGACCGCGCCCACGGAGGCTGTCCCGTGACCGAACCCTGGTACTCGTCGATCGTAGGCCGCGACATGGCGGTCGATCTCGGGACGGCGAACACGCTCGTCTACGTGCGCGGACGGGGCATCGTCCTCGACGAGCCGTCGGTGGTGGCGATCAACGTGAAGGACGGCCGTCCCCTCGCGGTCGGCCTCGAGGCAAAGCGCATGATCGGCCGGACCCCGGGCCACATCCAGGCCATCCGCCCGTTGAAGGACGGCGTCATCGCCGACTTCGACATCTGCGAGAAGATGCTTCGTTACTTCATCCAGCGGGTGCACCAGCGTCGCTGGGCGAAGCCCCGCATGGTCATCTGCGTGCCGTCGGGGATCACCGGTGTCGAGCAACGCGCGGTGCAGGAGGCGGCGGAGTACGCCGGCGCCCGCAAGCCGGCGTTCATCATCGAGGAGCCGATGGCCGCCGCGATCGGTGCCGGTCTGCCGGTGCACGAGCCCACAGGCAACATGGTCGTCGACATCGGCGGCGGCACAACCGAGGTTGCGGTCATCTCACTGGGCGGGATCGTCGCGAGCGAGTCGATCCGCATCGGTGGCGACGAGCTCGACGAGGCGATCATCAACTTCGTGAAGAAGGAGTACTCGCTGGCCCTCGGTGAGCGCACGGCCGAAGAGATCAAGATGGCCCTCGCGAGCGCGTATCCGCTCGAGGAGGAGCTCTACGCCGAGATCCGCGGTCGCGACCTCGTCACGGGGCTCCCGAAGACCATCGTCGTGTCGACGCAGGAGATCCGCGAGTCGATCGAGGAGCCGGTGTCGGCGATCGTCGACGCGGTCAAGGTGACGCTCGACAAGACGCCCCCGGAGCTGGCCGCCGACATCATGGAGAAGGGCATCGTCATCACGGGTGGCGGCGCGCTGCTCCACGGGCTCGACAACCGGCTGGCCTCGGAGACGGGCATGCCCATTCGGGTCGCCGGTAACCCGCTCACGTCGGTTGTCATCGGGTCGGGCCAGTGCCTCGAGGAGTTCGACGCACTCAAGCAGGTGCTGATCTCGTCGCAAGGCAACTGATCTTTTTGATCGCGCCCGCACGCGCCCCGGCTCGGTAGGACCCGACGTTGGCGGTCTACCGACGAAGTGCCCGTCGCCGCTCGATCGTGATCCTGTTGGTGATCACGTCGGTGACGCTCATCACCCTCGATCAGCGGGGCAGCGGCAGTGGCGTCATCGGATCGATCCGTTCGGGCGCGCACGACGTCGTCTCGCCCGTCCAGCGTGGCGTCCACGACATGGTGCAGCCGGTCTCGGACTGGTTCGACGGCGTGACGAGTCGCGGGACGTTGTCGAGCGACAACCGGAAGCTCCGTCAACAGGTCCAGGCGCTGCGGAACCGGGTGGGACAGACGAAGACCCTCGAGGACGAGGTCAAGCGGCTGCGCGACGTGCTCGGACTGTCGTCCGTCGGCAACCTGAAGACCGTGCCGGCCCAGGTGATCACCGGTGCGCCCGGCAACTTCGACAACACGCTCGAGATCGACAGGGGGACCAGCAACGGCCTTGCGAGGGGCATGCCGGTGGTCTCGAACCTCGGGCTCATCGGCCGCGTGATCGACGTGAGCAAGCACAGCGCGACAGTGCTGCTGATCACCGATTCCGCGTCGAATGTCGCGGTGCGCCTTCCGGCGAGCAACGCGACGGGGGTGGCGAGTGGCCACGCGGGCCTGAACACGCTGTCGGTGAGCTTCGTGAATCCCGATGCCCAATTGGCGAGGGACGAGAACGTCGTCACCGCGGGCCAGAAGGACGGCCTCTACCCGCCGGACATCCCCGTCGGAACGGTGGTGTCGGCGGCCAAGACGCCGGGCGCGAACCAGTACGACGTCACCGTGCGCCCGTACGTGAATCTGGCCCGCGTCGAGTTCGTCCAAGTGGTGCGCTGGACCGGCCCCGGGGGCGCGGGATGATCCGCCGCGTCCGGTTGATGCTGCTCGTTGCGGTGGCGGTGCTCCTGCAGACGGCGGTGTTCCCGCACCTTCGCATCGGGGGTGCCGTCCCCGACGTCGGCCTCGTGCTCGTGGTGGCCGTCGCCACCCGCAACGGTGTCGAGGCTGGTGCGGCGATGGGGTTCGTCACCGGGCTGCTCGTCGACCTGTTCCTCCAGACACCGCTCGGGTTGTCGGCGCTGGCCTTTGCGCTCACCGGGGCCGCGGTGGGCGTGGTGCAGGCCGGCCTGCTGCGCCCCGGTCGGTGGGTCGCGCCGCTGCTCGGTGCCCTCGGAGGCCTGTTCGCCAACCTGCTGTTCGTCGGCGTCGGCATCCTCGCGGGGCAAGACCAGCTCCGGTCGGTGCACGTGCTCCGGGTCCTTGGCTTCGCGGTCTTCTACGACGCCCTGATCGCGGCCTTCGTCTTCCCGCTCGCGGTGTGGGCAGCCCGTCCCGGCGCGACGTCGCGGGCGGCGACCGCGGGAGCAGGATGGGGCGCATGACGTATCCCCACACCCGCTCATGACGGAAGGGCGTCAGGTACGGATCGGGATCGTCGGCGTCGTCATCGTCGCCGTCTTCTCCGCGCTGTTCGCCCGCCTGTGGTTCCTCCAGGTCGGCTCGAACACCACGGTCGCGGCGGCGGTGCAGACGAACTCGGTGCGGACGGTGCACATCCCCGCGCCGCGCGGCGAGATCCTCGACGTCAAGAAGAATGTCCTCGTCGACAACGCGGTCGTCAACGCGATCACCGTGCGTCGCAACCTCGACGTCAAGCAACGGATCGCGGTTGTCAATCGACTCGCGATCCTGGTCAACCCGCCCGGCGGAGTACCTGCGATCCAGAAGGCGCTCGACGACCCGCGCGTGTCGCCGTACTCGCCCGTTCCGGTCGCGACCGACGTGCCGTTCGAGCAGCTCGCGTACGTGAAGGAGCACCAACCCGACTTCCCGGGGGTCAACGCGGTCTCGCTCACGGTTCGGCGCTACCACTACTGGGGCAACCCGCCGATGCCACTCGCGCCACAGCTCGTGGGCTATGTCGGCGAGATCAACGGCAACGAGCTCAAGGCGCGCAAGGGTGCCGGCTACCAGCTGGGTGACGTCATCGGGAAGTCGGGAGTGGAGGCTTCGATGGAGTCGGAGCTGCGCGGCACGCCCGGCTACGACAAGCTCGAGGTCGACAACCGCGGGCGCGTGCAGCGTGTTGTGGAGCACAAGGACCCGGTTCCCGGCAACAACGTGTACCTCACGATCGACGCGAACCTGCAGGGAATCGCGCAGACGTCGTTGCTTCAGGCGATGCAGCAGGACCGCCCGCTGCAGGACGTTGCGCTCAAGGACAAGGGCTTCGTGACCTACAAGGCTCCCGGTGGAGCGTTCGTGCTGCTCAACGCGCGTGACGGCTCAGTGGTCGCGATGGCGTCCCAGCCCGACTTCGACCCCAACGTCTTCGTGCAGAAGAACGGCATCGAGACACCGACGTGGAAGTGGTTGAACGACCCGGCGCACTTCTTTCCGCTCACGAACCGAGCGACCCAAGGCCTGTACGCGCCCGGCTCGACCTTCAAGCTGGTCACCGCGACCGCGATGTTGCAGTCCGGCTTCCGCACCACGGAGACGCCCTACACCGACACCGGCGGGTTCAAGTGCTGCCTGAACCAACCGCCGTTCCAAAACGACCACGGCACCCAGTACGGCACCGTGAACCTCGCGCGCGCACTCACGGTGTCGAGCGACGCGTACTTCTACACCGTCGGATACCAGTTCTGGCAGTGGTACCACGCCGGTGATCCGCGCGGTACCACGCTGCAGAACGTTGCCCGGAGCTACGGCTTCGGATCACCGACCGGCATCAAGCTCGCCGACGAGGCGAAGGGTCGCGTCCCCGACGCAGCTTGGAAGGTCGCGTTCAACGCGGGCAACCCGAACCCTGTGAGCAAGGCCGAGAACTCCATCTGGAACCCCGGTGACGACATACTGCTCGCGGTCGGCCAAAAGGATCTTGTCGTCACGCCACTGCAACTCGCCTCGGCGTACATGACGCTCGCCAACAATGGCACCCGCTGGACACCACGCATCGTCGACAAGGTCACCGACTATCGCGGCACCTTGCTCCGCCAGTACGCCTCCGAGCGAGCAGACCCGGTCTCGTTGCCGCCCGGGGCTCGCGACGCGATCGTCCAGGGACTCACCGGCGTCACCGCGGACCCGAAGGGGACCGCCTACAACGTGTTCCAGGGCTTCCCGCTGCCGTTGGTGCCGATTGCCGCCAAGACCGGTACTGCGCAGGTCAACGGTAAGTCGGCGACGTCGGTGTTCGTCGCGGTGACGAACCCGCAGACGCCCGACATCGTCGCCGCGTCCTTCGTCGAGGAGGCCGGATACGGCGCCGCGGTCTCCGCGCCTATCGTGCGGCACGTGCTCGACGCGTACTACGGGTTGCCGTCCACGCCGCAAGTGCAGATCAACGCGGCCGCGAACTCGACGGGTAACTGACGATGGCCACCGTGGTGCGCACACGGCCCGCATCGGTGGTGATGACGGACCGCAGGGCCCGACTGCTCTCGACACCGTTCCGTCACGTCGACGTGGTCCTCGTCGCGTCCGCGATCGCCGTGTCGCTGCTCGGCCTGCTGATGATCTACTCGTCGACCCAGCCCCGGCTCGCGGCCCAGCACCTCGACCAGCTCTACTACGTGAAGCGTCAGGCAATCGCGATCTTGATCGGTCTCGGGCTGATGGTCGGCGTGATGGCCATCGACTACCGGAAGCTGCGCGATCTCGGCATCTTCCTCTACGTCGCAACGGTCCTCGGGCTGCTCGCCGTCCTGTCACCGCTGGGTCACGCGACGAAAGGCGCGCAGGCGCGCTTCCCGTTGCCCGGCGGATTCGAGCTGCAGCCGTCGGAGTTCGCCAAGTTCGCGCTCATCATCGCCCTGGCCAGCTATCTGCAGCAGCACCGCGGCGACCTTGACGCGTGGCGGGTCGCGGTCGCGGTGACGTTGGGTCTCCTGCCGATCGGGCTCATCCTGTTGCAGCCCGATCTCGGGAGCGATCTCGTACTGCTCGTGATCCTTCTCGGCCTGCTCACGGTGGCCGGCGTGAAGATCCGTCACCTCGCGGTGCTGCTCCTCCTCGCGGCGACTGCGTGTGGGGCGGTGGTGCAGCTCGGAATGTTGAAGCGCTACCAGATCGACCGGTTGACGAGCTTCCTCAACCAGGGCCAGAACGTGAAGGGCTCGACGTACAACGTCAACCAGTCGAAGATCACCATCCGCAACGGGCACCTCACCGGGAAGGGCTTCCATCGCGGGACCCAGACCCGCTTGGGTTTCGTGCCCGAGCAGCACACCGACTTCATCTTCACCGTGGTGGGGGAGGAGCTCGGCTTCGCCGGGGGCGCGACGCTGCTGGCGTTGTTCGCACTGGTCGTGTGGCGAACCTGGCGAACCGCGACCCTCGCGGGGGACTTCCTCGGGACCCTGATCTGCATCGGGGTCACCGCCCTGCTGACGTTCCAGGTCTTCGAGAACGTCGGCATGACGATGGGGATCATGCCCGTGACGGGTATCCCCCTCCCGTTCATGAGCTATGGCGGCTCGGCGGTGATGGCCTACTTCATGTGCATCGGCCTGGTGGCCGGCGTCCACATGCGCCGCTTCAGCTGACCCCGACGACGCTCCTGGTCAGGTGGGGTCGGCCGATGGCCCTGAGTGGCCGATAGAATCGTAGGGATGCCCTCCCTCTGGCCGCGGATCGAACCGCTCCTGGCCAGGGTCGAAAAGCCCGCTCGCTACATCGGGATGGAGCGGGGGAGCCTGCAGCCGGTCCATCGCCACGATCGGGCCGCCTGGCTCCTCGTCTACCCCGATACCTACGAGATCGGGCTGCCCAACCAGGGGCTGCAGATCCTCTACGAGATCCTGAACGAGCGTGACGACGCAGTCGCGGAGCGGTCGTACGCGCCCTGGCACGACCTGGAGACGGAGCTGCGCCGGGCGTCGGTGCCGCTGTTCTCCGTCGACACCCACCGATCCGCGAGCGAGTTCGACGTGCTGGCGTTCAACCTCTCGGCCGAGCTGGTCTATACCAACCTGCTGAACTGCCTCGACCTCGCCGGGGTCCCGGTGCGCGCCGACCGGCGGCGGCCCGAGCACCCCCTGGTCATCGCAGGTGGGCACTGCACGTACAACCCCGAGCCGCTCGCCGACTTCGTCGACGCGTTCGTCCTTGGTGACGGCGAGGAGGTCGTCGGGGAGATCACGGAGGTGGTCGCGGCCTGGAAGCGCTCCGGGCGCACGGCGCGCGACGGCGTGCTGCGCGAGCTGGCCACGATCACGGGTGTCTACGTCCCCTCGATGTACGACGTCGCCTACGACGGCCCCGCGTTGGTCTCGGTGACGCCACGGTTTCCCGACGTGCCGGAGCGGGTCGAGAAACGCACCGTCGCCGACCTGGCCGAATGGCCGTACCCGAAGAACCAGCTCGTCCCGCTCGTGGAAGTGGTACACGACCGGCTCAACGTGGAGATCTTCCGGGGCTGTACGCGTGGCTGTCGATTCTGCCAGGCCGGGATGATCACCCGTCCGGTGCGGGAGCGGCCCGCCGAGCAGGTGCGCACCATGGTGCGCGAGGGCCTTCGCCGCACGGGCTACGACGAGGTCGCGCTCACCTCGTTGTCGAGCGCGGACTTCTCCGGCATCGACGACGTCGTGGGCGATCTCGTGAACGACCAGGACGGATGCGGCAACGTGAGCCTGTCGCTGCCGTCGTTGCGGGTCGACGCCTTCACCGTCGGCATCGCGAGCGAGATCCAGAAGGTTCGCCGGACGGGCCTCACGTTCGCTCCCGAAGCGGGCACGTGGCGCCTGCGCCAGGTGATCAACAAGCTGATCCGGGAGGAAGATCTCTACAGCGCGGTCGACGGGGCCTACTCGCAGGGCTGGCGACGGGTGAAGCTGTACTTCCTCGTCGGTCTCCCCACCGAGACCGACGAGGACACGCTCGGAATCGCGCAGCTCGCGAGCAACGTCGTCGAGATCGGGCGCGGGCATACCAAGCAGGCGAGCTGCACCGTGTCGGTCGGCGGCTTCGTGCCCAAGCCGCACACCCCGTTCCAGTGGTTCGGTCAGAACGGCGTCGCCGAGCTGGGCCGCAAGATCTCGTTGCTCCGCGGCGAGTTGAGGGGCTCGCGCGCGCAGGTGCGCTGGCACGACCCCGCTGCGACCTTCGTCGAGGGGATCGCGAGCCGGGGCGACCGCCGTGTCGGTGCGGTCATCGAGCGGGTCTGGCGCGCGGGTGGGACGTTCCAGGAGTGGAGCGAGCACTTCGAGCTGTCGCGCTGGCTCGACGCGATGGCTGCCGAAGGCCTCGATCCCGATTGGTACGTCACCCGTCACCGGCACGGCGACGAGGTGCTGCCCTGGGATCACATCTCGGCCGGGTTGCACCGCGACTTCCTGTGGCAGGACTGGCAGGACGCGCTCAAGGCCCACGGGCTACCGGATTGTCGATGGACGCCGTGTTACGACTGTGGCGTGTGCACCGACTACGCGCTCGAGCATGTGGTCGCGTCGCCGGTGCCCCCGGCCGGCGGGAGCCAGGGGACCGGGCAGGATCTCGGGACCGGCCATGTGGTGCCCGTGGAACTGCGACCCCGCGTCCGGGAGGCAGCCCGTGCGCGGTGACGCGGGGTTCCCCGTACGGGTCCGGTTCACGAAGCGGGGAAAGGTCCGCTTCATCTCCCATCGCGATGTGGCGCGCGCGTTCGAGCGGGCGTTTCGCATCGAACAGCTCCCCCTGGCGTTCACCCAGGGGTTCTCGCCTCGCCCCAAGGTCAGCTTCGGTCTCGCGCTGTCCGTCGGGTACGAGAGCGAGGCCGAGTACCTCGACGTGGAGCTCGAGCACGAGCTCCACGTCGACGCGCTGCCGGCCGCATTGTCGGCGGCGCTCCCAGAGGGCATTGACGTCTTGGCCGCGGCCCCGCTGGCCGATCGCGCACCGGCACTCCAGGAGTCGGTCACGGCGGTCGACTACGAGGTCGTGGTCGAGCACGGTGATGGTGGCGCCCTCGATGTTGCCGACGTTCGTCGCCTTGTCGACGCCGCGCTCGCGGCCGAGACGCTCCAGGCGACCCGTCGGCGCAAGGGCCGCGACGTCGTCGACGATGTACGACCGCTGGTACGCGCGGTCGACGTCCTCGGCCCGGACGAGCATGGGGTGCGCCTGCACCTCTCGCTCGCAACACAACCGAGCAGCATCCGCCCCGGCGAGGTCGTCGCTGCGTTCGGCGACCTCACCGAGACCCGGGTCCTGCGAACCCGACAGTGGATTGAGCGCGGCGGCGCGCGGCTGGAGCCGCTCGAAGTCGACCCGCGCCCGCGTGCCATCGAGGTGCGCGCGTCGTGAGAGAAGGATTGGATGTCCGACGACCTGCGGGAGGCCGGTTCGGCCTCCGCGACCCCCG
>Ga0209526_10000614_pt1 | contig 23386 bp, 21 predicted proteins | sample JacPinW_OM2H0_M1_FD_188566 | JGI IMG/M metagenome (GOLD analysis project Ga0209526, IMG submission 188566) | Forest soil microbial communities from Algoma, Ontario, Canada - Jack Pine, Ontario site 1_JW_OM2H0_M1 (SPAdes) (version 2) | ecosystem: Environmental > Terrestrial > Soil > Boreal... | reverse complement strand
TATCGATTCCAAGGCTGCCGCACCTTTACCAACAAGCCGTCATGCGGACCTAAGCGAGGGCACGGCACAGTGCAGCCTCGCTTCGGCCAGGAAGTGCAGCTCGACAAAATCGCCGAAAAACTCCAAATTGATCCCGCCGACCTGCGCCTGCGCATCGCCGAATCTTCCAACGCGATCACCGCTAATTTTTTTCGGCTTAGCACCGTAAATCTCTCTGAATGCATCCGCCGCGTCGTGAAGTCTTCCGGTTGGCGCGAAAAATTCCGCAAACTTCCGGAGGGCCGCGGCGTAGGCCTGGCTTGCTCCGCCTACCTCACCGGCGCGGGCCTGCCCATCTACTGGAACAAAATGCCGCATTCCGGAGTACAACTGAAATTCGATCGCGGCGGCGGCGTCACGCTCTTCTGCGGCGCCACCGAGATTGGCCAGGGCTCCGACGACGTTCTCGCCTCCATCGTCGCCGAAATTCTCGGCCTAGACACTTTCGACATTCGCCTCTATACCGGTGACACTGATCTCGGCCCCGTCGATCTCGGCTCATATTCAAGCCGTGTCACCATCATGGCCGGCAACGCCGCATTGCAAGCCGCCGAGCGCGCCAAATCCCTTCTCGCCGAAGCCGTCGCCGAACGTCTCGCTATTCCGCCCGAACGCCTGCGCTTCGCGGACAAGCGCGTCTTCGATTCCGCCGCTCCCGAAAATGGCGTCATCTTCCAGGAAGCTGTTTGCCTGGCCGAAGCTCGGTTTGGCACTATCGCTACCGTAGGCTCGTACACACCGCCAAAATCGCCGGCGTTATATAAAGGTGGCGGCGTCGGCCCCTCGCCTACTTACTCCTACACCGCTGCCGTTGTTGAAGTCGTGGTCAATCCCGTCACCGGCTGGATCACGGTGCCGAAGGTCTGGATCGCTCACGACATCGGCCGCGCACTCAATCCGACGTTGGTGCGAGGCCAAGTCGAAGGCAGCGTCTATATGGGCCTTGGCGAAGCGCTGATGGAAGAGCAGGAATTTCGTCGCTTGCCAAAGAAACTTTCGCACGCGCTCGTACACAAATTCCCCTCCATCCTTGAATACAAAAGCCCGACTTCACTCGACATGCCGGACGTTTTCACGGAGCTCGTCGAGGAGCCCGACCCGAAAGGGCCGTTTGGCGCGAAAGAGGTAGGCCAAGGGCCGCTGCTGCCCATCATGCCCGCGGTGGCCAATGCTGTTTACGATGCGGTTGGCGTCCGCATTGACGAAGTGCCCATCACGCCCGAGAAAATCATGAAGGCGCTGGCTGAAAAGAAAGCTGGCCGCGCGCCGCGCTTTGGCCCTGCGCATTTCCCTCACGTCGACTGGCCGGAGGCGCTTCGCGTCCCGCCGCCGTGGGAAGGCGGCGACGGTAACGCCATCAATGATGTTCCGCGCCGCGCGAAGCCTGCGTCGCAGCCAGGTCCGCAGCGCACTCCCGAGAAAGATCAGGTACTCAGCTCATGATGCGCCTTCCGCTATTCGTATTTCGCGCGCCGCGCACGCTGGAGGAAGCGGCGCGCATTCTCCATGGCGAAGGCCCAGACGCCATGCCGCTCGCTGGCGGCACCGATCTTCTCCCCAACATGAAGCGCCGCCAGCAAGTACCACGCACGCTGCTCAGCCTCCGCGCCGTCGAAGAGCTGCACCACGTTCACTCCAGTGACTCCGGTGCACGACTTGGCGCCTGCCTAACGCTCTCCGACATCGCCAGCGATCCGCGCTTCCGGAACGGCGCAACGGCGTTGGCGCAAGCTGCATCGCAGGTTGCTACTCCGCAGATTCGCAATATGGCGACCCTGGGCGGCAATCTTTGCCTCGACACGCGCTGCAACTACTACGACCAGAGTTATGAGTGGCGCAAGGCCGTCAACTTCTGCATGAAGAAGGACGGCGTCACTTGCTGGGTTGCGCCCAGCAGTCCCAAGTGCGTAGCCGTCTCTTCCACGGACACCGCTCCCGCGCTTATGGCGCTCGGCGCGCGCGTTCGCCTGGTTTCGCATTCCGGCGAGCGCGAAATCTCGCTAGCCGAGCTTTACAACAACGACGGCATGAGGTATCTGCACCGCAAGCCCGAGGAAATCCTCGCCGACGTTGTGCTCGATCCCTTGCACGATTGGCGCAGCACGTACTGGAAACTGCGGCGTCGCGGTTCGTTTGATTTCCCGGTCCTCTCTGTGGCCGCCGCGGCGCGTTTCGCCAGCGGAGGTACGATAGAGGGCGCTCGCATCGTCATCGGCTCTGCGGCTTCGCGCCCCCTCGTCGCCGGGGAGGCCGCAAAATTTCTTGTGGGGCGTGCGCTCACTTCCGAGACCATTGCGGAAGCTGCCGCGCTCGCTGCGCGCATCGCTAAACCTCTCGACAACACCGACTTTGACATGAGCTGGCGGAAGAAAGTCACGGCTGAATTTGTCACCTACGCGCTCCGCGAACTCCGTGGCGACGATGTTACTTCGGAACGCGCCGCCATAACCCGCGTCCCTTCCGCGTAGTGAGGAGTGGCTGCTGGGCGGAGAACTCGTTAGTTAACCATGATGGTCAAAGAAAGCGTCGAGAGACTAAAGCTGGCCTATAATCTGCGCGTGTAAAACGGGGGTGAATGATCGTGAACGCCAAGACTGCAAGAAAAGCTTGTCTACAGACCCGAGCAATTTTCCTGTTGGTCGCGGCACTGGGTTTGCTCGTGATTGGTGTGTTGCCGCACACGGCTGAGGCGCAGTCTGCGACCGTTGCAGCTACGCCGCCGATGGGATGGAACAGTTGGAACAAGTTTGGGTGCAATGTTAGCGACAAGCTGATTCACGAAATGGCCGATGCGGTCGTCAGCACCGGGATGAAGGATGCGGGCTATCAGTTCGTGAATATTGACGATTGCTGGCAGGTGAGCCGCGCCGCGGACGGAACGATCGTGGTTGACCCGGAGCGCTTTCCAAACGGCATGAAGCCACTTGCCGACTACGTGCACTCGAAAGGACTGAAGTTCGGGGTGTACACGGATGCGGGCCGCATGACTTGCGAAAAGCGGCCGGGAAGCTACGAGCACGAAGCGCAAGATATCAAGACGTACGCCGAGTGGGGTGTGGACTACGTCAAAATCGATTGGTGCCATGCAGATGGGCTCGACCCCGAGGTGCAGTACCCAAAGTTCCGCGATGCGATCGCGCAATCGGGTCGGCCTATCGTCTTCAGCATTTGCAACTGGGGCGTGAAAGCGCCGTGGACTTGGGGGCCGCACACCGGAAATTTGTGGCGCACCACAGGCGACATATCCGACAAGTACGACAGCATGTCCGTGATTGGCTTCGCCCAAGATGGGCTGGAGAAATTCGCTGGTCCCGGGCACTGGAACGACCCAGACATGCTCGAAGTCGGAAATGGCGGGATGAAGCACGAGGAGTATCTGACGCACATGGCGCTGTGGGCCATTCTCGCCGCACCCTTGCTCGCCGGGAATGACATCCGCAGCATGTCGGAGGAAACGAAAGCTATTTTGATGAATCCGGAAGTGATCGCGGTGGATCAGGATGCGAAGGGCGTTCAGGGCCACCGGGTGTGGAATGAAGGGCCGCTGGAGATTTGGGTGAAGGCGCTCGCGGATGGGTCGCAGGCGGCAGGCTTGTTCAATCGCGGCGAATCGGCACTGAAGATCACGCTGAACTTCAAAGCCATTGGCGCGCCGGCATCGGCCAAGCTGCGAGATTTGTGGGCGCGCAAAGACCTCGGCACGGCGCAGAATTCCTACACTGCAGAAGTGCCGAAGCACGGAGTCGTGTTCTTGAAAGTGTCGAAATAAGATCCCCGGGGCGCTCGAAGGTGACGTTTTGTGCTGGTCGAGCAACTAACGAAGACAATGGCAATTATGACGCTGCGAAAAAAAGCTTTGCCCGTGCTGCGGACGGCATTTGCGTTCGCGCTTGCGATGACCGCTGGACAGCCACAAATGGCTGTCCCACTTTCTGTTCTTCTAGGGTCCGCAGCTCAAGCACAAGACTCCGGGTGGCAGCAGGAAATTACTTCTTGGCGAGCTCAACATGCTGTGGAATTGCAAAAGCCGGATGGTTGGCTGGCGCTCGCGGGACTTGAGTGGCTGGAACCTGGCGACAACCCCTTTGGCTCGGCGAAGGACAATAAAATCCATCTGCCCTCGAGCGCCCCGGCGCATCTTGGCGTGCTACGGCTAGACGGCGGGAACATTACTTTGAACTCTCCCGGAGAAGGCTTTCCGGCCGGGTTTCTGATCGACGGCAAAGCGGTACAAGCGCGGACGCTGCACACGGACCCTGACCACGACAAAAACAACCCGCGCCTGACAATCGGAACGTTGAACATGTACGTGATTCACCGGGGCGAGCGATTTGCGCTCCGCATTAAGGACGCAAAATCCGCTGCGCTGACTGGTTTTCACGGGCTGCAATGGTACGGTCCGAACCAGGCGTATCGCGTGGTGGCGCACTGGATTCCCTACACACCGCGGAAGACATTCACCATTGTGACCTTGATTGGGACCAGCTATCCGGCGCAAGTGCCGGGCTCGGCGGAATTCACGTTGAAGGGAAAGACGTACCGGCTGGACCCGATTTTGGAGGATCCGGCTGTGACCAAGCTGTTTTTCGTGCTGCGGGACACGACCAGCACATCCACAACGTATGGGGCGTGCCGGTTCTTGTACACGGGGTTCCCGGACCATGGCCTGGACAAACCTGGCGAACTGGTGCTCGACTTCAATCGGCTGGAGAATCCGCCATGCGCGTATACGCCATACGCCACCTGCCCGCTGCCCCCGCGGCAAAACCGCTTGCCGGTTCCGCTGCCGGTGGGCGAGAAGCGCTACCATGAGTAAGGAAGAAGACTCGTATACTCTGGAAATCGGCGGCATTGTGTCGGACAATAAACTTGGCGCACCGAGCGGTGCGCCAGATATGAGCGCACCCGACCTGTATTCCGCCGATAATGGCGGACCGCAAAACCCCGCGCGGCAAAAGATGGTAGCTTTGCGTGTGACGCTTCTGCGCTTGCACAAGACGCTGCTGGACATGGAGCGCCGGGAGTACGAGCGCGCCAATGGACACGTCTCGACGGGCGAGCTTTTCCGGCTGGTGATCGATCACGAGCAGTTCGCGTGGCTGCACAATCTCTCGGAATTTGTGGTGCGCCTGGACGAGACCTTATCTGGCGAGGAGCCGGTGACCGAGAAGGATACGCACAGCTCCATTGTGCTGGCGCGGAAGATGTTCGCGCCGTCGGAGTCGGGCGACGCGTTTCAGAAGCGATATTTCGACGCCATTCAGCGCGATCCTGCCGTGGTAATGGAGCACGCGGAGTTGGCGCGTCTTTTTGCGAACGAACCGTCCGATGCCAGTCCAACGTAGCTGAGCGAGTAAACAGATGAATGCAGCGCCCTCCATGCTCCGGCGAGTTCCCTGCGCGCTGCTGTTGTTTCTACTGCTGTCTTTTTTTGCTGCCACCGCTTCCCCTCAGGAAAAGCCAGTTGCTCCCGCTAACCCGCAGATTCCGGTGGCGACGTCCGAACCGGTTGCAAAGCAACGCTTAAGTGCGAAGGACCGCAAGGACGTCTTCGAGAAGATCTGGAAAGAGATTCACGACCATTACTACGATTCTTCTTATAACGGCGTGAATTGGGACGAAGTGCATCAACGCTACGGGCCACTGGTGGAGGCAACGAAGAGGGACCAAGAGTTCTACGCGCTGATGAGCCAGATGACTAGCGAGCTACACGACGCGCACACGCGCTTCAGCTCACCGGAGCAGTGGAAGAATTTTCGGCGGCAGCAAGGAGTGACGGTCGGTTTCGGCGTCGATGACGTAGACGGAAAGCCCGTTGTTACGAACGTCATTCCGGGAACGGAGGCAGCGCACGCAGGAATCGAGCCGGGCATGGTGGTGCTGCGCGTGGATGACACGCCTGTGGCTGAACGAATTGCAGAGATTCGGAAGAAGCGGCTACCTTCCTCTTCAGAACGCGCCACGCGCTGGTTTATCTACAACCGGGTATTCGCGGGCCCTGCCGACGCTCCCGTGAAGGTTGCGCTCCAGCGCGCGGACGGGTCTGTGCTCGAGGTGAACGTGCGACGGCAGATTTATTCGGAAGCGCCGGAAGTGACCACGCATGTGCTGCCGTCAGGGAATGTGTACATTCGGTTTGATGGCTTTCAACACCCGATTACAAAAGAATTTCGCGATGCGCTGCAGAAATTTCGCGATGCGCCGGGATTGATCGTGGATTTGCGACGCAATGGTGGCGGGGACTTGGCCGTGTTGTTGCCGATCGCGGGTTATTTTTTTGGGAAGAAGACACTGTTTGCGAAAGATTCGACGAGGACCGGTAAGCCTCTTTCTTCGTATGTGGGATTGTTCAAGCTGCCGCTGCAGCTTTATGTGGGGCGTCCTGGCGAGCAGATCTATTCCGGGCCAGTGGTAATTTTGGTGGATGCGCATTCGGCGAGCTCCTCGGAAGTTTTTGCAGCGGGGATGCAAGACACGATGCGCGCGAAAGTGATCGGTAGCCAGTCTTGCGGGTGCGTGCTGGGAATCGCGAAGCCGCGGGTGATGAAGGGCGGCGGCGTGCTGGAAATGAGCGAAGTGCTGTGGTTCTCGCCGAAGGGGCGAAAGCTCGAAGGCACGGGTATTATTCCGGATGAGGCGGTGACGCCGACCTTGTTCGACTTGCAGCGCGGGCGCGACGCGGTTTTGGCGGCGGCGGATAAGAGCCTGGTGAAGGCGGCGGTGCTGGAGTCGAAGGAAACTCCAAGCCGAAACGGCAAAAGGGCCGAGCCCCAATGAGACGCTCGCTGCGTGGGCTGGAGCGAACGCTTGAACCAATTGGGGAAATTCGCGAGGCGCGTTCTGGTGTTCATCGTTGGGCTGGTGGCAATTGTTTATGCCGGCGACTACGCCTCCGTGCGCTTGCGCGCAGCGTATCCTCGATTGGGGAGCGCTTACGGATCGGTCCAGATGGAACAGCTGTACGCGATACCGCTCAAAAACGGCAATATCGAATATGAGCTGGATGCGCGACAGCCGGAGGTAACCGTTCCCTGCGTGCGCGCGCTGTTTCCTCACATGGGATACCCGCCGTGCTGGTATTTGCGGCGAAATAGTCACAAGCCGATCCCGATGGTGATACTGATTTCAGCGCGCCCGCAGCGCCAATTTAGTGGATCTCTGGTTCGGGGATGGGTGCGGTGCCTTCGAGAAAGTCGAAGTCGCATCCTTCGTCAGCTTGCTTGATGTGCTCGAGAAACAATTTGCCGTAGCCGCGCGGATAGATGCCGTCCTTGGGACGCCACTGAGCCCGGCGGCGAGCCAGTTCCTCATCGCTTACGCGCATATTCAGTTGGCGCGCGGTAACGTCCAGCTCAACGATGTCACCTTCCTTGAGGAGAGCGAGAGGGCCTCCGATAAATGATTCTGGCGCGACATGCAGCACGCAGGCGCCGTAACTTGTGCCGCTCATTCTTGCGTCGGAGATGCGTACCATATCGCGTACGCCGGCTTTTAGAAGCTTCTGCGGAATCGGCAGATTGCCCCATTCCGGCATGCCCGGTGCGCCTTTGGGGCCTGCGTTACGCAGAACCAGCACGCTGTTGGCGTCCACATCGAGAGCAGGGTCGTCGATTCGAGCGTTCATTTCGTTATAGCTGTCGAAGACGATGGCCCGTCCCGCATGCTTCCAAAGGGCGGGTTCGGCGGCTGCGGGCTTAATGACGGCGCCACTGGGAGCCAGGTTGCCGCGCAGGATAGCCAAGCCTCCGGATTCAAGAACGGGGTTATCAGGGCTGCGAATCACATCGGCATTGTAGATTTCGGAACTTGCGATATTTTCGCCCAGCGTCTTACCGGTGACCGTTAGCGATTGCAAATGCAAGTGAGAAGCGAGAGTTTTCAGCAGGGCCGACAATCCGCCCGAGTAGTAGAAATCCTCCATTAAATATTTTCCACTAGGGCGCAAATTGGCGAGCAGCGGTGTCTTGCGGGAAAGTTCGTCGAAGCGATCAATGGTCAGCTTGATGCCTGCGCGCCCTGCCAACGCAATCAAGTGAATGACGGCATTGGTGGAACCGCCGAGCGCGAGCACCGTTGCGATCGCGTTATTGAATGAAGCTTCACGCAAAATATCCCGCGGCTTGAGATTTTCCCAGACCATTTCCACGATGCGACGTCCGGATCGGCTGGCCATCTTGGGATGGTTGGCGTCAACCGCGGGAATGCTGCTGGCTCCCGCCAAAGAAAGGCCCAGGACCTCGGCCACGCTGGTCATCGTAGAGGCGGTGCCCATCGTCATACATGTCCCGGCGGAGCGCGCTATGCCCTCTTCGATCTGCATCCAGGCTTGCTGATCGATATTGCCAGCGCGCCGCTCGGTCCAATATTTGGTGACATCCGAGCCACTGCCGAGAATCTGGCCGCGCCAGTTGCCCCGCAGCATCGGACCGGCGGGAACAAATATGGCCGGAAAATTCGCGCTGATCGCGCCCATAAGCAGAGCCGGCGTAGTTTTGTCGCAACCTCCGAGGAGCACGCAACCATCCGCGGGATAGGACCGCAGAAGCTCCTCAGTCTCCATGGCCAGCAGATTGCGATACATCATCGTGGTCGGCTTCTGAAAAGTTTCGCCGAGGGTGATGGCGGGCATCTCGACGGGGAATCCCCCGGCTTGCCACACGCCCCGCTTGACGTCTTCCGCGCGTTCGCGCAAGTGGCTATGGCAGGGATTGATGTCGCTCCAGGTGTTTATGATGGCGATGACGGGCTTGCCGGCATAATCGGCTTGCACGCAGCCCATGGAGGCGGCGCGCGAGCGATGACCAAACGAACGCAGATCATCGGGGCCATACCAGCGATAGCTACGCAGGGACTTGGGATCCTTCGGGGGCATTGGTCTCGGAAGGCTCGTATTCTGGTACACGCGGTTTGTGTAGTCAAACGGTAAAGCCTCAATGCGAAGTTTGGTTTTTCTCAAAGCTGCTCTGACGGGTGATAGACTTCCCTGGGTTTGTTTGCCAACAAGCTTTTGTCGAAATGGCCGCACCACTAAGCGTCAAAAAACTCGTATTGCGTTCATTAAGTAACGCTGAATCTTGACTTTAGTTTTTACAAGTTGACACTCTTGCTGACGCTGAATAGCCTCGACGTTTCGCAGTGATAGACTCTTTGTGCCCCGAATGGTCAGTAAATCGCGGGTAATTGGGTTTGATGTTGAGCAGTCCGGGCGTCGAGGTCGGACTTCTGCATGAAAGCCACACTTCCGAAACAGGGCAGCCAGGAATCGGCCAGCACCGAAGCGCTCGAAATCGGACAGATCGCTTTGGTAGTCGAAGACGTTCTGGCGGCGACCTCAATCATCGACATTCACACGCATCTGTTCGCTCCTTCCTTCGGCAAGCTGGGCTTGTGGGGCATCGACGAACTGCTCACATACCATTACCTTGAGGCGGAATTTTTCCGCTCATCGCACACCACGCCGGAACAGTATTTCTCTTTTTCCAAGACCCAACAAGCCGACGCCATCTGGCGCGCGTTGTTTATTGAGAACACTCCGATATCCGAATCCACGCGGGGAGTTATCGCTGTTCTGAAGGCTTTTGGTTTGCCCACCGACCGATTGGATCTGGCCGAGGTGCGCGCTTTTTTCCAAGCCCAATCTCTGGACGCCCACATTCGACGCGTTTTTGAGATGGCTGGGATCAGCGTCGCGGTGATGACCAACGATCCGCTCGACCCCGAGGAAGCTCCTGCCTGGTTGAACGGCGTTCGCGAGCATCCCCAATTTCGACCCGCGCTCCGCCTAGACAAGATTCTGAGGCACTGGCCGTCGAATTGGCAGGTCTTGGCCGCACAGGGCTATAAGGTAGACGCGCTGGCTTCGGGGAAATCCGCCGTCGAGGTGCAACGCTTCCTTTTTGATTGGTACGAACGCATGCGGCCCACGTACATGGCCGTCTCGCTTCCGGACACGTTCGTGTATCCGGCAGAGACCGCCGGCAACCACCTGCTGGCGGAAGCCGTCTTGCCTTCTTGCCTCGAACTCGACCTTCCGCTCTCTCTTATGATTGGCGTGCGCCCACAAGCAAACCCAGCCCTGCGTCTGGCTGGCGATGCGGTAGGACGCGCGGACCTGCGTTCGCTCGAAAATCTCTGCCGTACTTTTCCAAAGAATCGCTTCCTGGTGAGTGTGCTAAGCCGCGAGAACCAGCATGAGCTGTGCGTCTATGCGCGAAAGTTCAGCAACCTGATGCCCTTTGGTTGCTGGTGGTTCATGAATAATCCTTCCATCGTCGAAGAGATTACCCGCGAGCGCATCGAAATGCTGGGCACTAGCTTCATCCCGCAGCATTCCGACGCCCGCGTTCTCGAACAAGTGATCTATAAATGGAGCAACACGCGTCGAACCCTCGCCCCCATCCTCGCCAATGCTTATCGCCTGTTAGCTGAAGACGGCCGCAGCGTCACGCGCAACGATATTCAGCGCGATGTCACGCGCCTATTCCGATCCAACGCAGAAAGTTGGATGAACCTCAACGGGCACTGAGCGGTCGCGCTATTCCTGCTTCAACGCGCCCTGCAGAAATCCGGCAATCGATTCCGTCAATTTTCGGGGATAGTCTGCCTGCGCCATGGCGAGTGCCAGGCTCCGCGTCAAGCGCTGTCCCTTCACTCGCAGAGCATGGAAAAAGTATGTCCCCCGGACGGCATGCTCCGGAAGTATCGAATAGCCGAAGCCGGACTCCACCAGGCGCTTGATCGCTTCCGTGTCTTCCGCTTCCATGACCACATTAGGCACCAAATCGAGCTCGCGAAAAAATTGATCGATAACTTGACGGATGTTGCTGCGCGTCGGATACAAAAGGAAAGGAACGCCGGTAAGTTCGGCCGGTTGGATCGATCCGACGTGCCCGCCGCGCACCTTTGCCGTAGAGGGTCGCAGCAATAAGAGCTCTTCGTCGAAGAGCGGCATGATCTTCAGCTTCTCTTCCGAAACGGGCAGCGAAATAAGTCCAAGGTCGAACCGACGATCCAGTAGGCCGGTCACAATGTCTTCGGTAACGCCCACCGTTACACGAATCTCCATGTTGGGGAATTGCTTTCGCAATTGACGCAGCGGCCCGCCCAGCTGATAAATCAGAGTGGTCACGCCGGTCGCGAAATGAAAAGGACGCGTGTCTTTCGATAGATCGTTAGCGAATTCCTGCTGGATCTGGCTCATCCGTTTGACCACGGCCTTCGCGTGTTCCGCCAGCCGTGTAGCCGCAGGTGTCGGGACCAACCGTTTTCCGGAACGAACGAATAATTCCGTGTTCAGTTCCATGGCCAGGTTGTGCAACTGCAAGCTAACTGCGCCCGGCGACAAATGGATTTTCTCCGCGGCTCTGGTCATGCTCGATGATTCCATCACGGCGAGAAACAGCTCCAGTTGGTGAACGTCCATCGGTCCTTTCTCAACGCCGCCCTCCGGGGCGGACACAATCAAGCATAATTCGTTCAGCTTGTTTGAATCGAACTTCTAGTATTTCCCGTTTGACACACTCGTCGCTCAACCCTATCTTTCGCGGCGGAGGGCCACTTTAGCAGAACGAGTGGGGTTTGTGTCCGGAAGCAACTGCAAACTACCGCGCTGGCCGCCCATTACGTAGCCATACCCAGAAAAACACGACGCAGGGCCGGGAGGTCTGAGAGACGCAGGCCGGAGTCGACATGGAAAGTAACCGCCCCAAACGAGCGTGCTATTTTTTTGGCTATACTACGCGCGGCACTTTAGGGAATCACCAAGAAATGATCCCTGAAAATACAAAGCAAGCGCTGAAGCTCGACGCCACGATTCCGATCCCTTCGACATCCAGCGTTGTGGACGTCGCGCAGGGTGCAAGGCGCCGCATAAGCCGTCGGCTAGTACCGTTTCTCTTCGTACTGTATATCATCGCTTTCCTTGACCGCATGAACGTGGGTGCCGCTGCGCTGCAGATGCCCGGGGATCTGGGATTCAGTGACCGCGCGATTGGTTTCGGCGCGGGTATTTTTTTCCTCGGGTACTTCCTATTGCAAATCCCGGGTGCCCTGATTGCGGAACGCCACAGCGCTCGCCGCTGGATCGCTGGCGTCATGATTCTGTGGGGATTACTGACCGTTCTCATGGCCTTTATCCGCACGGAGCGGGACTTCTACGTCGTTCGTTTTGTTGTGGGCGCCGCCGAAGCCGGTTTCTTTCCGGCCGTGGTTGTCTATTTGACGCATTGGTTTCGAGCGGCAGACCGCGCGAAAGCCCTTGCCGGCTTTTATGCGGCCATGCCGCTTTCCTATGTCATTGGCTCGCCGCTCGCCGGATTGCTGCTTGGACTGTCTTGGCTTGGTCTGAGAGGCTGGCGGTGGCTTTTCATTCTTGAAGGAATCCCCGCGATCCTCTTGGGCTTGATCACCTTGGTTTACCTCACGGACTGGCCACCGCAAGCGAAATGGCTTCGCGCCGAGGAGCGCGAGTGGATCACCACACAACTTGAGCGCGAAAAAAAAGCCAAGCAGGAAGTTCGCTCCTACAGCATCTGGCAAGCCTTGCGTCACCGCGACGTTATTCTGCTGACTTCCTGCTATTTCTTTGCGCTGACGGGAAACTACGGGATCGCGTTTTGGCTTCCCACTATGCTGAAGCGCTTGTCCGGGCAGAGCGATCTGAAAGTGACACTGCTCGCATCGCTGCCTTACTTGGCAGGTTTTTTGACGCAACAAGTGAACGGGTGGCATTCCGACCGAACCCGGGAGCGCCGCTGGCATGCAGCCGTTCCTGTATTTCTCAGCGGACTAGCGCTTTTTCTCGCCATTAGTTCGGGATCGCATGTGACGCTCTCTATCGTTTTCTTCACCATGGTGGGAGCCGCGTATTATGCGTTGCATCCCGCTTTCTGGGCTGTGCCGACTGAGTTTCTGAGTGAGTCTGCAGCAGCGGCATCCATCGGCTTGATCAATTCCGTCGGCAATCTCGGCGGCTTTATGGGCCCATTCATCATGGGATTTTTGGTTTCGCGGACGCGGTCGTTTACCGCAGGGCTTTGGTACCTAGTCGGCAGCTTTGTTGTCTCGGGATGTCTCATGCTTGCGGTCGGCGCGGGGCGCCGACAGGTTGCCCCAGCCATTGCGCAGCTCAGCGAATCTCGGGTTCACGATTAGACGTAGTCCCTTAGAGAGCTAAATAGGTCATGGCCGCGAAAAAACTTTCGATTCTCGTTCTGTCCGCTCCCGATGAGCCACAACTCTCGATGCTCAGCGAACTGCGTGAAACCGCGGATGTTGCGATTGGAAATTCGCCAGATGCTTTAGAAAACGCCACTGCGGGCGCAGAAGTCATTTGCAACTGGTCGGGTTCGCTGTCACTGATTCGCGAAGTGTTTCTGATGTCGCACAGCGTGCGCTGGGTCCATTCTCGCTCCGCCGGGTTGGAGCGGACGCTTTTCCCCGAACTCATCGCAAGCAACGTCACAATGACAAATGGGAGCGGCGTGTTCAGCCCCTCGCTCGGCGAGTTTGCCCTAGGAGCAATCCTCTATTTCGCCAAGGATTTCCGCCGCATGATTCGCAACCAAATGGCGGGTGTATGGGAGCCTTTTGATGTGCTACCCATTTCCGGCCAAACCGTTGGTATTGTCGGCTACGGGGATATCGGCCGCGCCGTTGCTGCAAGAGTCCGGGCAATGGGAATGAAGGTCCTCGCGGTCAAGCGGCATGTCGCGCAGAGCGATTCGGACCCGCTCGTGGACCAAATCTACGGTCCGCATCAACGTATCGAGATGCTCTCGCGCTGCGATTACGTCGTCGTAGCGACACCCTTGAATGCCGAGACGCAAGGACTGATCGGCGAAACGGAACTCGCGGCCATGAAGCCGGATGCCGTGATAATCAACGTCGGCCGCGGCCCTGTAATTGACGAACCCGCAATGATCAAAGCGCTTTCAGAAAACCTCATCAAAGGAGCCGCGCTGGACGTCTTTGCCGAGGAGCCACTTCCCAAGGGCCATCCGTTCTACACCCTGCAAAACGTCCTGCTCTCTCCGCATTGCGCGGACCACACACCGGACTGGCTGGACAACGCCATGCGCTTCTTCCTTGCTCAATTTGAAAGATTCCGCCGCGGAGAGCCGCTGCTGAACGTAGTGGATAAAAAGCTAGGATACTGACCGTCTTCCGCTTTCGTATCTACGATTTCTTACGCGTCGGACGTTGCGGCGCCTTTCCCTGCATCCGCCGAAAATTCGTGGCCTGACGCTTAGGAGCAACCGTTAATACCCTTTGACCTTGACTACGAAGTAGGTGAATTCAGGTGAGCCGTCCAGCAGGACTTGATGCGGCGTTTTCGCTGGAATCCGGATGATGTCTCCCGCCGACATCTTTCGCCGAACGCCGCCTTGAATCGTGCCGTTGCGCTTTTCGTGAGGCTCCGTGGTTTCCGCTCCGACCATCGTTCCGCCCACTAGCAGTGTCGCCGATCCCGATTGCACCACAAACACATCGACCTGCGTCTCGTGCCATTCTGGCTGGCCATCGGCTTCCCGATGAGCAAGCAGGAACAGATCGTTTGGGAAATCTGCCAGCCGCCTTAGCGCGAGGTGGTTCGCGCTCTTCCCCGCCTCCGTACTCAGTTCCTGACGCATTCCCTTCAACGCTGCCGCCGTCCACTGTTCGAAATCCTTTGGAAGAGTTTCCTGTGCAGTCACCGGCAGGAGAACAAATCCTAACAAATACAGCATCCACAGTCGCTTCATCGATCCTCCCCTCAAAAGCAAAACAGTCTTGCTGCCTGATTTTTAAATGTGCCTTCGCCGCGAACAATAGACACCAGCGGCCCCTGTTGTCAAACCGGAAATCCTAAGAATCCACTTTGCCAGGATTAAATTCAAACCCACTCATGGACCGTGAACCATGAGCTTGCAGCAGTCCTACTCTGTGTTTGTTGGTGGCGTGAATTAGCTGCTCTGATACCGGATGGCTAGAAACGTAACAAATGACCGAGAGCCGCAAATCTCTTAGAATCAAGGGAGCGCCCGTAGCTCAGCTGGATAGAGCGTCTGCCTTCGAAGCAGAGGGTCGGGGGTTCGAGTCCCTCCGGGCGCGCCATTCTTTTTCGGGTCCGGCCCGGAGACATGGGTTACACAACGTACCTAAGACATGGGTAACACTTTTGGGCCGAACGGATTTTCGAGCGGTTCGAGCACCCGAGTCTCCAGATCGAAGTACCCCAGATCATAATCCATAAGGCTCACCAGCCAGATGTCGTCGTGGACTTCTTTGATGCCGACAGCCTGACCGGCGAAGACCGTGCTGAAATTGATTTTTTTCTTGCCCAGACAGATGCGGCCGCAACGCGTGACCACGATGGTCTTGTCGTGGAGGGGATAGTCGATGTCCGGCAGTCCAGTGTAGGCACGCCTAGAGGGTTGATAGACTTCGGCCGGGCATCGCATGTCGAGAGCTTCGTGGGGACGTTGTTGTTGAACGATAGCGGGCCTTACCCTCCGGTGTTACACCGGCAACGCGACCGGAGGAACCTTACGTTTTGGGTCGGCAATTACTAGATGAGGCTGCACGGCAAAGGTCGCTGTGTGACGGAATACCGACGTCAACGGCCTAAGACGGCGAGAGGATTGCAGGTTCGGGGCTAACGCAAGTGGGCTCTTCTTTTGGAACTCGAAAGGGGGAAGGGGACCGTACATTAAAACGGGAAAACGATTACAGAATTCGATGTATGGATGCCGGGGCTTGCGTCTGAGAGTATGCACGTGCGGGCTAACAAGTTCCGCGAAGTCGAAGGAGAAGGAGCGGCGTGGTACGCTTCGAGAACCGAAGCGGTAGGGCTGGGACGCGTCGTTCCTTCTTCCTTCTACTGATTCCCTCCTGACAGACCTTCCTTTCTCACGTATAGCGTAGATCCCGAAATAAACGTCTCCAACGCCTGAACTCGCGACGCTTATACTTCCTCGGTGCGGCGACGGACGCCTTCCACGGCAGAACACAAAAACAGCTCCAAAGAGCGGGAGCACGCTCGAAGTGTCGGCCTCGCAAGGGCCATGTCAAAAATGGGCTACTCCTCGCGGGCGCAAGCGGCAGAACTGATTGCCGCAGGGCGCGTGCGACTGAATGGCGCGTTGCGTCGGAATGCGGAAGCGCCCGTGCGGCTCGGGCAGGACAAGATCGAAGTGGACGGCCGCGAGATTGCCGCCGCGAAGAAATCGTATTGGATGCTAAACAAGCCGCGCGGTGTGGTGACCACCGCGTCGGATGAAAAGGGACGCGAGACGGTGTATGACTACATTGGCGGGGGCCGCGAATGGCTGGCGCCGGTAGGTCGGCTGGACAAAGCCAGCGAGGGATTGCTGCTGCTCACCAACGATTCGGAGTGGGCGGCGCAGGTGCTCGACCCCGCTCGCCATGTTGCAAAAACGTACCACGTGCAAATCGCGGGGTTGGCTGGCGAGACGCTACTTGAAGCTTTGCGGGGCGGCTTGCGCCACGGCAGCGATTTCCTCCGCGTGCATTGTGTTCACGAGTTGCGGCGGGGAGAACGTAATTCCTGGCTGGAGATTGTGTTGCATGAGGGCAAGAATCGGCAGATCCGCAGAATGCTGGAGTCGCTCGGGGTGGAAGTTCTGCGGTTGGTGCGCGTTGCGATTGGCGGGCTGACCCTGGGCGAGTTGGCGAAAGGATCCTCGCGCAAGCTGACGGCTGAAGAGAAGGCCTCGATCGACGCGTAACTGAGAAGCGAAAACACTCAACGCAGAGTTCATCGAGAACACAGCGAGCACCGAGAAGGAAAGAATTGCACTTCGGTTGCAAATCGATAACGGAAGCCCTAGGCTGTAGGATTCATGCCTAACTTTTCGCCGGAACTGCTGGCTTACGGATTTGTCTGGTATGTGGCATTTCTGTTCTCGACCACGTGCCACGAGGCAGCGCACGCGCTGGTGGCCAAGCTGGGCGGCGACGACACCGCGGCCTCCGGCGGGCAGGTCTCGCTAAATCCGGTGCCGCACATCCAGCGCGAGCCGTGGGGCATGGTGGTGATCCCCATCCTGTCGTTTATTTTCACTCAAGGAATGATTGGCTGGGCCAGTGCCCCGTTTGATCCCCACTGGGAGCGCCGCTATCCGCGGCGGGCGGCCTTGATGGCGCTGGCTGGACCGGCGGCGAACTACACGCTGATGCTGTTGGCCACTGTGGGCTTACGCGTGGGCCACAGCATGGGCTGGCTCCAAAGGAATCCGGAAACCGGGCAGCCAAACCTGCTGACCATTGTCCTGCTTGTATTTTTCTCGCTGAACCTGCTGCTGGGCACGTTCAATCTGCTTCCGGTGCCGCCGCTCGATGGCAGCGCGGGAATTATGCTGTTCATGAGCGAAAACCGGGCGCAGCGTTACCTGGACTGGCTGCGCGGCAACAGCTTTGCCATGGTGGGCTTGCTGGTGGGTCTGCTGGTCTTTCGCTACTTTTACGGTCCGGTGGAGAATTTCGCCACGAACCTCTTGCTGCACAGCCACTTTTGAAGAACTCGAGAGTGGTTCAGAAGCGCACAGTTTAGCCCCAGTGTCTCTGCTGCGGCACAGGTTTCCGCTTCCAACTTCCAAGTAAATCGCTTAACTGCTTGCACTTACAAGCCATCGGCTTGGCCTTGCGCCTGCACCCCCGGGCCGCGGGAGAATGGAACGATTTCGACTGCCGAACATCCGGCCACCAACCTATATCGCGTGGAAGTCTCGGGCTGGGACGATAATAAGGCATTCTTCGTGGAGAACTCCGACTTGGACTGGACCGAGGAGTCAGGGAAGCAGGTCACGCTGAACCGCGACCTCAAGCAAGGTGCTGTCGTCTTCGTGCGGCTGCTCCAGCCAATTAGTAATGACCGGTCCCACCCCGTCGCCTACGAAGCGGAGCTGGTGGCGCGGACGGACCAAGGGCTGGGGCAGTTCCGGCTGCGGCCGGTGTCGTCGCGGGGCCGAACACAACTGTTCCAATAAACCGGGAGGCTTGTGCGGCGAGAGTGCCGAAAGGGAACAGGGGTCCGAAATGGTGGTGAGCGCGGGGTCGCGCAGCTTACCTGAGAAAGTCGCGCTCGCTCCTGCCGCGCGACTTTGCGATCTCTCTTCGCTTTTGAAAACAACAACTTAGCGCGCCGGATGTCGGCGCAGGTTGTCCCGAAGAAACTCAAAAATACAATGTAAGCCCGTGGAAGTTAAGATGCGATGCAATTGGCGTGGCTCAGGCTCACCTCAAGACCATGGAAAACGCAGCGACGAAAAGTTCGCTGACCCCATGTATTCTGGACGAGGATCCCGCGCAACTGGAAATGCTGACAGCGCTGGTTGCCAGCATGGGCTATGAACCCATCGCTACGTCAGACCCTGCGGAGGCGCTGAAACTCGTCCAGTATGGGCGCTGCCGGCTCGTGCTGGCGGACGTGCATATGCCGGGAATGGATGGGTACGAGTTCCTGGACCAGGCGCTGCGCAGCGATCCAGGCCTGCACGTCATTATTATGACCGGGGAGTACACCCTGGAGTCCGCCCTGGAAGCCGTGCGCCGGGGCGCCACCGATTTTCTGCCCAAGCCGATCGACCGCGTGCGCCTGAAACGCACCCTCGACGATGTCGCGGCACTCTACGATCAGCGGCGGCGGGTGCGCGAGCTTGAGGAGCAGTTGCTCAAGGACCTGGAATTCCACGGGATCGTGGGGAAAAGCCCCGCGATGCTGGAAGTATTTGACTTCGCCCGCAAGGTGGCGCGCCACTACACGAACGTTTTGCTGATCGGGGCCACCGGAACGGGGAAAGAACTCGTCGCACGGGCTATCCACCAGATCAGTCCGGTGAGCCAACAGAAGTTGGCAGTGTGCAACTGTTCGGCATTAGTGGATACTCTGCTCGAAAGTCAGCTCTTCGGGCACATGCGCGGGTCCTTTACCGGAGCGACCGATAGCCGGCCGGGGTTGTTTGAATTCGCCAACAATGGAACCGTGTTCCTCGATGAGGTGGGCGAAACCTCGCTGCCCATGCAGGCCAAGCTGCTGCGCGTGATCCAAAACCGCGAAATTCAGCGCGTGGGCTCGCCCGAGGTACGCCAAATCAACGTGCGGCTGATCGCGGCTACCAATCGCGACCTGCGCGCGGAGGTGCTGGCCGGGCGTTTCCGCGAGGATTTGTATTACCGGCTGAGCTCCATTCAGATTCGCATTCCTCCACTGATGGAGCGGCTGGAAGACATTCCCCTGCTGGTGCAATTTTTGTTGAAGAAATATAACGAAGCGTACGGGAAGGCAATTTCCGGGCTGACGCGGCGCGCGCAAGCGGTTTTGCTGCAGCATGCCTGGCCGGGAAACGTGCGCGAGCTGGAAAACGTGATCTCCAGCGCATGCATCACGACCGCGGGAGATTTTATCGACCTGGCGGACTTGCCGGAAGGCCTGCAGCACCGTGGACCGCGCACGGCACAGGGCGACGCGTGGCGTCCTCTATCTCTTGAAGAAATGCGCAAGATACACATCCAGCGGATTCTCGAAATGTGCCAGGGAAACCGCCTGCGCGCCGCACAAGTGTTGGGCATTGGGCGAACGAGCTTATATCGCTATCTGAAAGAGGACGGGGTGGAAAGACCCAAAGCCGCGAAATTCGGGCGTGCCTCGGCTGGGGCTCGCCTGTAACTTTTCCCTTCTACTATGACGCGCGGCCTTCCTGATTTGAACTGTATCTGTACCGTTAGGGCACAGTTTTCCGTGTTGAAGCAAAGCGCGTAACGTGCCCTCTCGCAATCTCCAAGAGAATCAGCAGCATGCGAGCGCAGAATTTGGCACGCGTCCTGCATTCACACCCGTGTAGCGAAATGTTGCGAAACAGATGAGAACGCCGCTTAGATTCAAAAAAGATTTTGCGGAGGCGATAACGCGCGCAACGTACGCGCCAACCTCCACAAGCAAGCTGCTACCGGAAGTACATCCACAGCGAACCCACTATCCACCAGCCAATACCCCCTAAGCGCCGCGTGGCCACCGCAAGGCGATTGCGCGGCGCTCATTTCCTCCCGTGAATTGAAATCTGGAAAAGGGCCTTTCAAGCGGAGCGATCCTCATTCATAGCGAAGCGCGACAATAGGATCAACCCGCATGGCACGGCGCGCGGGGATGTAGCAGGCCACAAGCGCCACGAATGTAAGCAAAATCGCAACGCCCACAAACGTAAGCGGATCGTTCGCGCCCACGCCGTAGATCACTTTGGTGATCAGGCGCATCAGCCCAAGCGCCGCGGCGATGCCGATGCCGACGCCAATCAGCGTGATGCGCATGCCTTCGCCTACGATCATGCGCAGTACGTCCGAACCGGATGCGCCGAGCGCGACACGGATACCGATTTCATGCGTGCGTTGGCCGGTCAGATAGGAAATTACGCCGTATATTCCCACGGCGGAGAGTACCAGCGCCAATGTGGAAAAGACCGAGAGCAAAATCATGGCCAGGCGCTGCTTGGCAATGGAGTTGGCGACGATCTCCAGCATCGGCCGGGCATTGTAAATCACCGCGCTGCTGTCCACCTTGGCTTCCGCCTCGCGCACGGAGCCTAGCACGCCGAGCGGAACGCCCGCGGTGCGCGCCACGAAACCCGAGCCATTGGCGAGGAGTGGCCAGAAACGGTCCGGCACTTGCCACACCAAGAGATAAATCTGTGATTGCAAATTCTGGTGCTCGCGCGAGCCGAGGCCCCAGTGCTCGACGTGTCCGGTCACACCCACGATTTCCGGCTGGAGGTCCAGCAGACCAATGTTGAGGTGCTTGCCGACCGGATCCTGGCCGGCAAAATGCTTTTGCGCAAAGCTGGAATCGATGACCGCGACCACGGGCGAATGCTCGTCATCGCGCGCATTGAAAAAGCGGCCGCGTTCCATGGGAATGCGCATGGCGCGTTGATAACCAGGAGTCACCAGGTAAAACAACGCGAAGGGCATTTCGTCTTGATTGACAGGCTTGGGCTGGCCCTCCACCCAGAAGGGCACCTCCGAATCGCCGGTCATAGGCAGCGAGCCGCCCATAATCGAGACTTCTTCGATGCTGGGAATGCTTTCCAATTGGCGCAACGTCTCGCGGTATTTCGCGCGAAGCCGGTCCGCGGTAATGGCCGAATCGGAGCTCAGCGAGATATCGAAGGTAAGAACGTTGCGCGCGTCGAAGCCCGGATTCACGCGCCAGAGCGCCGCCAGGCTGCGGATCATCAGACCCGCGCCGATGAGCAGCACCAAAGCCATGGCCATTTCCACGATCACAAAGACACTCTGCGTGCGATGCCGCGCGCCGCTGGAGCCGCGCCTGCCTTCCTTCAAGGTTTCGTGCATGTCCGGGCGCAATGTTTTGATGGCCGGCACCAGACCGAATAGGATGCCGGTAAGAAACGAAACGCCAATCGTGAAGAGCAGCACATGAGAGTCGAGGCCAATTTCTTCCGAGCGCGGCAAGGCCTCGGGAAGGACCGCAAGAATGGCGCGGGTGCCCCATTTCGCAAGCAGCAAGCCGATGGCGCCGCCCGCAATACCGAGCATCACGCTTTCGGTGAGAAGCTGACGAATTACGCGCGCCGGACTGGCCCCGAGTGCGGAGCGAATGGCGAATTCGCGGGCGCGGCCGGTGGAGCGCGCGAGCAAGAGGTTGGCCACGTTAGCGCAGGCGATCAGCAAAACGAATCCGACCGCGCCGAGGAGCACGAGCAGAATGCCGCGCACATCGCCGACGATGTCGGTCTTGAGCGGCACGAGAGCAATCCCAGTCCCTTTGTCGACCTCGGGATACGCAGCAGCGAGATTCTGCGCGACCTGGGCCATATCGTGGCGGGCCTGCTCGATAGTAACGCCTGGTTTGAGACGGCCGATAGAGTTCATGCCCATGCTGATGCGGCGGTCGCGAAAGGTGGGATCGGTCCATTGACCTATCGGCACGTAGACGTCAGTGGGGCTGAAGACCGGCAGGCGGCTGGGAGCGACACCGATAATCGTGTAGGCCTTTCCGTTTAGCGTAATGCTCTTCCCCAATACGTCCGCGGACGAGCCGAACTTGCGTTTCCACAAGCCATCGCCGATCACGACGACAGGCGCACCGCCAGCCTGGTCTTCCTCGGCAAGAATGTTGCGTCCCGCCGCAAGCGTGACGCCGAGCGTGGGGAAGAATTCCGCGGAGATCATGTGCCCGTGCAGACGCTCTGGCTCGCCCGCTCCGGTCATGTTGTAGTCCTCGGAGCGGAATGCGCTCAACGAGGAGAAGGACTTGTTGTCCTTGTGCCAGTCGAGGAAATTGGGATAGGAGATGGAGCTTTCACCAAAAGCCGAAGTCCGAGAGTAGACGGCAAGCAGCTCGTCGGGATTGGGAAATGGCAGCGGATTTAACAGCACCCCATTCACGACGGAAAACAGAGCGGTGTTTGCGCCGATGCCGAGCGCCAGCGTCAATATGGCAATTGCGGCGAAGCCGGAACTCTTGGATAGCAGCCGCAATCCATAGCGGACATCTTGCCAAAAATTTCGCACAGATACCCCCTCGCGGACATCGTTGCAGTGCGGCTAATCAAGGTACGCATGCCTGTCGCGCTTTGTTCCAATCTCCTGAGTCTCCTGGTGCTGCTGGCCGGGTGTGGCCGCGACGTGCTGCGGACGGGATGCGCCGGGAACGTCGGAGCGGGGAGGATGGTGGGGGTCGGGCGCGTCGCGGTCGGGGCCGGGCATGTCGAAAATAATGGCGGTGGGTTCGGCGTTTTCCTCTTTGGCGATGGCGGGGAGGGTGCGGAGGAGTTGGTTGGTGATGTAGGCGAGGACGGCGGCGCGGCGGGTGGAGATTTTGTCTTGGGCGAGGAGGAGGAGCAGGCGCGCGAGGAAATCGTTGATCTGAGCGGCGGAGGTGAAGTCGTCGAGGTTGGCGGTGAGGGTGGAGGCGATTTCGACGGCATCGTGCTGATTTGCGGGAAGCGGAGCGTGCGCAGGGCAGAAGATCGGGTTGGCGCTGGTCGCGTTGAGACGGCAGCGCCGACCGTTGGGAAAGAGATGGGTGCAACGAGCGGAGTTGTTGATGACGCGGGATTTAGCGGTGTGCTGGGTCATTTGGATCTTCCTTTAAGAAGTGAAATTTGGAAAAAACAGGGGGCAACGCAGAAAGTGCTGAAAACAAAGAAATTGCGGAAAAAGCAACTCGTAAGCTGATGAAGACAATGCAATTAAAAATCGATGATGGATCGGACGTGGAGGAATTCAGATTTCGCGGAGAAACGGAAAAGCGACAGCAATGGCGGGCTGGGGACATCTTGTTTGGCCTTTTATCCGGCCGCGACGTGGAGGTGCGCGGCGTTGAACTCGG
>Ga0209526_10000613_pt1 | contig 23427 bp, 24 predicted proteins | sample JacPinW_OM2H0_M1_FD_188566 | JGI IMG/M metagenome (GOLD analysis project Ga0209526, IMG submission 188566) | Forest soil microbial communities from Algoma, Ontario, Canada - Jack Pine, Ontario site 1_JW_OM2H0_M1 (SPAdes) (version 2) | ecosystem: Environmental > Terrestrial > Soil > Boreal... | reverse complement strand
CCACGGTTATAACAGTAAGCGGCCCCGGTATGAAAAGGCCGCGTGTCATAAGCGGCCCCGGTGTGGAAAGGCCGCGTGTCATAAGCGGCCCCGGTGTGGAAAGGCCGCGTGTCATGTTCCTAGAATTGGCCATCATTGGCTGAGGTATCCAACGGGCGGGCGAACCTTCACCTGCACACCATCTTCAGCGACGGCGAGCTCGAGCCGGCTGAGGTCGTCGACGCCCATGCTGCAGCCGGCTTCAGCGCCATTGCGCTGACGGACCACGACACGCTGGCGGGGATTGATGCTCTGGGGGACCTTGGGGGACGCCCGCTCCGGATCATTGCCGGCGTGGAGCTGTCGATCGAGGATGAGCCAGGCCGCGGGCTGGTCGACGCACATCTCCTCGGCTACGGCTTTGCCCTTTCCGATCGGCGATTGCGGCGGCGGCTGCACGAGGCCAGCGAGGCGCGCGAGGCGCAGAAGGTAGAGACTGTCCGCCGGCTGGCGGCGGAGGGATTCAAGGTGAGCTGGGATGAGGTGCGGGCGCGGGCGCGCGGCAATGTGGGCAAGCCGCACATCGTCGCTGCCATCGAGGCGGCGCAGCCGGGTGTCGCCCGCGAGGAGCTCTACGCCGTGATGGGCCCCGGCGGGGCGGCGCACGTGCCCCGGACAAAAGAGATGTCGCTCGATGAAGGCGTCGGCTTGATCGCGGCGGCCGGCGGCGTCACCGTGCTGGCGCACCCAGGCGTCTACCGCCATGTGCCCGACCTGGAGGTGCTGTTTCGAACCTGTGCCGTGGCCGGCGTGCTCGGCTTGGAAGTCACGTATCCCCAGGCACCGGATGATCCCTACGGGCCGAAGAGCGCCGCGCTCATGGAGCGGTTTGCGAAGGTTGCCGCATCCTATGGATGGGTAGCGACCGGTGGCGACGATTTCCACGGGCGGCAGGTGACGCCGTTGATCCGCCTGGCGGGCTGGACCGCGACACCGGCGACCTGCGTCGACGAATTGCTCGCGCGCCGCAGCTAGCGTGTCGTCAGGAACCGGGTGACCGCCTCGACCACCGCGTCAGGCCGGTCGAGCGGAAGGAAATGTCCACCCGGGTCGATGATCTCGACCGTGGAGTTGCGGAACTTGCGCTGAAGGGCCTCCGCCCAGCGTGGCTCCAGGAAGGCATCGTTCGCGCCCCAGAGAATCAAGGTCGGCGTCTCGATCTCCTCGATGTGCTTCGACCGGCTGATCAAGTCCCGATTGTTGAGCGCCCGCGCGGCTCGCAAGTACGCCCGGCGGCCGCCGAGGTCCTGGAACGGTCGCGTCCACTCGTCAACCACCTCATCGGTGACGCGCCCTGCGGTGACCACGCCGGTCTCGAGTCCCTCGCGCAAACCCTTACGCATATCGATGTTGACCATGATCTGATCCCACGCCGGCTCTTTCAACCGCGCGATCACCGGCACCGGCCAGTTGTTGTCGACAGCGCTATCGATCAGGATCAGCCGCGCCACGCGCTGTGGTTCATCGACGGCCATCAGCTGCGCCACACCGCCACCGATGTCGTGCCCGATGACCGCGGCCTGGTGCACGCCCAACGTTTCCAGGAAGGCGACCATGTAGCGCGCTTGTGCGGCAATCGAGAGGTCGGCGTCGAGCCGCTTGTCGGAATCGCCGTAGCCGAGCAGGTCGGGAGCCAGCACATCGAAGGTTGTCGAAAGCGGATCGATGACGTCGCGCCACAGGTAGGACGAGCTGGGAATTCCGTGCAAGAGGAGGACGGGCGGGCCCTGTCCCTTTCGGACGTACGCGATGTCGCCCGCGAAGGTGCGGACCTTGCGCTTGCTGGTTGCGAGCGGCGCCATGCCGATGAGCTCGGTGGTCATCGAGGGAGAGACGGTCGGCGTTAAGGGGCGCTCGAGGGCTGACGGCGGCGGTTGGGCTGCGGCGGGGCGCGGTTGCAGGATGATGTTCGTCGAGCCGGCACGCGCGACCAGCTGGTTCTGCTGGTCCAGGACGTCGGCCTCGGCTACGGCCACCTGCTGGCCGCGCTGCACCACTCGGCCAACCGATCGCAACATGCCGGAGTCAGCGGTGACCGCCTTCAGAAAATTGACGTGGAGCTCCGCCGTGGTGAAGCTCTCGCCTGGCGCAAGCGTGCTGAAGACGGCGAATCCCATTGCACTATCGGCCAGCGAGGTGATTGCGCCGCCGTGCACCACGTTGTTCGGGTTGTAGAGCTGGCTGGTCGATGGCATTTCGAAGGTCGCGCTGCCATCGGTTACGGCGACGAAGCGCATGTTGAGCAGCCGCAGGTAGGGCGGCGGAGGTGCCGCACCACGCAGAGCGGCTTCGAGGAGGTCACGACCGGACGGCTCGGCCGGTGCGGCCATCGCCACGCCATTGTACGGCCGGGCCACCCTGAGCACCTCAACAGGTTTGGTCTGTGCGTGACTGAAATTTTTGGTTACGGGGCACCCGTAACGGCCGCGTGACGGTCGTGTGATACCTCGTCGCGCCGACGCAAGCCATCGTCACCCCCAACAGTTTGGTCTTAAGTAGGCCGCGTCGACCTGCAAATAGGGGGAGAGAAAAGGGGGACTTTTCTGAAGTACGCTGCGCCGCGATTTGCTACACACTCCGCCGTACTGCTGATGGCAGCCGCGATGCCATGGGTCGTCTTCCATGTGCCGGTCGGCGCCTCCCCCGCGATGGCTGGCGGCACGGTCCCGGGTGTTGCCCTGGCGCAAGCGCCCTTCGGCCGCTCGGTTGACGGCATCGGATGGTCGATGAGTGGCTCGCTGGTCATCCCGGCGCTCCCGGCAACCCCGCCCGGTGAGAAGCATCGCGACGTCATCCATTACCAGGCAGTCGACGGCGACACGCTGCGGTCCCTGGCGACGAAGTACGGTCTGTCGGTCAATACGCTCCTCTGGTCGAACCCCAAACTGGTTGACCGATTGACGGCCGGCCAGGAAGTCGTCATCCCGCCGGTGGATGGTGTCCTCGTCAAGGTCGTTGCCAGCGACACGGTCGCCTCCCTGGCGCAGAAGTACCGCGCCGAGTCCGACGCGATCGTCGAGTTCAACCTGCTCCGTCATCCCGAGACCTTGTCGGTCGACGACTACTTGATGGTCCCTTATGGCGTCGGGCCCGAGCCCGCCTCCGTCCCGCAGCCTACCGCCCAGACCGTCAACGCCGGCAAGCGGTCCTGGTACGTCACACCGGTCTACTCGGCGGGCGGCGCCAGCTACCCCTTCGGCCAGTGCACCTGGTATGTCAACACCCGACGAGCCGCGCCATGGGGCGGCAATGCCTGGCAATGGTTCGGGCGTGCGCGATCCTACGGCCGCCCTGAAGGACCCACGCCGCGGGTTGGCGCCATCATGGTGACCTGGGAGTCACCCTACTGGGGCCACGTTGCCTACGTCGAGCAGGTCTACGCCGACGGCAGCTGGCTGGTCTCGGAGATGAACTACGCGAGCCCGACCGGCGGCGGCTGGGGGCGGGTCAGCTACCGCCACGTCATCCCGGGCACGATTCCGCTGATCGGCTTTATCTACTAGCAAGCTCTTCAATCAGCCTTCCAACCGCCAGCACCCGGGCTTCGTCCATCCATTGCCCCACGACCTGCACGCCGACCGGCAAGCCGGCGGCGCTGCCGAAGGGGACCGATAAGGCTGGCAGCCCGGTCAGGTTGAACGGCGCCGTCAAGCGCACCAGCGCGCCGTCGACCGGCTCCTCGCCGGAGCGCCAGCGCACGGCGCGCTCCCCGACGACGGGCGCGGTGATCGGCGTCGTCGGAAGGAGCAAGACGTCGACGTCCTGGAAGATTCGTCCGAGGGCGGCCCGAAGTCGGGTCCGCATCCGCTGCGCCAGCACGTAGTCGGCGCCGGCGACGAGAGCGCCGAGCTGCAACCGGATTCGAACATCGGCGCCGTACGCGCGCGGCCGGGTGCGAATCCAGCGGCTGTGGACGGCGCTCGCCTCGGCGCGAAGCGTGACCAACTGGGTTGCCACTGTCCACTCCATCTCCGGGATGGTCACCTCGCGCACCCTAAGTCCCTGCCGGCGCAGGGCCGTGGCCGCGGCGTCGACCTGCTGGGCGATGCGGGGCCGCACCTTCTCGACGATCGATCCCTTGAGGACGCCAACCCGTAACCCGCGGGTCGATGCCCGCCGAGCGTGTCGTCCAGCATCGAAGCCGGTGAGGACGTCCAGCAGCAGAGCCGCGTCGCCGACCGTCCTGGCCAAAGGCCCTGCGTGGTCGAGCGACCACCCGAGCGGGAAGGTCCCATCGAGGGGAATCGCACCGAACGTGGGTTTGAGGCCGACGCAGCCGCAGAGCGAGGCCGGGACCCGGATCGATCCACCGGTGTCCGACCCGAGGGCTCCGGCGCAGAGCCCGGCCACCACCGCGATCGCCGAACCGCCGCTGGAGCCGCCCGGGCTGCGCGTCGGATCATGTGGATTGCGAGCGACGCCCCACCACGGGTTGGCGGTGCTGACGCCATACGCAAACTCGTGAAGATTCGTCTTCCCGAAGATGATCGCGCCGGCCTCCCTAAGGCGAGCCACCGCGGCGGCATCGTGGGCCGGAATCCAGTCCTTAAGGATGCTCGACCCTGCGGTTGTCCTGACAGCCCGCGTCTCAAACAGGTCTTTGACAGCGATCGGCACGCCAAGCAACGCTCCGGCGTCACCCCGCGCGAGCCGTCGCTCCGCCCGCCGGGCCTCCCACCGAGCCCGTTCCCCGGGAAGGGTGATAAAGGCGTGCAAGCCGCTCGCTTGTTCGATCCGCCGGGTATAGGCGTCCACCAGCTCGAGCGGGGACACCGTTCGCTGGCGCAGGGACCGCGCGATCTCGACCAGCGGGGCTTCGGTCAGCGCCTCAACCGCCGGCATCCCAATCCTCAAGCGCCATCGTCGCTCTCAGTTCTTCGACCAGCCCCAGGTACCGCTTCCAGGCTGGCAGCAGATCGGCTACCTCCTGGGCGGTCAGCCGAAGGCCGGCGGCTCGCCCAGCGGCGGCCAGCTGTTCCCTCTCCGTCACCGGCACAGTATGCAATCCGTGGCCGCTCGCCGGTGATCGGCTCCATCATTACTTGCGAGTGCGAAATGGTTTGACAAGAGTGATTCGTCCGCCCTAAGCTGCCACTGCCGCTTACCGGCTCTTGGGGAGGCGCAGGGTGGCGGTGGCGCTGCCGTTCATCCAATTTTTATTGCTGAGGAGCCCGAAACAATGCTGCTTGTGGAAGTCCGCCGCCTCGACATTGCCCCCAACACCGACCAGTTCTGGACCATCGTTTCTCGCATCAACGGCCCTGAGTTCATGGGCGTTCTCTACCGGGCGCGCGAGGCGATCTTCGACAGCGCCGGGATCAGCTTCACGCTCGACCTCCTGAACAAGTTCCTCCAGTTCGACGTGACCAAGAGCTGGTCGGCGTCCGACGAGGGAGAGCTCTTCATGGGATCGGCGCCCGTGGTCGGCTGGCTGCGCGTCCGGCGCCCCGGATCCGCGACACTACGCGAACTGCGCTCGGACGACGTGCACTTCATGGAGCTCGAGCACGCCGCCAAGCCGGCGTTCATCGAAGTCGGCATGGCCTACCGTGCCGGGACCGAGAAAATCCGGACCGACTTCCTCAAGCGGGTTCGCACCGCCGCCCAGGAGGCGCTTGGCCAGGAAGTCGGCACGCCGTCGTCGTGGCCGGTGCTCGCACCAGTGGGCAGCCACAACTTCGATGCCATCCGTAAGTCCCGCCAGTCCATCAACGAGGCGACCGTCGAAGAGAACCAGGCCATGGCCGCCTTCACCACCCCCGAGATCCGGGCGCTCATCCGCGATCTCGAGCGCGTGGGATCGCTGACCGTCTCGGACCTGCCGAAAGTGCTCGGCGAGGCTCAGGGAACCGCGGTCGCCGGGCGGCTCGGCGAGCTCCGCCAACTTGGCCTGATCCAGTCCGAGTACGTGATCGTGTGCTCGCGCACCGGCAACGCGGTGCTCCGCACGGACGATCCCAACAAGCTGCAGAAGATGGCGCCGGACTGGATGAAGTGCGCCTGCGGCCGGCCGCTCAACGAAGAACGCGTCGACCAGGTCATCATGCCGACCGAGCGCGCGACCGCCCTCAACGACAAGGGTCGCTGGATGACAACCCTCGCGACCGCGATCCTCCCCAAGCTCGGCATCAGCCGCGAGCAGGTCATCATCGAAGCCAGCCCGCAGGGCACCGACATCGTGCTCGACCTCAGCGGCGACCTCGTGCTGGTCCAGCTCAAGGATCGCGAGTTCAACCTGGCGGACGCTTACGCGTTCAACGCCAAGGTTTCGCGGATCAAGGCGGCCGAAGGCGTGATCGTCAGCAATGAAGGTCTGTCGGGCGATGCCAAGAAGCTCGTCCAGGAGGAGCTCGGTCCGCAACGGGCGCGGATCACGGACCCATTCCGCATCTCGTTCGTGGAAGGCGTCCAGGGTCTCGAACATGAGCTCGGCAGAGTCGTGGAGCGACGTCGCCGCCAGTACTTCCTACGGGCGCTCGGCGACCTGGCGACCATCCAGGGGCTCAATATCGGGCAGCTGGCCCTGGCGAAAGTGGAAGCCGGCGGCCGAGCTGGCAAAGAGATCACCGTTGCCCCCGAGGCCGTTCCTGCCGAAGCTTAGTTAACGTCGACTTTGGGTTCGCGTGGGAAAAACTGAAACGACCGCGCGTACTGTAAGAGCATGCGAACCCTCAGTCTCGTTATTGGCGGAATAGCGATCCTGGCCGGCGCCGTCTGGATCCTTCAAGGGTCGGGCGTGCTACCGGGCAGTTTCATGACGGGCCAGCGGATGTGGCTCATCATCGGCGTCATCGTCGGGATCGTTGGATTGGCGCTCGCCTACAACGGCATCCGCAGGCCCGTCAAGCCCTAACCGCGTGCCCGGTCACCGCCCGCTGATCACCGGTGTCGGGGCCGGGGTGCTGGCCCTGGGGGCCGATTACCTCGCCCATGCGCTCTTTGCCGTGCCGTTGCTCCCGGAGCAGGCCGGCTTCTTGCTGCTGAAGGTGCTGCCCCTGTCTGCGTTCGAGAGCATGCTCAAGGCGCTGGGCGTGGTCGCTCGGCCGCTGTTGCTGCTGGCGGCGACGGTCGTGATCATTGCCATTTATGGCGCGGCGACCCTGCTGTCCGCCCGGCTCTTCCCACGCGTTTACGTGCCGATCGTCACCGGCCTCGCCGCGCTGGTCAGCACCATCGTTGCGATCCTGGCCTTCTCGCCCGGCGATTCGACGATTGGCGTCGCGGTCGAGGTGGTGCTGCTCGCGGTCACCGTCCCGCTGGTCGATCGCATCCTTGATTCGCTCGCGTCAGCCGGCACGGTCAACGAAGACCGCCGCATCTTGCTGCGCAACCTCTTTTATGGCGCGGTCGGGATCGCCGTTCTTGGCATCGGCTACGCGAACGTGCGCCGGTTCACGACGGCGCTCGCCATCACCGAGGGGAACCGCGCCGCCAGTGAGGTCACCGATGTCAACGACTTCTACGTGGTCTCCAAGAACATTGCCGGCGACCCGGTGGTCAATGCGTCGACCTGGCGCCTCAATCTCCCAACCCGATCGCTGACCTATGCGGAGCTGCTAGCAGTCCCGTCGCAACAGCAGGAACTGACGCTCGAATGCATCAGCAACGATGTGGGTGGGACGCTGATCAGCAACGGAATCTGGAAAGGCCCGCGCGTTACGGACGTGCTCGCACTGACCACCGTGCCATCGGACGCGGTCTGGATGCTGATGGAAAGCGCCGACGGCTACACGGAAAGTTTTCACTTGCGCGAGCTGACCCCGGACCATCTGCTCGCGACGCATCTCAATGGAGCTCCGCTTACCCCGCAGCACGGCTTTCCAGCCCGCTTCCTCTTTCCGGGCCACTACGGGATGAAGCAGCCCAAATGGGTGACGCGGATCCGCTTTTCCGCCAGCGACCAGCCCGGTTACTGGGAGAACAACGGCTGGGACGAGCTTGCGATCGTGAAGACGATGTCCCGCATCGATCGGCCCGCGGATGGCACCGCGCTCGCCGCGGGGTCGATCCAGTTCGGCGGCATTGCCTTCGCCGGCTCGCGCCGGATCAGTGCCGTTGAGCTGAGCTGGGACAACGGCCGTTCCTGGCAAGCGGCCGAGCTTCACGCCGAGTTCGCTCCCAACGCCTGGCGCTTCTGGCAGCTGACCGCAAGCCTGGCGGCGGGACATTACAAGGTCAGCGTGCGGGCCCGCGATGGTGAGGGGACGCTACAAACGTCGAAGACTGCCGGCACGCTTCCAAACGGCGCTGATGGCTATCACAGCATTACGCTCGATCTCGCGTAGCCGGTCTCAGCCGCCTCTCAGGACCGTTTCAGCCAGGTTCGCGAGCCGGCCTCTACCGTAAGGTTCGAGGGCGCTGGAAAGACATGAACCGCCACGTTGTACCAAACAGGGAGAGGAAGATGTCCTCGATCGCGACGCTGAGGTGGGCGTCGACGTTGGGCACGCTGCTGCTGGCGTTGCTCGCTGGCGGCGTGGTTGCCACCTCCCCCAAACCCTCGCAGGCACCGCTGCATCCCTCGGTCACGCTGCTGCCGAACGATGCCACGGTCCAGAGTAAGAGCTATGTCTCGTGAACTCGCGTCCCGACGCTTCAGTGCCCTGGGCTCGACCTGCGAATTGCTGGCTCTCGGCGTGGGGCAGGCAGCGCTCGAGCGATGCGAGGAGCGGGTGCGCGAGGAAGAGGCGCGTTTCACCCGATTCGTCAAGGACAGCGAGCTCGCGCGGCTGAACGCGGGCGACGGCCGATACGTTCCTGTCACCCCGGAGATGTTCGCCATGCTCGAGGCTGCGCTCTGGGCATTTCAGGAGAGTGGGGGACTGGTCAACGCCGCCATCCTTCCCGCGCTGACGGCGGCCGGCTACGACCGCCCGTTCCGTCAGGGCCTCACGCATCCCGGATCAAGCGAGCCGATGTACGTTCCCGGACTGCCAGAGGTGCTGATCCTCGATGGGACCACGCGGTCCATCGCCCTGGCCCCTGGGGCGGCGCTGGACCTGGGTGGGATCGCCAAGGGGGCACTCGCCGATATCCTCATCGATGAGCTCGGTGACGATGCCGTCTGCAACCTCGGCGGCGACGTCCGGGTACGTGGCAACGGACCAGACGGCGACGGCTGGCATATCGGGCTGTGCGATCACTCGGCCGTGGCGGTGCGAGACGGTGCGGTATGCACCAGCGGCACTACTCGGCGCCGATGGGGTCAGTCGATGCATCACCTGATCGATCCGAATACCGGAATGCCGGTCAAAACCGACCTGGCCGAGGTCTCCGTCATCACGGATTTCGCCTTGCGCGGCGAGGTGTACGCGAAATGCGCCATGTTGCTCGGCGCATCCGCGGGCCTCGCCTTTCTCGACTCGCGCGGCGTTCGCTACGCGGTCGTCCCGGTCGCCGGCAACGGCGATGGACTCATTCCGGCCGCCGCGTGAGCCTCGACCAGCTGCTCTGGCTGACGTCGCGCGCGGCGGCACTTACCGCATTCTTTGTCCTGGCCGCGGCATTGCTCACGGGCCAGGCGCTGCGCAGCGCGATGTTCGAAGGTGCCGTGCGCAATCGCGACCTCTCGAATCTGCACCGGTTTCTGACCGTCTGCTGGGTGCCATTCGTGGCGCTCCACGTGCTTGCGATGACGCTCGACGGCGTGGCGCGCATCGGCCCGCTCGACCTCGTGATTCCCTTTCGGGTCTCCTACGCGGCATTGCCGATCGGGCTTGGGACGATCGGCTTCGACCTGCTGCTGATCGTCGCCGTCACCGGATACCTGCGAGGTCACCTCGACCCGGCCGCCTGGCGATGGCTCCACCGCCTGTCGTACGTCATGTTCGGCGTCTTTCTGCTGCACGCCTTGCTGGCCGGCACGGACTTCGCGCGGCCCATCGTGCTTGCCCCGGCAGCCGGCGTAGTCGCCTTTATCGCGATCACCAGCCTGGCTCGCCTGATCTTCGGACGCCTGAAGACCACCGCTGGGTAGACTCGCGCTCACAACCATGGATCCATGGCGCCGGGCGATTGCCTTTATGCGTGCGGTGGACGAGCGTGCCGCCGAGCAGGTCGTTCCCTATCGCTGGGGCCGTGCGCTCATCAATCGGCGGCTGAACCTGGTGCACGACCTCAATTACTTGATTGCGGACCGGTTGGTCGGTGCGGATGCCCTGGGGCTGGCGGCGGAGGCTGATCGAATCCAGGGCGACGCCGGGCTCTCGCACCGCCGCATCAATGTCGATGACCCGGCTGCCGCCGATCACCTCGCGCCCGGCTTTGCGGCCGCCGGCTTCAAACCGGAGCGGTTCGTCGTGATGGTCCATCGACGGCCTCCTGATCAGCAGGTCGATACCAGCCAGGTGCGTGAAGTCGACTGGGCCTTGCTGCGCCCGGCGCGCGAGCTCGAGCGTGAACAGGAGCCGTGGGCGCGCACGCCAGGTGTCGTCTCGCAGATTCTCGCCAAGCACGAGCTGACGGCGAGCCTCATCGAGACGCGATATTTTGGCGTGGTGATCGACGGTAGAGTCGTTTCATCGTGCGAGCTTCGAACCGAAGGCGATGTGGCACAGATCGAGACCGTGGAAACGCTCGACGCCTTCCGACGCCGCGGGCTCTCGCGGGCGGTCGTCAGCGCGGCCCTCGAGGCAGCCCGGGGATACGACTTCGTCTTCCTGGTTGCCGACGCGAATGACTGGCCGCGGGAGTTCTATCGCCGCCTTGGTTTCGAAGAAGTCGGCATCGAGTCGCGGTTCCTTCGCCTCCTAAGTTCGTCAGGGTCGCGGGATCTCCCGCATGTCGATGGCTGACGATCAGTCGCTCAGCGAGGCCTGGGAGGCTGCCGCGCGTGACTGGGTGGAATGGGCCCGCAAGCCCGGTCACGACAGCTACTGGTGCTTTCACAAGCAGCCCTTTTTCGCCTTACTGCCGCCCCCGGGCAAGCTGACGATTGATATCGGCTGCGGCGAAGGCCGCGTGGCCCGCGACCTCAAGGCCCTCGGTCACAACGTGGTGGCGGTCGATGTCTCGCCGACCATGGTTGAGTTCGCACAAGCTGCCGACCCGTCGATGAAGGTCATCGTGGCCGATGCGGCCCAATTGCCGTTCGACGATGGCGCCGCGGACCTCGCCATTGCCTTCATGTCGCTTCAGGACGTTGACGACATGCCCGAGGCCATCCGCGAGGCGGGTCGCGTCCTCGAGCAAGGCGGCGCATTCTGTCTGGCGATCGTTCATCCCATCAACTCGGCTGGTCGGTTCGAGAGCCTCGACGCCGATGCCCGCTTCGTGATCGACAACTCGTATCTCGAGGCCCACCGTTACCGGGACTCGATCGAGAGGGACAGTCTACGGATGACCTTCAGCAGCCGCCACTGGCCGCTGGAGGCGTATTTCCGCGCCCTCCACGTCAGTGGGTTTGTGGTCGAGGCGCTGACGGAACCGACCGAAGACGCGGCGTCGGTCGCCGGGAACGCGAACCGTGCTCGCTGGCGACGGTTGCCGCTTTTTCTCGATCTCCGAGCTCGCAAGCGTTAGGCTGACGTAGCGTCACGATAGTTTTCGGCAGCGAGGCCATTCCCAGGAGGACTGCGATGCGTGTCATGGATATCGTCAACGAGGCGAGGGGCGCGATGCGGGTGAGCGAAGTCTTCGGCACGCCCTACGAAAAGAATGGCATCACCATCATTCCCGCCGCGAGAATCGCGGGCGGCGCCGGTGGTGGTGGGGACCAGCAGAATCCGCAGGCGGGTGGTGCCGGATTTGGAGTGTCCTCGCGGCCGGTCGGCGCCTTCGTGATCAAAGATGGTGACGTCCGCTGGGTCCCGGCGATCGACGTGAACCGCGCGATCTTGATGGCCCAGGTGGTGGTGATCGCCGCCCTCCTCACCGTTCGGGTCATCGTCAAGACGCGGGCCAGGCGGGGCTGATGCCGGCACCGACCGTGATCGCCCTCGACCTTCAGTCAGTTCGGCGCCAATTCCCGGCTCTTTCGCGGAAGGTCGAAGGCCAGCCAGTTGTCTACCTCGACAATCCCGCCGGGACCCAGGTGCCGCAGCGTGTGATCGACCGCACGGCGGATTACTGGCGCACGATGAATGCCAACCGAGGAGGGGCGTTCGTCACCAGCGAGGCGACGGACGCCCTGCTGGCCGAAGTCCGGCGGGCGGCCGCGGTCTTCCTCAATGCGGCGTCGGCCGACGAGATCATCTTCGGTCCCAACATGACGACGCTGACGTTCGCCGTCAGCCGAGCCATCGCTCGCGAGCTTCGTCCGGGCGACGAGATCCTGGTCACGCGACTCGAGCACGACGCCAACGTGTCGCCCTGGCTGGCGCTCCAGGAGCAGGGCGTCATCGTGCGCTTCGTCGACATCGCGGTTCCGCAGTGCACGCTGGACATGGAAGATTTCAGGCGCCAGCTCACTACGCGGACAAGGCTGGTCGCGGTCACCCACGCCTCCAACGCCGTCGGCACGATTCCAGACCTGGCGACGATTTCACGCGCCGCTCACGCCGTGGGCGCGTGGGTCTGGGTCGACGCCGTCCACTTTGGCCCCCATGGCCCGATCGACGTTCGCGCCATCGACTGCGACTTTCTTGTTTGCTCGAGCTACAAATTCTATGGGCCACACCAGGGCATCCTCTACGGCCGGCGCGAGCTGCTCGAGCGACTTCGTCCGTACAAGGTCCGTCCAGCAAGCGACGAGGGGCCAAGCCGTTGGGAGACCGGCACGCAGAATCACGAGTGCATTGCGGGCGTTCTCGGCGCCTTCGAATATCTGGCGGAGCTCGGTGGATCGGAGCGGATGGTCCGCCCGGCGCTCGAAGCCGCCATGACCCGCATCCAGGCCCACGAGCGGGCGCTCGCCGCACGACTGATCGACGGTCTCGAGCAGATCGAGGGAGTCCAGATCTACGGCATCACCGACGCCGACCAACTCGAGCGGCGCGCGCCGACCGTGTCCTTGACCTGGTTGCCGCATCGCCCCGAGGCACTGGCCCGCTGGCTCGGAAGCCACCAGGTCTTCACCACGCACAGCGATCACTACGCGACCGAGTTGATGAACCGTCTCGGGCTCGCCGAAGAGGGCGGCACGCTGCGCATCGGTGTCGCCCATTACAACACCGCCAGCGAAGTCGACCTCGTACTGGAGTTGCTCGCCGGCTACCGTCCGTAGCCGATTAGATACTGATCAAGAGCACGCCGGCCAGTGCCAGGCCGATCCCAGCTTGCTGCAGGCGGGCCATTCGCTCCTTGAGCACGATCCGAGCCAGGATGACCGTGGCCACCGGGTAGAGCGACGAGAGAATGGAGACGATGCTCAAAAGGCCGACCGTGGTGGCAAAAGCGAAGAAGACATCGGCGGATACATCGAGGACGCCGACGGCGAACAGGGGTGGCACGTCCGCGCGCGCAACGTTGATGCGCGATCGGAATGCGACCCCGAGCATCAGCAGCGCCAACACGCTTCCAGTCCGGGTGGCGAGCACTCCCCACAACGGATCGGGCCGGCTCGCATAGCGGATCGCCACCAGGAAGATGCCGAACGCCAGCGCTGCCAGGAGCGCCAGGCCCACGCCGGGAACCAACTTCCCGCCTGCCTGCGGACGCCGATCGAAGGCCAGCAGTGCGATCCCGGCGAGCGTGACGACGATGCCTCCGAACTGTAGGAGGCTGGGGCGTTCGCCCAGCACCAGGCCAACCACGATCGGGACCACGGGGCCGGTTGCCGCGATGGTCGACACCACGCTGACCACCCCGATGGCCATCCCGCGGTAGGCGGCCGAAAGGCCGACCAGGCCGACCAGACCGGCGATCACACCGGCCGCGATCCACGGGCCTGGGACGAACGGGACGCCCCGGATGATGACGATGGCAGCGATCAGCAAGAGCGTCGGCGGTTGGGAGATGAACAGGACGGCGAACGCGCCAAGGCGCCGTGTCTTGAAGCCGCCAATGAAGTCACCGACGCCCCAGCTCAGGCTGGCGGCGAGCGCCAGCAGGACGGCCGTCAGCGAGCCACCCGACGAACGGTTGTCCGGGTCAGGTGGTCGCCGAGGCGCTGGCGCCGGCGATTGCGAACCAGCAAGACCGCATCGATCGGCCAGAGCGGAACCAGGACGCCGATCAGGTTTCGCACGGTCGCCCGCCACCAGCCCGGTACGCCGTCATCGGGTCCGTACACCGAGATGCCCATCAGCGTCTTGCCGATCGTCTGCCCGGTGCGGGCCTCGATTGGGACGCGATATGCCATCGCAATGATCGTCAGGAGCAGGAAGCCTTCGGGGTCGAGGACGATCTCGGTCGTGTCCAGCCCGGATACCGCCGTCAGGATCAGGATGGCGACGATGAACACAATGGCCAGGTCGATCAGGCCGGCCCATAGCCGGCGCACCAGCGGATACTGCCGCCATTCGCTGGTGGGGAAAATCGCCGCGTCGATCGTATCCGCCAATTCACGGCGCACGCCCAACACGATCGGCTCCAGAGCCGTAAGGGCGCCTCGGCGTGCCAGCCAGCGCACGGAGAGGATGATGGCGAGCGCGGCAAGCACCGTCACCGCGATGACAAAAAATCGATGCTCGGCTCGGTGGAAAAGCCGCACCGCCGGCTGGCCGGCCAGTGCCCCGAGCCCGACAAAGAACGCGATGTAGACGACCACCGACGGGATCAGGCCGGCGGCAAAGGTCAGGCGTGGCATTTTGCTGACGCCCGCAACCTGCGTGGTGCTGATACGAAGCCCGGGAATCAGCCGGCCGATGAACACCGCCGGCGCCCCGCGACTTCTAAGCAGACGAGTCGCCCGCTCCAACGCCGGCCGGAATCCCAGCGCGTCCGCCGCCTTCATCAGGGCCGGCCGGCCGACCGCCGCGAAGACTTCGCGTCCGATCATCGCGCCCAGCACGCTGGTCGCGAGGAGCGCGGCAACCATCGGAATCGGTTCCACGGTGTCGCTGGCGATCGCGATCCCAGCAATGATCAGAAGTAGGTCCCCGGGCGCGAAGGGGACGGGGATCCCCGATTCTTCGATGAAAACCAGTCCGGCGATTACGCCGATCAAGAGATCGCCGCTCAGGCTGGCGATCGAGCCAATGGGGTTCATCCGCCGGCCTCAGAGCCGGCGTCGAGGACCGTAGCGCCTACTTCTTTGGGCGCCGGCTTCCTCGCCGGTCGGCGTGCGCGCGCATGAACGTGTACGTCTTTTCCGCGGCATACCCTTTTTGTACCGCGTCCTGGATGCGCGGCCAAAACTCTTCCTTCACCCAGTTGCGGGCGATGAGCACCTCGACGCCGGCGAGCCGAAGATCTCCTTTCTCGAGGTCGGAGGTCGTGTCGCCGCGCTGCAGGGCGCGGACCGCATCGAGGCTAAGGTTCGGGAGGAGCCATGCGCTCGGGATGAGGACCTCTGCCTGCCCGCGCGGCTCGTCTGGCACGGAGCAACTATAAACGGGAATCGGCGGTAACGTAGCCGCCTCCGGCGTGGAAAAGGCGGCGTACCGTTATGCTGCTCACGTGCTCGTGCTGAAAACGCTGCACGTGTTTGGCGCGATCTTCCTTCTCGGTGGCGTCACGACGCACGCCTTGCTCCGGCCGATGGCGGCTCGCGCCGCCGACGTGGCACAACAGGCGCTCTATCAGTTCGCCTGGCGTGTGCAGCTTGCCATGGTGTATGTCGGGTCCGGCCTGGTGTTGATCACGGGTCTCTTGCTATGGATTGGGCGTTTTAAGTTCCTTACAGGATGGCTCCTGCTTGGCGTGTTGCTCTACGTCGCCGTGGCGGGACTCGACGGGGCTTTTCTCGCGCCCAACCTGCGGCGGGCGCGCACGGCAGCGGGTGAAGGGTCGAGTGCTGTCGCTGGCGCCGCCATGACCGTCCAGCTGGTGGCGTGGCTGCTGCTCGTGGTCGTCGTCTTTCTCATGGTGGCGCGGCCCTTCTAGGGGCGATTACCCTCGATGGCGTCGCTAGGACCAGTCACGCTGACCGGGAACCATATCCGGCTCGAGCCAATGCGTCCGGCGCATGCTCCCGGGCTGCTCGAAGCCGGCCGTGCCGGCGAAATCTGGGAGTGGATGCCAACCCGCCCCGTCAACCAGGCAACGATGGAGGGCTGGCTGAAAAAAGCGATGGAAGCGGAATCGCAGGGCCGTGAGTATCCCTTCGTCGTGATCCTGGTCCAAGGCGGCCGCCTGGTCGGCAGCACCCGCTACCTGGACGTCCAGGAGCATGACCGAGGGGTCGAGATCGGCTGGACCTGGTACGCGCCGGACACGTGGGGCAGCATCGTCAACCCCGAGGCGAAGTATTTGTTAATGCGTCATGCCTTCGAGGACTGGGGCGCCATCCGGGTGGCCCTCAGAACAGACATCCGCAACGTCCACTCGCAGGCCGCCATCAAGAAGCTCGGCGCGAGGTACGAGGGACTGCTCCGCAACCAGCGGATCCGTCCTGACGGGAGCTACCGCGACACGGTGAGCTTTTCCATCACCGACCGGGAGTGGCCGACCGTCAAGTCGCGACTCGAGAAGCGCATCGAGCGGCTCACTCCTCCGGGAAGAGCGACATGATCGGCGGATTCTGTGAACGGCTCTTGCGCGCCGGCCGCCTGCCGCCGCCCGGGAGGACCAGCAGCGTCGGCTCGTCTTTGCGGCGCGCCCGGTAGCCGCTGGCGACCCGGGCCGCCGCCGCTTGGACCGCGCCGATCATCTCCTGCGCCGCGACTTCGGGACTGCGCAGCGACTGTTCCTCGAACGGCACCAGCTCGCTGATGCAGATCTGGCGCTGCGGATCGACGATCACGACGGCGACAAAGGGCTCCTCGGACCTGATGCTTGGATGGATCTCTGACCACGGAATGACATTGCCCATGACGGGAGCCTAAACCCCGGTTTTGACAGCTGTCTGTCGCAAATTCCCTTACTTAGCAGATCAGCGCGGCTCCGCCGCGCCGCCGTGGGCGGCTGGACAGCGCATCGGCGCGTTTAAGTTGTTGGGACTTCTTCTTCGACCTGATCGCGACTCGACCCGTTAGCCGGCGATCCATCGGCGGACGCCGGGACAAGGGCTGGCCCGGGCAGCCTGATGATGGTCCAATCTTCGTTCTTCTCGGCGCGGTCCGCGAGCGCCTCATCCTTCGAGAAGAGGATGACCTGGTGGTCGAGGCGGCCCAGCTCGTCCATGGCGGCCCGCAGCCGGCGGCGATCCGCATGCACCAGCGCCTCGTCGAGCAGCAACGGCGGCGGCTCCGCGTTTCCGCCGATGATCCGCGCCAGTGCCAGACGCTCGAGTAAATAGATCAACGACCTGGTGCCAAGGCTCAGGTTGTCGACATCTTTATATGCCCGCTGGTCCTGGGTCTTGACGGACAGCGCGAGGTCTTCTCCGATCCGCACGTCCCGGTAGCGTCCGTTCGTGATCGGAGACAGCTGGCCCTGCAGTTGCGACTTGAGGCGCGGGATAACCGCCCGGCGGACGGACTTGGCTGCCGCCTCCAGGGTTTCGATCGCGAGGTCGTAGGCGTGGGCCTCTGCCTCGAGCTCCTGCAGCTGTTCGCGGACGGTGGCGATCTCTTCCTCGAGCGCCGCGACATCGCCGATCTGGCTCAGCCGATCGTTCAAGAGCTCCTCGGCGCGAGCGCGTTCTTCCTGGGCTCGCTCCTTGACGCCGCGGTGTTGATCGCGCTGCCGTTCGAGCTCGGCCAGGGGAAGTGCCGCGAACTCAGCCGCGCGCACCGGGTCGACGCTGGTGCTCACCTCGCTCAGCTGACGCGTGAGGTCGTCGACCAGCTGGCGCAGCGAGCCCGCCTCGTCGGCCGTCACGCCCCCGCGTTGCGACTCCAGCTCGGCCAGGCGAACGCTCGACGTCCGGTAAGCCTCGGCGTGACTGACGCTGGATTCCCATGCTTCGGTCGCGGTCTCCATGTCGGGATCGGTGATGCCGGCCCGCGTGTAGATCGCCGCCAGCTGCCGGGCGTAATCGTCCGCCTTGGCGCGCTCGGCCATCGAGCGCTCGCCCGGCGCGCGAAGCTGCGCGAGCTGTGCGTCAAGCTGCTCGATTCGAGTTCGAACCTGCTGTGCCTGGCGCTCGGCCTCGCAACTGGCGATGAAATCGCGCGCGGCGCCCAATGCTTCGCGCCGGTCGAACCCGAGCCGGTCAAGCAGGCTGTGGAGTTGCTGGCGCAGCGACTCCCGGCGCTGGTCCATCTCGGTTTCGGCGCGCGTTGCCTCCTGCGAGCGCTGGCTGGCGGCGTTCCAGGCGAGGCTGTCCTGGGCCAGCGACTCCACGTCTCGGGCCGTCTCCTCGACCGCCTCTTCGGTGGGGGCCGGCTGAGAAAGTCCCCACGATCCAACCAGCTCGCGCAGGGTTCGACCGGCGTTCTGCGCCCGCTCTTCCAGGTCGGTTGCCTGGCGATCCAGCTCGAGCCGGGTGGCGTCGTAGCGGACCTTCTGAAGATGCTCGACGAGCGCTTGCTGCAACTCGCCTGAGCTACGGACGCCCCAGGGTTGCAGGATCTCCCGGCGCTTGACGCGAGCCTCGTCTTTGGCCCGAAGGCGGCGATCGACCTCTCGGACGGCAGCGCCGCGGACCCAGATCCCGATGCCTGTTGACAGCACGCCCATGCCGAGCAGGAAGAATGCCGCGCCGCTCAGCGGCAGAGGCATCCCGCCCTGGAGCGCGAGGAAGGCGACCAGGATCGCCATCGCCGTCAGCAGGAGGCCACCGAGCATGGCGCCGAGGAACGTTCGCTGCCGGCTGCGGGCGCGTTCGGCCATGGCCTCCTCGCGCCGCATGGCCTCCTCGGATTGCTGGCCGGCCTTGATGACGTCCGGAACCTCTTTGTAGCGCGCGATGTCATGCTTGAGCTGCTCCAGCCGCGGGGGGAGTTCGGCACCCGCGCGGCCGCGCGCCTCGCCGGCGACGTTGTGGCGCTCGCGCCATTCCGAGTAGACGCGTTGGAACTCCATCTGGCGGGCTGGCCAATCGAGGTTCTGGCCGATCAAGCCCGGGTGCCGCTCCGCGATCCGACGCGCCTCCTCGGCAGCGGTCAGGGCGCGCAGGTGGACCTCGGGGGCCTGGGTATCGGCAACGTTGAGAGACGTCAGCAGTTCACGGACCACGGGTTCTTGGTCGAGCGCGGCGGCGTCGATGCCACGAGCGCGGGTTTGGTGACCTTGCGCCTCCGACTCGAGCTTGGCACGCTCGGCCTCGAGCTGCTGCACCTGCGCGGCGTTCTCAGCGGCTCGGCGCTCGAAGTCCTCCTGCGCCTCACGGGTGGCGCGCAGATGGCTGCGCAGCTCCTGGACCTCGGACTGGCGGTCGAGGGGGAACATGGCAAAGCGCGTGTGATCCTCCTGGCGCGCCCGCTCGTCACCGATCGCCTTCTCGAGCGTCTCGACCCGCTCCAGGCGGTGACGCGCCTCGTCCAGGCGCGAGGCGAGGACGGCGGCGTCGAGCAGCTGGACGACCGCCAGCTCCGCTTCGGTGAGGGCCGACACCGTTTCCCGCTTTTGCGCCAATTCGTCGACGGCGCCCCGTGCCTGCTGGGCGGCGGCGAGCTGCCGCTCGAGGTCGGCGAGCCGGCTTTCGAGGTCATGCAGCGGGCCGGTGCGGCCGCGCGGCTTTCCGATGCGCTGGGCTCGTTCGCTGCGCAGGCGGTCGAGCACGGCTTGTGCGGTCCGATCGGGATGCGCCGAGTCCGCCAGGGCGACGATCGCTTCCTTGATGCTGCCGGCGTCCTCGAGGCGCAGCACCTCGCTGCGCGAGATGCATGCCGTGTTGGTGTAGATATCGCGGCTGATGCCGAGCAGCTGCCGTCCCACCTGGAGTCCACCCCAAGGGTCCCGCTCGAAACGGTCGTTGAGCGCCGCGCCATTGGCGAGGTCGATGACGCGAACCGAGTCGCCGTCCAGGTCCCGCTCGACCCGTAGCCTCGCGCCGTCGTCGAGCTCGAATTCGAGGGCAAGGCCGAAGCCGCCGCCTTCCCATGGCCGCCAACGATCGGTGCGCTCGACAATCGCTGATCGCCGGTCGCCGGTCTCGAGGCCATAAAGGCCGGTCACGATCGCTTCTTGCAGTGTCGACTTACCGGCTTCATTGGGGCCAACGACCAGGTTCATGGACGGACCGAAGCGCAGGTCCATACCCGCGAGTGTGCCGAAGCCTTCGATCTCGATGCGGGTCAGGCGCATGGACGACTCACCACCACGTACAGGCTAAACGTCATTCGTCGAAGGCATCGAGCGCAAGCTGCAGCGCCCGACCAACCGTCTCTTCCTCCTGGCGCGATCCCTGCTTGTGATCGACGAGCTTGCGGACCATTTCTCCCCGGCTGGTGAACTCCTGGGTCGCCGCCTCGAGGTCGTGGGAGACTCGAGACTGGTCGCGGAATTCGAGGTAGGCGAATCCATCGCTGCATTCGGTCGACAGTGCGAGGGGATCGATCGTGAGGGAGCGGGCCCGTTCACCGACCAGCGTCGCCCGAATCACGCCGCCACCGAGGTGCTTGCCATCGCGAATGGCCCATACGGCGTCGCGCACATGATCGGGGCTGGTCATGCCGGTGATGTCGATCGTCTCCTGGGCGAACTGGCGTTGATTGATGTCCTCGAGGAGAACATGCACCGCGCCATCATCCTCGATGGTGACCAGCGCGGTGCAGTGCCGCCCGGTTTCGTTCCACCCCAACGGTTCCGGACTCCCCGGATAGGTCATCGGCCCGCTCGTGCTCGCCTCGTGATAGTGACCGAGGAGCGCGTGACGGAATCCGGCCTGCTCTACCTGGCTCGGCAGGATCGGCTTGTAGGGCGTCACGCCCTCGGGCACCTGGCTCATGTCCGAGGCGTGCAGCAAGAGGAGATGCGAGCCCTCTTCCTGCCTTGCGAAATCACGGAGAGGCGCCTCCGAAACCTCGGGCCGCATGAAACCAGCGGCCCAGACCTTGACATTCCCGTACCGGTAGGGGCGCAAATCGTCGTGCGCCGCGATCGCCACGCTGTCCGGCCAGCGGAGATATCGATAGGGTGAGCTGGGCACCGCCGGATCCGCGTGGCCGGGGGCGATCAGCACCGGTAGGCCGGCGCCACCCAGGGTTTGCTGGAGGAAGCTGGCCGTGTCGCGGGTGACATGATCCTGCTCGAAGAGATCGCCGGCGCAGGTGATCAGATCGACCTGGGCCTGGCGGGCGCGGTCTACGATCCGCTGGAGGGCGGCTCGCAGGTCGCCGCGACGCCGTTGCGCGCCAACGCCGTATAGGCGCTCGCCCGCGAAGGACCGGTCGAGATGCAGGTCAGCGAAATGAAGCAGGCGAAGGGCCACAAATCCCCCGTAACCACGCGAATTGTGCCTGGCGCGATGGCATATGCGAGCGCGAAATCAGCGCCCATTATAGAACGAGGGCTGAATTTATTCCGAATCAGCCGGCGCCCCGACAGCAGCGCCTAAACTGAGCGACGAAGTGGGCTCGTTCGAGAAGGGGGACCGGGGTGCGCGCATCCTCAAAATCCAGACGCTCCTTCAGGGCAATCCGCGCGGTTTGACGACCGGCGAGATCGCGCGTCGGACGGGCGTCAACCCGCGCACCACCTACCGCGACGTCAAGGCCCTGGAGTCCATGAACGTGCCCGTCTACGAAGAGGCGGGTCGGATCGCGATCGACCCGAACTACTTCATTGCGCCGGTCAAGTTCACGCTGCGCGAGGCGATGGCGCTGCTGATGGGCGTCCGCCTTATGTCCCGGCACAGCGACGAAGCGGACCCCGACGTTGCCGACGCCTTTACGAAGCTGGCCGCGGTGCTGCCCGCTCCGGTGGCCGAGTACGTCCATGCCACCGTGCGTCAGATGGCGGCGCGGCCGCCCAACCCCGTCTATTCCAGGGTGCTCCAAACCGTCGCCCTTGGCTGGGCCGGGCGCAAGGTGGTGCGCATCTGGTATCCGTCCGCGGATCACGCGGTCAAGCCTCGGCTGATCGAACCGTACTTCCTCGAGCCGTCGCTGATCGGACACAGCAGCTACGTCGTCGCACGCGATCGTGGGGTGGGTGAGATGCGGACCTTCAAGCTGGAACGCATCACGCGGGCAGAGCCGATGACCGAGACCTATGCGATCCCGGCGGAGTTCGATATCAACCGCTACCTCTCGGGGGCGTGGGGGATCTATCACTCCGGCGAGCCGGTTGAAGTCCGGATGCGGTTTTTTCCTCCGGCGGCGGCTAGGGTCAGGGAATCGACCTGGCATCCATCGCAGAAGCTCAGCGACGGGCCTAAGGGTTCGGTCAACATGACCGTCACCGTCGCCGGGACAATCGAGATCACCCCCTGGATCCTGGGCTGGGGCGATGCGGTCGAAGTCATCGCGCCGACAGAGTTACGTAAGAAGATCGCCGACGCTGGTGCGAAGATGGCGTCCCGCAACAAATAGTTAGCCCACTCGAGGAGGATGGCAATGGATGTCTTCGGAAAAGTAGCAACGTTCAAGCCGGCACGCATTTGGGAGGGCGTTGTGGCGCGCCCGCTGCACGCCAATAGGGTCACGATTGGATTCGTCGACATCGATCCGGGCGTGTTGGTGCCAGAGCATCGGCACGACAACGAGCAAGTCGGGTTCGTGCTCCGTGGTTCGGTGACGATGACGATCGCTGGTCAAGCGCGCGAGCTCCGCGTGGGGGAGACGTACTCCATCGCCGGCGGGGTTCCTCACTCCGCGAAGGCGGGCGCCGACGGCGTGTCAGTCGTGGACGTCTTCGCGCCGGTTCGCGAAGATTGGAAGAAAGTGCCGACGGTCGAGCCCTTTCCCGGACGCTGGCCCTAGAACAGGCCCCCGTACTCGCCGCCATCGACTGCGAGCGTGGCGCCGGTGATGAAGCTCGCGGCGTCACCGGCCAGGAAGACGACCGCCGCCGCCAGTTCGTCGGGGCGTCCGTGCCGGCCAAGTGGGATGTTGCGGATGCTTCGGGCCGTGAACTCCTTGGGATCGACCCCGAGCTTGATCGCCTGGTGTCGGTTTTCCTCGACGATCCGAGCCGTCTCGAAGCGGCCGGTCAGGATGGAGTTGACGCGGACCTCGGGCGCTGCCTCTTTCGCCAGCGTCTTCCCCATCGCGACCACCGCCGGGCGTAGCGCATTCGATAGCACGAGATTGTCGACCGGCTGATGGGCGGCGATCGAGGTGAGGTTCACGATCGCGCCCCGGCCGCGGCGCAGCGAAGGAAGGGAGGCCCGCGTCAGACGGACGGCGCTCATCAGCACCAGGTCGATCGCCTCCGCCCATGCGGCATCCTCAAGCTCGGCGACGCTGCCGAGGATGGGCCCTCGTGTGTTGTTGACGAGCACCTCGAGCCCGCCCAGGGTCGCGGTCGCCCACTCGACCAAATCGCGGCACTGGTCAGCCTGCCTGAGATCGGCGGCCC
>Ga0209526_10000612_pt1 | contig 23433 bp, 25 predicted proteins | sample JacPinW_OM2H0_M1_FD_188566 | JGI IMG/M metagenome (GOLD analysis project Ga0209526, IMG submission 188566) | Forest soil microbial communities from Algoma, Ontario, Canada - Jack Pine, Ontario site 1_JW_OM2H0_M1 (SPAdes) (version 2) | ecosystem: Environmental > Terrestrial > Soil > Boreal... | reverse complement strand
AGTGGCCATCAAGTTTCTAGCCGACCAGTCTTCCAACCTCCCAAGAACCTCCAACGACCCGGACGGGATGCCCCCCTCCGGGTCGCTCTGTTTTTGGGGGCTCGTCATTGCGAGCCAACGGGTCGCGCGAACGCGCGCCCGATGACAGGCTCCGCGAAGCAATCCATCGCGCCGCGAATGCGGAAAGCTGGATTGCTTCGTCGCTTTGCTCCTCGCAATTGACGACAACATGGCTGGTCCGACCAATCTCCAGGATGAGGTCTGGAACCTCACGAACACGTGACGCCGACGGCGTAACGCCTCGCCCCAGCGTCTCGAAGAACGATGGGCATGCTCATGGCCGCAAAGCCCGCGCGGGGATCATTCGACGGACCGAAAAAATGCTCAATCTCGTTCTCGCTTTGCTGGCCGGCGTGGTCACCATTGCCGCGCCCTGCACGTTGCCGGTGCTGCCGATCCTGCTCGGCGCATCGGTCGGCCAAACCGGCAAAATCCGTCCGGCGATGATCGCGCTCGGGTTTGTGATCTCGTTTTCCGCCACGGCGCTGTTACTCAGCGCGATCACCCGCATATTCGACTTCGACCCGAATCATCTGCGCACCGGCGCGGCCGTGCTGCTGCTCGGATTCGGGCTGTTGATGATCTGGCCGGCGCCGTTCGAATGGCTCTCGATCCGCCTCAATGGGCTCATCAGCGGCCCCGCCGGCGACACCGTATCACGTCAGGGTAATATCGGCGGCTTTGTGCTCGGCACCACGCTCGGCCTGGTCTGGACGCCCTGCGCCGGACCGGTGCTCGGCTCGATCCTCACCATCGTTGCGACCTCCAAGGACACCGCATGGGCGAGCGCGCAGCTCGTGGTCTACGCGATCGGTGCCGCGATCCCGATGCTGGTGATTGCCTATGGCGGCCAGGCCGTCACGACCCGTATCAGCAGCATCGCGAAAATTTCGCCAAAACTGCAGCAGGGGTTCGGAGTCATCGTGATCGCTTTCGCGATCGTGTCATACTTCCAATACGACACGCTGATCGTGGCGTGGCTGACATCGTTCTACCCCGACGGCCAGATCGGCCTGTAATCAACCCGCAAGCCTTAAGGAGACGTTCATGACGCTACGATCGCTCGCCGCTTCCGCTTCAATCATCGCCCTTTGCCTGATCGGCGCAGCCGGCCCTGCCATCAGCGGCGAGGTCGCTCCGTTGCAAATCGCGGCCGTGCAGGGAACCGCGCCCAATTTTGTCGGCATCAACAATTGGTTCAATTCCGCCCCGCTCAACATCGCGGATTTGCGCGGCAAGGTGGTGCTGGTGGATTTCTGGACCTATGGCTGCGTCAACTGCGTCAACACGCTGCCCCATGTCACCGAACTCTACGCGAAATATAAAGACCGCGGCCTGGTCGTGGTCGGCGTTCATACGCCGGAATTCCCGTTCGAGCGATCCGCATCAAACGTGCAGACCGCGCTGAAGCGGCACGGCATCACCTATCCGGTGGCGCAGGACAATGATTCGCAGACTTGGGACGCCTATCGCAACCAGTATTGGCCGGCGCAATACATCGTCGATCAGAGCGGAAAGATCGTCTACCAGCACGATGGCGAAGGCCGCTACGAAGAGATGGACAAAACCATCGCGCGCCTGCTCAACGCCGCGAGCTGAGCGGCAGCTTCGTCATTGACGCCGACCCCTCCCGGCAAGCGGGGGGAGCGTCGCTGTGTTCAGGGAAATTCAATTCAGCGCGAGCTCGCATTGACGGGCGTCATGTTCTTGCTGCAGTTGGTCTGCTCCCATCCCCTCACCGGGGAGACGTGGGGTGACGCGGGCGTTTTGTCTCCCTATATATCTCGGTGCCGCAACAATATGCTCGCGGCATCGACCGTGATAAAACCCCGATCCAACGACGACGGATGGGCCGATGTTCGAGGGCTGGGATGCCGTGGTATTGGCCCGGGCGCAGTTCGCATTCACGATGTCGTTCCACATCGTGTTTCCGGCGTTCACGATCGGGCTTGCAAGTTACCTCGCGGTACTCGAAGCGCTCTGGCTGTCGACCGGGCGCGAAGTCTTCATCAACCTGTTCAACTATTGGCTGAAAATCTTCGCGGTGGTGTTCGGCATGGGCGTGGTGTCGGGCATTGTGATGTCCTACCAATTCGGCACCAACTGGGCGGCGTTCTCGGACAAGGCCGGCCCCGTGATCGGCCCGCTGATGGCCTATGAGGTCTTGACCGCGTTCTTCCTCGAGGCAGGTTTTCTCGGCGTGATGCTGTTCGGCCTCAAGCGGGTCGGCCCCAGACTGCATTTCCTCGCCACCCTGATGGTCGCGATCGGCACGTTGATCTCGGCATTCTGGATCCTCTCCGCCAATTCCTGGATGCAGACGCCGACTGGTTATGCCGTCAACGCTGACGGGCAGTTCGTTCCCGCCGATTGGCTCAAGGTCATCTTCAATCCGTCGTTCCCGTATCGCCTCGTGCACATGGTGCTGGCGGCCTATCTCACCACAGCGCTCGTGGTCGGGGCGGTCGGCGCGTTTCACTTGTGGCGCGATTCCCACCTCGCCGGGGCGCGCGTGATGTTTTCGATGGCAATGTGGATGGCGACGCTAGTGGCGCCGATCCAGATTCTCGCCGGCGATCAGCACGGCCTCAACACGCTCGAGCATCAGCCGGTGAAGATCATGGCGATGGAAGGCCATTTTGAGAGCCACAAGGATGGCGCGCCATTGTACTTGTTCGGCCTGCCCGATGAGGCCGCGGGCAAGCTTAAATACGCCATCGGAATCCCGAAACTGGGTTCGCTGATTCTAAAGCATTCCCTGAATGCGCCGATGGCCGGCCTCGACACCGTGCCGCGTGAAAACTGGCCGCCGGTGCCGATCACCTTCTGGTCGTTCCGCATCATGGTTGGATTGGGATTCCTGATGCTGGGGCTTGGCCTGCTCAGCCTGTTCGCGCGCTGGCGCGGGACGCTCTACGAATTCAAGCTGCTGCAGCTGTTCGCCATGGCGATGGGCCCGGCGGGCTTTATCGCGGTGCTCGCGGGCTGGATCACCACCGAGACCGGACGGCAGCCGTTCACGGTGTATGGGCTGTTGCGAACGGCTGAATCCACCTCCCCGCTCGCGGCTCCCGCGGTCGGCTCGTCGCTGATCGCTTTTGTGATCGTCTATTTTGCGGTGTTCACCACCGGCGTCTTCTACATTCTCCGCCTGATGGCGTCGCCGCCGCATCAGGGCGAACCGGGACCGAGCCACGATGCACCGGCGCGCGCCGCAGGCATCACGCCGGCCGCCGGCGTGGTAACATAAGGGGTCGGTCTGATGCCCGGGATCATCGACATCGCAACCGTCTGGGCGTTCATCATCGCGTTCGCGGTCTTTGTCTATGTGGTGATGGACGGCTTCGATCTCGGCCTTGGCCTGCTATTTCCACTGTTTCCCGCCAAAGCCGATCGCGACGTGATCATGAACAGCGTGGCGCCGGTGTGGGACGGCAACGAAACCTGGCTGGTGCTCGGTGGCGGCGGCTTGATGGCGGCGTTTCCGCTGGCCTATGCGGTGCTGATGCCGGCGCTCTATACGCCGGTGATCGCGATGCTGATCGGCCTGATCTTTCGCGGCGTCGCCTTCGAATTCCGCTGGCGCACCACACAGGAGAAGCGCAATCGCTGGGATATCGCGTTCGCCGGCGGATCGCTACTCGCGACGCTGGCGCAGGGAATTGCGCTCGGCGCCGTCCTGCAAGGCGTGCATGTCGAGGGACGGCATTATGCCGGGGGCTGGTGGGACTGGCTGACGCCGTTCAGCATCTTGACCGGCCTCGCGTTGGCCGTTGGCTTTGCGCTGTTGGGCGCGACCTGGCTGGTGCTGAAGACTGAAGGCGAGCTTCGCGACAGGGCTTATCACCTGAGCTGGTTCCTGTTGTTCGCGATGCTGGGCGCGATCGGCGCGGTTAGCATCGCGACGCCGTTCCTGCACATCCAATATACCGAGCGCTGGTTTTCCTGGCCCAACATCATCCTGACCGCGCCGGTGCCGATCGCGGTCGCGGCCGTCGCCGTGCTGTTGCTGCGCGCGCTTTCCAACAAATGGGACAGCCAGCCGTTCTTCCTGACGCTTACGCTGTTCGCGCTGTCCTATGCCGGGCTCGGCATCAGCATGTATCCCTATATCGTGCCGCAGAGCATCACGATCTGGCAGGCCGCGTCTCCCGTGAGCAGCCAGCTGTTCATGCTGGTCGGGGTGGCCGTGCTGATACCGCTGATCCTCGGCTATACCGCGTGGGCCTATTGGGTCTTCCGCGGCAAGGTGAGGGCGGGGAGCGGCTACCATTGATGCCCGGCGAGCCAAAGCCGCCGCCGCTGACGAAGCGCCTGCTGTGGTTTTTCGCACTTTGGCTCGGTGGGGTCGGCACGGTTGCCATCGTCTCCTTTGGCTTGCGGCTCTGGCTGGCGCCCAGTTGAGGCTTTCGGGTCACATTTCTGACAATCTGCGCCCTGGATCTTTGTTTGAGCATGATCTTTTCGGAAAACCGGTTTCCACTTTTCCGGATGACGCTCTGGGAAAATCGAAAGCATTCCAGCTAGTTATCCGGATTGCTTGCCTTCGCGCCAGCGCTGAGATTTGATGCTGTCGGTGATTTGGCAAACGGTGATACACACCCGGCAGCGTCAAACGACCGCGCCAACGAGGAGAGCCCTGGATGACAAGATTTCGGCACCTGATCTGCACGGCGATTGCCGCTGTCGGCTTGATGCTTTCGGTCTCGCACAGCTATGCGCAGCAGCCCGACGCCGACCAGCCCGGACTTATCCCCGACGATTCAGTCGAGCTCGATCCGGAATTCCGCAAGCAGGTCGTGTACTACCGCACCACCGAGGCGCCGGGCACCATCATCATCTCGACCGCCGAGCGCCATCTCTATCTGATCCAGCCGGGCGGCCGGGCGATCCGTTATGGCATCGGCGTCGGCCGTGACGGCTTCCAGTGGCAGGGACTCTTAAACATCTCGCGCAAGGCGGAATGGCCGGACTGGACACCGCCGCCGGAGATGATCGAGCGCCAGCCATATTTGCCGCGCTTCATGGCCGGCGGCCCGGGTAACCCGCTCGGGGCGCGGGCGATGTATCTCGGGACCACCGTCTACCGTATCCACGGCACCAACCGGCCGGATACGATCGGCACCAAGGTTTCGTCCGGCTGCTTCCGGCTGGTCAATGCCGATGTCGCCGACCTCTACGAGCGCGTGCCCGTCGGCACCAAGGTCATCGTGCGGCAGAAGCCGGAATTGTAAACGCGGCCATTCCCGCAAAAGCCGGTCCTTTTTCCCATTTTTGGCGAGAGATAAATCATGCGCACATTTCGAGGCGGCCTGCTGATCGGGCTCGCGGTCGCAGTTCTGGTTGCGGCTGGCGCCATCACCTATGAACGCTATGACACGCGAACCCTGAAGCGGACGATCCGGCGCGGCGAAGTGCTGTGCGGCGTCAACAAGGGCCTGCCCGGCTTCTCGATCCCCGACGACAAGGGCGCCTGGACCGGCTTCGACGTCGATTTCTGCCGCGCGGTCGCGGCCGCGATCTTCGACGATCCGAAGAAAGCAAAATTCGTACCCCTCGATGCCAGCGAACGTTTCAAGGAGCTGCAGAACCGCAAGGTGGATATTCTGTCGCGCAACTCGACCTGGAGCATGTCGCGCGAGACTTCCTATGATCTGTATTTTCCGGCGGTCGCCTATTATGACGGCGGGGGCTTCATGCTGCCGCGGGCGCGCAACATCGAATCGGCGCTGGAGCTGAACGGCAGCAAGGTATGCGTGCAGTCGGAAACCACGACGCAACTCAACCTCGCCGACTATTTCCGCACCAACAACATGAAATACCAAGAGATGAAATTCTCCAAGCTGGACGACGTCATCAAGGCCTACGATTCCGGCCAATGCGACGTGTTGACGGCGGACGTTTCCCAGCTCTATGCGCTGCGCCTCGATCTGACCAAGCCCGGCGATCATATGATCCTGCCGGATGTCATCTCGAAGGAACCGCTAGCGCCGGTGGTGCGCGAGCGCGACGATGACTGGATGTTGATCGTGAAGTGGACGTTGTACGCGATGATCAACGCCGAAGAGCTCGGCGTTAACTCGAAAAACATCGACGAGGCGCTGAAGTCGAAGAAGCCCGACGTGATGCGGCTGGTCGGCACCGAAGGCAATTACGGCGAGGAGCTTGGGTTGACCAAGGACTGGGCCGTGCGCATCATCCGCCACGTCGGCAATTACGGCGAAGTCTACGACCGCAATGTCGGATCGGAATCGAAGCTGAAAATTCCGCGCGGCCTCAACCAGCTCTGGAGCGCCGGCGGGATTCAGTACGCGCCGCCGATACGGTAGGGTTTCACGCCGCAGTACGACCCAACGCGCCACATAGAAGGTCGTCGTCACCCGGCTTGACCGGGTGATCCAGTACGCCGCAGCCTCTCGATTGATCGCTACTTTCTCTGGAATACTGGGTCGCCCGGTCATAGGCGAGCGGAAGCGACGCCGTCCTTCGGACGGCTATGCCGGGCGATGACAGCTGTTTATGACGCGCCGCCGTTTATGACGCGCCCGTCAGCACGTCACCTCAATAACTCTTCATCCGCGCCAGCTGATCCGCGTGGAAATTGCTGTCGCCGAACAATTCCTGGCAGACCCGCGCGCGCTTCATGAAGAAGCCGATATCGAACTGGTCGGTCATGCCCATGCCGCCATGCATCTGCACGCCTTCCTGGACTGCCAGCGTCGCGGTCGTGCCGGCACGGGCTTTTGCGACGGCCACCGCTGCGCTCGCGTTACCAATATCCGCATCCAGTGTCTGCAGCGCTTTTAGTACAGCGGCGCGGGTGATCTCGATATCGATATAGAGCTCCGCGGCGCGGTGCTGCAGCGCCTGAAATTCGCCGATCGCCTTGCCGAATTGCTTGCGCTCCTTGAGGTAACCGACGGTGCGGCCGAACACCTCCTCGCTCAAGCCCACCATTTCCGACGCCACTGCGCCGCGGCCGATATTGAGCACGCCTTCCAGCAGCTGATAGCCCTGATCGACCTCGCCGAGCACGCTGTCGGCGTTGACCTCGACGTGATCGAACCTGATCCGCGCCGAATTGTGGGAATCGACCATCGCCGTGCGCTCGGTCTCGATGCCTTTTGCCCTGGGATCGACCAGGAACAGCGTCAGCCCGTTGCGCTCGCCGGCTGCGCCCGCGGTGCGGGCCGCGACGATCAGGAGATCGGCGGTGTGTCCGTCGACCACAAAGGCCTTGTCGCCGGTGAGCCTAAAACCGTTGCCGGAACGTACCGCCCGCATGTTTGTCGCAAGCGGGCGATGTTTTGTGCCCTCGTCGATGGCGAGTGAGGCGAGCAGCGAGCCGTCGACGATTTTCGGCAGATGCGCGGATTTCTGCGCGGCACTGCCGCCGCGCGACAGCGCCGACGCCACGAGCACCGCGGTCGAGAGAAACGGCGACGGCATCAAGGTGCGGCCGATTTCCTCCATCACGACGCCGGCTTCGACGCAGCCGAGCCCGCTGCCGCCGAAATCTTCGGGCACCAGCAGGCCGGAAAATCCCATCTCGGCGAAGGTTTTCCAGAGCTCGCGGGAAAAGCCGGTGGCGTCCTTGGCATCGCGCAAGTGCCGCAGATGCGACACCGGCGCCTTGTCGCTGATCAGCCCGCGCGCGCTGTCGCGCAGCATCGATTGTTCTTCGGTGAGGACGAGGGCCATGGGAGATGTTCCGGTTAGAGGACCAAGTTTCTTGAAGTCGTCATTCCGGGATGGTCCGCAGGACCAGACCCGGAATCTCGAGATTCCCCGATGTGCAATTGCACATCTGAGGTTCGCGCTTCGCGCGCCCCGGAATGACGGGCTACGCCCCCGGCAAATCGAGAATCCGCTTTGCCACGATGCCGAGCATCACCTCCGAGGTACCGCCCTCGATCGAGTTGGCCTTGGTGCGCAGCCAGGCGCGCGGGCGGGCGCCCTCTTTCGAGCGCGCGCTTTCCCATTCCAGCGCGTCGATGCCGCCCGCCGACATCAGGATCTCGTAGCGGCGCTTGTTCAATTCAGTGCCGTAATATTTCATCGCCGAGGAAAACGCCGGATGCGATTGACCTGCCTTCGCCAGATCGACCGCACGCTCGGCGGCACACGCCAGCGCCGCCTCGTCGATCTCGAAGCTCGCGATCTGGCCGCGCAGCATCGGATCTTCCAGGCGGCCCTCGTCGTCGGTACCGACCGAGTCGGCTGCGACTTGCCCGAGCGGCCGGCCGACGCCGCGCTCGCCCATGCCCGAGATCATCGCGCGCTCGTGCTGCAGCAGATATTTTGCGACGTCCCAACCGCGGTTGATGGTGCCGACCACATTGGCTTTCGGCACCCGCACATCGTCAAAGAAGGTTTCGCAGAACGGCGAGCGCCCGGAGATCAAGAGGATCGGCTTGGTCGAGACGCCTTTTGAGGCCATGTCGAACAGAATAAAACTGATGCCGTCGTGCTTTTTGGCGGCCGGATCAGTCCGCACCAGGCAGAAGATCCAGTCCGCGTAATTGGCGTACGAGGTCCAGATCTTCTGGCCGTTGATAACAAATTCGTCGCCGTCGCTCTCGGCGCGGGTCTGCAGCGAGGCGAGGTCGGAACCGGCGTTGGGTTCGGAATAGCCCTGGCACCAGCGGATCAGGCCGGCAGCGATTTTGGGCAGATGTTCCTTCTTCAGTGCCTCGGAGCCGTATTTCAATAGCGCCGGTCCGAGCATCCAGATGCCGAAGCTCGACAGCGGCGAACGAGCCCCCATCGCAGCCATCTCCTCGCGCAGCACCTTGTGCTCGCCGGCATCCAGACCGCCGCCGCCATATTGTTTGGGCCAGTCGGGCACGGTCCAGCCCTTGTCGCGCATCCGCTCGAACCAGATGCGCTGCGGCTCGGAGGAGAATTTGGTGTTGCGGCCGCCCCAGAAGGTATCTTCGTCTGACGTCATCGGCCGGCGCATTTCCGGCGGACAATTGGCCTCCAGCCAGGCGCGGGTTTCGCGGCGAAATTTTTCCAGGTCAAGCATGTGCGTTTCCTCTGTTGGAACGACCTTAGCCATCGCAGGGCGGAATTCAATATGTCGCTGGCGCTGCCCCATGCCGCCATCGATGTGGCCTTAACCCCCGATCGGGTGTATTCGCGTAAGCCGCAACGCTTGAAAAACAAGAGGAAATGGACATGCGGCTGAAGTTGCTTTCGCCTGGCGAAATGAACGAGGACCAGAAACAAACCTACGACGAATCGATCGCCGGCAAACGCGGCGCCCCGCCGCCGCCGATGATGGCCTGGCTCAACAGCCCGGAGATGGCGCGGCATGCCACCCGCCTGGGCGGCTTCCTGCGCTTCGATACGGTATTTCCGGCAAAGCTTTCCGAGATCGCGATCTTGGTCACTGCGCGGCACTGGACCTCGCATTACGAATGGTATGCCCATAAGCGGCTCGCTCTGAAGGGCGGCATGGACCCTAAAATCATCGACGACATCCGCGATCGCCGTACGCCGCGATTCGATGACCCGAAGGGCCAGATGATCTACGATGTCAGTAAATCGCTGCACGAAGGCCATGGGGTCAGCAAGGCGCTGTACGACGAGGCGGTAAAGCTGCTCAGCGTGCGCGGGGTGGTCGAGATCATCGGCCTGTGCGGCTATTACACGATGGTGTCGATGACGCTGAACACGTTTGAATTCGGCCTGCCGGAGGGGGAAGTTTCCGAGCTGGCGTGAGGGGGGCGGCGGCGGTCGTCTCCCTCGCCCGCTCGTCGCGGGGTCGAGACGAGCGAAGCTCGCTCTGAGAGGGTTGGGGCGAGGGGCTCTCTCCCCCATATGAGGACTCGCGGATAGTCCCCCTCACCCGGCCTCCGCGCCGACCTCTCCCCGCAAGCGGGGCGAGGTAAGAACCGAGCCACACGGAGAATGCACATGCCCGATAACTCCACACCCATCATCGCCGGCACCCGGATCGGGCATGTCCATCTCAAGGTCGCCGATCTCGATCGGGCGCTTTCGTTTTACTGCGGCGTGCTGGGGTTCGAGCTGATGCAGCGCATGGGCCCCAGTGCGGCGTTCATTTCGGCTGGCGGCTATCATCACCACATCGGATTGAACACCTGGGAAAGCAAAGGCGGCCATCCGCCAGCACCGGGAACGACGGGGCTGTTTCACACCGCGATCCTCTACCCGACCCGCCCTGCGCTGGCGGACGCCTTGCATCGCGTGATGAGTGCCAAAATTCCGCTCGACGGCGCCAGCGACCACGGCGTCAGCGAGGCGTTGTATTTACGCGATCCCGACGAAAACGGCGTCGAGCTGTATTGGGACCGCCCCAAGGAGCAATGGCCGCGCACCGCGGACGGGTCGCTTGCGATGTTCACGAAGCGGCTGGATTTGGACGATTTGCTGCGGCAGCGGGCGGCGTGAGCTTCCCGCGTCCGCGCATCATGATCAACACCGCCGCCGTCAGCTCCAACCCGATGCAACCATAAAACGGCAGCGCGTAACTTCCCGACGCATCGCGCAACAGGCCAACGACGCCCGGGCCGAACGCGTAGGTGACCTGATTGATCGCCGTGATCAGGCTGATCAACACCCCAAACGAACGTGAATCGAACTCACGCTGCACGATCAAGGACGGCAGCGTGATCAGATTGCCGACGGAAAATCCGAACAGCGCGCAGGCTGCAATCAACAGGGTTTCGTTGCGCGAATTGATCACGATCACAAGCGCGATCGCCTGACTGACGAACGAGATCGCCGAGGCCAGCCGCTGGTTGAGCCGGTCTATCACGGTCGAGAACACGATGCGCCCGGCCATCGCCATTGCCGTCAGCAGCGCGACCGCGGTCGCCGCACTGCCGCGGCCGATCACCGGATCGAGGAACGCGATCAAATGGACGATGAAGCCGACTTGCGCAAACAGCACCAGCGCGAAGGCGATCGAGACGCTGAGGAATGCGACGTCGCGCAACGCTTGTGTGCGAATACGCGACGGGGACGGCGCTTCCGCGGCCGCCGATCCCGCTACTCCGCCGCCGCGCCCGGGCGGCCGGCCGACAAAGATCAGGATGGCGGGGATCGTCAGCACCAGCATCGTCACGGCCGCGACCCACATGGCATTGGAAAATCCGAAATGCCCGATTCCGATCACCAATAGCGGCACGCCGACGATGCCGCCAAAACTGGCGCCGTTCAGCGCCAGGCTGATCGCCATGCCGCGTTTCTGATCGAACCACAGGCCGAGCGTATTGGTGATGATGGCAAGGCTGGTGCCGGCCCAGCCGAACGCCAACAGCGCGTCCGCGAGATAAAGCTGCCAAGGTGCTGCGACCTGGCCCATCATGACGGCGGCGGCGGCAAGCGCGACCACGCCGCCGAGCAGGCAATTGCGCGGACCGAACGCCCGCACGCCTTCATTGACAAAGGCGACGACCAGGGCGCCGAACAGATAGTAGAAGGTCGTGCCGCTTGAGATCAGCGAGGCCGGCCAGCCGTGCAGCCGATGCAATTCGGCGACATAGACGCTTTGGCCGTAGAAGCCAAATCCCCAGCCGAAGGTCGCGACCAGGAAACAGACCACGACGATGCGCCAGCCATCGTAACGGGGCGAGGTTTCGACGATGGCGATGTGGCTGGACGCGTCCAAGGTTGGTCTCGTTCTTATTTTTATCTTCGTCATGCCCGGACCATGACGGCGGAATCAGAACGTTAGCACGCCAGCGAGAGTAAAGCTTCGATGGCTGCCGAACTATGGTTTCGGCCGCGACGGATCGTAGAAAAACCGCTCGCGAAAAATCCTGTCACCGCGCCATTCCTGCAAGGCGACCTCGTCGACCCGGCGCACTCCGCCGGATTTATCGGTCAATTCGAAAATCCAGTGAATGGCGACATGATCGCCTTCGACCACCGACGACATCGCCTTGGAATAGACATGCGACATCTGCGCCAGAATACCGCGCTCGCGCGCGACCAACACATCGCGGCCGGCGCGCGGCGGCGCCGCATTCTCCTGCATGCTGGCATCCTCGGTGTAATAGCGCTCGATGGCGCCGGCGTGGTCGCCGGATTCGACAACGGCGATAAATTCATTCAGGCGTTCTCGCGACGGCATGAAACCTCCAGCGCTTCAGTTAGACATTGCAGAGTGAACGGTCAGATGCTCGGGTCGGGAAATTCCGACACCGCCTGCAGCCGCGTCCTTCGCCTTCTCGCGAACGATGCGAGCGTCAAAACCATAAGCCCCAACAGCACCGGTGGATACACCACCAGGTTGACGGCCGACCAGCCGTAATTCGCCAGCAACTGGCCGGACGAGAACGATCCGATTGCCATCATCCCGAACACCAGAAAATCGTTGAACGCCTGCACCTTGTTGCGCTCCTGCGGCCGGTGGGTTTCCAATACCAGCGCGGAGGCGCCGACGAAACCAAGATTCCACCCCACACCCAGCACGATCAGCGTCATCCAGAAATGCAGCGCCGTGATGCCGGAAAGCCCGATGGTCGCGGCACAGGCCTCGAGCAGCAGGCCGGTCGCGACGATCCTCGGGGCGCCGAAGCGCGCGATCAGCGAGCCGGTAAAAAAGCTCGGCCCATACATCGCAACGATGTGCCACTGGATGCCGAAATTGGAATCGGTGACGCTAAGCCCGCAGATCTTCATCGCCAGCGGCGCCGAGGTCATGACCAGATTCATGATCGGATAGGAGACGATGCCGCAGATGGCGGCGGCGATAAACCGCGGCTGCCGCACGATCGCAAACAGCGGACGGCCGAGGTGCAGATCGGCCGCTGCAGGTTTTGGCGCATCGACACCGGCGAGGACGGCCATTGCGATCAACGCGACCATCGCCTGCACAACAAAGCTGAAAGCGAACAGATAAGGCGGCCAGATATCCATCGTCCACTGCACGAGCTGCGGGCCGAGCACGCCGGCGAATACGCCGCCGGCCATCACCCACGACACGGCCTTGGGACGAAACGCAGCACTGGCGCCGTCGGCGGCGGCAAACCGATAGGATTGCGCCACCGCGCCGTAGAGTCCGCCGAGAAACGTCGCGCAGCAAAACAAAACGAACGAGCCGTGCAGAATGGCAAAAGCCCCGAGCAGCCCGGTCAGCGCGCCGCAGCCGGTGCCGATGATGAAGGCCACCCGGCGGCCATAGGCGCGCGAGATCGCGCCGGTCGGCAAAGTGCCGGCGGCAAGGCCAACCACATACATCGAGAGCGGCACGGTCGCGAGCGACATATCCGGTGCCATCGTCGCGCCGACAATCGAACCGGTGGCAAAGATCACCGCCGAGTTGGCGCCGGTCAGCGCCTGCGCCGCCGCAAGCCGCAGCACATTGGCGCGCGCCCGGGCGTCACTGGCGATCTCGTCAACCGCAGTCACGTCGATCATCGGCACTTTCCGCCCGGATACGGCCAGCTGAATAGAGGCCTCATTGATTCCAGACACTATGAAGCGAGGCGACCGGCCGATCAACCGGTGCAACCGGGCGCCCGCCATGCGAACGATGCACACAAGACAGGCCCTGCCGGGTCGCGCAAATCAGAAGCTTACTTGCTATGCTGGTATTCGGCGGGGAAGAGCGCCTTTGGAGTCAAACCATGTCCGTCAATGACAGGCCTACCATCGCCGCACCCGATGATGATCCGTATCTGTGGCTGGAAGAGATCGAGGGCGAACGGGCGCTTGATTTCGTCGAGCGGCAGAACACGCTGACAGTAGAGAAATTCGGAGGTACGGGATTTGCGCGGGATCGCGATATCCTGACGGCGATTTACGACCGGCCGGACAATATCCCTTATGTCTCGCGGCGCGGCGGCGTGCTCACTAATTTCTGGAAGGATGCGAATAATCCCCGCGGCATCTGGCGAAAAACGACGCTCGAAGAATTTCGCAAGCCGAACCCAAAATGGGAAACGCTGCTGGATGTGGACAAGCTCGCCGCCGAGGAAGGCAAAGACTGGATTCTGTCCTGGATCCAGACCCAGCCCGGAATGAATCCGCGCGCGATCTTGAGCCTTTCGCGCGGCGGCAGCGATGCCGCGACCTTGCGGGAGTTCGACATCGACGCGAGGACCTTTGTGGCCGATGGCTTCGCGCTACCGGAAGCGAAGGGCGGCGCCCAATGGTTCGATGCCGATACGCTGTTGCTTTCGAGCGCGTATGGCGAGGGCATGGCTACCACGTCCGGATACGCCAGGACCGTGAGGTTGTGGCGGCGCGGTGCGGACGTCGATCAAGCGCCGGTGGTGTTCGAGACGGCAGCCGCCAACATGGCGGCTTCCTGCGATATCGACCAAACCGGAGCTACGTTGAGGGTGTGGTTTGTCGAGCGGCTTGATTTTTTCAATCATCACATCTGGCTTGGTAATGAGACCGGCGCGCGATCGAAACTCGATCTTCCGACCGACATCTGGATGGAAGCGCATCGGGATTGGCTCGTCGTCAAACGGCGCGCGGCGTGGACGGTGGGAGGAAAGACCCATGCGGCAGACACCGTGCTCGGCATATCGCTGTCAGCCTTCCTTGCCGGCGATCGCAATTTCACAGTGGTTTTCGAGCCCGGACCGCGTCGCGCGCTGCAGGGCTTTTTCTGGAGCGCCGGAAAACTTGTGCTCCCCATCCTCGACGAACTGCGCCCCGTGTTCGAAGTCTGGACGCCCTCGGCGCATGGCTGGTCCCGCGCCGGATTGCCGGGATTGCCCGAGATCGGCGTCGTCGACGTCTGGCGGCTTGACGCCCACGAATCCGAAAGCAATGGCGATCTGCTCGCCAACATCCAGGGCCCGCTGACGCCGTCCTCGCTGATGCTGATCGAACGCATCGAAAGCCCGACGCCGTTGAAACAGGCGCCGCGGACATTCTCCGCGAACGGACTGGTTGTCACCCGGCACGAGGCCATCTCGATCGACGGCGAACGCATTCCCTATATTCAGACCGGGCCCGCCGGCGAGACCGGCGACGCGCCGGTGCATCTCAACGGCTATGGCGGCTTTGCGGTATCGATGCGGCCTAGCTACAATTCAGCGATCGGCAAGCTGTGGCTGGAGCGCGGCGGCACCAGCGTCGTCGCCAATCTTCGCGGCGGTGGCGAGTTCGGCACGCGCTGGCACGATGCCGGCCGCTATGCCGGCAAGAGACTTGCGCATGATGATTTCGCCGCCGTCGCCGCCGACCTCGTGCGGCGCGGCGTGACGCGGCCAGGGCGCATCGCCGCCGAAGGCGGATCGAATGGCGGCATCCTGATCACCAACATGCTGACGCGCTATCCCGAACGTTTTGGCGCGTTGTTCTGCACCATTCCGCTGATCGACATGCGCCGCTACACGAAATTGCTCGCGGGCGCGAGCTGGATCGCGGAATATGGCGATCCCGACAAGCCAGACGAATGGGCCTGGCTAAAAACCTACTCCGCCTATCACACCGCAACACAGGGCCAAAAATATCCGCCGATCCTGATTGCCACGACGCGGCGCGATGACCGCGTTCATCCCGGCCACGCGCGCAAGATGACGGCAAAACTGCAGGCGATGGGATATGAGGCCTATTTGTATGAGCCCGCGGCGGGCGGTCACGGCTACGGCAAGGACAACAAGGAACGCGCCGCGTTCACCGCGCTGGGATATGCGTTTTTGAAGAACAAGATCGGGTGGGCGGATCGGGCGGGGTAGAGCACGCCGTCATGGCCGGGCCTGTCCAGGCGAGCGGAAGCGACGCCGTCCTTCGGACGTCTATGCCCGGGCATGACGAACTTCACCAAAGCGCAGGGCAAGCGGTCAGCCGGCTTTTCCGCGCTCAAACACCAGCGTGAGATTGTTGGCGGGCATCTCGATAGCCTCGATCGGCACCAGTCCAGCACCCGCCGCCAACTCTTCCAGCGCCTCGACATCGCGCACGCCCCATTCGGGGTTGCCTTCGCGCAAGCTGGTATCGAACACTGCATTGCTCATCGCGGTGTGCTTGCCACCGCGTTTGAACGGCCCATAGAGAAACAGCCGCCCGGCTTCGCGCAGATACCGCCCGGCGCCGGCGAACAGCCCCTCCGCGACCCGCCACGGCGCGATGTGGATAACATTGGCGCAGAACACCGCCAGCAAATTTGCAGGGCCGCTGCCGTCGTGCATCTCCGGACACCAGGCGGGATCGGAGAGGTCAATCCGCAGCGGCGGGCGGATATTTGCAAGGCCCGCATGCGCGCGCCACGCCGCGATACTTTTCAGATGTTGGTCGTTGAGATCGCTCGGCCACCAGATGATTTCAGGAAAATGACGGGCCAGATCGACCACATGCTGGCCGGTGCCGCTGCCGGCCTCGACCACGTCGCCGGATTTGCCGGCGAGAAATAGCTGCAGCGTCGCCCGGATCGCTTCATGATTGCGGTGAAATGCCGGCGCGTCGAGGCGGCCGTCGGATTCCACCGGCCTGCCGTCCTTGCCAAATTCCACGACATATTCAACCATGTCGCTAGTCTATCACGACAATTCTCTCCAGACCTGGCGGATCAGCCTGCTATGACCAAAAAGGCACCTATCGGAAATTGCTAAATGGGGTATCGACGCGCGCAGCGATGACGGCGCTGGCCACCTGTCATGGAACCTTTGGCGAAGGCGAAGGCCGCCTTCCCAAGCTCGTGGGCGGCGCGGGAACACTTCGGGGCGACCGGCAGAAGCCGACGGTCGGCAGTTATTGGCCGTTTGCGCCGACATTGTGCGACTACATTAACCGCGCCATGCCGATGCCGGCGCCACACACATTGTCAGCCGATGACGTTTATGCTTTGACCGCCTATATTCCGAACCGCTCGACACGACGCAACCAAAATGAGCAAGCGAAAAACGCCCTTGACCGACATCTCCGCAGCGAAATCCGCAGCCTTTCAGGCGCTCGCGTTGGCGCTGCTGATCGGCGCCGCCACGCCAGCCAGCGCGCAATCGGCCGCGGCCGAGGGCCAAAAGATCGCATTCGATCGCGGCAAGGGCAATTGCCTGACCTGCCACGATATCAAGGGCGGCGATCTTCCCGGCACCATCGGGCCGGCGCTAAAGGATATCAAAAGCAAATACCCTGACCGTAACGAGCTCGTCGCCATCGTCACCGATGAAACAAAGCGCAATCCGCAAACCGTGATGCCGCCATTCGGACGAAATCGCCTTTTGTCCGAGCAGGAGATCAACGCGGTGGTGGATTTCCTGCAGACCCTGTGATCGGCGCGCATCCCCTAGGAGAGACTTCAGATGACGACACCTCACGGCTTTTCGGCGACGCGGCGCCTGGTTCTGCAAGGCGCGGGCGTGGTCGCGCTGATCGGCCTCGGCAACATGGCATCTGGCCCGACTCCCGCCCTCGCCGCGGCCAACGACAAATATCCGGAGGACGCGTTCAAGCAGAAGAGCGACGCCGACGCGATCAAATCGCTCTACGGCAAAACCCCCGAGCCGTCGGACAAGGTCAAGATGGATGCGCCGGAAATTGCCGAGAACGGCGCGGTGGTTCCGATCTCGGTCACGACGTCGCTCGCCGACGTGACTTCGATCTCGATCCTGATCGCGGAAAACCCGAACGCGCTGGCGGCATCCTACAAAATTCCGGCTGGAACCATGCCGAGCGTGGCCAATCGCCTGAAAATGGCCAAGACCACGAATGTGATCGCGATCGTCGAAGCCGGCGGCAAGCTTTACAGCACCACCAAGGAAGTCAAGGTGACCGTCGGCGGCTGCGGCGGCTAATACGCGCATGATCCGGAAAAGTGGAAACCGGTTTTCCGACCAGATCATGCGCAAAGATGAATCCTGAGGGAGACTAATATGGCATCGACTATTCGCGTACGCGCGATCTCGAGCGGAGAGACCACCGAAGTCCAGGCGCTGATCCAGCACCCGATGGATTCCGGTTTCGTCAAGGACGCCAGCGGCGCGCTCATTCCGCCGCACTTCATCAGGGAATTGACCTTCGAATATGACGGCAAAGCCGTCTTCGTCGCGGACTGGGGACCTGCGGTCTCCAAGGATCCTTACGTCAAGTTCAGTTTTAAAGGCGGCAAGAAGGGCGACGATCTCAAAATCAGTTGGGTCGACAATAAGGGCGAGAGCGATACGACGACGGCGAAGATTCAATAAGGGTTGGAAATGAACGTGCGAACTGCGATCCATTTTGCCTCGGCGGCTTTCGCGCTCGCAGCGCTGGCGCTCGGCGCGACGGCAACGGCTGCCGACACGATCGATCCCGTGGCCGACGCCAAGGCGTTCCAGAGATTCTTCACGCAAAAATTTCCCAAGCTGAAGCCGGAGGATTTCGTCAACGGACCCTATTCGCTCAATGAGGACATGCACAAGCAATGGGAAGAGAAGGAACAATTCCCGCCGTACGAATTCGCGCTCGATCTCGGCAAGGAGCTGTTCTCAAAACCGTTCAAGAACGGCAAGAGCTTTGCGGATTGCTTTCCGAACGGCGGCATCGGCATCCGCCAGAACTATCCCTATTTCGACGAGAAGGAAGGCAAGGTCGTCACACTTGAGTTGGCGCTGAACCGATGCCGCGAGGCCAATGGCGAGGCGCCTTTATCCTATGTGAAGGACGACATGGCGGCGCTGACTGCCTACATGGCGTTCACGTCGCGCGGAAAACCGTTCGACATCAAGATACCGAACGATCCGCGCGCACTCGAAGCCTATGAGAACGGCAAGCGCAATTTCTACACGCGGCGCGGCCAGCTCAATTTCTCCTGCGCAAGCTGCCATGTACAAAACCCGGGCGAGCGGATCCGCGCCGAGATCCTCGCGCCTGCGCTCGGGATCTTGAATGCGATGCCGATCTATCGTTCGGAATGGAGCGGCATGGGCACGATCAGCCGTCGTTTCACCACCTGCAACAGCCAGATCCGCGGCGTGCCGCTGGAGCCGCAAGCCGACGAGTACCGCGATCTCGAATATTATCTGTCCTATGTCAGCAACGGCCTTCCGATTTCCGGCCCGGGAGCGCGGCCATGAGGGAAGCCAGCATGAAACTCGCGCTCGCCGCGGCGTTGCTAATCGCAGGCGGAACGTCAGCACTGGCCGCAAGCTCCGAAGCCGACTTCAAGGCGGCCTATGCCGCGGCCGAAGCCGCCAACAAGGAAGCCGGCGCCTTGCGCAATCAATGGACCACGACGGCGCAGGTTTTGGCGGACGCCAAGAAGGCCGCCGACAAGGGCGACTTCGATCAGGCGGTGGCGCAATCGAAGGAAGCCGAGGCGCTGGCAAAAGCTTCGATCTACCAGGCGGAAAGTGAAAAAGAAGCCTGGAAAGCGCTTGAGATACACTGAGCGCACAGCATGATCCGGAAAAGTGGGAACCGGTTTTCCGAAAGAGATCATGCTCCAACCATGAGGCGCGGAGACATCGCATGACCATCCGCCGCCGGGATTTTCTCAAAGTTGCGCGCGCTGCCGCGCTTGCGCCGGCGCTGCCGCGGCTCGCGCACGCTGCCGACAATCCAAGCGTCTACGATTTCGAACATTTCGGAAATGCGCGCATCCTGCATTTGACCGATACACATGCCCAGCTCAAGCCGGTCTATTTTCGCGAACCGAGCGTCAATCTCGGGATCGGCGCGATGCGCGGGCGCCCGCCGCATCTGGTCGGACGCGCCTTTCTCGATCGATTCGGCATCAAGCCGGACACCGCCGACGCCTACGCCTTCACCTATCTCGAGTTCGAGAAATCCGCCGCGCGTTTCGGCAAGCTAGGAGGCTTTGCGCATCTGAAAACCTTGATCGATCGCCTGCGCAGCGACGCCGGACAAGGGCGCTCGCTGTTGCTCGATGGCGGCGATCTGTGGCAGGGCACGGGTCTTGCCAACACCATGCACGGCGCCGACATGGTCGAGGCCGCTAATCTCCTGGGCGTCGAGGCGATGACCGGCCATTGGGAATTCACCTATGGCGAAAAGGCGCTGCGCGCCAACCTCGAACGCTTCAAGGGTGAATTTCTCGCCCAAAATGTCTTCCTCACCGAGGAAGCGGCGTTCAACGACGCCAAGGCCTTCGACCCCGCCTCGGGTCGGGTGTTCAAGCCGGCCACCATCAAGGAACTCGGCGGTTATCGCGTGGCGGTGATCGGGCAGGCTTTTCCCTATGTGCCCATCGCTCACCCAAAACGCTTCACGCCAGACTGGACGTTCGGGATCCGCGACGATGAGTTGCAGAAGCTCGTCAACGGCCTGCGGAACGACGACAAGGTCGATGTGGTTTTGCTGCTGTCGCATAACGGCATGGATGTCGACCTCAAGCTGGCAAGCCGCGTCACGGGTATCGACGTCATCCTCGGCGGCCACACCCATGACGCAGTGCCGCATCCCATTCCCGTGGCTAACGCCGGCGGCGCCACACTCGTCACCAATGCCGGCTCGAGCGGAAAATTTTTGGGTATTCTCGATCTCGACATCGCAAAGGGCCGCGTCGCCGATTTCCGCTACCGGCTGCTTCCGGTGTTTTCCGAACTGCTGAAGCCGGATGCGGCGATGGCCGCGCTGATCGACAAGATGCGCAGTCCCCATGAGACTTCGTACGCCGAGAAGATCGCGACGACCGATCGCCTGCTTTACCGCCGCGGCAATTTTGGCGGCACCGTGGATCAATTGATCTGCGATGCGTTGCGCAGCGAATTCGATGCCGAGATCGCGCTGTCCCCGGGCTTTCGCTGGGGTTCGAGCATATTGCCGGGCCAATCAGTGACGATGGAGGATGTGCTGTCGGAGACCGCGATTACCTATCCCGAAACCTATTCGCAAACCATGACGGGCAGCCAGATCAAGGACATCCTTGAGGACGTCTGCGACAATCTCTTCAATGCCGACCCCTACTATCAGCAAGGCGGCGACATGGTTCGCGTCGGCGGTCTCACTTATACCTGTACGCCCGCGGAAAGCGTCGGGCACAGGGTTTCCGACCTGAAGCTCGATGGCGGCAGCACGTTTGAGGCCGGCAAGAGCTACAAGGTGGCGGGATGGGCCTCGGTCAACGCGCAGCAGGGCAAGCCGGTGTGGGATGTCTTCGCAAAACATCTCGCATCCGGAAAAATGCCGGGACCGCGCGGTGTCGGCGTCACGTTGCGGGGTGTCGACGATAATCCGGGCATCGCGGGACCGGGATGATGGATTTTGTCAGATATCGACGGTCGATCGTGCGCTCTCTCGTCGGCAGCGCGACGGCGGTCGCGATGGCAGCTATCTCGCCGCTCGCGTGTGCCCAGCCGGCGCCGCTGCCGGACAAACCGTTCGCCGAGCATCGCATCGCGTTGCAGCTCTCGGACAATGACCCGAAGAAACAAAGCCTCGTGATCAGCGTCGCCTATAATCTCCTGAAAGCCTACGATCCGGACAAGGTCGCAATCGAGGTGGTGACCTTCGGTCCCGGCATCGATTTGCTGCGCCCGGAAAACGCCAACCGAAAGCTGGTCGAAAGCCTGGTCGCACAAGGCGTGCGCTTCGATGTCTGTCTCAATACCGTCGATACCATCGAACGCGACACCGGAAAGCGGCCGGACATCATTCCGGTCGCGACGCCGGTGCAGGTCGGTGTCGGACAAATTTTGTCATTGACCGAAAACGGCTACACATTGGTTCGGCCATAGGAGCTTTTTGATGCGCGGTTTTCTCGGTCTAGCGACCCTGGCCTTGATGTCGATGGCGCTAGCATCGATCGCCTACGCTGAGGGCAAGACGCATCACATCGCGATCCAGGTTGACCAGAACGATCCGGTGGTCATGAACCAGGCGCTGAACAATGCCGACAACGTGATCGACTATTATCGCGACAAGAATGAAGACGTCGACGTCGATATCGTCGCCTATGGTCCGGGGCTCCACATGCTGCGGGCCGATACGTCGCCGGTGCAGGATCGCATCAAGCATCTCAAGGAAATGGTGTTCCCCGGCAAGATCCAGTTTTCGGCCTGCAATATCACCAAAAAAGGCATGGAGAAAACCGAAGGCCACGCGATCTCCGTCGTGCCCGACGCCACCGTCGTTCCCTCCGGCGTCGTCCATTTGATGGAATTGCAGGAGCAAGGCTGGAGTTATGTCCGGCCGTAGAGACAGAATATATTTCTAGAAAATGGGTGCATCCGGAGAAAATCGGCTATAATAGGCCGGAAAAACGGTAGTAACTCACCCATGATCTTTCGTCAGCTGTTCGACAGCGTTTCAGGGACCTACAGCTACCTGCTGGCCAGCCGGGCCGGCGGCGAAGCGCTGATCCTCGACCCCGTGCTGCAGAAAGTCGATCGCTACTGCCAGCTGTTGCGCGAACTCGACCTGAAACTGGTCAAGGCCGTCGATACCCATCTGCACGCCGACCATGTCACCGGGCTCGGCGAATTGCGCGACCGTACCCACTGCGTCACCATCATGGGCGAGCAGAGCAAGGCCGACGTGGTGGCGATGCGGGTCGGTGATGGCGACAGAGTGAAGATCGAGGGCGTTAGCCTCGACGTGATGTACACGCCCGGCCACACCGATGATTCCTACAGCTACCTGATGGGCGACCGGGTATTCACCGGCGACACGCTGCTGATCCGCGGCACCGGCCGCACCGATTTCCAGAACGGCAGCGCGCGGGCGCAGTACGACTCGATCTTCGGCCGGCTGCTCAAATTGCCCGACGAAACCATGGTATTTCCCGCCCATGACTACAAGGGCGACACCGTCTCCACCATCGGCGAGGAGAAACGTTACAATCCGCGGCTGCAGGTGCGCTCGGTCGACGAATATATCGAGCTGATGGGCAACCTCAATTTGCCTAACCCGAAACTGATGGACGTGGTGGTGCCGGCCAACATGCATGTCGGCCTGCACCAGGACGATCTCGCCAAACAAGGCCTCGCGCTCAGCGCGCGCGAGGGCATCGACAGCCTCGGCCGGCCTGACCTTCTCTTGGTCGATCTCAGGGAAGACAGCGAACGCGCCAAGCACGGCACGCTGCCGGGCGCGCTGCACGCACCCTACCCGACCATCGGCGAAAATCTCAAGGCCAGCGGCATGTTGCGCCAGGTAGCAGCTGCGACCGGGCGGCGCATCGTGTTCTTCTGCGCCTTCGGCGAGCGCTCCGCCATGGCGGTCGCTGCCGCCAAGGACGCAGGCCTTGCCAACACCGCGCATATCGCCGGCGGGATGGATGCGTGGAAGAAAGCCGGCGGCCCGGTGCTGACGGGGTGAGGATTAGTCGTCGTCCCTGCTTTCGCATTGCTTTCGCAGGGACGACGGAAGAGTTAAGTATGACTTACCGGCTGACCCGCTGCAATTCCTCCACCAGCAGATCCAGCGCCTCCGCAAGCATGCCGCCGCCGCACACGGTCAGCCGTTCCGGCATAACGATGCGCTTTGCCGGCGGATAGA
>Ga0209526_10000611_pt1 | contig 23449 bp, 20 predicted proteins | sample JacPinW_OM2H0_M1_FD_188566 | JGI IMG/M metagenome (GOLD analysis project Ga0209526, IMG submission 188566) | Forest soil microbial communities from Algoma, Ontario, Canada - Jack Pine, Ontario site 1_JW_OM2H0_M1 (SPAdes) (version 2) | ecosystem: Environmental > Terrestrial > Soil > Boreal... | reverse complement strand
AAACCATTGCGCAGGGAATGCCGGATTGCCTCCGCTGAACCTGTATGCTCGTGTGCGTTTGTTTTGTGCACTGTTGCACACGAGACCGCGGGTGCAGCGCGCACCCGGTATTCCCTGCGCCCTCTGATTGGAGGGTAAGGAAATTTCAGCAAACCTCGGGCGCATCGCGCCGCGAGATCGTGGACGCCTGTTTTCTGCTGTTTGAAAATAGAATCAGAAATTTGCGCGAGGGGGATGCTTTCCGCGCACATGCTCTCGCTGCCGCCCTAACCTAAACTCATCCCGCTCTAGGTCAAAAACTTGCCGCCATCTCGACCAACTGACGGTGCGCGGCCTCGCGGGCGGAGCGCGCCGGCTCGGCGGGACCCGCTGTCGGCCCGATCAGCGCGAAGCGGACGTCGCTGACGCCGATGAAGCGCAAGGCCTCGCGCAAATACGGCGTCGCCATATCGATGCGGCCGCGGTTCATGCCGGTGACATAATCGCTGCCGCTCGCCAGGATCACGATCGTGGGCCTGTTCTTCAACAGCGGAAAGTAGCCCTGAGCCGGATCGAAGCGGAAGGTGAGCCCGGGCTGAACGATCAGATCGAACCATTGTTTCAGCTTGTAGGGGATACCAAAATTCCACATCGGTGTGGAAATCAAGACCCGGTCGGCGAGCGCGAACCGCATCGCCATGCGCTCGAGCTCGGCGAACGCGTTGCGCTGGGCGTCAGAGAAAGCTCGCCCGCCGAGGCGCGCATATTTGGCTTCCATCGCGTCGCCGTCGAACTCGGGCAGCCTTTCGCGCCAGACGTCCATGACGTCGATGTCCCAACTCGGCCGCGCCTCGCGGAAACGCGCCACGAACGCCGCGGCACCGGCCGAGGATTCGGAAGCCGCGCGCGGCGAACAGCGCAGGTGGAACAGCTTGGGCACGCTCTAGCTAGCCTTTCTTGCACCGCTGTGCGCTTACCCGATCGCCTTGATCACCGCATCCGCGTTGGTGACGATGGCGACGTTCTGCATCGCGTAATTGATCGAGGCGTTGTGCCATTCGGCGTTCATGGTCGAACAGCAATCCTCGGGCACAATGATAAAATAGCCCTTGTCGGCGCCGGTGCGCGCGGTGTGTTCGATCGACATGTTGGTCCAGGCCCCGGTATCGATCAGCATGTCGCGGCCGGTCGCCTTCAGGATAGTTTCCAATCTGGAGCCTTCCCACGCGCTCATGCGCATCTTCTCGACGATGAAATCGCCCGGACGAGGCTCGAGCCCCGCCACCGGTGCTGCGCCCCAGGAGCCGCGCACCAGCGCCTTGGAATCGACGAGGCCCTCGAACAGCGGCGCGTTCAGCGTCAGGCCGGGCGCGCCGGGTTCGACGACGAACCAGACGTGGATCACGACGATGCCCCGCGCGCGCGCCGCGTCCGCAAGCCGGCGCACATTGTCGACGACGCGTTGCGCGCGCGCATGCGCCGGCGCGCCCGAATCCGCGAACGCGCCGCCCTCCATGATGACGTCGTTCTGCAGATCCTGGATGATCAGCGCGCAGCGCTTGGGGTCGAGCTGCAGGCCGTCGGCTTTAAGGAGCGGCGCGGGCGCCGAAGACGCCGTGCCGGCCGCGCCTCCCTTTGAGGTCATGTAAGGCTCGCTGCGCGGCCCGACCTTGGTCGTGACCGTGTAGACCGAATGCGTCGCGGTCATGAACAGGGTGCGGAACTCGGCGCCGCCCCAATTGAGATTGGAGACCAGCTCAGGCACGCGAACTTTTCCCAGGAGATCGCCGTTCGCCGCATAGATCCACACGCCGCCGGGCGCGGTGACCCAGATATTGCCGAGCTGATCGCATTTCATGCCGTCGGGCAGGCCGGGCTCAAGTTCCGAGCGGACGCCGCTGGCGAAGACGCGGGCATTGGAGAGCGAGCCGTCAGGGGCGACGTCGAAAACCCGGATCAGCGCCTGCACGGTATCGTTGACATAGAGCCGCTTTTCGTCGGGCGAGAAGCAAAGACCGTTCGGCTGCTCGAACAAATAGCGCTCGACCAATAGCTGCGGCGCGCCGCCGCCCGGCGGCACGCGATAGACGCCCTGAAAACCGAGCTGGCGCGGCCGCTCGACACCGTAGACCGGCATGCGGCCGTACCAGGGGTCGGAGAAATAGATCGCACCGCTCGAATGCACGCAGACGTCGTTCGGGCTGTTGAGTTCCTGGTTCTCGAAATGCGAGGCAAGCACTTCTCTGCGGCCGTCCGGACGCTCACGGATCAAGGACGACGTCGCGTGCTCGCAGACGATCAGATTGAGGTCGGCATCATACGTCATGCCGTTGCATTTGTTCGAAGGGCGCTTGACCTCGACCACGCCGCGGCTTGTGTCCCAGCGGCGGCGAACGTCGGCGGGCATGTCCGAAAACAACAGATATTGTCCGACCGGATGCCAGATCGGCCCCTCGGTGAAGGTGAAGCCGGACCCCAGCTGGCCTACGGGCGCGTAGGGATCGATCAGGTTTTCGAATTCGGGGCGGAGCGTGGCGTGGGTCATGGGTAATGCCTTCGCGTCGCGTCAGGCCGGAAACCAGCTGCGCTTGGGCAGCGACTGCACGATCGGGCCGGGCACCTGGTCCTGCAGTCGCCCGACGACATTGCCGCCTTCGATCCTGCAGGGACGGTCGTGCACCGGCAGCAGAAAGCGCGAACTGTTGACGAGCTTTTTGATGGCCGCCTTTTCCGCGCGTTTCGACGTGCCGTGGTTGCCGGTGGTGCGCGGCTCGGCATCATGAATCTCGCGAAAGGGCTCGACGAGCTGATCGTTGATGTCGTAGAGCACATCGCCGCAGATCGTCGCGATTCCTTCGGCGGTGTGAACGTGAATATTCATCGATCCTTCAGTGTGCGCATTCGCCGCCTCGCAGTAGACGCCCGGGATCAGTTCCACCGCGCCCGTGACCTCGAGATCGAGGAAGCGAAGCGCGCTCTTGGTATGCAGCCGATCGATCAGGTGCTTGATGTCGGGTGCCGGGTATTGTGGGTGCATCAGGCCCGAGACGGAATATTCAAGTTCCTTGCGGTTGACGACGACGGTCGTATTCATCGGAAACAGGTCGTCCTTGCCGGCATGGTCGATGTGCAGATGGGTGTGGCATACGAAGCGGACATCGCCCATCCGCACGCCGTGACGCGCGAGCTGGTTCTCGATCATGTTCTCATGGAATTGCAGGCCGCGCATGCCGAGCGTCTCCATGATCTGATTGGAGCGATAGCCGGTGTCGATGACGATCGGATAGGTACCTCCGGTAATGAGAAAGCCCAGCGTGAGGACGCGGCGCGTGCGCCCGCAATCGCGGCCAAGCACCAGGAAACTCGATTCCAGCTCGATGTCCCCATAGTCGAGAATCTTGATTTCCAACGCCATGTTTACTCTCCATTCGCTTTTTGTTTTCCGCGCGCAGGGCTCAAGGCGCGAGACGATAGACCCGCATTGCCGTGTCGCGCAGGATCGCGTCGCGGTGTTTCGGATTTGATTTCGTGGCATCGAGATAGGCTTCGACCAGATCGCGATAATTGGTCCACAGCTTCTCGATCGGAAAATTCGAACCGAACAGGCAGCGATCGGGCCCGAACAGCGCGACCGTATCGGTGACGATAGCGGCGATATGAATAGCGTCATTGCGATGAATGAACGTGCCGAGCCCGGAGATTTTGGAGACCACGTTCGGACACGCCGCCAGTCGTGCCATGCCGGCACGCCAGGCCGCGCGGCCGGCAGGGGTTAAATCCTCCAGCATTCCGGCATGCTGCAGTACGAAGGTGACGTCGGGACAGGCTTCGGCCAGGCCAGCCGCGGCCGGCATTTGCGGCGCGAACACTTGCAAATCAAAACTCCAACCGTAGCCGGCGAGCCGCGCGACGTTGCGGCGGACGGTCGGGTCCGTGCAGAGATCGGCGCGCATAGCAAAGCGATAGAGCGGGTTGTCGTGCCAGTGCAGTTGCATGCGCACGCCGCGCACCAGGGGATAGCGCTTGAGCCGGTCGAGCTGAAGGCGCACGTCGTCCGCGGCAAAATCCGCATAGGCGACGATCGCGTGCGGCCAGCCGGTCTCTTCGGCGGTGCGTTGCACCCAGGCGGTCTCATCCTCGAACCGCTCGGACGCCCAATTGGTCTGCACATAGACCGATTTTACGACGCCATTGCCGGCGAGGTCATCGAGATATTCGCCGATCGGATAATCGCGCCGGATCGGTTCGTACGGACCAAATATGCGCGGCTGCATCGGCCCGACCAGCCAGGGCAGATCAGCCTGCCGCCAGATATGATGATGCGCGTCGACGATGCCGGTCACGCGGCTCTCCTTTGTCGCAGCGAAAGCACATGCGAGACCACCGCCGCGTTCGATCCACCGTCGGCCATGTCGTCGACGAAGCGGTGGATGGCGATCAGCGCCTCGGTCTGAGGCACGAACGCGACGTCCGTCGCGAGCGGCGTCAGCCAGCTCAGGCGCCAGGCGCGCCGCGATAGCTTGGCGACCGCATCGCGCAAAGCAGAGAGATCGCCGCGCTCCAGCCCGTCCGACAGGATCACGACCGCGGCACCCCGGGCATAGCTGCCGAAGCGTGGCACGGCGAGAAACGCCTGCAACGCGTCGCCGATGCGGGTGCCGCCGTCCCAGTCGCTGACGAGATGGCTTGCAGCCGCGAGCGCCTGCTCGCGCCGCTTGAGCCGCAGTGCGCGCGTCAGGCGCGTCAGGCGGGTGCCGAAGGTGAAGACTTCGATATTTGGCGTCGCCTGCACCAGCGTATGCGCGAGGCGGAGATTATCCTCGGAGCGGGCTTTCATCGAGCCGGAGACGTCGATCAGTAGTAGCATCTTGCGTGGCCGTGCCCGCCGCTTCAGCCGTCCGAGCCGCATCACCTCGCCGTCATTGCGCGCGGTTTCGCGCAAGGTCCGCCGCAGATCCGCCCACGGCCCGCGCCGGGCGCGCATGCGGCGATGGCCGCGCCGGCGCGGCAGGCGCGTGCGCGCTTCGCGGGCGAGACGGCGCAGCGGGTCGCTCGGCCCGCCCGGACTGAGACGGCGCTCCGCCAGCGCCTCAGTGCGCACGGCCATTTCGCCAGACTCATTGGCATCGTCGGAGAGCAGCGGGTCCTCGTCGCCGCGCCCTTCTTCCTGCAGCCGAACGACCTCTTCGTCGTCACCCTCGGCACTGGGAATGTCTGCCCCACCAAGGAAGTGGATTCGGAACAGCAGATCGTAGGTGGCGCGCCGCTCGGGCGGTGGCGCCAGGGTCGCGAGCCCGGCCTGCCGGATGTCCTCAGGATCACGCGGGCCGAGCAGGGCGATCGCTTCCAGGAAGGCGGTAGTCTGCTCGGGCGCGATGGCAAAGCCGTTGGCGCGCAATAGCGCCACGAACGAAACAAAAGCGCGCGCGGCGCGGGGCAGTGGCAGTGCTTCGCTCACGCGGCCGCCTCCGCGATCAGCGCGTCAAGCCGGGGCGCGATAAAAGCGAGGTCCTCTTCGTCCTTTAGCGCGACGCCGATGGAGCGCTTGAACGCATCGGGCCAGCGCGCGCCGCCTTTATTCAGCAACGTCGCCGCCTCGGCCCAATCGACCGCCTCGGCGATGCCGGGCGCCTTGCTCAGCGGCTCGCGTCTTAATTTGCCGACGGCGGCGACGACCGCGCGCGCGGTCGCCTCGGCGACGCTGGAGGCGCGCAACATGATGATCCTCGCTTCGCGCTCGGCGTTCGGGTAATCGATCCAGTGATAGACGCAGCGCCGGCGCAGCGCCTCATGCAGGTCGCGGGTGCGGTTGGAGGTGAGCACCACCACCGGCCGCTCGGCCGCCCGGACAGTGCCGCGCTCGGGGATCGAAATCTGGAAGTCGGAGAGGAATTCGAGCAGGAATGCTTCGAACTCCTGATCGGAGCGATCGATCTCGTCGATCAGCAGCACCGTCGAGTCCGGCGCGCGCAGCGCCGCAAGCATTGGCCGCTCGATCAGGAAGGTTTCGCCATAGATGTCGATGGTCTCGTCGCCGGCCTGGCGGATCGCCAGCATCTGCCGCGGGTAGTTCCATTCATAGAGCGCGGCGGAGGCGTCGATGCCCTCGTAGCATTGCAGGCGTATCAGCCGGCGGCCAAGCGTTGCGGCGATCGCCTTCGCCGCTTCGGTCTTGCCGACGCCGGGAGCGCCTTCGAGCAGCAGCGGCTTGCCGAGCGCAAGGCCGAGATAGGCGGCGGTCGCGATGCCCTGGTCGGCAAGGTAATAAGCCGAGCGCAGCGCCTTCTCCAGCGCCTCCGGGCTGTCGATGCCGGCAATGTTGGCGCGAACCACCATCAGCGCCGCGCCTGCGCCCGCGCGCCGCCCTGCGCCCTGATCGCGCGCAGCACTTTTTCCGGCGTGATCGGCAGGTCGTCGATGCGCACACCCACGGCGTTGAAAATCGCGTTGGCAACCGCTGGCAAAATAGGATTGGCACACATCTCCCCCGGACCTTTGGCGCCGAACGGACCATCCGCCGCGGGGCGCTCCAGCACCGCGATGTCGTGCGGGCAGACGTCGCCGGGACCCGGCATCAAATATTCGACGAAGTCGCGCGGGCCGTGGCGGGGATCGGGATAATAGGGCTCCGTCGTCTCGAACAACGCGTGACTGACGCCCATCCAGGCGCCGCCGACGAGCTGCTGCTCGACGAGACGCGGATTGAGCGCGCGCCCGAGTTCGTAGGCGCTGTCCATGCGCACCATCGCCACTTCGCCGGTTTCGTCGTCGACCTCGACTTCGGCGACCATGCAGGCGTGTGCGTAGCAGGTCGCGGGCGACATCTCGCCGGTCTCGGGATCGACGGCGGAGAGCGGCACCAGGAAGATGCCGCGCCCGGAGATGGTCTTGCCTTGCTTGAACTGTGCGGCGATGGCGACGTCCTTGGTCGAGATCGATCGATGCGGCGCGCCCTTGACATGAATGTTGCCGCGGCCGTCGGTTTCGAGGTCGGCGGCGTTGACCTCGAGCTCTTCGGCGGCGGCCTCCATCATCACCCCGCGCGCTTCCTTTGCCGCCGCCATCACGGCGTTGCCGACGCGATGGGTGCCGCGGGACGCAAAGCTGCCCATGCAATGCGGGCCGGTATCGGAATCGGCGGTGTCGACATAGACGTCCTCGACCGGCACGCCGAGCGTCTCGGCGCAAATCTGCCGGGTCACAGATTTCATGCCCTGACCGAGATCGATCGAGGACAGTGACACCGTGAACTTGCCGCTCGGATTGGAATGCACCAGCGCCTGGCTCGGATCGCCGCCCAAATTCATGCCGATGGGATAATTGATCGACGCGATGCCGCGTCCGCGATGTCTCGCCATGGTCAGCGCCTCCTCGAACCAAACACGGAAGAAAAGCGGATCGCGCCGTGCGCGGGCTGCGGCGCGGGCTGCGGCGAAGCCGGGGGCGGCGGGGTTGGATGCGGCGGCTGCGCTCCCGCGGCCGGCTGCGGCGCGCGATCGTAAGTCGTGCGCTGCTGCGCGGTAGAGCGCGCGGATGCGGGCTGGTCTCTCGCGGTCAGAGGAATCGCGGCACGCGCGCCGCCGCCGTCCTTGAGCGAGGACATTCGCTTGAATTCCTCGCGCAGCGGCCATTTTGCCTTTTCGGCGGCGACCTGCACGCATTCGATCAGTGCGGTGTTTTTCGCCTCGCGCCGATGCGCCTTCATGTCGCCGTCGCGATAGGCGTTGAGGATGCGGAACTCCATCGGATCCATGCCAACGAGATGGGCGAGCTTGTCCATCTGGCATTCAATGGCAAAATCCATCGCGGTGACGCCGAAGCCGCGCATCGCGGTCGCCGGCGTGCGGTTGGTGAAGACGCAATAGATGTCGCCGTAGACGTTCGGGATCGTGTAGGGCCCGGGCAAGTGCGCCGCGCATTTGACCGCGGCATAGCTCGACAACCTGGTATAGGCGCCGCTGTCGAAATAAGCGCGCACCTTGCGAGCGACGACGCGGCCGTCGCGCATCACGCCGTCCTTTATGTAGATGCGCTCGGCGCCGCGCGGGGGTCCGAATTGCATCTCCTCCTCGCGGCCGAAAATGTAGCGCACCGGCCGGCCGGTCAGCATCGCGCCCAGGATGGCAAGCGGCTCGGTCAAGGTATCGACCTTGCCGCCAAAACCGCCGCCGACGGTTCCTCCAATGAAATGGAAGGTGTTGGAAGGCACATCGAGAATCTTGGCGCAGGTGTCGACCGAAAAGAACAGCGCCTGCGTCGAGGTGTATACGACGTAACGGCCATTGGTGTCGGGGGCTGCGATCGAACCGTTGGTCTCGGTCGGCGCGTGCTCGATCGGCGACATCTGATAGCGCTGCTCGAGCACATGGTCGGCGCTTGAAAAACCACGCTCGACGTCGCCGAAGCGCAGCTTCTGATGATCGTAGACGTCGTAGTAGGTGAAGGTATTCTTCGGATAGGTTTCGTTGACGACCGGCGCGCCCGGCTTCAGTGCTTCCTCGACATCGAAAACCGCAGGCAAGGGCTCGTAGTCGACGCGGACTTTTGCCAGCGCCTCGAACGCTTCGCGAGGGCTGTCGGCGACAACGGCGATGACCGGCTCGCCCTTGTAGCGTACCTTGTCGACCGCGAGCGTCGGTTCGTCGTCCTTGCCGAAATTGATCAGGCTGAGCAGCGTGTTGAGATTACGCGGCACATCGACGCCGCGAATGATCCGGCGCACCCCGGGCGACCGCTCGGCCTCAGTCGTGTCGATGCGGCGGATGCGCGCGTGCGAGTGCGGGCTGCGCAACACCTGCAGATGCAGCATGCCCTGCAGCTTGTGGTCGTTGAAATACGTGGAGCTGCCCGTGACATGACCGAGCATGTCCTGGCGCTGGGTACCCTTGCCGATCTCCTTGAGATTGTCGTCGCGCTCGTCGGCGAAAATGTCCTTGCGCAGTTCCAACATGACGCGGTCCTCTAGGCGCGCGCGCGGCCGCTCGATGCGGCGGCGAGCACGGCATTGATGATGGGTTCGTATCCGGTGCAACGGCAGATGTTGCCGGCGATGGCGTTGACGACCTCCTCGCGGGTCGGCGAGGGATTGTGGTCGAGCAGGGCCTTTGCCGCCATCAGCATGCCCGGCGTGCAATAACCGCATTGGGCGGCAAAATGCTCCATGAAGGCGCGTTGCAGCGGGTGCAGATTCGGTCCGTCCTTGATCCCGTCGAGCGTTTCCACGGAACGGCCTTCGACGGTCTCGGCCAGCGTCAGGCATGAGAGATGTGCATCGCCGTCGATCAGCACCGTGCAGGCGCCGCATCCGCCCTGGCCGCAACCGAATTTGGGCGTCATGTCGCCGATGAGATCACGCAACGCGGTCAGCAAATTGCTGCCGCCATCGACGAAGATCGCGACATCGCGGCCGTTATGGCGGAATTGCAGGGCAGTCTTGGCCATCGATATTCCCTTGGTCCTTCTTATTCCTGTTATGCTTCTTCCTATTCATGGCCGGTGAGCAGCCGGCGGAGATGGACGCCGACCACCTCGCGCCGATACCAGGCACTGGCGAGCGAATCGTCGATCGGTGAAGTCCCCTCAGACGCGGCGGCGACCGCGGCGGCGATGCTCGCCGCATCGAGCGCGCGGCCTTCGAGCGCGCGTTCCGCCGTCTTGGCGCGAACGGCTGTCGCCGCCATCGCGCCGAGCGCGATGCGCGCGCCAGTGATGCGGCCGCCGCTCGACGGAAGCTGCGCCGCGAGCGTCACCACCGAGGCGCCCTTCGGCTTGATGCGGGCAATCTTGCGATAACGAAACGCCTCCGCGGCGGATGGGCGCTGGAAGGAGACCGAGAGCACGAGCCCGCCGGCCATGCGAGCGCGCCCGGAAAGGAATTCCTCGATCGGCACGTCGCGCGCACCGTAGCCGCTCTGCACTGAAATGGTCGCGTCGAGCGCAAGCAACGCGACTGCAAAATCCCCGAACGGGGTTGGCGCGAACAGATTGCCGCCGACCGTGCCCATGTTGCGTACCGCCGGTCCGCCGATCGAGCCGGCGACCGGATGGAGGAAGGCGAGCTCGCGCTCGGCGAGCACGCGCGCGAAGGTGACGCCGGCGCCAACCGTGATACGGGGGCTGGCGACATCGAGATGGGCGAGGGCGCGGTCCGTCGCCCGCACGATCGTCGAAACCGATAGATCGCCTTCGTTGAGCGCGCGCATCACCAGCGTGCCACCGCCGAGATAACGGGCATCGCGCTCCGACGACAGCGCGGCGGCGGCTTCTCCCGACGTGGCGAAGGTTTTCACTGTAACGGGCATTATTTCGTTTCCACAGTTACGCGGCCTCCCGCAAATGCTGGCGGATCGCGTCAAAACCGGCCTGATAGATCTGCTCGCTGACCATTTCCGTGATCTGCGCGGCCTCCATGGGCCGCGTGGTAAAACGTGACTCCCAATGCCAGAAGGTGCGGTCGCCGTCGGTGACCGGCAACAGCCGGACATGGGCGACATAGTTGAACATCGGTATCGGCGTATCGAGCAGGCAATAACTAAAACTCTGTTCGAGATCGGAAAGCGCCAGCAACTGCTCGCGCAGTTCCGACCCGTCCTTCAGCTTGAACCGGCGCACGCAGCCGATACGGTCGGCGGCCTGGGCGCGCTCGATCGTGCTGGTGGCGACCGCAGGATGCCAGCGGTCGTGGCCGTTGAAATCGCGCAGCACATTCCAGACCGCGCCGGTCGGCGCGTCGAGGATCGTGCTTTTGACGATGTGCGGCACGGACTTCAACCTCCGAACACGCGCTTGAGTGCGTCGAAGCCGCCCTGGAACACACCGGCTCCGATGTTGTTGACGAGTTCGGTCTCGCGCTCGGGAGCGCAGTCGAAGTCGGCCGACCATTCCAGGAAGGTCTTGTCGCCGTCGGTGACCGGCGTCAGGCGCAAGGTCGCGACATAATTCTCGACGCCCATCGGCGATTCCAGGATCGAATAGGTGCAGAACATGTCGAAATCGGAGAGGCCGAGCAGCTTTTCGCGAATGCGGTCGCCATTGCGCAAGTTGAAATCGCGCACGCAGCCGATCTTGTCCGCGGGCTCTCCGCCCTCGATCCGGCTCTCGGCGATCGCCGGGTGCCAGTTGGGCAGGCCGTTGAAGTCGCGCACCCGTGCCCAGACCCGATCACTGCGGACGTTGACGACGGTCGAAACATAGACCCGAGCCATGGCGCGCCCTCAGCTCTTCTTGCCCGGACGCGAAGGCCGTCCGTCGCCCTGCGAAGCATCGGCGGCGGGCGGGGCGGCTGGCTTGGCTTCACTCCCTTTCTTCGGCGCGGTCGCCTGGCTGATGCCCTGCATGTCGCGGGCTTCGCGAATAAGACCCGGCATCTTGGCAAGACTGCCACCCTCGACGCCGATGTCGGCGAGGATCGAATCGATCAGCGGCGCCTGAACGCGGTAGCGCAGGGCCGAATCGATGACTTCGTCGGTTGCGCTGCGTCCGCCATTGCCGTTGCCACCATTGTTCCCGGCGAGGCCATCGACATGCAGGATGCGGATGCCCTCGATCTTCTCCATCGGCTTGACGCTTTCGCGCACGATGCCCTCGATGCGATCGAGCAGCTTGCGGCGGAACAGCGAGTAGCGTGCCTGGTCGGTGAGCACGTTCTCGGCCTCGTTGAGCAATTTCTGCGCCTCGGCTTCGACCGCCGCGCGCACCCGCTCGGCCTCGGCAGCGATGCGCGTCTCCTCGGCTTCCTTCTCGGCGATAAGGATTTCGACGGTCTTGCGCCGCTTGGCGATTTCGCTATCACGCACCGTGATGACGCGTTCGGCCGCTTCCGTCGCGCGCGCTTTGGCGTTCTCGGCGTCGGCTTGCGCGGCCGATTGTTCGAGCGACTTCTGATAGAGCGCGATCGCCTTTTCCATCAAGACCGTCTCGACTTCCTTCTCGCGATTGACTTCGAGCTTGCGCAAGTCCCGCTCGCGCCCGATGCGGGCCTCGTCGAGGCCGCGGTCGGAGGCGATGCGCGCGCGCTGGACTTCCTCGTTCGCGGCGATCTCGGCTTCCTGCAAGGCCTGGACCCGCCCGACTTCGAGCTGTTCGATCACACGCCTGCGCTCCAGCCGGACCGCCTCGAGCGCCTGCTCTCTCGACACTTCGGTGGTCTCGACCTCACGACGGGCGACGATCTCGGCCTGCTTGACCTGGCGGTCGGCGTCGATGCGCTCGGAGCGTTTTGCCGACAGCGCGATGACCCGGTCCTCGTCCGCGATTTCGATCGTTCGCTTCTGCTCGATATTGAGCACTTCGCGGGTCCTGCTGGAAGCAATGCGCTCAGCCTCCAGCGCAAGTTCGACCCCGATGCGCTGACGCTCGATCGCGTCGCGCCGTTTCAATTCGGCCGCCTCGATCGACTCGGCGCGCTCGATGTCCTGCTCCCTGGTTTCCTGGTCGCTCAGGATGCGGGCGAGAGCGACATTCTTTTCCTGCATGATCCGCGCCGCCTCGATAGCTTCGCGCGAGGCGATGTCGGCTTCCTCGACCGCGCGGTTGCGCGCGATTTCGAGCGCGCGGACGCGCTCCTCCTGCGCGATGCGGCTGGCTTCGGTGGCTTCGCGGGCCGCGATGCCGGCGACTTCGAGCGCCCGATTGCGCTCGATCTCCAGTTTGCGCGTGCTCTCTTCAGCGGCGATACGGCTTGAGGCGAGGGTGCGTTCGCGCGCGATGCGCGCGGCTTCCACCGCCTGTTGGGCGGTGATCTCGGCCTCCTGGATGGTGCGGACCTGCTCGATTTCGAGGGAACGGGTGTGCTCGTCGGAGGCAATCCGTTCGGCGTTGACGATCTTGGTCTGCGATATGCGCGCCTTTTCCGTCGCTTCCTTCGCCGCAATCTCGGCTTCCTCAACCACCCGCGTGCGTTCGATCTCGCGCCGGCGGGTCTCCTCCTCGTTGGCGATGCGGGCGTCAGTGACGACCCGGTCCTGCTGAATGCGGGCCTTCTCGATGAATTCCCGGGCCTGGATCTCGGCTTCCTCGACAGTTCTGGTACGCTCGATCTCCTTCTGCCGCACCTCGCGTTCACTGGCGATGCGGGCGGTATCGACCGAACGCTGGTTTGAGATGCGCGCCTTTTCGATTTCCTCGCGCGCCAGGATTTCCTTGGCTTCGACCGCCTGGGTGCGCTCGATTTCCTTCTGGCGGGTTTCGCGCTCAGAGGCGATGCGTGCCTCGGCGATGGCCTGCTCGTTGGCGATCCGCGCCTTTTCGATGGTCTGGCGCGCCGAGATCTGCGCTTGCTCGGCTTCGGTCTCGCGCAACGCGCGTTCGCGCGCCACTTCGGTCCTTTGCAAGGCGCGGCGGACCTCGATGTCGCGCTCCTGCTCCAGGCGCGCGGTCTCGCTCTCGCGTTCGATGTCGAGCGCCTGCCGTTCGGCTTCGAGATTGCGGGTGCGGATCTTGATCATCGAATCCTGTTCGATGTCGTTGCGCAGTTTACGCTTGGCCTCGATGTCCTCCATCAGCTGGGTCAAGCCTTCCGCGTCGAAGCGGTTCGACGGGTTGAAGAATTCGAGGTCGGTCTGATCGAGGTCGGTGATCGCGACGCTTTCCAGCTCGAGGCCGTTCTGGGCCAGCGCCTCGGCGGCAGCGGCCTTGACCCGTGCGACATAGTCGCCGCGTTTCTCGTGCATCTGCTCCATGGTCATTTCCGAGGCGACCGAGCGCATCGCGGAAACGAACTTGCCGGCGAGCAGCGCATGCAATCTTTCCGGTTCCAGCGTCCGCCGGCCGAGCGTCGCCGCGGCGATCGCGACCGCCTCGCGCGTCGGCTGCACGCGGACATAGAAATCGGCTTCGATGTCGATGCGCATGCGGTCCCGGGTGATGACGGCGTCCTGCTTCGCCCGGGTGATCGGCATCGGCAGCACGTTCATGTTGACCGGCGTGAAGTCGTGAATGAACGGGAGCACGAACGCGCCGCCGTTGATCACGACACGCTCGCCGAGGAAACCGGTACGTACAAACGATACTTCCTTGGAAGAGCGGTGATAGAGCCAGTTCACGACGTAGACCGCCACGACGATCACGATCAGCGCGACGATCAGCCATAGGATCAATTCGCCAACAAGAATCCCTGACATGGTACCAACCTCCCGTAATCGGCGCTCAACTGCGGCCGATCGCCTTGAATTTTCGAACCTGTTCCGTCAGTGCCCGCTCCACCGGAAGCCGCTCCATCGAGGAAGCTCCGTAGAAGCCATGACATTTCCGCGCGTGTTTTAGGATGAAGGCGGCGTCTGCCGGCTCGGCCACCGGCCCGCCATGCGCCAGCACGAGAATCTCGGGATTGACGGCCAACGCGGCCGCCGCCCAGGCGTCAATGAGGGCCGGACAATCCGGAAGTTTCAGCGCGGTCTGCGCGCCAATTGCGCCGCCGGTGGTGAGGCCGAGATGACAGACCACGATGTCCGCACCTGCCGCCGCCATCGCTTTGGCATCAGCGGCATTGAACACGTAAGGCGTGGTCAAAAGGTCCTTGGCGCGCGCTTTGGCGATCATCTCGACCTCCAGCGCGTAGGACATGCCGGTCTCTTCGAGATTGGCGCGGAAGGTGCCGTCGATCAGGCCGACTGTCGGGAAATTCTGCACCCCGGCAAAACCGAGCGCCTTCAGCTGATCGAGGAAAATATCCATGTCGCGGAAGGGATCGGTGCCGTTGACGCCCGCAAGCACTGGCGTATTTTTGACGACGGGCAGCACTTCGCCCGCCATCTCGAGCACGATCGCGTTGGCGTCTCCGTAAGGCATCAGGCCTGCGAGCGAGCCGCGCCCGGCCATCCGGTAGCGGCCGGAATTATAGATAACGATCAGGTCGATGCTGCCCGCTTCCTCGCATTTCGCGGAAAGCCCGGTGCCGGCGCCGCCGCCGACGATCGGCTCGCCGCGCGCGACCATGGCGCGAAATTTCTTCAAGAGCTCGGCGCGTTCAAATCGGGGCATCGATCACCTCGCTACCCGCCGGCGCGTGCCTGGGCGTCCGATCAGCGAACGGAAGGCTGTGACAGCCGCCACCGCGAATTCCGGTTCATTGATGTTGCATTTGAGCCGGATCAGCTGCCGGTTGCTGGTCTGGCGCACCGTCTGGTCGAGCGCGCGGAACAGTGTGGCATCGACATCGAGGTCCCGGAATGGTTGCCCCGGCGCGTCGAGCGCGGAGACGCCGCCTTCAGGCAGAAAGAACCGCACCGGCCCGTCCATCGCGTTGAGGCGCTGGCCGATCCAGCGGCCCATGCGTTCGTTCTCTTCGGCAGTGGTGCGCATCAGCGTCACCTGCGGATTGTGGACGTGCAGGTTGCGGCCGCGGTAGCGCTCGGGGATGGTTTCGGGGGAGCCGAAATTGACCATATCGAGCGCGCCGACCGAACCGATATAGGGGATGCGGGTGCGGATGATGGCGCCGAAGCGATCCTCGGTCGCCGGGAACACCCCGCCCATCAAGAGATCGCAGACTTCCGTTGTCGTGATGTCGATCACGCCTGCCAACAGACCGGAATCTACCAGCTTCTCCATCGAGCGGCCGCCGATGCCGGTGGCATGGAAGACGAGGCATTCGTAATCGCCGCGCAACGCCGCCGCAATCTGCTGCACGGCGGGCGTGGTGACGCCGAACATCGTCAGGCCGACCGCGGGCAGGCTGCTGCCCAACTCGCGCGCGCTTGCCTCGCGCGTGTCGAGCCGTGCCTTCACCATGCCGATGAGCGCGTTGGCGCCGTTGGCGAGCACCTGGCGCGAGATCGAGTTCAGCCCCTGCACGTCGGTGACCGAATACATCATGGTGATGTCGGCCGGCCCAACATAGGGCGCGACATCGCCTGAGGCGACCGAGGATATGATGAGTTTTGGTACGCCGATCGGCAGCGCGCGCATGGCAGGCGACACCAGCGAAGCGCCGCCTGACCCGCCGGCGGAGATCACGCCAACGACATCGGCTTGGCGGCGCAGCCAGTTGGCGAAGGCCTCGGCCATCGCCGTCACCGAGGCACCGCGATCCGGACCGAACACGGCGGTGCCGCCTCGCGGGTGGTTGAGTGCGATTTCCTGGGCGGAGACGTCGCTGGCCGAGAGCTTGCCGCTCGTCGAGACGTCGACGAGGCGCGCCCGCAACCCGCTGCCGCCAATGATGTCGCGGATGAATCTCAGTTCCTCGCCCTTGGTATCCAGGGTGCCGACGACGAGCACGGTAGGCGGTCCGGAGCTTCGCGCCGCCAGCGCCTCGCGTCGCGGTCGCGCGGCATTTTCGAGCCTCAATACGCCGGTCGAGAGCGTCCGTGCCCCGGCTTCGATGCGGGCGATCGGCACCGGTTGCGACCAGCGGGTCGGCAGTGTCGGATTGGAAATATAGACGCGCATCGGCGCCGCGCTCGGCGGCCGCGGGGGGGCCGCGTGCGCTGCGCCGTCTCCGTTTGCCTCCACCTCGCGCTCAGCTTCCGAGTGACGTCCGACACCGAGCAGGCGTTGTTGCAGATCGCGGTCGGCAGCAAGACGCGAGGAATCGATGATGCGGTTGATCCGTCCGTTGACCATGATCGCGACATTCTTGGAGACCGCCGTCGCCACCCCGATGTTCTGTTCGATGACAAGCACCGAAATGTCGCCCTCCTCGCCAAGGCGCACCAGCATTTCCTCGACCTGTGCGACGATGACGGGCGCGAGCCCTTCGGTTGGCTCGTCCATGATCAATAGTCGCGGATTGGTTACCAGCGCGCGCGAGATCGCCAGCATTTGCTGCTCGCCGCCGGAGAGCTGGGCGCCGCCACTGGTCCTGCGCTCGGCGAGCCGCGGGAAGGTGTCGTAGATGCGCTCGACGGTCCAGGCGCCCCGCCGCATGCCCGCGATCATGCGCAGATGCTCGTCGACGGTGAGCGAACGCCACAGGCGGCGCCCTTGCGGCACGTAACCGACGCCTAGGCGAGCGACCTGCGCAGGTTGCAATGACAGCAAATCCTCGCCGCGCAATAGCACGGAGCCGCCGGTCGCGCGCACGAGCCCCATGATCGTCTTGCAGAGCGTTGTCTTGCCCATGCCGTTGCGGCCGATGACGGAAAGCACGCCGGAGTCGAGCGTCAGGTCGACGCCCTGCAGCGCGTGCGAACGGCCGTAATAGACGTCGAGGCCTCTGACTTCGAGCATCGGTGTGGCGCGGCGCGCATCAGCCATATCTGCCCCCAGGATCATGGCCGCCTCCGAGATAAAGCTCCTGAACCTCGGGATCAGACTCGATTTCCTGCGGCGGTCCTTCCTTGAAGATGCGGCCGTTGTGCATCATCGTCACGCTCTCGACGACGCGCAGCGCAACGTCCATGTCGTGCTCGATGATGATGTAGCCGATATGGCCGGGCAGCGAGGTGAGGATTTCCACCAGGTCGCTGCGCTCGGTCGGCGACAGACCGGCGGCCGGTTCGTCGAACAGGATGAAGCGGGGCGCGCCTGCGAGCGCGAGCGCGATTTCGAGTTGGCGCTGCTGACCGTGGGCGAGTTCGGCGACGCGGCGCTCTTTCACTGCGGTCAGATGCACCGCCTGCACCAGATCGTCAGCCGATTGCATCTGCGCGTCGTTGCTGCGCGGCCGCAGCGGCGAGAAGCGGCTGCGCGAAACACCGCAGCAAGCGAGGTAGACGTTGTCGTGAACGGTTAGTCCCGGAAACAGCGCGGAAATCTGATAGGTGCGCCGAAGGCCGCGGCGGATGCGCTCATAGGGCGGAAAGTTGGTCACGTCCTCCCCGAAGAACCGTATCGTGCCCGAGGTCGGCGGAAAATCGCCGGTGATGCAATTGAAGAGGGTGGTTTTGCCGGCGCCGTTGGAGCCGAGCACGGCGCGCCGCTCGCCGGGGCGTACCGTCAGCGTGACGTCGGTCAGCGCTGCGAGCGCACCAAAAAGCCGCGTCACGCCGCGCAATTCGAGCGCGGCTCCGGCGCCGACAACGGAAAGGCGATGCGCGACGCTATCCATGGCGCTCTCCGCCCGGCTGCATCTGTCCTTCGCCCCGGCGGTGCCAGCGCTCCCAAAGCCCGACGATGCCGTCCGGGGAGAACAGCACGATGACAAGAAAGCCGAGACCGATCAGTAGGCGGAAGCGATTGCCGTCGAGCCCGATCGCGACCAGGAAATCGAGCGTGAACGTGCGCAGCAGCACAAAAATCAGCGCCCCGATGAATGGTCCGATCGGACGTGTGATGCCGCCGACAATGGCGATGATGAGAATGTCGATCGCGCGTTCGACCCCGACTGAACCCGGCGAGATCTGGTGATAGTTCCAGACCTGCAAAACGCCGCCGAGCGCGGCAAGGAAGGAGGCGAACGCGTAAGCCGCGACGCGGTGCGCGTTGACGTTGAAGCCGAGCGCCGCCATGCGGCGCGGATTGTCGCGCACGCCTTGCAAGGCGAGCCCGAACGGCGCGCGCGAGAGATAGCCGACCGCCCCGAAGCAGAGCGCCGCGACCACGAGTATCACATAATAGAACGGGACATCCGCGCGCCAGTCGACGCCCCAGAAATGCGGCGTGACGATGCTGTTGATGCCGGTGTGGCCGTTGAAAATGTCCCAGTTCTGGTTGGTGAAATAGTAGAAGGCCGATGCGATCGCCAGCGTGATCATGATCGTATAGATGCCCTCGGTGCGTACCGCGAGCGCGCCGCCGACGGTGCCGAACAGCGTCGCCAAAGCCACCGCTACCGGGGTTGCGAGCCACCACGGCCACCCCAGGCTGATGTTGGCGTTGCCGCTGACGCCGAGCACCGCCGTCATGTAGCCGGCAAGGCCCGCGATCGTCAGCTGCATCAGGCTGACCATGCCGCCATAGCCGGCCAGGAACATCAGGCTGAGCGCAACAATGCCGAGAATGAGCGTCGTGCCGAAAATCTCGATCAGGAAAAAGCCGTTGGCGATGAGCGGCATGACGAGCAGGATGAAGCCGACGGCCCAGGCGGCGGGGTTGCCGAAATCTGCGCGGGCGAGGCCGGTCATCGGCGGCGCCGCGGCCAGAGGATCGGGCTGAAGTCGCGCGTCCTGCGTGATCGACATGGTTAGCGGCTCGCCAACAGGCCCTGCGGCCGAACGGCCAGCACGAGCACCATGATCAGAAACGTCACCACGATCGCGTAGGTCGGGATGTAGACCGAGCCGAGCTGCTCGGCGAGGCCGACAATGAGGGCGCCGAGCGCCGCTCCGGGGATCGATCCCATGCCGCCGATGATGACGACAACCAGCGAGGCGAGCAGGAAGCGGATGTCTTCGCCGGGCGAGATCGACTGAAACGTGGCGCCGACGACGCCGGCCATGCCCGCGAGACCGGCGCCAAGGGCGAACACCAGGGCGAACACCAGCTGAATCCGCACACCCATCGCCGCCAGAATATCGCGATCATCGACGCCGGCGCGCACGATCATGCCGATGCGGGTGCGATGGAGGGCGAGCCACATAGCGACGCCGATCACGACGGAGGCCGCGAAGATGACCAGGCGCACCATCGGGTATTGCAGATAGACCGCCTCGCCCGACGATTTGACGGCGGTAACGAACGGCAATTCCATCGGGCCGACCAGCGCATGCGGCGTCTGGATCTGGTAGAAGTCACCGCCGAAGGCCCACAGCATCAGGTCGGCAAATACGATCGACAGCCCGATCGTCACCATGGTCTGGCGCAGGTCCTGACCCTCGATGCGGCGAAAAACAAGGATCTGCATGGCCACGCCGACCAGCGCCACGACGATGAAGGCGGCGACGAAGCTCAGCATCCAGGATCCGGTCGCGACGCTCACCGCGTAGCCGATATAGCCACCGAACAGATAGAGCGAGCCGTGCGCGAGATTGACGTTGCGCATCAGCCCGAAGATCAGGGTAAACCCGCTCGCCACCAGGAAATACAGGCCGCCGAGCGTGATGCCGTTGAAAACCGCGCTGAGGAACACCTTCTTCCTGCCGAAGGCTTCCTCCAATCCTGGCGGCCAAGTTGCAAAAAGCAACCACAGCGCCGCCGCCACCGCAATCAGAATGGTGAATGACCACAACGGATGGCGCTCGATGAATTTCGTCATGAACACCACCCTGCAGTCGGGGCCTCGACGCCGGCAGGCGGCCGGCCTGCGCCAGCGCGTGCGCGACAATAGGCTGATACTGGAACGTTCGGCGCCATGTCGACCCTTGTCCTCCGCTGGCGCGATGGTCGTTCGCTGTCCCCCGCTGCGGCTATCCTATCGGTCTGCGCGGTCCGGACTTGATCGTCAGTATCCTTTCGCGCGGCGGCTTTCCCGGTCAGGCCCTCAGGACTTTGGCGGCGCGCCGGTAGTCCGTTGGCGCCATGCCGACATTGCCGGCGAAGAAGTGCGTGAATGAGCTCTGCGACGAGAAGCCCAGATCGAAGCCGATATCGGCGATTGACGCTTCGGTCGTCACCAGCGAATCCAGTGCTCTCTCCATCAGCAGCGTGTTGACATAGAGATGCGGCGTAATGCCGGTTTGATTGCGGAAAAGCTTGTAGAAATGAGGTCGCGAAAGCCCTGCCTGGCGCGCGATCGCATCGAGTTCGATCTCGGCGCCGATTCCCTCCGCCAGCAGCTTGATCGACTTGCGCACGCGAAAGTCGGTGACTGCGGCGCCGGCATGCCCCTCCGGCGAGGCGTCCGCCTGGCGCCAGCTCTCCTCGTGGCAGGCCTCGATCAGGCTGCGCAACTCCCCATCGAGGCCGTTGAGCGAGGGCGCGCCGCAAACCATGGCAGCCGCCGCCCGGATATTTCGGTCGAGCGTCGCGGTGCGCCTGAATTTCGTGCACCCGAAACGCAGGCCACGGACGCCTGCGAACCAATCCGCGTTGACGTAGAGCACGAGGAAGAGCGCCCCGTGTGCCAAATCCTGCGGCAGGAAATTGTGTGGCTCCCAGGGATTGACCGCAACGACGGTATCTTCGCAAAGCAGATGGGGCTGCTCGAGTACTTCGATGCTGCCTGGTGTGCCGCCGATGTGGAAGATCAGATGCCCTTCGCGATGCGCGTGCACGTTGAAGGGACGATTGAGCTGATAGACTGTCGCGCGGCCAAAATGACCGTGAAAGACGGCAAGAGCCCGGCTCATGCATTCCTCCCGCGGATTGTGTCTTATTGTTTTTTATAAGGTTGATCATCCGGGGGGAGAATGCAAGAGCGCGTTCGAGGGCCGCTCGAACGTCGGCAGTCGGAGAGTGGACGGACGGCCCCGAGGGCGCCGGCCGTCCGGCTTGTTTCAGTACTTTTTGCACTCGGGAACCGTGCGGCTCGGCAGGCCGATCTTCGCGAATATTGCCGGGTCGTAGCCGAGCGTCTGGTTCACGTTCGGTATGACCTTCACGACCTTGCTGAACAACGCGCCCTTGCCGTCGTCCACGACCTCGGTGACGAAATTGGTGCCGATCGCCTGACGATTGGAGTCGAGCTTGATTTTCCCGTTCGGCGCGTCGATTTCGATGGCGGCAAGCGCAGCCTTCAGCTTCGACTGATTGTCGCTGAGGTCGCCGTTCACTTTCCTGAGCGAGAGGATCAACGCCATCGTCGAGCCATAGTAGTTGGTCGCAAGCAAAGAGGGGCTCGGGAAGCGCTTCTCCGGGGGGAAGGCGGCCTGATAGTCCTTCACGAAGGCCTGCCAGCCCGGATCTTCCCAGGTGTCGGCCTGGCCGCTCGCGGCGACCGTGCCGAGCAGCGCATTCTTGGCGTTGCCTTTGGCCGAAAGGATGGTCTGGTCGACCATGATAGAGCCGCCGAGCAGATGCGCCTTGCCGCCGGCCTGCTGGTACTGATTGAGGAAGTTGACGGCGTCCGCCCCGCCAAGCCCCAGGTAGATCGCGTCGACGTCGTCGGGCAGCGCGGCGATGACGGAGGCGAAATCCTTGGTTCCGAGCGGGACCCATTGCCGGCTGGTGACCTTGCCGCCGGCGCCGCAGAATTCGAGCACCAGCCCGAACACCTGCGTGTAAATGAAAGAGTAATCCTCGCCTACCGTGGCGATCTTCCGGTAGCCTTTGTTCTCATAGGCATATTTGCCCAGGCCGACCTGCCACTGGGCGCCGTCCATGTTGTAGCGAAAGAAGTTTGGCGCCGGATCCACGTAGGTGGTTTCCTGTGCGCCCGACGCAGCGTTGACGAACGTCAGTTCCGGGTGCGTCTTGGCGAAATTCTTGACCGCGATCCCTTCGTCGCCTGAAAGCGGCGAAAGCAAAATCTGTACCTTGTCCTGTTCGATCAGTTTGCGAACCGCGCGCACCGCTGAATCAGGCGTCGCGTCGGTGGAGGCGACCACGAACTCGAGTTCCTTGTCGCCTATCTTTTTGCCGAACTTGTTCAATGCGGTCTGAAAGCCGCGCATACCATCCTCGCCGAGCACCGTGTACGTACCCTCCAAGGTCGCTGTAACACCAACCTTGATTTTCTCCTGAGCGAAAGCGGCGCCCGACATAAACAGGCTCGCCAGCGCGGCAAGACACAAACTGCCCTTCAACATAGAACTCCTCCCATTCGCGTTTTTGTCGACGTTCGTTTTGCGCGGTGAATTGAACGCGCTCCGACGCCGCAGTTTGGCGCAGGGCGATAGTGCGCATCGCCTCGCCGCGATGATGCAGGGTTGCTTGAACGCCAGTCTCATTTTCCGTGTTGCATCGCAGCGGAGCGTGCAGGGTGCAATGCACGCGATCAAATTTGGTATCATCTGAGGAAAGAGGCTTCGGGATTGACCAAATGTAAAAGGCGCCGCCGCTCCCCGCCAGAGAGTTCGCAACACTCATTCCTCATGAAAGGGCTCGGTTGGAAGCGACTTGGCTGATGCCTTGCGGTCGTGACGCGCGCCAAATCAGCCAGCGGGGCTTACCCATTCCGAAGCCGTATCGAGATGGATGCAGCGAGCAATAGACGATGCTGCTCACACCATCGACCAAAGGTGTCTTGGAGCCTTCCAAGCGGTCGGCTCCGGCGGAGAGGGTTCGATCGCAGTTCCTCTCTCTCGCCAATTCCCGTCCGAGACGCCCATCTAACAGACTATTCCGCAGACCTTTAGTTTGCGGCTGCGCAACACTCTTTTTCAGCAAATTGGCGAACCGTTCAGAAAATAGCCAAGCATGCCAAGGGCAGCGTCTGGCGCGAAGCTGGCGATCGCTGAGCGCGTCCTGCAAGACCTTGGCGTAGCCTGAAGGTCCGCGTCTGGTGCAAAGCAGACTCTGCGCAGCAGCCACGGCTTCGATCGCATGGCTCCCTACCGTTAGTAGAAGCCTTCGGCGCGATCATAAGGCAATTTTCAACCCGTTCGCGCGTCCTCGAAAAAGCACTCGACCGAGCCGAGATCGCCGGCTGCACGCAGCCAAAGAGTTTGTTGTTCCTGCGCGCTACCCTGCAGCCGCATCGATTTCGTGCGGCGAGGCCGTCCGACTTGGTCGGACACCCTCGTACCAATCCTTCCACGTCTTGGCCGCCTCA
>Ga0209526_10000610_pt1 | contig 23460 bp, 25 predicted proteins | sample JacPinW_OM2H0_M1_FD_188566 | JGI IMG/M metagenome (GOLD analysis project Ga0209526, IMG submission 188566) | Forest soil microbial communities from Algoma, Ontario, Canada - Jack Pine, Ontario site 1_JW_OM2H0_M1 (SPAdes) (version 2) | ecosystem: Environmental > Terrestrial > Soil > Boreal... | reverse complement strand
CCACTGGCATGAAGCAGCGGGTGAAGCTGGCCCAGGCCCTGGTCGGGGACCCGCGGCTGCTGCTGCTCGACGAGCCGACCATCGGGCTCGACCCCGCCGGGCGGGCCTCGATGCTCGACCTGATCAGCCGGATCGGAGCTGAATTCGGCATCTCCATCATGGTGTCCTCGCACCTGCTCGGGGAGATCGAGCAGATCTGCGACCACCTGGTGGCCATTGACGGAGGCCGGCTGCTGCGCGCCGACACGATGACCAGCTTCACCCAGATAAGCCAGGTGCTGGTGATCGAGGTCGACGAGGGCACCGGGAAACTCCAGGCGGAACTGACCGCGCGGGGACTGCGGCCGCAGCAGGACGAGCGGGCGCTCCTCGTCCAGATCGAGGGAGACGCCACCTATGACACGGTCCGCGACGCGATCGCGGACCTTGGCCTGCCGCTGAACCGGCTGGAGCAGCGCAGGAGCCGGGTGGAAGAACTCTTCCACGACCAGGAGGAGGCACCCCGTGTCCACTGACAGCGGCGCTGTGGCGGCCGGCCGCAGCGGTGTCATCCACGACATCGGCTACCGGCGCTACGAGGGCCCGCGGCTGGCCCGGCCCGGGATCATCCGGGCGCTGTACTGGCACAGCTTGCGGTCCGCCTTCGGCATCGGCCGCGGCGCCAAGGCGAAGATCGTGCCGGTCCTCACCTTCGCCATCATGTGCCTGCCCGCGGTGGCGAACGCGGTGTCCGTGGCCCAGAGCGGAAGCCGGACGATCAACTACGACACCTACATTTTCCAGCTGCGGGTCCTCATAATGATCATCTTCATCGCCGCGCAGGCACCCGAACTCGTCTCCCGCGACCTACGCAGCCACGTCCTGCCGCTGTACTTCTCCAGGCCGCTGCGGCGGCTCGACTACCCGCTGGCCAAGCTCCTGGCGTTCATCACGGCGTGCCTGGCCATGATCGAGCTTCCGCTGTTCTTCCTCTACCTCGGCACGGTGACGCAGGCGCACGGCTGGAGCGCCATCTGGCACGAGACGAAGGCGTTCATCCCCGGCCTCCTGGTCGGATTCATGTGGGCCGTCCTGCTGGCCGCCATCGGGCTTTTCCTCGCGTCATTGAGCGGCAGGCGCGCGTATTCGACCGGCACCATCGCGATCGTGTTCTTCCTGAGCTGGATACTCGCCGGGATCCTGTACTCGGTGAGCACCGGCCAGGGCCACCCCTTCCGGGGTGGGCAGGTAGCCACCACCGGGGCGCGGCTATCCGGCCTGGTCAGCCCGTTCACCGTGCTGGACGGCGTGCGGCAATGGCTCGGCGGCACCTCGCCGGGCCCGATACCGCCGCCGGGTAACTACGGGCCCCTCTACGGCGCGATGCTGCTCGTGCTCCTGGTAGCGGCCCTGGGTGGGCTCGCGGTCCGGTACCGGAAGGCCGGTGTGGCATGAGTGAGCGAGCGGGAGACACAGCATGAGCGACATCGAGCTGCGTAATGTCTCGCGGTGGTATGGAAACGTCGTCGCGATCAATGACATAACGATGACCATCGGCCAGGGCGTCACCGGCCTGCTCGGCCCCAACGGTGCTGGAAAATCCACCCTGCTGCACCTGATCGCCGGGTTCCTGGCGCCGTCGAGGGGCGAGGTGACCATCGGCGGGACCGCGAGCTGGCACAACCCCGACATTTACCGGGTCCTCGGGCTTGTGCCCGAACGCGATTCCGTCTATGCCTTCCTGACCGGCGAGGACTTCGTCCGCGCCACCGCCCGGCTGCACACGCTGCCTGACCCCGAAGCCGCGGCGCGGCGCGCTATCGGGATCGTGGAGATGGCCGACGCGCAGGACCGGAAGATCTCGACCTACTCCAAGGGCATGCGCCAGCGGATCAAGGTGGCCGCCGCCCTGGTGCACGATCCGCAGGTCCTGCTGCTTGACGAGCCGTTCAATGGCATGGACCCGCGGCAGCGCCTGCACATGATGGAACTGCTCGAGCGGCTGGGCGCCGAGGGCCGCACCATCTTGTTCAGCTCGCACATCCTGGAAGAGGTGGAGCGGCTGTCGGGCACCATCCAGGTGATCGTGTCCGGGCGGCTCGCCGCGTCCGGCGACTTCCGGGCCATCAGGCGGCTGATGACCAGCCGGCCGCACGTGTTCCTCGTCCGCACCTCAGACGACCGGCGGCTCGGCGCCACCCTGATCGGCCGCCCGGCCGTCACGGGGGTGGAGGTCACCGGCAAGGGACTGCAGGTGCGGGCGTCCGACTACGGCGCCTTCAGCCGGGAGCTGGCCGCGCTCACCCGGGAGCAGGGAATCAGGCTCCGCGAACTGCTGCCCGAAGATGAGTCATTGGAAAGCGTCTTCGCCTATCTCGTGGAGTCCTGACCCGGCGCGAGCCGGCCATCCGGCGGCGGCCCCCGGCCGGCCCGGAACCAAGAAAGGGACGGTTGTCATGTTCGGTGTGCAGGGCAGGGTCGTCGCGTCGCTCACGCTGCGCGCGACGATGGGCCGCAAGCGGGTATTCCTGTTCGCGATCCCGCCGCTGATCCTGGTGCTGGTCACCGTCCTGCTGAAGCTTGCACACCCACCGGCGACGGACTGGCCGAGCCATATACTGGGCGACTTCGGCTTCTCCGTGGTGCTCCCGCTCACCGCGCTGATCATCGGCACCAGCGTGCTCGGGGCGGAGATCGACGACGGCAGCGTCATTCACTTGCTCGCCACGCCGGTGCGTCGCTCGACGGTGATCGTGAGCAAGTTCGTGGTGGCCGCGCTCCTCACGATGATCTTCGTGGCCATACCCGAGCTGATCGCCGGGCTGATCGCCACCGGGGGTGCCACCAGGCTCGCCGTCGGCCTGTTCGTCGGCGCGCTGGCCGGATCGGTGATCTACAACGCGGTCTTCGTCATGATCTCGGTCGTTACCACTCGGGCGATCGCGGTGGGACTGCTCTACCTGCTGGTCTGGGAAGCGGTGCTCGGCAACTTCGCCAGCGGCGCGCGGCTGCTGTCGGTCGAGCAGTACTCGCTCGGGGTGGCGAACTCGATCGCCCGCACCGCCAGCCTCAACGCCCACCTGGGCCTGTCCACCGCGATCGGAATGGGCGCGGTGGTCACGGTCGCCACGCTCGCCTTCGCGATCCGCCGCCTGGCGTCGTTCTCCCTCAAGGGCGACGCCGTGTGAGTTACCGGGGCGTCCGCTCATCGGGGCGGAACGCCGGGCCGTGCCCGGGTACGATCACCGACGCGACCTCCAGGATCCGCTGCCGGCTGGCGCTCAGCGCCCGCTGGTCGGCGGCGAGCGGGTCGTCGGCTGGGCCGTCAGGTCCCCACCAGGCGTGCGTGCAGGCGTAGACGCCCTCAGCGGTAGCGGCCAGGGTGGTGATGTCCTCGTTGCTGTGCCCCGGTGTGGCGATCAGCCGGACCGACGAGCTCAGATCGAAATCCCCGGCATCGCGGCCGATCCACAGGTCACCGTCGTAGGTGGCCCAGTGGTCGTGAATCAGCGCCGAGCCGAACAGCGCCGCGTTGACGGTGTGGTCGGGGTGGTGATGGCTGAACACGACATCGGTCACATCCCGCGGAGCGTGCCCCTGAGCGGCCAGCGCGCCGAGCAATGCCTCGCGGCTGGACACCATGCCAGGATCAACCACGATGACGCGCGCGCCATCCACGATGAGCGTGACCGTGCTGCCCACCCGGTCGCCGGCGGCTGTCTCCCGGACATAACCCTCGTGCAGGACATGCACGTGCGCCGCGGTGGCCTGGGGTATCGCGTTATCAGTCACGGAGCCCGAGATTAGCGCGCCACCTGGCGCAGCGCTGCGGGCAGGATGGACGTCTCTCTACGTGGACGCAGAAACCGCGGATGTCATGAACGGACCGGGCCGGGCCGTCCCGGCGGAGGCGAGCGACGCCGACTGGGGGGCGGTGACCGCCCTGTTCCGCGACCATCATCTGGAGCTTGTCCGGCTCGCACTGGTGATGGTCGGGGACATGGCCACCGCCGAGGACGTGGTGCAGGACGCGTTCGAGCACCTGCACAAGCGTTGGCCTCGGCTACGCGAGCCTAGCAGCGGGCTGGCCTACGCCCGGTCCAGCGTGCTGAACGGCTGCCGCTCGGTACATCGCCGGTCGGCTGTTGCCCGCAGGCACGTCGCGAGGCTCGCGGGGCCGTCAGGGGCCGGCCCGGATGCCGCGGCGGCGCTGGCGGACCGGGGCGAACTGCTGACGGCGCTGCGCAGCCTGCCGCGACGCCAGCGCGAGGTGCTGGTCCTGCGCTACTACGCCGACCTTGACGTGGCGGAGATAGCCGCGACGCTCCGGATCAGCCCGGGCGCCGTCCGTTCCACGGCATCCCGCGGGCTTGCCGCGCTGGCCCAGAGCCTAGGGAGGGCTGAGCGATGACAGACATCGAGAACCGCCTGCGCGACGAACTCAGGGCAGAGGCGCAGCGCGCGCAGCCGCACATGCTTCGCGAACTCCGGGTTCCGCGGCGGCGCCGGGCAGCTTGGGCGAAGCCATGGATGGCGCCGGTCGCCGCGGTGATCGCTATCGCCGCAGTGATCACGGGTGTCCGGTTCGCCACCGGTGACCTGCATGTCCTCCCGGCGGCAACCGGCCAGGCCGGCATGCCCCCGTTCTACGTCATTACCCAGGGAACTGATCCCGGTGCTCCGGCGATGGTCCGCAGGTCGGCGAGCGGCGCAGCGGTCGCCCGGGTCAGCCCGCCGGCGGGCAAGATCTTCGGGTCGGTGGCCGCGGCGTCCAACGGCCGCACGTTCGTCCTGTTGGCCAGCCACGGCGCCATGTTCTGGTTCTACCGGCTGGACCTGACGGCGGGCGGGCAGGTCAGATCGCTGAACGCGCTGCCTCTTACCGTGCGCCCGGGCCCGGCTGGGAACGTCGTCACCGGCCTCGGGCTTTCCCCTGACGGAACGGAACTCGCGGTGGCGCTCCAGCCGACGTCGGCGATCCAGCCAGCCCAGCCGGTGGGGACCGCGCGGGCCGCGATCGAGGTCGCCTCGCTGACCACGGGCCACCAGCACACGTGGACCGCGCCCGCGGAGGTGGGCGTCGGCGATCTGTCCTGGGAGAACGGCGGCCGGAAGCTTGCCTACCTGTCAGTCAGCCTGCCGTCGCAGAATCCGCCCATCGCCTGGATGAGCGTCCTGGACACCGCCAGTAGCGGGAGTGACCTGGCCGCGTCGAGCGCCAGGGTCACCCTTCGCGCCGCTACGCCGGCCCTGGCCGCGGTGATCACACCAGACGGGCGCAACGTCATCGCCTGGACCGCGCTGTCGCCGGGAGCTTCCGATGTAGTGCTCTGCGAGTTCTCCGTGCGGACCGGCCAGCTGCTGCGGGTGCTCTACCGCGGCCCGGGGCACGGCAATTTCATCACCCACGGATTCCTCACGATCTCGGCTGACCCCTCCGGGCGTCACCTGCTGATCAGCGGCATGCCCCTGGAGGGCAGCACCCTGCTGCTCGGCAGGGTCGACAACGGCCGGTTCACCCAGCTGCCCGGCGTCAATCCGTCGGTGCAGATGGCCTCGACCGCCTGGTGACGCGCCGCCATCCCAGGACGGCGATCCAAAGCGAGAGCAGCAGGATGAGCATGCCGTCGAGGGCGTGCAGACCGCCGACCCACTTGTTGTTGTCGCCGAGGGACGCGAGGACGCTTTGGGCAATCACCGTCAGCAGCGCGAGCACCAACGTGGATATCGTCGTCCGCATCGACTGCCGGGCGACGAGGGCGAGGACGAGCAGGAGCAGAGAGATCACCATCAGGACGAAGCCGAAACCGCGGTGGGCATCGAAGCTGCTCGAGTCGGCGACCTTCGGGGTGTTCATCCCGAACACCCCGACTCCGGCCAGGAACACCTGCGCGAGCACGCCGACGACAAACAGCGCCGACAGGTACACGTAGACGACGTCGATCTTCCGCCGGTAACCGGTCAGCACCCGTTGCCCAGTTACCGCTGACGTGTGGTCAGTCGTGTGAGTCATGGCTTCCCCTCGACATGCCTGGCAAGTCAGGCCGTCCCGTCTCGTGCCCGCGTTGCCGGATGGGCCGATCTGCGGGCGATGTCGTTGGTGACGTTATGCCCGGGGGAGTTACGGAGACCGTTACGGCGCCCTACGGGCCTTAGCAGCCGCGCGGACAGGACTGCTGGGCTCGCGCGGGCTCTTTGCGGCCGCCTTCATCTGCTGCTTGTGCGCCCGGACCTGGGCCAGCGAGTCGTCGTCCACGATGTCGGCGACCGAGTAGTGGGTGCCTTCCTGGCCGAAATGGCCGGCCGCCTCACGCCAGCCGTCGGGCCGCACGCCGAGTTGCTTGCCGAGCAGCGCCGCGAAGATCTGGGCCTTGGCCGGGCCGAACCCGGGGAGTTCCCCGATCCGCCTGACCAGTTCCTGCCCGGTGGCCGCGCCGTTCCAGACCTGTGCCGCATCGCCGTCGTAGCGTTCGACGACGAGCCGGCACAGATCCTGTGTCCGGGCCGCCATGGCCTTGGGGTAGCGGTGCAGCGCCGGCCTCGCGCTGAACACGGCCGCGAGGGCGTCGGGGTCGTAGTCGGCCAGCTCCTGCGCCGTGGGTTCGTGGCCGAGCCGCAGGACCAGGTCGCGGGGGCCGCTGAAGGCCTTCTCCAACGGCACCTGCTGGTCGAGCAGCATGGCGATGAGCAGCGCGAGCGGGCTGCGGGACAGCAACTCGTTGGCCTCGGCGTCGACGGGCAGCGATAGCGTCATGGAATCCTCCAGGTCACGCGACCATCCTGGCCGGCCGGGGCTCCTTCCACGCCGCGCGGGGGGTCTCGGCGCCCAGGATCGTGCGCGACCGCGCGCTGGCCGGCGCGTCACCGGGCTGTGCCCAAGCTCAGAACTTACGGCCAGTCGGGCCGAACGGAACTACCTGACCAGCGCCTGGCGTTTCACTTAACAGGCGAGGATGTGATGCAGTGGGCTGGCAGACCAGCCGGAGAGTCACATCGTCGCCGCCCAAGGAGGCATCGTTGTCAGGTCGGATGAAGTTCGGCATCGCCGGAGTGATCGTAGGCCTTATTCTGCTGTTTGTACTGCCCTGGTGGGTCGGCCTGGTGCTCATCGCCGCGGCGATCGGCATCCCGCTGGGTGGCTATCTCATGCTCGACCCGTCGCAGCGGCGCCGGATCAAGCGGATCCGTCGCCGGCAGATCGGCAGCTGACCGGGCCGCTCAGCTGACCGGCCGGTCAGCTGAGCAGGCCAGGGTGAATCAGCTGAGCAGGCCAGGGTAGAGGAGCGCCAGCTGGTGCGGGTACGCCCCGATCAGGCGCAGCTCGTCGTCGGTCAGCGGCTTGCCGGTGGCCGACGCGCAGAGCTGGACCAGCTGGAAGGCGAGATCCTCATCCGCGGCCTCGACGCCGAGCCCGTCCATGACGTGCCTGAACCCGGCCTTGCCGCCATACTCCCCGGTGAGCACCACGCGGCCGGACCGGGTGTGCCAGTCGGCCGGGAAGGGCCCGAGCGTGTCGTCGTCATAGAGCTCATAGTTGTGCCGGTCTTTCAGCGCGCCGTCCGCGTGGATGCCGGACTCGTGCGCGAACGCGTTCCGGCCCACGCCGGGCTGCCCCTGCGGTAGCGGCTGGCCGAACGCGTAACTGGCCCACAGGGCGAACCGCCGGGCCCAGGACAGGTCCACCGGGTCGCCGATCTCGGCGTGGCCCGCCACCCCGAACCCGTGCTCGAAGGCGAGCAGGCAGGACAGCAGGTCGGCGTTGCCCGCACGCTCACCGATGCCGTTGATGCACGTGTTGACCCACGCATCCTGTCCCGCGTCGAGATCCCCCAAGGCACCGGACACGGAATTCGCGACGGCCATGCCCAGATCGTTATGGCAATGGGTTTCGATCGGGATCCGGACGGCGCTGGCCAGCTTGGCGAACCGCTCGCGGATGCGCTCGGGCGTGTCGCCGCCGATCGTGTCGCAGTAACGGATCCGGTCGGCCCCGGCGTCCCGGGCGGCCGTCGCGAATTCGAGCAGGAACCCGTCGTCGGTGCGCGACCCGTCCTCCGCGTTGACCCCGATCGTCAGCGCGCCGCCGTCCTTGGCGGCTGACACGGCGGCGAGCATCTCCGAGATCACCGCCTTGCGATCGAGCTTGCCGCGGAACTTGTGCTCGATCATCTGGTCCGAGGTGGAGATGGACAGGTTGTAATGGCGCAGCCCGAGCGGGACCGCGCGCCGTACATCCCCGGGGACCGCGCGGCACCAGCCGGAGAGCCGGAGAGAGCCGAACGCGCCCGCCTCCGCCAGCGCCACATTCGCCCGGATGTAGGGCACCTCGTGGAAGAGGAAGGGAAAGCCGATCTCCGACTGGGCCACGCCCAGCTGGCCGAGATAGAAGTTGATCATTGTCTTGCCGAACTTGGACAGGCCAGTCCGCGCGGTCTGCACGCCGTCGCGGTTGGTCACGTCAAGGAAGTGGATCGCGGGCACGCGGGGTCCTCCGGTGCGAGTAGTAGATACCGACATGTTGACTCCTTCGCTGTATTCTGGTCAACGTTGATTAAAATCAATATCGATGGGAGGGTGGCATGGCGGACTGGATCGGCGCCGCCGAGGCAGCGGAGCGGCTCGGCGTCAAGCCCGCGACCCTCTACTCGTACGTGAGCCGGGGTGTGCTGAGACGCCGCCGCGCTCCGGGCGGCCGGGGCAGCCTCTTCGACCCAGGGGAGGTCGAGGCGCTTTCCCGGCGAGGCCGGCCGCGGCGCGAGGCACGCCTGGGGGAGTTCGTCATCGAGTCCGGGCTGACCGAAATCGCCGGGGACCGCCTCCGCTTCCGGGGCATGGATGCGGCTGAACTCGCCGTCCAGCGGAGCTTCGAGGAGGTCGCGGCCCTGCTCTGGACCGGTTCCTTCGCGAGCACTGAGCCGGCCGGACCGTGGCAGGCCGGACTGTGGCCAGCCGGACCGTGGGAGGCCACGGCGGAGGCCATGGCAGCAGGCGCGGCGGCCCAGTCCGCGTTGCCCGCGGGCACGCTTCCGCTTGAACGCCTGCAGGTGATCGTCCCCGCCCTGGCCGCGGCCGATCCGCTCCGGCTGCGCCTCGACCCGCCGGCCGTGATCGGCGCGGCACGCAGCATCATCGCGGGCATGGTGGACTGCCTCCCGGCGGCACATGCCCGGCGCGGGACGCCGCCCGCCGATGACACCGTGGCCGCCCGCCTGTGGCCGAGACTCTGCCCGCGCAGGCCGGCTCCCCGGCTGCTTGACGCGCTGCGCGCCGCCCTGGTCCTGCTCGCCGACCACGAACTGGCCGCGTCGACGCTCGCTGCCCGGGTGGCGGCGTCGGTGCGGGCCGACCCCTACGCGGTGGTCGCCACCGGACTCGGCGCGCTGGGCGGCGCGCTGCACGGCGGGGCGTCGCTGGCCGCCGAGACGATGCTCGCGGCGGCCCGCAAGCCGGCCGACGCCCCGCGCGTCGTGGGCGAACTGCTCCGCCGGGGGGAGCGCATTCCCGGCTTCGGCCATTTTGTCTACGACTCCGGTGACCCGCGGGCCGTGCTCCTGCTCGGCCTGGTCAGGAGGGCCGCCCCGGCATCGGCCCGGCTGGCGGTGGCCGACGCCGTGCTCGCCGAGGTGCGCAGGCGCTCCGTGCCCGAGCCGAACATCGACTTCGCCCTGGCCGTGCTGGCCGGTGTGGCGGGGATGATAACCGGGGCGGGGGAGGCGATATTCGCGGTCGCCCGAACGGCGGGCTGGGTGGCGCACGCCCTGGAGGAGTACGCCCGGCGCACACCACTGCGCCCGCGTGCGCTGTACACGGGCCCGCCGCCGCGTGGTACCGGGATTCCGGCCTGACCCGCTCGCCGGTACCGTCACAGGTACCGTCACCGGCACGAAAGCATGCCGCCCTGCGCAGGAGGCTTCCTCATGGCCCACGATCTTTGGCACCGGCCGCTCGTGCGCATCCGCGCCACCGAGGTCACCGGTGACACCAGGCAGACCAGCGGCATGACGCGGGTGGAGGCGATCTCCGGCCAGACCGTGGGGTGCGCGAAGGTGTGGATGGGCCAGACGCACGTGGCGCCCGCCGTCAGTTCCGGTGACCATCACCACGGGGAGGCGGAGACCGCGATCTACGTGCTCTCCGGGCATCCGGTGTTCGTCTTCGCCGAAGGGGACCGGGAGGTCCGGCTGGAGACCGGGCCCGGTGACTATGTTTTCGTCCCGCCCTATGTGCCGCACCGGGAAGAGAACCCAGGCGGGCAGGAAGCCGTGGTGATCATTGCCCGCAGCAGCCAGGAGGGCATTGTGGTCAACCTGGACAGCCTCTGGTCCCCGGTGGACGTGCCGGCCGCGGCCGGCCCAGGGCCGTGACCGGCATCCGGGCGCGGGAATCAGACCTGCCCGTGGCGCATTGCCTATAGCAGAACGTCAAGCAGGGAGGGCTGCCATGGCTGTGCGCCGCCTCAATCACGCCGTGCTCTACGTCCACGACCTGGCCAGTGCCGTTGACTTCTACACCGGGGCGCTCGGCCTGGAGATCCGCACGGAGATCCCCGGCCGGGCGGCCTTCCTCCGGGCCCCCGGGTCCGCCAACGATCATGATCTGGGGCTCTTCGACATCGGCGGGTCGCCGCAGCCGCCTGGCCCGCGGGTGGGGCTCTACCACCTCGCCTGGGAGGTGGGCACGCTCGCCGACCTCGATGAGACGCGCAGCAGGCTCGCCGCCCGCGGCGCGCTGGTGGGTGCCAGCGACCACCGGGTATCCAAGTCCCTGTACGCGCGGGATCCCAGCGGCATCGAGTTCGAGGTGATGTGGCGGGTCCCGGCCGAGGACTGGGCCGCCGAACTCCAGCAGGGCGACATGATCGCGCCGCTTGACCTGGAAGGCGCGCTGGCGCGCTGGGGGGACCGCGTCACCGGTGCCGCGGCCGGCTCCGCCACCTGAGCGCAGTCCGGGTCGCGGCGGATGCCGGGCTGGTCCCCCGGCCGGTCCCCTCGGCCGGGCGGCGTGACCACGGTGCCCGCACCGGTTTCAGCGAACCGCGGCGATGAGAATTCCTTCACCCAGGCTGGAGCGGCTCCGCGGCGTATGACCAGTGCTGCCTGGGCGGCGAGCGCCGGCTGGCAGAACGGCCTGAGATCCGTTCATGAGAACTCTCTCATAGCGCTCGTACCAGTGTGGGCATGTGGGAAGCAGGTCATAGCCGGGGCCCCTCCGAACCGTAAGGGGGGATGGAGGGGCCCTGGGCCCCAGAGGGGTGGGTGGCGCCTGATCACTTGTGGCTCAACGGCAATCACCGCCACCGTGGGCCGGCCGGCTCGCTCCCAGGTCACTCTTCATCCCCTCCTGGCCGCGGCCAGTTGACGGGAACGTAAGCGCGGGTAGAGATTTGACTCCCTAGACAGGTGGAATCGCCTTCCATGGTGAGGGAGCCGTTGACTGCACACCCTGCTGGCGGGGGAGTGGCAACGCGCCTTGGCCATCTGCGGCGGGCGCTGGCCATAGCTGTGCCTTCACGGCCCGATTCCCGCGCGAGGGATCGCGACCAGAGCCGCTCAGCCGCCACCGATCAGGCCGAGACTTCCCCGGTGAACGAAGCGCCTCGGCGTCGACGAAGGCTCCACGGGCGCCTGGCGGCCATGTTCTTTGTGGGTTCCGGGGTGCTCGGTCTCGTCACGCTCCCGCTTCCTGCGCCGGGGCTGGACGTAATCGGGACGGCGGCGGTCTCGGCCGTCGCGCTCGCTCTCGGTATTGCGATCTGGCTAGCGCCATGGGAGACATGGCCTACGCGGGCCAGCCTGGTGATCGTCCCGCCTGCGTTCGCCCTTATCGCCCTGGGGAATGCGTTCGGAGGGTCCAACCTGTACGCGTACGGGGTTTTCTTCGTGGTCGCCTTCGTGTGGATCGGAATGGCCCATCCGCCGCGCACGTCGGTCGCCATGGCCCCGATGGCCGCTGCGGCCTACATCCTGCCCCTGTTCTCCCTGCCCGGTAACGTCGGGGCCGGGCTGTCTTCAGCCGCGATCACCGTCCCGATCTGCGTACTCGTCGGAGAAGGGACCGCATGGGGCGTGGACAGGCTCGAGCAAATCGAACTCGCCTTGCGGCGCGAACGAGACCGGGCCGACCATCTTCGCGAACTGGACGAGATGAAGGACGCGTTCCTGGCGGCCGTCTCTCACGAATTGCGGACCCCCATTACCATCTGCCGCGGCCATCTCGACGTGCTGGAAGAGGGAGCCGACGAACGGGAAGTGCGGGCCGTCAAAGAGACGCTCTTGGACGAACTCGATCTCATGGGCCGGCTGGTAGAAGACTTGACCACCCTGGCCCGGGTGGACGACCGAGCTCTGCTCAGAGTCGAATCGCTACCCTTGGACAGGTTCCTAAGCAGTATCACGACCAAGGCAGAGCCCATCCTTGGAGACCGCCTGCGAGTGGAGTCTGACATCGATGGTGCGACGTTTCGAGCCGACCCGCAACGGCTGACCCAGGCCGTGCTGAACCTCCTGCGGAACGCGGCCGAGCATGCTCGAGGGGATCGGCCCGTGCGCTTTCGTGTGGGGGCCGAGCCTTCAAGCTGGCGTTTCGAGGTGGCCGACGAAGGAGGTGGCCTGCCGCCGGGCGATGAACAGGTCGTGTTCGAACCGTTCAACACCGGATCGTCGCCAACCGGAGGAATGGGATTGGGACTCTCCATCGTCCGGGGGATCGCGAGAGCCCACGACGGGGAGTCCGGTGTCGTTAATCGGCCCGGGCGGGGCGCCACGTTCTGGATCACGATTCCGTGGTGAATCTCCTGGTCGTCGAGGACGAAGAGCGTATCGCGTCGTTCCTCGCGAAAGGGCTGCGCGCCCACGGGTACAGCGTCGAGTGGGTGAGCAGCGGACGAGAAGCGCTCCTGCGTGTCACTGAGGCGGACATCTCGCTCGTGATTCTCGATCTCGGCCTGCCCGACCTGGACGGCCTTGAGGTGCTGGAAGGGCTGCGGGAGCGGGGGGCCACGGTGCCCGTCTTGGTGCTGAGCGCCAGAGGGCGGGTGGACGACCGCGTCAAAGGGCTCAATCTTGGGGCGGACGACTATCTGGCCAAGCCGTTCGCGTTCGAGGAACTCCTGGCCCGCATACGGGCAAATCTCCGGCCCCGGACCACCGTTTCGCCGGGCGTGCTCCGGGTCGGCGGCATCCGCGTCGACGTGCTGCAGCGTGAGGTAACCATCGACGGGCGGCCGGTGAGCCTGTCCGCCCGCGAGTTCTCCCTGCTGAAGGCCTTCGTCGGCCACCCCCTTCAGGTCCTCTCGCGACAAGAGCTATTGTCCATGGCCTGGGGCATGAACTTCGATCCCCGAACGAACCTCGTCGACGTGTACGTGGGTTACCTGCGCCGCAAGCTCGGTGAGGCCGTAATCGAGACGGTTCGCGGAGCCGGGTACTGTCTCCGGGTCGATGACCTTTCCATTACTACGGAATATTCCCGTGGAAATACGGCCGGAGATATTCCCTAGGGCTGGATGGTGAGGATCGGCCGCGTGTCATGGGTGACGTAGAGGTCGGCGCGGAATCGCTCCGCCAGCTGTTCGTAGGCGGCCTGTATCAGATCGAGGCTGACCTGATTGTGGGCGCTGAACAGGCTGGTCATCGAGTCCTCCCACCACTCCATGTTGCGCCGGTCCCCCCACTGGCTATCGATCGGCGCCCGCAGGTGGGCGTCGGCCTCTGTGGTGACGTACGTGGCGAACATGGCGAGCATGAACTCTTGGTAGGCGGCAAACAGCGAATCTGAGAACAGGACCCGGCTGGAATACATCACCTCGTCGATCTTCCGCTTCACGGCGATCGCGTCCCGAGGCTTGATCTCCTTCCAGCCGCCGACGAAGGTGGCGAAGCACAGCAACTGGTTCAGCAGCGGCCCGACCTCTTTGAAGATCTCCAGACGCCGGGTGACGACGGTCTGGTTCGCCCACCGGACCTGCTCCAGCCGGCGGCTGGCCCGCGCCACGAAGTAGCCCAGCCCCGCAACAGTCAGCGGCGTCAGCGCCGCCACCGCCAGCGTGGCAATCTGCACGCTGTTCCAGCCAGATGCCATCAGCCCTCGCTTCCGTCGTCGTCGCCGTCCGCCTCGGGGTCCGCGGCCGCACGCTCGGCCGCCGCGGCTTCCTCGGCGGCGACATGTCGCTCGACGGTGGCCAATGGGTCGGGGTCCAGGCCCGGCGGGACCAGCCGGGCATTCAGGGCGTCGGCGTGGGCCGCCCACTGGTGGTCGGTGCCCTCGACCTGGTCGAGCATGGCGTGGGCGCGCAGGGCGTCCAGTTCGCACCAGGCCAGATGGTGGCGGGCGGCGAGCCGCAGCGCGGCGTCAGCCGCGTCCCGGCCCCGGGCCAGGTGGTCCCGGTCCCCGGTCGCAGCGGCCCGGTCGGCGCAGCTCCGGGCCCGGGCCGCCAAGCCAGACGACTGGGCGGGCACCAGCCCGCGCGGTGCCGCGATGGTGATCGCTTCGGTCGCGTGGCGCTCGGCGCCGTCCAGGTCCCCCGTGAGCCGTGCGTGCTCGGCCAGGTCGGGGAGGGTGATGGCAAGTTCGACCAGGTAGTCCCCGTCCCGGAAGCACTGGATCGCCGAGGCCAGCCGCGCACCGGCCGCCTCGGTGCGTCCTCCAGTCAGGGCGAGACGGCCCAGCACCCAGTCGCATCTGGCCAGCTCCTCATTCCAGCCATTCCGATCGCAGATCGTTCGGCTGTCCTGGGCCAGTACCTCGGCTGGTCCGGTGCGCCCGGATCGGGCCAGCCAGTCCGCCCACTGGATTCCGCTCAGCCCGTACAGGTGATCGCCTGCAGGATCGTCTGCGACCTGGATCTGGTCGGCGGCAGTGAACTGCTCTTCCGCCTCGATGGGGTCTCCGCTCAATCCTGCCAGCCATCCGAGGTACTCGCGACTGCAGCGAATGTTATGCCGGTCGCTGGCCCTCATGGCACAGGCGAGGGCTTCGGTCGCAGCAACCCGAGCTGAATCGATTTTCCCGAGATTGCCGAGACACAGGCACAGGATCTGGAGAGCTACGGACAGATCGAGGATTTCGCCTGCGTCACGGTCATAGTTGGCCGCCGCGGACAGTTCCTCCTGTGCGGCAACAAGGTCACCTGCGTTCATCGCAAACAGGCCAACGCTACTGAGATAGTAGCTACGACGGCCCTGGCCTAGTTGAGCAGCGCAGGCGTCGAAGCGGGCGGCGGTGGCTACGAAAGCGCCAGCGGCTCGCTGCCCGAGACGGGCCGCGGGCAGGTGCATCCACACGTCGCCTTCGGAGGTCCTGCCACCGTACAGACCATCGGCAGCCTCCCACTGGTTAGCGTCTAGCAGCAGTTCGATGACCTCCACCACCCGCAGCGCGTCCGCCCGGTTTCCGACTTTCCCCTCTGGTAGGTCGGCCAGGACGGCATCTGCTGCTTCCTGGGCTGCGCCCAGTACCAGTGGCCGGAAGTTGTCACGGACCAGCGGATGCGCGGAGAGGGCCCCGTCCGGGTGCAGCGAGACCAGCCCCCCCAACCGGTCCCGCACTGTGGCCATGACCCTGGCCTGAGTCCAGTCGGCTAGATGGCCGCTGAACGCGTCGTGCCGGGCTACTGTGACCACGGCCTCGATCGGGACCGGGCGGGCGAACAGCGACACTGCCGCGACGAGGTACCGGTCCGGTTCGCTCAGTCGTTCAGCGTAGAACCGTAGCACCCGGGCTACTCGGGTGCTGGTGCGCGCCGCAATGGTCAACTCCGTGCGCAGAGCCGCCAGGTCGCTGGCCGGTGGCCGGTCAGCCAACACACCCGCCAACACCGCTACCGCCAGGGCGTGCCCGTCCACCGCCGCCACGAGGTCCCGTCGCTCGCTGTCCGGCAGCCAGGTCCCGCCGGCGGCCGCCAGCAATGCCGAACCCTCGGCGGGGGTAAAAGCCGGCACATCCAGCATCCGGGCGGTGGTGCCGTCGAAGCCCTCCAGGTCGGCGAACGGGAACCGGCTGGTCAGTATCACCAGGCCGGGATGGCGCGTTCGGCATGCCCCGGTCAGTACTTCGCGCAGCGTGCCGTCCAGCAGTCGGCCGAATCCGTCTCCGGCTGGGCCCTCCTGCGCCACCTCCAGCCCATCCAGCACCAGCAGCAGGGGCACCGTCTGCAGCAGCCCCAGCACCGCCGACGCTGACCGAGCGGCGGCAACCTGAATGCCGAACTGCTGCCGCGCCCACTCCAACAAGGCGGCCGCCCAGTGCTCGGCGGAGGGATCCGCGTAGAAACTCCACCCGAACACCCCCTGCACACCCGCCCGCCGCGATGCCCCATCCTGCTGCACCCACCGCGTGACCAGCGCGGTTTTTCCCGCGCCACCCCACGCAGTCACACCCACCACGCCGACCCCCGGCTCGGCAGCCCAGCGATCCAGCCGGGCCAGTTCCTCTGTCCGCCCGGTGAAATGCTCAACCGTCTCCGCCCCATGCACCCAGCTAGCAGGAGTTGGCCGACCGGCCGCGGCGGGCGCCGCATCAAGCGCGGTCACCTGCACGCTGGCCCGGGCGGGCAGGTCGACCACAGGCGGGAACCGGGGGTCTGCCAGCGCCGACAGCAACACCGGCAAGGCGGAATGATCGTCGCGGCGCGCCGGGTACAAGACCACCCGGGCCCCGTAGCTGATCTCCGCCTGCTGCGCGAGGATTCCTGGGTCGTTGGTCTCGCCCACTGAATCCCACGGCATGATCGCCACATGCTCAGGTGCCGTCCCGGGATCGACCCGGGTGCCGGACCAGTGCGCGACCTCCCGCAAGATCGCGGCTATCCGCTGGTCAGCGAAACTGAAGCCGATCCAGACCAGGTGCCCGGCGTCCACCAGCCGGCCCAGAACCTGTGCCAGCTTGCCCTCGTAAGCGCGCCGATACTCGGTTGTGGCTAGCACCACCGAATCGGGCTGGTTGTGTGTCCCGTGCGCATAGAGAACCGGTAGTTCGTCGTCACCGAACACCTTCCCAGTCCGCCACCGGTCGAGTCCCAACTCGTCCTGCCAGGTCGTGAAGCCCGTAGCCAAGGCGCCAGGCCGGACCCGCATTCGCGCGGTCACGATCCCGGGGTCGTAGTTGGTGGTGACCACGGCCTTGAACGCGCACCGGCAGACCAGTTCGTGCACCGGCGTCCATGACCGTCCGGACACTGGATCGGTGCGGGCCCGCAGCACATCCCGCAGGACCTCCCGGTAACCCGCCACGCCCAGGCTTCGCCGCAGGATCTCGACGACCTCTTCCGGGCTGCTCGTGGCGAGCGCCCGGCAGGTCGCGGCCTGTGGCTCGGTCAGCCGGTCGGCCGCCGAGTCCACCAACTGGCCGATCAGGCCAGCCCACAGGGGGTACAACGGCGCCGACACCCCAGCGCCGAGAAACGCCACCGCCTCACCGGCGGCCAGGTACTCCCGGAGCGCGGTTAATCCCGGCTTGTTCACCCGGGCCAGTTCCTCGCGCTGGCCTTCCGGCAACCCGGCGAGATAGTCAGCCGGGAGATCCCCGTCCATGATCCAAACCTTCCCCCCGGTACTGCGTGGCCCGGCGATGGTCAGGCACGGCGCGTCACCCGGATTTTGGACTGCTTGTGCGGGAGTTCCTCCCAGTCGTCCATGAACTCCGCGTCGAGGCCGTTCTTGTCTGCCCGGGCGATCAGGGTTTCGGTACGGTAGTAGAAATCCTCGCGCAGCACCTGGTGCTCCACGCCCTCGGTCCGGTCAAAAGTGAAGTCGAAAACGCCGTCACGCCTCATCACCCGGCCCACATGGGCCAGGCACTCGTCGATCACCTCGATGGGCGAATGCGAGAACACGCTGTGCGCGTGCACCACCGTGAACTGGTCCGCAGGCAGGAACTCGAGCTTCAGGTCCTGGACCAGGGTCAGGTGCGGCAGCTTGCCCTGCAGGCCGAACTCCTCGATGGTGTCCTGCGCCGCGAGCAGGATGTCCGGCGAGATGTCGACGCCGTAGTAGTTCCCGGGGTCGAGGTAGTCGATGAACAGCCGCCCGGCGCGCAGGTTGCCGCAGCCGATCTCGAGCATCCGGTCGCCGGGCTGAAGCCCGTGCTTGACCAGGTAGTCGAACTGCATCTGGCCGATTTCGAGCCACGAATCGTGGGTCTGGCTACCGACGGCACGCTCGTGGCTGCGTGCCGTGTCCGACTTCATCACGGCACGGTAGTAACTGACGTGATCGCCAGCCTTCATCCCGATCCACGCATCGCGGCTGCGCCGCCGCGCGTAGGGCAGGACCCGCCCGGGATGCCGCAGCGCATAGCCGAACTTGTAGGAAAAGCGGGAGCGATCGTGTTCAGACACGGCAAGAGTCTGGCACGGGTTCGCCGCGCAGGCATCCTCACCTGGCCTAAAGGATCCTTTGCGCGCGCCGGGCACCCGGCACCATCGCCGAACGGCGGTGCGTCACTCTGTGGGCTCGGCCGGGGCGCGCCGAATCCGGCCGGTCGCGGCCCGGATGGCGAGCACCCGGGCCGCCCCCATGACCACGCCCATCACGATGGCGAAGCCCAGTGCCTCACCGGTTCCCACCTGCGGGTCCTGCGGGTCGCTGGGCGGTTCCTTGCCCGTGAGGCGCTTCCAGCCCACGGTGATGACCTTGCGTGCGACGAAGGCGGCGGCGAAGGCCGCTGCGGCGCCGATTACCTTGCTGGCGCCATCCCCGCGCTTGTCAGACATGCGACTCCTCCTGATGCCCGGCTGCCGGCCCGCGATGTCCCGCGTCCGTCGATCATCCCACGGGCGCGTCACCGGCTTGGGCGGCCCCGCGCCACGCCTCGATCGCCGCCGCGGCGAGCTCATCCGGGTGCCTCGTGCCGATCAGCCAGTACGGCGTGCCCTGCGCCCGGTCAGTGACCTCGACGTATACCGCCTGCGGGAGGTAGGGCCTGGCCAGCAGGAAGGCCGCCGGATCCGCCCGCGGGCCGCGCATGGCCCGGGTCTGCGCCTCGTCCAGGGCGAGGATCTCGCCGGCCGCGGCGAGCGGAAGCGTGGCCGCGCCCACGCGCAGCGCCCCGTCCCGGACATCGATGCTGGCCCGGCTCCAGACCAGAAGCACCGCCGCGCAGCCACCGCCGAGCACTGCGTACACCACGCCCGCCAGTTGCCAGCTGAAACCGGCCATGAACCCGGCGCCGAGAATGACGACGCCGATGAATGCCACCAGCCACCAGGTGGCCGGCACGCGCAGCCGTTCGTGGTAGACACGCATGAGTCCACGGTAGTTGGTTACATGTGAACATGACTGGGCGATGGATGTGGCGCGGCAACCGCGCCGGGCCAAGCCGGGACGGTGTGCCAGGCGGTGCGGCGTGCGGGCCAGGGGATGGGCCGCAAGGCGAAGCTGGTGCGGTCACGCGGCCGAGCGGGCGAGCGGGCAAAAGCACAACCCCGCTTCCGAACGGAACCCCGGCCGCTGCTGACTCCACCGACGCGGATCGGCGTCCCGGGCTGGTCGCAGCGCCCTCGGCGGGTGCTCAGGTACCCGGCTGGCTGCAGCGCGCGGCCGGCTGGTCGTGGCGCCTGCTGCTCCTCGGCGTCGTCATCTACCTGGCGTTCCGGGTGGCCAGCGTGCTGCGCCTGGTGGTCCTGCCCTGTGTCGCGGCCCTGCTGCTTACCGCGCTGCTCCAGCCGTTGCTGGCCCGGCTGCGCAGGCTCGGGCTGCCGAATCTCGCCGCAACGTGGTGCACGTTGCTGGCCGCCATCGCGGTGCTCGCCGGGGCGGGTTTCCTGGCCACTACCCGGGCCTCCGCGGACTACCCGACCCTGGTCAACGAGCTGAGGCACTCCGTGAACCAGTTGCAGTCGTGGCTGGCTGGGCCGCCGCTCCACCTGCGGCAGGCCAGCCTCAACGATCTCGCCAACCGGGCGCTCGCCTTCCTCAAGCAGCACAAGTCCATGGTCGCGGGCACCGTGGTAACCGGAGGCAAGATAGTCCTGGAGATCGTGGCAGGCACGGTCCTGATGCTGTTCGTCACGTTCTTCTTCCTGAAGGACGGCGACCGGATCTGGGCCTGGCTGGTGGGCTTCCTCAGCCCGGAGGGGCGGGAGCGGGTGAACCGGGCCGGGTTCGCCGCCTGGCAGGCTCTCGTGTATTACGTGCGGGGGACGATCGCCGTCGCGGCGATCCACGGCGTGGTCATCGGGTTCGCCCTGTGGGCGCTGGGCGTCCCGCTCCTCGTGCCGCTGGTCATCCTGGTGTTCCTCGCGGCGTTCGTGCCCCTGGTCGGGATCCTGGTGGCGGGCGCGCTGGCCGTGACGGTCACTTTGGGCACCAAGGGATGGATCGCCGCGGTGGTGCTGGTCGTCATCTTCATCCTGGAGAACCAGCTGGAGAGCCACCTGCTCCAGCCGCTCGTGGTCGGCCGCATGGTGCGGCTGCACCCGCTCGCGATCATCCTGGTGCTGGCCGTGGGCGGCGTGGTGGCAGGCATCCCGGGCGCGGTGGTGGCGGTCCCCACCGCGGCGGCGCTCGTCCGCGCCGTGCCCTACCTGCAGGGCCGGGTGCCGGGTCCGCCCGGCTCCCCGGGCGCCAACCATCACGGCGCAGTGCCGCAACGCTGATAGACCCCCGGTAAGGTCACGTGGGTGAACCAGCATCCGGACACCGGCGGTGGCCCATGCCGGGCGTGAACCCCGCCGCCGACGAGGTCCCCGTACTCATCAAGCGCCTGGACCCGGGCCTGCCGCTGCCAGCTCGCGCGCATCCGGGTGACGCCGGGGCCGACCTGGTCGCGGCGGTCGACGTGGAACTCGCTCCGGGCCAGCGTGCCGTGGTGCCCACCGGGGTGGCGATCGCGCTGCCGGACGGCTATGCGGCGTTCGTGCACCCCCGGTCGGGGCTCGCCGCGCGGCACGGGGTGACAATCGTGAATGCGCCCGGCACCGTGGATGCGGGGTACCGTGGCGAGATCAGGGTGACCATGCTAAACACCGACACGGCCGAGTCTGTCAGCTTCCGGCGCGGCGACCGGATCGCCCAGCTCGTTATCCAGCGCGTGGCCCGACCGGCGTTCCACGAGGTCGAGACGCTGCCCGGGTCATCGAGGGGTGACGGCGGCTTCGGGTCCACCGGAGGCCATGCCGCGACGGCCACTGGTGAGAGCAGCCTGCGAGCAAGCGGGGAGGGCAAGAGTGTTCCGTCGGCGTCGTCGTGAGAGTGCGGATCAGCTCGGATCGATGCCGGACGATTCGCAGGACGGCCGTGACGAGCAGGACTTCGCTGACGAGGACCTGGTGCTCGCCGACGAAGACCAGGATCTGGCCGACGAGGATCCGGTACCAGCCGGAGAAGGGGCCAGGCCGGCTGGCCCGAAACCGGACGGCCCGTGGGACGCGCAGGATGAGTTCCCGCCCGACGAGCGGATCGATTTCGGCAGCCTCCAGGTACCGGTGAGCGAGGGATTCGAGATCCAGCTGAACCTCGCCGAGGAGCAGGGGACGCTGATCACTGTGCTGCGCGGGGGAAGTTCCCTGCAGCTCCAGGCGTTCGCCGCGCCCAAGAGCGGCGGGCTCTGGGAGGACGTGCGGCGCGAGATCGCCGCGGCGGTCGCCGAGGCCGGCGGCGCGAGCGAGGAGGCCGACGGCCGGTTCGGGGCCGAGCTTCAGGCCCGGGTCGCGGCGGAGGCTGGGCCCGGGTCGCGGCCAGGGGCATTGCAGCCGATCCGCTTCCTCGGTGTCGACGGGCCGCGCTGGTTCCTGCGGGGGGTCGTCACCGGACCGGCGGCACATCACCGGTCGGCCGCCGAGCCGCTGGAGGACGTCTTCGCGGGCATCGTGGTGGTCCGGGGGGATCATCCCGCACCACCGAGGGACCTGCTGGAGATCCGGCTGCCCGAGCAGGCGAGGCAGGCCATGGAGGAGCAGATGGCCGAGGCGGAAGGGGACCGGTCCATCCCCAACCCGTTCGAACGCGGCCCGGAGATCACTGAGACCCGTTAGCCACCTCCTAGCCGGGCGCCCTCACTGGCCGCCCGGGTGGTGGCTGGGGTGCTCGTGCCCGCCGAGCAGCCTGGCGAGCTGGTCCTCGACGTCCTCACTGGTCACGAAGAGCAGTTCGTCGCCGCTCTCCAGCGGATCATCGGGCTGCGGCACGATGACCCGGCCGTCCCTGAGGATGGCGACCAGGGCCGTGTCAGCGGGCCAGTCGATGTCCCCGATCCGCTGGCCGACGAGAGGCGCGCCGTCCGGCATGGTCAGCTCGACGAGCGTGGCCTCGCTCTGCCGGAACGTCATGAGCCGGACCAGGTCGCCGACGCTGACCGCCTCCTCGACCAGGGCCGAGAGCAGCCGAGGCGTGGAGACCGCCACATCCACCCCCCAGGACTCGTTGAACAGCCATTCGTTGTTCGGGTGGTTGATGCGGGCCACCACCCGGGGCACCCCGTACTCGGTCTTGGCGAGCAGCGAGACCACGAGGTTCGCCTTGTCGTCTCCGGTCGCGGCGATCACCACATTGCAGCGCTCCAGCGCCGCGTCGTCGAGCGAGCTGATTTCGCACGCGTCGGCGAGGAGCCACTCGGCCCGCGGCACGCTGTCCACGGTGATGGACTTGGGGTTCTTGTCGATCAGCAGCACCTCATGGCCGTTTTCGAGCAGTTCGGCGGCGATAGAGCGACCGACTGCGCCAGCTCCAGCGATGGCGACGCGCATCAGGAGCTCCCCTTCCCTGCCGGTCGGCCGCCCGGTGTGCGCGAGGCGAAGATCGCCTCGATCCGCTCCAGGTCAGATTCCAGGGCGATCACGTGCAGCACGTCACCCTCCTGCAGCACCGTTCCCGGCCCCGGCAGCACGGCCTCGCCGAGCCTGGCCAGGAAGGCGATCCGGGCGCGCGCCGCTTCCTCAAGGACGCTGGTCTTCTCGCCGACCCATTCGCCGGAGTACGCGACCTCGGCCAGTACCACGGCGCCGGTCGGGTCACGCCACAAGGGTTCCGTGCCTTCGGGCAGCAGCCTGCGCAGCATCTGGTCGGCGGTCCACCGGACGGTGGCCACGGTCGGTATGCCCAGCCGCTGGTACACCTCGGCGCGCCGGGGGTCGTAGATCCGGGCTGCGACCCGCCGCACGCCGAACGACTCGCGGGCCACCCGGGCGGCGATCACGTTCGAGTTGTCCCCGCTACTGACCGCGGCGAAGGCATCTGCCTCCTCGATACCGGCCTGGATCAGGATGTTCTGGTCAAAACCGATCCCGTTTATCTTCCGGCCCTTGAAGGAGGAACGCAGCTTGCGGAACGCCTCCCGGTCCTGGTCGATGACCGCGACCGAATGGCCCTGGTCTTCGAGGATGTGCGCGAGTGTGGATCCGACTCGCCCGCATCCCATGATCACGATGTGCACGGCGGCCCCTCTGGTCAGTGTGGTGCCCGCCCACGGTATTCCCTCTCGCCGCGTCCTGAGACGGCCGGTCGGCCAGCATACTAAGGGGGCGGGCGGGCTGGGGTACGCGGCCCT
>Ga0209526_10000609_pt1 | contig 23484 bp, 21 predicted proteins | sample JacPinW_OM2H0_M1_FD_188566 | JGI IMG/M metagenome (GOLD analysis project Ga0209526, IMG submission 188566) | Forest soil microbial communities from Algoma, Ontario, Canada - Jack Pine, Ontario site 1_JW_OM2H0_M1 (SPAdes) (version 2) | ecosystem: Environmental > Terrestrial > Soil > Boreal... | reverse complement strand
CTCCTTCAGCGAAGATGGGTCGCCGCCGCTGCGTGCTTGCTGCTCCAACTGCCCTGCGGACGCTGCCGCCTTGGTGACCGCCAGATTCAACAGCATTCCCTTTAGCGTGTGGCTCACAATGGCCACCTGCTTTGCGTCTTGGCCGGCAATGGCCTCCTGCAAAGCGTGGAAGTGACGGGGAAACTCTTCTGTGAAAATCGACAAGAGATCGCGTAACAGCTCACGATCGTTGTCTACGCGGTCGAGCAATTCCGGGAAATTTACGCTAGCCCCTGTCGAGATGCTCTTCGATTCCTCCATCGCGCCACCTTCCACTTTGTTTTGGTTCTTGCAATCCTGGCGGTGTGAATGTACTTCCCGAAATTCGGGTCTCCTGCCAACCGCCAGCGACCCCGCGGGCCTGGCACCGTCGGTAGAATCTCGCTGTGTCTTTGCGCCTCCGCGCGAGGGCCATAGCGTCGCTTCCGGCAGGATGCCAATACACAAACGCACAGCTGCCCCCTTGAGAGGAAGGCAAACAGGTGGCCACTCAGAATTCCTCGATTTTTCTTAAATACCTGAAAACAAGATAGTTCTGGAGAGCACAGACGGGCGGGGCCGGTCTGTAAATTCCCAGGACTGTACTGCACCCAGACATCGGTCCAATCTGAAACAACCATACATCCGCTGCTGAAGCGAAACGTTCCAGACCGGCAAGAGTCACTTGTCGCCCACCTGACTTCGGGTGGCCCGAAGAATTCTCTATGTATACTCACTTTGTATATATATTCATTGCATAATCATAGCGCTGCTCACCGTCGCGTCTGTACAGATTCCTCGCCGCTCCAGTACATGGTCCACTGTATTGTTGGATCTCGCCGATCGACTTATACCTGCTTGTAGTTCACCTCTCAGTCCGGATATTTCTGAAGGTGGCCGAGCATCTCGTGCGATCTCAGGACGAGATCTTTCGGTACTCGTTAGAAGCACTCTTCAAAAAGGAGCGTTTCCGAAAATGGAAGCCCAATCGCATCTTCCGGAACGTACATTGGTCGCCAAAGCACAAGCAGGCAACGAGGAAGCTTTCACAGAACTGGTCAGGAGGCACTCCGGGCAGGTCTATGGGCTCTCCCTCAATATGCTTAGGAACCGCGAGGACGCGGAAGACAACCTGCAAAACGTGCTCGTTAAAGCGTTTCACCACATACACCGGTTTGAAGGTAACTCACAGTTTTCCACTTGGCTTGTACGTATCGCGATTAACGAGGCCCTGATGAAGTTGCGAAAACGCAACTCCGAGCGCATATCCGACTACCACGACGTCAACGGATCCGAAGATGAACCGCGGACTTTTCCTGAGATTGAAGATACCCGGCAAGACCCCGAACGCGAGTACTTGAGCAAAGAGCTGACCAGAAAGGCCTTTCGAGGGCTAAACCCGTCGCTGCAGGACACCTTCATACTTCAAAAAGCCGAGGGCTGGACGAATCGCGAACTAGCGCAAGCTCTCGGAATCACCGTGTCAACCGTCAAGTCCAGGATTTTCCGCGCCCGGGTCAGACTTCGTCAACAACTTTTGACGCTCACCGAAACTCAGCCCGCGCTTCAGGGCTGAAGAGGTTCGAGCCGGTACCGTCTCCTTTCGGCGTGATCCGCCGCAACCGAGGAACCCGGGTCTCAGCTCAAAGCCAGCAAACCGTAATCGGAGCCAGTTTGGCGCGATCCGTCCTGTACGCCAAACCAGCTCCGGTATGTCTGCCCATGTAACGTCTCGGTGCCCTGCCCTTAGCTTGAAGAACTGGCCTTCTGGTTCTTCACTTCCAACTCATTGACCACCTGCTTTACGTTGGGCACGGTGCTAGCGAGCTTTTCGACCTGGGCCCGGCGAGACTGCGAAGGCACGTCGCCGGTTAGGGTCACCACGCCATTCTTTACTTCGTACTTCACGTCCTTCTTCAGTTTGCTTTTCACCAGTACGGCATCGAGATTCTTCTCGATCGCCTTGTCTAAATCCGAATCCACTGCTTTTGCGTCGCTTTCATTTCCCGGAGGGCGCACAGCAATCTGGTCCGCGACAACTTGCGACCCAGCATTGCTCCTGGCGAGGGATTCCACTTGCGCTTTGTCGCCTTCGGTTGGCACGGTGCCCGTGAGAGTCACCACACCCTTGTCACGGTCCTGACTCACGCTGACGTCTTTGTAACCCGCCTGGTCAAGTGATTTACGGATGTTGTCCGCAACATCAGGCGACTTGTGATCGGTCGAGCATCCCGCCAGCGCCCCCATCAGCAACAAAGGCACCCCCAAGAATGATCTTCGCGCTTTCATGTCTCTCTCCTTTGCACTCTGCTTGCCCGTTCTTGTTCTTCTAAGTTGCGCTGCCGCACTCAGAAGAAAATTCCGGGTCCAAGCGTGGATAAAGTCTGCCCCGCATGTCCCTGCTACTCAATCGGGGATAGTCCTTAGAAAAGCTCGCAAGGGAAGGTAAGAAACTCAATGCTGCCTTAAATCGCCGCGGAACGACGCTCTATTTCGCTGGAAATACAAAATGGCGGCCCGTTCAGGCTATAGCGGCACGGGAACGAGGGCTTCACCCGGCGCCCATTGTAGAGACTCGTCTGTCGAGGGTACCACTGCGTTTATGGCTTGTGCTGATCTCCTGCTTGCGTGGAAGGCGATTTACCTTGCTCGGCGTCACGATGGGCGCGCTCCATGACATGCTTTTCTGGCATCTCTGTTAGCCCTCTCGATTGAAGCCTCGATTTTGCCGAGCCTTCAATCGAGCCTAGCTGCTATGGAACCAAGCGCATGCCTTCCGGTCTTCAAAACGCGGCTTACACCCTCTTGGCTTTTGTCCAATAGATCCTGCGCTTCGAAAACCAATCTGCGTCCTTTGCGGCGAAGACGTTTGATTCTGGTCTTCCCGGTCTCTGCAAGCCATTCCCTGGTTTCTTCACCGGACTGGGGTGCAAACAATAGCCCGAGTCCCACACCGATTCCGAGACCGAGCAGGAAATGGATGCCCCCTCGTCCACTGTTTAACACGCATATCTCCTTTCGCAGTTACCCTATGTGCGGGGTCGCTTGTCCTTCCGTGGTCTAGGAGTCTTTTCCAGTTTCGAGGGTAGAAAGTGTCAGCGCAAGAGGCTATCGGGCATCTACTGTAGGGAGGGGATGGAGAGCGTGTATTGATGGAAATTCAGGCTGCAGGGATTAGGTTTAAGATCGGGAGCCCTGGTTCAGTCATTGCGACTCTCGCACCAGCTGCTGAACCACGTTTCCGTCGATGGCCGGGCTGACATAGGTTCCGTCGCCCACGACCACGTTTAGCGCCCGCACCAGCTCATGCTCGGCATCCGATTTAAGGACATATCCTCTCGCGCCGGCGCGAAAGGCACTTCGGACCAGTTCGGTCGACGAATGCAAAGTCAACAATAGAATCTTCGTGCCCGGAAGTAGATCCCGGATTATCCGAGTGGCTTCCAAGCCGTTCAGCCCCGGCATGGACACGTCCATGATAATGACCTCGGGCTTCAATGCCTCCGCCAGTCGAACGGCGTCTTGGCCGTTGTCTGCCTCACCGCAAAGCTCCCACTCCGGGAAAGAGTGCAGAATTCCTCGCACTCCACGACGAATGAACGCGTGATCATCGACTATTAGTACCCGTGGCATATTCCCTCCCTTGACATTCGGTTTGGAAGGGAGGTGTCGTGCCGCCGGAGGCCCAAGTCCTGCGGAACGTCATGTGAACCCTGGAAAATTGCTGACCGTAAAATCCGCTTCGGCATGTGCTGACCAATCATCACGCCTCGATGATTTGGTTTCTGACGGCATAACGTACTAGCTCGCTCACCGAATGCAATTCAAGTTTCCTCATGATATTTGCCCGGTGCGTCTCCGCCGTCTTCACGCTGATCCCTAATGCCACAGCTACTTCCTTACTGCTCTTGCCTTCCGCGAGCAGCTGCACGATCTCCCTCTCGCGTGACGTTAGCCTGCTACGCAGTACGGCATGCACGTCCGGGACCGCGCCTTGTTTGCAAAACCCATCGAGCAACATGTCGGCCGCACGCGCAGTGAAAAATGAACGGTGATTGGCAAGTGCCTCCACCGCAGTGACCAAGTCTTTGTCGGCATCCGACTTCATAATGTACGCTCTCACTCCGGCTTCCACAATCTCGCGCACAAGCTGGTCAGAAAAGTGGAGCGTTAAGATCACTATCTCTGTCCTGGGGAGCACCTTTTTTATGCGCCGTGCCGCCTCCAGCCCGTTCAAATCCGGCATGCTTATATCCATCACAACTACTTCTGGCTTGAACTGCTCCGCCAGAGCAACCGCTTCGCGGCCAGTCTTAGCCTCGGCACAGACATCCCAGCCCGGATGTGCTGTGAGCAGCTGCTTGAGACCGCGTCGAATAATGTCGTGATCGTCAGCGACTAGGATGCGCAGTTTCATTACCTCGCCGGTGGAATGTCCAGATTCTACGTCATTTACCCTCACTATACATAGTAGACGAGACCCTAAATTGACATACCATCTTCCCTGTATTTTGCGACGGGTCGCGACGTACCATTTTGCCATTCTTCGGACAACCTGGTCTAGCGGACAAATAATGATTCGGTAACAGTATCTAAAGGTTCACTCATCCACGGGCAACCCCGGAGTTTTCGACTTACCTTCCCTCTTAGCTACTCCGCTCATTTGCGAGAGGGATTACATAAGTATTACAGACGCTCGCGAATGCTCGTGCTACGGTCATAGTCGAGGTCGGTGAAAACAGTACAAAGGACCAGGAAATCATGAGCATCTTCTCACGCGACAGGACCTTCAAGCAGCCCCTCAACTGGATTACTACCTTTTTTATGTTCGCATTCCATGTGGGCGCCGTTGTTGCGCTGTTCATGTTTACGTGGAAGGCGCTGGTGGTGTCGGCTCTGCTCTGGTGGGTTTCCGGAAGCCTTGGCATCGGTATGGGCTATCACCGGCTGCTGACACACCGCGGCTACAAGACTCCGATATGGGTTGAGTATTTCTTGACGACTTGCGGCACGCTGGCCCTGGAAGGCGGACCCATCGCCTGGGTGGCCACGCACCGCATCCATCACCAGAACACCGACAAAGAAGGTGATCCTCATTCACCGGGCGAGGGCGGCTTGTGGGCCCATATGGGTTGGATCATTACCGGCAAGGCCATGCATCGCAATACGGCCGAGCTCCTGCCGTATGTTCCCGATCTTCGAAAGCACAAGTATTACCTGTGGATCAGCAAGTGGCACTGGGTTCCGTTGGCGGCTCTTGGTGCCGTCCTCTACGGCATAGGGGGATGGTCTTGCGTAATGTGGGGGGTTTTCTTGCGCACCATTGTAGGCCTCCACGCCACGTGGTTGGTCAACTCTGCTACGCACATGTGGGGCTCGCGTCGTTTTCTTACGGGCGACAGCTCGACCAATAGTTTCTGGGTCGCCATACTCACGTTCGGCGAGGGCTGGCACAATAACCACCATGCAGCTCCACAAGCAGCACGTCATGGCCTGGCTTGGTACGAGATCGATCTGAACTGGTACGGGATCTCTGCGTTGCGATTCCTCGGACTCGCCTGGGATGTCAAGCTGATCAACCTTAAACCAGGATCGAAGCCGGACAAGGATCCGCATTCGACGCTTTTGATTCCACCGGCGCTGGTCAGACCGGAAGTTTTGAGACCCACCGTTGCCGGCGACTAGTTCTCCAAACAGGCGGCACGGGCGCTCGCGGCGCTTCTGCCGTTCGCCTCTGTTTCGTGCAGTCTTCCTTCCTATGAACTAAACTAGGCGGCAATGCGTATTACCAGCCGCACGAAAACCATCGCGTTCTTTATCACGCTAGGCGCCTGTCTGGTCGCATTGGCGGTGTTCCTTAATGTCAGTTGGATCGTCTTCAACTGGCGGCGCGTCGTTCCGCTCGTCCTGGGCATCGTTTTTTTCGGGGTTATCATCGCCGGCATGGTGGTCAACACCATCTTCCTCGTCCGCGAAATCCGCCGCAACGAACGGCAGGATAGCTTCCTCAACGCGGTAACACACGAACTCAAGACTCCCATCGCTTCCATACGCCTCTATCTCGAGACCCTCCAAAGTCGACCGCTCGACGAAGCGCAACGCCGCGACTTCTATCGCATTATGTTGGAAGACGCCGACAGGCTCCTCGGCACCGTAGAGCAGGTGCTAAAAGCCGGAGAGGTCCGGCATGGGAACAAACGAAGGCACTGGCAAGAGGTAGACTTCGCGGCAGTCGTCGAAAACTCCCTGGAGCTTGCTCGTTTGCGCCACAATTTGCCTGCGGAGGCCCTGCGCTTCGGCGTCAAGTCGTCCGGCGAATTGGTCGTAATGGGGAATCCCGAAGAGCTGCGCACCGCGGTTTTTAACCTCTTCGACAATGCCATCAAGTACTCCGGCGAGAGCAAAGACATCGTGGTGGACATGCTTACACCCAACATGGATGCAGTCGTTTTGAGCGTTCGCGATCGCGGAATCGGCATCCCACCGATCGAGCTGAAACGCATTTTCAATCGCTTTTACCGCGTGCAAAACGCTGCAACCGGTCAGGTCAAAGGAACCGGCCTCGGGCTGTTCATCGTGCGCTCCGTAGTTCGCCGCTATGGAGGAGAGGCCTTTGCGGAGAGCGCCGGGGAAGGCCGCGGTAGCACTTTTACCATCCGCTTGCCACGGGTCTATCGCGCATGAGCCGAATACTCGTAGTCGAAGATGAAACGCACCTCGCCGAGGGACTCCGCTTTAACCTCGAAGCCGAGGGCCACTCGGTTCGCGTGACGGGGAAGGGCGAAGAAGCGCTGAATCTTCTGCTGGATGATAAAGAAAACTTCGAAGCCCTGGTGCTCGACGTCATGCTACCGGGCAAAGACGGCTTCACCATCGCTCGCGAGCTGCGCGCGGCGCAAAACTACATCCCTCTGCTCATGCTGACGGCACGTGCTCGACCCGAAGACGTACTCAAGGGCTTCGAATCCGGCGCGGACGACTATCTGCCGAAGCCGTTCAATCTGGCCATTCTTCTGGCGCGCCTGGAAAGTCTCTTACGCCGCAAGAACTGGCTCCGGAATTCCGTCGCCGTTGCCCCTGCACCCCTTGCGACCTCCAAGGATTCAGAAGACACCTTCCGCTTCGACGACAAGATAGTGGACTTTCAACATTTACAATTGCACAGCAGCGGCCAAGTCTTTCAACTGACTCTGATGGAATCAGAGCTCCTCCGCTACTTGATTCGCAACAACGGTCGACCCGTGTCCCGCAAAGCAATCCTTCAGGACGTATGGAATCTCCACGAAGACACCGACACCCGCGCCATCGACAACTTCATCGTGCGTTTGCGCCGCTACATCGAGCCCCAGCCCTCGCAACCTCGTTACCTGCTGACGGTTCGCGGCCTCGGCTACCAATTCGTGCCGCGTCCCGAGCGCTAGGCCCGCTAACTGTTTTCCTCAAAATCCGCTTCTGGCTCTGGCAACCTGTCGCCGTCCCGGGCGACCCACACATAGAGAGCCGGCAGCAAAAAGATACTCAGCAGCAAGGTTCCAAGCAACCCCCCGACAATGACGATGGCGAAGGGTCTCTGCGAATCCGATCCGATACCGCGGGAAAGCGCAGCGGGCAGAAGGCCAAGAGTGGCAACGAGCATGGTCATCATAATGGGGCGAAGACGAAGAACCGCGCCTTCAATGGCCGCAGCTTCGATCTCGTGCCCGATGGCACGCAGTTGGTTGATGTATTCAAGCATGATGACGCCGGTTTCGACGGAAACTCCGAAGAGCGCCAGAAAGCCGACACCGGACGAGACGCTGAGGTGCGTGCCCGTCACCAGCAGCGCCAGTAGTCCTCCGACCGGAGCAATCGCTACGTTTGCAAGAATCAGGCCGGCCCACTTTGCGGAAGCAAACATGGTGTAGAGAATAACGAAGATCGCGAGGATAGTGATCGGCAAGACCACCATGAGCCGCTTCTGCGAACGCTTTTGGCTCTCGTATTCACCCGACCAATTGAGGTGATAACCGACCGGCAATTTCACCTGTTCTTGAACCCGGCTCATGGCTTCCTCGACAGCACTGCCCAGGTCGCGTCCGCGCACGCTGTACTTAATCGCTACGTAGCGGGAGTTCTCCTCCCGATAAATTTCCGAGGCGCCATCTCGAATCTCGATTTTCGCGAGCTGCGCGAGAGAAACTCGTTCTCCGGCGGGAGAAAGGAGCCGCACGCTTTCAATGGCCTCTTTCGTTTCTCGAAACGGAGCCTGATAGCGGACGACCAGGTCGTATCGCTGCTCGCCCTGCAGCACTTGGCTTACGGCCTTTCCGCCGATGGCGGTTTCCACGGCATCTTGAACGTCTGCAACATTGATCCCGTGTCGCGCTGCCTGCTGACGGTCGACAGTTATGTTCAAGTTCGGCTGTCCTAGAACACGAAACAGGCCCAGGTCCTCGATTCCCGAAACGTGGCGCATGACATTGACGACCTCGTCGCCTTTTTCTTCCAGGAGACGCAAATCGTCGCCATACATCTTGACCGCCAGTTCTCCTTTTACCCCGCTGACCGCTTCTTCCATGTTGTCCGCGATCGGCTGAGAAAAATTCCAAAGGACTCCGGGAATCTTGCTGAGCTCGCGATCCATTGCGGCGATGAGCTCATCTTTGTCCTCGTGAAAAACAGCGCGCCAACTTTGCTTGGGCTTCAAATCCACGAAGTATTCGGTGTTGAAGAACCCGGTGGTATCGGTGCCATCGTCGGGTCTGCCTACTTGGGAGACGACTTGCTTCACTTCGGGAAAGGAAGCCAGCGTCATGCGAGCCTGATTCATGAAGCGGGTACCCTCCGTAGGTCCGGTGCTCGGTGCCAGCGTGCCTCGTGCCCAAATGGCGCCTTCATCAAGGTGGGGCAGGAACTCGGAGCCGATCAGGCCGCTGACCATCAGGAACACGGCAAGCACAAAGGCAGCGGCTCCCACGCCCACCGTGACGCCACGGTGCTCGATCGCCCAGCGAAGCGCAACACGATATCTTTCCCTCAACAAATGCATGACGGGGTTGTGCCATTCACGCACGCCGTGGCGGAACTGCAACAGCGCCAGAACCGGTGCAATCAGAATCGAGAACATCAGGGCTCCCAGCAACGCGAACGAAACCGTCCACGCCATGGGCTTGAAGAGACGCCCCTCGACGCTCTGTAACGTGAAGATCGGCAGATACGCCACGATAATGATGGCTCGAGCGTAGAATACGGGTCGGAGTACTTCACGCACCGCATCGCGAATACGCTCCATCGGTGTCTTTTGCGCGCTGGCCCTAAGACTGAAGTGGCGGACGATGTTCTCAATGACCACCACTGTGCCGTCCACGACCATTCCGAAGTCCAGCGCGCCTAGCGAGAGAAGATTCGCAGGAACCTTGTTGAGGTCGAGGCAAATCGAAGCAAAAAGCAGGGAGAATGGAATCGTCAAGGCCACGATGATGGCCCCGCGGAAACTGCCCAGGAAGAAAAACAAGATCACCGATACCAGCAGCACGCCTTCGGTCAAATTGTGGAGCACCGTGTGGGTCGTCAGGTGAACGAGGTCGCTCCGGTCGAGAAAAGGGACGATTTTTACCCCCGGCGGGAGGATGTGCTCGTTCAGCTCCTTGACTTTGTCGTGGATCGCCACGAGCGTTTCGTCGGCATTTGCGCCCTTGCGAAGCAGAACGATGCCCAACACAACGTCTTGGTTGTCAAGAACGGTGCCGTCGCCGCGGCGAATGGCTTTGCCGATTTGTCCCAGCCTGATTTTTGGCGCTTGCGTAACATCCGCGATCTCTTTGACGCGAATCGCGGTACCATTCTGCGTCTTGATGACCGTCTGTGCGATGTCTCCGGCACTCGTGAATAAACCCACCGCGCGCACATTGATCTGCTGGAGACCGGACTCGACGAAACTGCCCCCCGCGTTAACGTTGTTAGTTGCGAGTTGCTGTTCCACTTGCCCGATACTCAGGCCATACGCCACCAGCTTGTTCGGATCCAAACGAACTTGATACTCCCGCGTGGTGCCGCCAAAGCTAACCACGTCGACCACATTCGGAACGGACTTGAATTGTTTTTCCAGCGTCCAGTCCTCGATGGATTTCAACTCCATGAGGTCGTACTTGGGATTCGCGCTCCTGAGCGTGTACCAGTAGATCTGCCCAACCGGGCTCCAGTCCGTTCCCATCTGCGGCTGCAGGTTGTTCGGCAGAGTGACCAGCGACAGTCTCTCGAGCACCTTTTGACGGTTCCAATCGTTCAGGGAGTCATCGTTGAAGATAAGCATCACACTCGAAAGCCCGAAGAGCGAAACTGACCGGAGATGCTGCAAATTCGGGATGCCATTCATCTGGACTTCGATAGGAATCGTAACCTGTTGTTCCACCTCTTCCGCCGCTCGGCCAGGCCACTGGGTGATGATTTGGACGTAGTTATTGGCCACGTCCGGATACGCTTCGACGGGAAGGTTATGAAAAGAGAGGGCACCCCAAAGCAGCAGAAGAGTGGCGAGCGCCAGCGCCATAAAGCGGTTTTTGAGCGCGAAATTGATCGCAGCGCGCATCATCGGCTCGTCCCCTGATCCATCAGATGGAGCCTCACCTATTGCTCCACGGTGTTCTGCATGACCAGTGCATTGCTCACGACCTGCTGGCCTGGCGGTATTCCCGCCACGATCTCCTGCATTTTGTTCGGCAGCATATCGCCGCTTGTTACTTCCACGCGCCGGAACTTCTTGTCTCCGGCCGGAACATAGACCCAGTCGCGGTCGTGCAAATGCAGGATGGCGGAAGACGGAACGGCTGCGCGAGTTTCTTTCTTTTGACCGTGGAACGTGGCGGTAACGAACATGCCCAGACGCATCAGTCCCGGATTGCGCACTTCGATACGAACTTTGGCGGTTCGAATGTTCGGATCAAGTACCGGGCCCACGTTGCCGATGCGACCCGTGAACATCTTATCCGGATAGGCGTTCAGACGAATCTCAACGCTTTCGCCGACGTGCACGTTGGCCAGATTGTTTTCATATACGTCGCACAAAATCCAGACGTTGGACAGGTCCGAGATCGTGAACGGGTTCGGCGAGCTCAACCCTTGCACGCCGGCAGCCGTCGTAACCTGTTGATCGGTGATTACGCCGGAGACCGGTGCGAGGATATCGACAACCGCGGCAGGCTCATCGAGCCGGCCACCCAGCACGCGAACGCGCTCGGTAGCATTCTCGACATCGACTTTGGCTTTGTCCTCCGTGTCTTGTGAAACTTGCAGGTCGTTTAATGAGACGGCGCCCTTGTCGTACAACAGCTTCGATCGCTCCAACTGGGTACGCGCGAGCTGCTCGTCCGCCGCTGCCTTTCGATAGTCGGCAAAAGCTCCGGACATATCCGCGCTTTGCACCCGCAGCAATAACTGGCCTTTTTTCACCGTGTCGCCAAGCCGTGCGCGAACTTCCACTACCCGCCCGGTGGCCAGTGAAATGACGGGCACCGTCCTTGAAATATCCGGACTCACCGTGCCGGTTGCCGACAACCGCGATGTAGCGGCATATGCGATTGCCGCAGCCAGCGGGAACTGCTCTGGGTGGTCTACTTGCACGATGTTGACGTCCTCCTCATGCTCGACCTTCACCGGCGGAGGCGCCTCTGCCCTGGGGTCGCCTTGGCCCTCGCCGCAACCCGAAAGGTATAAGGTCAAAGCCAAAAGTAAGGTTCCCGTTTCAAAGCTCGCGCGTCTCATGGGATGACCTCGCGACCCACCGCCAGATTCAATTGGCTCGCCGCTTCCAAATACGACGCAATCAGGTTCAAGTAATTCAGTTGAACGCCGCGGTAGTCTGCTTGCGCATTGAGAAAGTCGAGCAGAGACGCGGCGCCATGCTCGTAGGAAAACGAAATCGTGTCGCGAACTCTCGAAGCCTGCTGCAAATAGCGGTCTTTGTAAGACTGAAGCAGTACCCCGTTGCTCGCCAACATAGCGTAGGCGGAATCCACGTCTCCGAACACCTGCGCCCGCGTAGCTTCCATCAGCTTCTCGTTGCGGTCGATGTCCAATTTCGTGCGCAGCTTCTCGCCCTGGTTGCGGTCGAAAATCCGCAACGGAATGTTCACGCCGAACCCGAAGTACTGATCGATGGGAGGATTGCGCCCTACGTCGACACCGAAGGTCGGATCGGTCGATCCGTTGGCGACGGCAAGCCGGTGATCGGTTTTGGCCTTTTCGACGGCTTGCAGCGCAGCCCTCAAATCCGGCCGGGTGTCGAGGGCCGTCTGGCGCACGTCGTTCAGAGGTGCCATCTGGTTTGAGAAATCGAAGGGACCGGTGACCTCGAATTGCTCGACGGGCGTGCGATCGTTCAATAGTGCGAGGAGCTGAATTTTCGCGGTCCGCAGACTCACTTCGGCTGATTGCAAATCGGATTCGTATTGGACCCGCTGCAATTCCAGCCGGTCCAGATCCACTTGGGCGATGGCGCCCGCTTTGTAGCGGTCCCGATTCACGACCAGAACATGGTCGTAATAGGAGAGGTTTTCCTTGGCTAGATCCAGAACAGCCTTCCCGTGAAGTGTCTGGACAAAGGCCGTCCGCAAACTAAAAATGAGAGATCGCTCCAGGTCAGCCTGACTCGAAACAGCGATTTTGGTTGCATCCTGCGCACTTGCAAGCCGCAATTCTCGCTTGCGTTGCCTCTCGTGCAAATAGTTGACGCTTGCCACCGACAACAGGCTTCCCCACGTGCTGTGGGCCGGCCCTCCTGGGAACGGATTGATCTGATCGGCCGTCAGCGCCAGATTGGGATTCGGACGCAAATATGCCGTAGTCTCCATGGCACGAGACTCGTCGATGCCGACTTGCCCAGCGAGCAAGGAGGGATTTGCTAGCTCAAACCTCTCCCGAACCTCCTGCCAACTCAGAGCCTTTTGGGCGAGACTTCCTCTCGCCAAACTTACGGTCAGAATCAACCCAAAGCACAGACGCCTCAAAACCGCCTTCATGAATCCTACCTGTCCCTTCTTGCCGCTCGCTCGATCACCGGATTAGCGGCGACCACGCCGCGACGAGGAAGTAAGAGTGTGAACACGTACGGATGCCCGGCACCCCTGAGAATCTACATAGACGATGCGCACGACGTTGACAGCTCGCGCACTCTTGATTAGCAGGTTCAGATGGAGAGACTAAAGAAAGGTGGCGCTCGACCGAGGAAAGAGTTCGCGGAAAAAAAATACGGATTCTGAGAGGCCGGCGCAACGAGGAGCCTGACTAGGAGCCGCGGCGAAGCTACTCCGCCGCCTCCTTCGCAATCCCCGGAAAGAAAACGCCAGAGGAGGGCAGCGGCGGCGTCCTTGATTTCAACCATCGCGCAGATCCAACGGTCCTCAACACTCCAGATCGCGCTCGGAACGTCGGACGGATCGGATCGCGTAAAACCTCCGTGACCATCGTTCAACAGGACCGCCACGGGTCGGTTCGTCCATGTCGTGGTAAGGATGACGTCCAGAAAGTTGTCACCGTTGACGTCGCGCGATAAGATCTGGAGCCCGCCGGTCGGTGCTGTAATGAGCCCTAGAGCGTGGCGCGGTCCGCTACTCAATTGGAAATCGATCCAGTAACGCGTACCCGAGGAACTGCTTTGAGCCACCTGAACGCGAGCGATGTCCGGCTGGCTATCACCATCGAAATCGGCGATCGCAAAATGTGACATCATTTGTGCGGAAGCAGCGGACCTTGCGTTTCCGCTCTCGGCGAAACCCACAACCAGGCACAAGAACCAAACCGCTAGACCCGCGGCCTTGCCCACCGAGCGATTCCGTTGATGCGGTGTTCTCATGAGCCCAATTCACAAATTTCAAAGGCGATAAGCGAGCCTACGCCGCATGTCTCCACCCGCTTCGTAGCCCTAACGAAAGAATACCATTCGCACGGGAGCAAGAAACCTGGAAACCGCGGCGCGATTCGAACTCTCCCCCTTATTGATAACACACGGGTGTTGTTTTTTAGGTGCTCAAAACGCCGGAGTAGAAATAGATCGCACTCCTCGAGCGACGCTTTCCGGCCCGGTCGGCACAGAACAAAAAGGGCCCGTCCCGTCTTCTGTAGGAGTGTCGCACCGCGGCGAGGCTGCCGCGCAGGCTTTTCCAGCACCGAAGCGAGCTTTCACCGCTGACGACGGTTGGAAGCAGCCCAGGAGACCACGAGGCAGGGTCGGAGGCTGTTCTCGCTATCCTGCCACTCTCTTCGCTTGCGCTCGAAACTTCGCCCATCGCTTTTTGGCCGCTTTCCCAATCTTCGCTCTCGCAGCAGCGGACAGCACGCGCTTCTTTACGCCCTTTAGTTCTCGGTTTGTCGAATCGCCCAAAGCTTTTGCGGCTGCCTGCACGCGGTTCAATCGGCGCTGCAGCTTGCCTAACTGCTTCTCCATCTTGCGCTCTTCTCGCTTGATTAATGCCAAAATGTCCATAAATCCTCCGTGTGAAATTTATCGCAAAACGGAGCAGTGCACCAGGCGTGCTGCGAAAAGGTAGGCATGGGTAGATCGTAAGGGTGCAAAAAGCCCGATGTTGGGGACTGGCGATTTGGATAGGGCTAAAGCGCCCGTCGCGACGCCTTCACCCCCGACCGGGGCGGGCGTTTCGTTCGTGATGCCAGCCAGTCTCAAGCAGGTGCGCTTAGGTCGCGCCGGGCTCGCGGAGAAACAGAAGTTTGGAGGCATCTATGCGCGTTTCTTCGCAGGCCGATTTTCCGCAATCTCCTTCAACGTGCGTCCCGTCAAAACAGAACAGGCAAGTGCAGGGTCGTCAATTCGCCAAGACGGATCGGCATATTCGTCTCGCTGTTTGATCAACAGCCAATTCTTCTTTTCTCCCAGCCCAGCGAAGCGTCGACCCGGTTGTAGCAGCACAAATCCGCCCCGCGGTTTCTTGCGATGGAGCGCTACTTTGATCTCGCTCCGGGCGAGTTGCCCCTCAGGAGAGAGGTCACCCTCAAGCTCATACATTCCCTTGTCCCACACCATGACGGTCCCCGCGCCGTACTGCCCTTTCGGAATGACGCCCTCAAAATCCGCGTAGTCGATCGGGTGGTCCTCGGTCCTTACGGCCAGCCGCTTGTCGGCGGGATTCATCGACGGCCCCTTAGGCACAGCCAAGATGCCAGGACTCCGTTTATCTCCAGTCGGAAGTCATAGTGCAGCCGGGTCGCGTCATGTTTCTGCACCATGTTGAGCCGCTTCTGATTGCGCGACAGCAATTGAATGTCGGTCCCGCAGCGCCTCGCCAGACAGCCCTCACCGTCAAACTTGGGCTCGAAGAGCCATCCCTTGCGCGAAAAGGGTTGTGCCACCAGCGTTGCCAGCATGGGTGAGACCCATTGGCGGCACCCGGTTCTACCGCGGGCCCTCGCACTGGCCGAAAATTCACGTATTAGGCTCGGATTCGCCATTTCCTTGGGGTACGCTTACATTACGGTCCAGTCACGGACTTTCGCTGGCCATATGCCTCCCGTCTTGGCGAGCGGTCGTCACGAGTCACACACAATCTGTGTGCGCAGTGTTGCGCTCAAGCGGATTTCATCTTCTTCGTGAAACCGGCAGAGTGGTCGTGATGAACCATGGCAGTCCATTGGATGGCGCCAATATTCGATTGGTTCCAGAGTCAAAGCAGCGCGGGAATTGCTTTACAGCCGCCGACCAGAGGACATTTCAGCAATAGCCGAAGAACTTAGGCTGTTCGCGGTTTTTGTTTACGCCTTGCGGACCAAGAAGGAGAGTACAACGCCCAAAACAACAAGCCCAACCACGACGAATAGTACCACGTACCCATGTTGCGAGATGACCGTTAGGATTTGCCCGCCGTAGTGGGCCGCGAGAAACGCTAAAATTGTGTACCGGACGGTCCGACCCAACGTGAGTGCCGTCAAGAATCTTGTTACCGAATACCGCGTGGCACCCGCGGCAAGCACAATGGGGAAAAAAGGTATCGGAGGCGGTAGCAGCGCGGATACGGCAATTGCGGCAAAGCCCCATTTCTCAAACCTCTTATGGACCTTTTGAACGTTCTCGCTCTGGAGCTTTTTTTCGAGCGCTTCCTTCCCTCCCTTGCGGGCCAGCCGGTACGTGAGAAAGCCGCCTAGCACCGAACCTGCGGTCGCCATCGCGGCATAGTAAAACCATAGTTTCTTGTCGTGCGCCGCCAAAAGGATCGTTGCGATATCCATGCTGCCCGGGAGTATCGGAACCAGAGAGCCGTCGAGAAGTCCCAAGGGTAGGAGCCCCAAGCCGCCCAGATGCAAAAACCATTGCATGAGTCCATGAGAGGAGGTTGTGAAGGGATGAATCGAGAAAAAATACATGTCTGCAACCTTCCGTTCGGTTGCCGCTAATCTGCGTGCTCTCGTCCGATTGGTTTGCCTGCCCATCCTCCAAGACGGTTCTTGAGGCAGTGAGCAAACCCAATGACTAAACTGGCGAGCGAAGTAGGTTGCGTTCACAGCACGGCCCACGAACTCCTCCTAAGGCTGGTGATATATGCGGGTAGCGCACTTTCTGGCATTGCCTACCTCCTATTAAGAATCAGCATGTGCCGTCCATGTACAATATTATCGATTCCGTCGCGACGGCTACCCGCGTCGGTTGTGAGCGTCGCCGCGTGGGACTGACCATTCGGTCCGGAACCGAAGGATCTTCGGAATATGGGCTGACTCCAGGTATCTCTTTTCGGGTCGCCACAGAAGCAGGACAACGGAAGCCTATGCGACTGAAAATTCTTCAAGCAGGCGAACCTGTTCTGCGCGGACTAGCGCGCCCACTGACGCGGGAAGAGATCGTTAGCGAAGAGATACGGAGACTCATTGGGGATATGCTCGATACGATGCGCGACGCTCCAGGTGTCGGTTTGGCGGCACCGCAGGTCGGGCTGCCGCTGCAACTGGCGATGATTGAAGATCGAGAAGAACTGCTGAACGCCCTGCCCGCCGAGGAGCTTGCGGAAAGGGAACGCATACCGGTGCCTTTCCACGTCATCATCAATCCAGAAATCACAGCCCTCGAGCACGAAAAAGTCGATTTCTACGAGGGTTGTTTGAGTTTGGCTGGATTTTCGGCCGTGGTGCCAAGAGCTCGAAAAGTTCGCGTCGCCTATTTGAATGAGCATGCGGAACCGAGATCCATCCAAGCCTCCGGATGGTACGCGCGGATTCTCCAGCACGAGATTGATCATCTACACGGTACTCTCTACATCGATCGGATGCGGAGCCGCTCGTTCACCTCGCTTGACAATTGGAGCCGCTTCTGGAAAAACAAACCGGTCAACAATGCTCTTGAAGAATTAAAGAATTGACGACAGCAAATCCTAGGGGTATTTTGCCTTCTCTGCATTTTGCTTCAGCGAGTCCTCCACCGTGGCCAGATCGACTCGATCTTAGGTTCCAATGTCTTTGCAGTATTTTGTGATGCGCTTTTCGAACCCCGACATGCGTCACCGGAGTGGGCACTCGAGGACGACCTAACGGGCACGATCGGCGGAAGCCTCTTGAAAAACAGTTTGGGGGATGATGTTAGGCCGCACTCGTCCGTGAAGCCGGAAGACAGTAAAATCCTCGCGGTCCACATTGAAGATTTTTCGAATGCCTTCGCGCTCAGCAACCCTGATGAGTGCGGCATCGGCAAGGTCCACAGGACGGTCGGCGTACTTCCCCATCAGTTCGCGCATTCGAGGAACGTCCATCAACGCTGCTGCTTCCTCGGCGATCGTGTTGAAATACCCGATCTGGCCGGAAGACGGCAGACTCGAGGAGTCCTCGATCCCGAACTCCCTGGGTTCCGCCGTAATTGTCGATTTGCTGGTAATGGATCTGAAGAACTTCGGCTACGGTTAGGTAGCACCGTTCCGCCATTTACTCGGCCAGCTTCTGATACAACTCCCGGAATCTCTCATTGGAGCGACGGAACGCTTCCATGACTTCAGGGCGCACCGTGTGCTGCGAAGGAACCACGGTATGAATGTAGTGTTCGATAGCCTTCTCAAGCAGATATCGCTGCGACTGTCCGTTTTCTTTAGCGACCGCGACGAATTCCTTGTAGAGCTTCGCGTCGATCGCGGGACCGATTTTGACTGCCACCCGGTTAGCCATACTGCACCCTCTCAACACTATTCTATGCCCTCCGCCGTCTCAAGATAAATCTAGATTTGACTAGACGACGACCAAGTCCGACCCGATGACGAAGCGCCCGGACATCGTGCCATCATTCTGTGACGGAGGTCTGTGAGTTCTGCGGTCGACTAACTCCTGGCCCAACTTCCCTTCTAAAGAGGGGAGCAGAGGTCGATAATCAGGTAGCAGCACCTACTGAATCGAGTACACCCACCTTGCACCGAGCGACAATCGCTCAACAACGAGTGTGGATGGCAGGGTGGCGACAGAGGCGGCTTGGCTCCATGGGAACAATTGGAAAAAGAAGAAATAAAGAAGAAGAAAGGAAAAATCACAAAAAGGTTTGACACTCACCGGCCTTCTCATGGAAGGCGTTAAGCCGTTTTGACGCCATTGCCGGCTATACTTTCTTCATGGAACCGCCGTCTGCCGCAGACATCATGAAGCTCACTAATAGAACTGCTTGCCGACTCGCTCTGCTCGCACTCTTCCTTCTTGGTACGCGAATCACGTACGCACAGCGCGTGCGTGGAGAACTCCGTATCGAGGTGCGAGACCCGCAGGGCGCCGCACTGGCGTCCAAGGCCGAACTCGTGAGCGACGCCAATCAATTCCACCGGACATTCCAGATAGGTGCGGATGGTCGCTATGTCATGCAGGACCTTGCTTTCGGCGTTTACCGTCTGGGCTTGAACGCCGAGGGATTCGCTCCGTGGTCCGACTTGGTCGAAATGCGTTCCGAAGTGCCGGTCCGAATCTCCGTTACTTTAGGGCTTGCGCCCGTAGCGACACAGGTACAAGTCAACGACTCGGCAACTCTGGTTGATCCGTCTCAGACGGGAACGGTTTATTCCATTGGGCGGCAGACGCTTGGCGAAAACCTCACGACTCAGCCTGGACGAGACCTCTCCGATTTAGTGGACGACCTCCCAGGTTGGTTGTACGAGGCGAACGGTGTTTTACACCCGCGCGGCTCAGAGTATGACGTGCAATACGTTATCGACGGGCTGCCGATCACCGAAAACCGCTCACCTGCCTTTGCGCCGGTGCTCGATGCAGATCGTGTGGATTCGATGCGTGTGCTGACAGCGAATTATCCCGCAGAATACGGCCGCAAGCTTGGCGGGATTGTCGAAGTCATGACGGACAAGGACGTACTTCTCGGGCTGCACGGGCAATTCGACGCGAGCGGCGGCAACTTTGGAACCGTGAATGGCTCTGCTGGAGTTTCCTATGCCCGTGTGAAGGATCGTTTTTCGATCAGCGGTGACGGGTTTCACACCAAACGATATCTGGACCCGCCAGTGTTGGCGAACTTCACGAATCACGCGAACGCAGGCGGGTTCTCCGCTTCGTATGAACATGATTGTTCAGATCGTGATCGTTTGCGCGTTACGTTGACGCGCAACTCAGTGCGTTTTCTCGTGCCGAATTATCTAGTTCAAGAGGAGGCCAAACAGCGGCAAGACGTTTCGAACACTGAGACGAACGGACAGGTTTATTTTCAGCACGCTATTTCCTCTGACTTGTTGTTGAGCTTCTCAGGGAGTGTCCGCGATGCCGCTGCAACGCTGTCTTCCAATCAGCTAGCCACGCCCGTCGTCGTTTTCCAAGATCGTGGTTACCGTGAAGGCTATGCCCGGGGAGACCTCGCCGGGCACCGCGGCCATCACGACTGGAAAGTGGGTGTGGACAGCATATTTAATCCGGTTCGTGAAAGGCTGCAATACACGATCACCGACCCCACACATTTCGATCCTGCAACTCAGCAACAATTTCAGTTTTCCGATCATCGCTGGGATGTGGAGCCTTCTGCTTATGCTCAGGATCAGATACGTCTAGGCAACTGGAACGTCAGTGCAGGACTCCGCTTTGACCGTTACCTTTTTGTCGTGCATGAATCGGCGTGGAGTCCGCGGCTTGGCGTTTCTCGGTATTTTCCGTCGCTTAACTTCTTGATTCACGCGTCCTACGACCGCGTGTTTCAGACTCCCGCGGTGGAGAATCTTCTCCTCGCGAGTTCACCGCAACTCGATTCGGTTAATTCTATTGTGGTGCGGCTTCCGGTGCAGTCAGCACGTGCCAACTACTATGAAGTGGGCTTCACGAAGAGCATTTTCGGGAAGCTTAGGCTTGATGCCAACGTGTTCCGTCGCGCCTTTCGCAACTATTCCGATGACGATGTGCTGCTAGATACAGGCGTCAGTTTCCCAATCGCATTTGTAAAGGCACGGATCGTGGGCGAGGAGGTGCGGGTTGAGATTCCTCACTGGGACCGCATCTCCGGTTACGTCAGCTACGCGAATCAAGTGGGAACTGGACAGGCACCGATTGTTGGGGGACTGTTTCTCGGAAGCGATGCGATAAGTGGTCTCAAGGATACTAGCCGCTTTCCTGTTACTCAGGATCAGCGCAATACGGCGCGGGCCCGTTTGCGTTTTCAGGCCGCCCGCCGCCTGTGGTTCGCGACAGGTGGCCAGTACGGCAGCGGCTTGCCCGCAGACACGGGCGCTGACCCAAACTTATTGCTAGCTCAGTATGGCCCCACGATTCTTGATCAAGTTAATTTGGCCCGAGGACGGATAAAGCCCAACTATGCTCTGGACATGGCGGCGGGGTTAGAAGTCTATCGCAAGGAACAACGGAGCGCGACCTTGCAAATTCAAGCAGCTAATCTGACTGATCACGTGAACGTGATCAACTTTGCGAGTCTGTTTTCCGGCACGGCAGTTGCTGCGCCGCGAAACATCTCGACGCGGCTGAAGCTGACCTTTTAGCGAATGGCCATGCCTGTTGGCGTGGCCATTCGTGTATCACCAAATCGTAAGTCCAGTCGCGTAATCGGAAACTTGAAATGCGCCTCCACGCGTCTGAGGAATTCGTCTACAGTCACAATCGGTCGCTCCCGAGAGTATGCCTACCCGGGTCTGCCGCGATTCGCCGCCCGGACCGGAATTATCCGCATAATATACCTGCGTTGGATTGCCGCCACCTTAGATTCGTGTCAGCGGACGATACCGCTCTAAGATTGCCAGGTTTGGACAAGTGCCTTTGGGAGTTATTCCCCGTTCTCTAGCTGCACCCACTCCTGTACCCAAACCTCACTTCGTTCTCGAACCATTCATAGACCGAAGATTCGACCGCGAGGTGCTCAGCTTCGAAGGTGACGAGACTTGGATTGTCGAGGCGTTCCTGCCTATCGGCGGCGCCGTGAGGGTGATCTATGGCTGGCGGCCTGGAGTCCGGGTGCCTTGGCACGGATGACTTCGCATTTCACAAGTAAGGAGCAACATGGTAAAGTAAGGAACGGAGGATTGGCTGTGAAGAAGCAGGCAAGAATTACAAGCAAGGGACAAATCACTGTCCCCCACGAGATTCGCCGCGCCCTTGGCGTTCGCCCTGGGGACAAACTGCTCTTCGAGAAAGATAGCACCGGAGTTCGCGTCCGGCCCGTGCGAACCAAGAGTCCATTTGAAAAATATCGCGGCATTGGGAGCCCCGGCATTCGTCGCGGCAGAAAGGCCGTCGTGCGATGGCTCCGTGAACTGCGCGGGCAATGACCACCGCGATTGACACGAACATCCTTGTTGCCCTCTGGAACGAGGATGATTCCCTGAACACGCTGGCGCGTTCGGCCCTTGACGCTGCACTCGGGCTTGGCAGCCTTGTCATTGCGGCACCGGTCTTCGCGGAACTTCTCGCCGCTCCTTCCCGGAATGAAGCCTTTCTTGATTCTTTCTGCAGGGAGACAGGAATTTCGGTGGACTGGAATCTAGGAGAGGCCGTCTGGCGCACTGCTGGCCGGGCATTCCAGCTTTATATCGCCCGCCGGCGAAGACAGTCCGGGTCCAGCCAGCGGCGTATACTCGCCGATTTCTTGATTGGAGCTCATGCTGTCCAAAATGGATTCCGCCTTCTCACCCTGGATCACGGCCTCTACCGGGCAGCCTTTCCTCGCCTTGCGATTGTAACTGTCTGAATCCTCGCCAATTGCAAAGCCGCAGGTTTGCTGGCGTCGCATGCAGACCGTTATGTAAGGGCCGAAAACGCAGTCCGTCTGCCGACGAGTTTTGTTAGCAGGTTTTCCGACCGAACACGCAGTTGGTCGCGAACCTCGCCACGGGCCAATCAAGCCAAGAGATCTCCTGGAAGCTGTCACTTAAACCCCGATTCGTCGTTCCAGCTCCCGGAATCGCGTATCCGATCGCAATGCATCGAACCCGGAGTCCACACCAAGCCCGATGTGACCGGTCGCCCGCTCCTCGTACGCTCTATGCAGCCAACGGAACGCTGCCTCGCGATCTCCGAGCGCGGCATCTATCTGCGCTGCCAGTTTAGCCGTTCGGAATTCCGGCTAGTAGATTAATCTTACTTTAAGATTGCATTAATCTAGGTTAATATCTGCGAAGATTCGAGAGACATGAGCTTCACTGAAATTGCCGTCATTTCCGTGATGCTATTTTCCGCCCTGCCGTCGCAGGCAGGAACAGCCGAGAGTGTTTGCGGGATCGTCCAAGATCAGACCGGGGCGTTCGTCGGCGGCGCTCCTCTAGAATTGAGGACTGCCAATACTCGGCTTGATGCCACGACGGATGCAGGCGGACAGTTTTGCTTCCGTCCTCTCGAACCGGGAGAGTATGAACTCACCGTTCACGCCCGCGACTTCCGGACGAATCAGCAAAAAATCTCAGTGCATGCTGGGGAATCCATCCACCTGACGATCTCCCTGAGCCTCGGAGCCGTCGCCGAACAATTCACCGTGGCAGAAGGGCCTGCGGACGTAGATTCCCTGAACGTCGCTCAGACACAAGTGGGCTCCGGGCTACTCCATAATTTGCCCAGCGAAAGTGTGAATGCCGCGCTGAGTTCCATATTGACCCTGACCACGCCAGGCGTCGCGGCAGATTCGAATGGGGTGTCCCACCCGCTCGGCGAACACGCAGAAACATCCTTCAGCATCGATGGGCAGCCCATCTCAGACCAGCAGAGCAGGATTTTTTCGAACCAGATGTCCGCGAGCACAATTGAAGAAATGCGGACACTCCAAGGCGCTCCTCCTGCCGAGTTTGGCGACAAGACGAGCCTAATTGTCGAGGCAACAACGCGTTCGGGCTTAAACGCCGGAAAGTCCAGCGGCACCATTTCCGCGGGCTACGGATCGTTTGAAACGGCCACAGCCGGTGTCACCCTTGCGTCGGGCTCCAGAACCTTTGGGAATTTCGTGGCCCACGACGGAGTCGACAGCCACCGATTTTTGGATGCGCCGGAATTTCAGCCTCTTCACGCGCGTGGCAATGCCGAGAATGTATTTGATCGTTT
>Ga0209526_10000608_pt1 | contig 23494 bp, 24 predicted proteins | sample JacPinW_OM2H0_M1_FD_188566 | JGI IMG/M metagenome (GOLD analysis project Ga0209526, IMG submission 188566) | Forest soil microbial communities from Algoma, Ontario, Canada - Jack Pine, Ontario site 1_JW_OM2H0_M1 (SPAdes) (version 2) | ecosystem: Environmental > Terrestrial > Soil > Boreal... | reverse complement strand
GAGCCGATCTCGAAATCGAATGGGGTTCGGCAGTTCTGCGCGGAAGCACCCGCGATATCAGTTCGAACGGCATGTTTATCGAGTCCACCGACACCCTCTGGCTGGGCGCGGGCTTCACTGCACGCCTGGCGCTCGACCGGCCCGTAAAGATCGATTGCTTCGTCAAGCGCGTCGAGCCTGGCCGGGGAATGGGCGTTTCGGTAACTGTCGCTGAGGAGCCCCATCAGAAGCGCTACCACGAGCTCCTCGCTTCCCTTTCCAGCGCTCCTTGACCTCGTCTTATACTGAGAGGCCGGCAGTTTCACGGCCGGCCTGTATCCGCTATATCATTGACCGTTTTCCGGTCACTTGGGATCATGACACGTTGCCTTGATTGCGGTTCGCAACGAACTACGGACCAATGCCCCTCGTGTGGCCTGACTTCCGCCGCCGCCGAAGTGATGTTTCGTCGCAGATTGGTTTTTCGCACCGCCATATTCCTTCTCGGTTCGCTGGCGTTCCCTTACGTCAGCCAGATTTATCCCCCGCTCGACATCGACGCCATGCTGGTTTTCTTTGGCGTGATCTTCTTTGGAGTGCTGTTTCTGGCGGTAGTTCTCGAGCGTCGCGCGCGCAATCGCCAGGAGATCGAAGTACTCAAGCGCATCTACGCCGGCTTCATTCCACTTCCGTGGATCTTGGCCGCCACGCTGTTCATCAACGGGCGGCTGGACGCGCAAAAAAACGTTGTGTATTACCCCACGACGGTCGAGGGGCGCTTTAACATGAAAGGTATCGTGCGTGGCAGCCGGCGGATGCTGGTGCGCTCCTGGCGCGACGGTCAGCACATCGAGCGTCTGGCGGTGGATGCCGATGATTTTGACCGCTTCCGCGAAGGAGACTCCGTCGTGGTCGGAGTTGCACCCGGCGCGCTGGGCATTCCGTGGTACTACGGCGTCTACCGACGCTGACTCCTCCGCCCTGCATGGCATCCGCCGCACATTCAATACGCCGGCTTGCCGTTCACCAGCAACGGGATCTGAATATCCAGGAAGTTACCGGCCTTGCCGAACCGGAACTTCACTCTCTGCATCGATCCGATATCGCGCACTTTCCATTCGGAAGTCTCGATGGGCTGCTCCGGAATATCGGACGGAGACCATTCCACATTGTCACCGAGGACCTTCACTTTGTCCGGATCGACCTCGAAGGCCTCTTGGTCCTGCACGTTCACTAGCATATATCGCTTCCACAATCGCACCAGAAGGAGACCACGCTTTTCGCCGTGGTAAATGTTCCAGGAAGCGGGCGCATCATCGTTGTAGCGGAGAATCGCAAACTGCACCGGCTTCCAGACGGATTTCTCGCCGGCAATCGCAGGCACAAACCACCCCATGACTCCGAGCAACAGCCCTAGAAAGACCAGGCGGCTCAAAAAATCTATTCGCCGGTGGCCGCGATCAACCATAGAAGCGTCATGAGGGTCGAAAGACCGCAAGCAGGCCATTTCAATTTTCCCGCGCCACCGAAACCTGCCACCAGGCCCGCAAGACCGGTGATCGAGCCGCAGCGGTAGAAGCGCATCAGCACAGGGTCATAATAGCCAAATCCTCCAACCTTTTGCGCCCATACGAAGGAAAAGACCCACAGTATTACGGAGACTCCCGCGAGAGTCGCCGCGCCGATGGCAGAGTAGCCTCGCCACACGGGCTCCGCGATTCTCGGCGAGCTGCGCATCCCATACCAAAGAGTCAAAACCAATGCGGCCGGGGGCAGTCCTACCCACAGGCCACCAAACAGGTAGCTGAGAAAGGCGTCAGTCATGGCCCTGCTCTACCTCGCTTCGCTGAAGGATTTATCGAGCAGGCGCACGCCCTCATCGACGTCTGCTTTGGAGATGTTCAACATCGGGGACAGACGTAGTACATTACCATAAAGACCACCTTTGCCGATAAGCAGTCCGTTGACCCGGGCGACCTCCATGACTTGGGTAGTGGCCTCGGGCGCCGGCTCCTTGGTCTTGCGATCCTTCACGAGCTCAAGGGCTTGCATCAGGCCCATGCCACGCACGTCGCCGATGACCGGATATTTGGCCTGCAACTCTTCCAGCTTGCTGCGGAAATAGGTGCCGACTGCGTGGGCATTCTCGAGGAGGTTCTCTTCTTCGATAAAATCAATCGTGGCTTTCGCCGCGACGCTGGTCACCGGATTACCGCCAAAAGTCGAAATATTGAGTCCCTGGAAGCTGCCGGCGATTTCCGGTGTGGTGACGGTCAACCCGACGGGCACACCGTTGCCCAGGCCCTTGGCGCTGGTCAAAATGTCGGGCGTCACTTCCCACTGCTCGATGCCGAACCATTTTTTCCCGGTGCGCCCCCAGCCGGTCTGCACTTCGTCCGCGATGAAGAGGCCGCCGTATTTCTTGACGATCTTGAAAACGATTTTAAAATATTCCTTCGGCGGGGTGATAAAGCCTCCGACGCCCTGAATCGGCTCGGCGATGAACGCCGCGATGCTGCCGCTGGTGCCGGTCTGAATCAAGTTTTCGACGTCACCCGCGCAGGCTACTTCACACTCCGGATACTTCAGATGCAGCGGGCAGCGGTAGCAATAGGGATTGATGGCATGGGAGATGCCGACGCTGATGACCGCGGCTTTGCGATACGGCGCGTGCGCCGTCACTGATTTCGCCAGTTGCGAGCTACCGGAATACGCATGACGCAGTGCCACCACGTCGTAGCTGCCGGTGGCCATGCGCGCGATGAGGATAGCGGCTTCGTCGGCCTCTGTGCCGGAACTGGTGAAGAAACTCTGCTGCAAGTTGCCCGGAGTGATCTGCGCGATCTTTTCCGCCAGCGCGACCAGGTGCTCGTTCGGGTAAAGCGTGGAGGTGTGCTGCAGGCGGTTGACCTGGGCGTTGATCTTGCTGGTGATCTGGGGATTGCAGTGACCCACCGAAACCGTCAGGATGCCGCCGAAAAAGTCGAGATATTTGCGTCCTTCCAGGTCCCAGAGGTATTGCATCTCGCCGCGATCGGCGACCAGGGGTTGCTGATAGTAGTTAGTGACACTGGGCCACAGGTATTTCTTATGCTTCTGGACGACTTCTTCGCTGCGGGTAGTGGTCAGGGGTACGGGCTTTGCAGGGATGTTCACGGCTGTGTCCTCACGGGCTCCTGTGAATGCATGATATTACGACGCGGCGACGGAGTGAACAAGCAGCCGGCGCGCGGGGACAGGGCAAAGTGGCCCTCTGGTATTCATCGCGAGGAAATAATGAGGAAGCGGGGATCCACCCACATCGATTGCAACCATGTTAACGTCGCGTGCGTCGAATCTGTCGGATGGCAGCAGATGCCAGCCCGCTGTTGGTGGACAATTGGGCTCGGCAGGGTAAGATAGGCATCGTCGAGCTGGCCCCGGGACCCGTTGATGAAAGAGATCCCAGATTCTCAAGGACCGTCGAGTGAGTTACCGATACACTTTTACGATCTTCACACCCACCTACAATCGTGCCGGAACATTGCCGCGGGTGTATGAGAGTCTCCGGCAGCAAACGTTCCGCGATTTCGAGTGGCTGGTAGTGGACGATGGCTCGACCGACGGCACAGAACAGCTTCTCCACGAGTGGCAAGAGAAATCGGAATTTCCCATCCGCTACATTCGGCAGCAGAACCAGGGCAAGCCCGCGGCTACCAACCGCGCGACCCAGGAAGCGCAAGGCGAGCTGCTGGCAACGGTAGATTCCGACGATGCCTGCGTGCCGGAATCGCTGGAGCGGCTTAAATATTATTGGGACGCCATCCCGGCGGAGCAGAAGGACAAGTTCGCCGCAGTAACAGCCTTGTGCAAAGACCAAAACGGCCACCTGGTTGGCGACAAGTTTCCGCAAGACGTGTGGGACGCGGACGCCATCGAGCTGTATTTCAAACACACCATCAAGGGCGACAAATGGGGCTTCCAGCGGACCGACGCCTACAAGGAGTTTCCGTTTCCAACCTCGCCAGTTCCCAATCCAAGATTTAATTGCGAGGGTCTTACGTATCTGGAGCTATCGCGCAAGTACAAAACGCGTTTCGTGAATGAGATTTTGAAAATCTATCACATCCACGACGGAGCCAGCGATCACTTGTCTTTACTAGACCCCGCCACGATGACCGGACCGGCTATGTTTCATAAATATGTTTTGGAGCAACTGACCGGTTGGTTGTTTCGCTCTCCCTGGAAGATGTTTCGTTCGGCGATCAATTTCAGCCGTTATTCGTTCGGGATGGGGAACGGCGCGTGGTCCCAGCTCAAGGAATTGCATTCCGGGATGGGGCGATTGCTGGTCGGTTTGGCACTGCCGCTTGGCTTCGCGATGTCTTTGAGGGATAAGCCGAAGACGTAGCGAAAAGCTCCGAGAGGGGGGAAATTAGGGAGAAGGTGAATGTCCGCCGGGCGTATCGTGCCTTAGGGCAATTTCACCGGGGGCTGGGATTGTCCGCCGCCGGAGCCACCGCCGCTACCGCCGCTACCCCCACTGCCACTGCCGCCCGAACCGCCGCTGCCACTACCACCGCTGCTTCCGCCACTGCCGCTTCCTTGGCCCCCACCGCTGCCGCCCGAACCACCGCTGCCTTGCCCGGCACCGCCGCCCTGACCGCCCCCGCCGCCCGAACCACCAGAAGAGCCAACGCTCATAGAGGCGGAGGCGCCGTCATAAGGCTTCTTGCTCGCCGAGCCGAAGGCATACAGCGCAGCTACGGCAACGAGAGCCAGCATTACGACCAGGAGGGCGTACTCGGCAGTGTCTTGTCCCGACTCCTGTTTCCAGAGGCGCTTGAGGACCATCAGCATGGGACCACCATCGATTCCGCAGGGACAGATGTATAGCAGGATATAAAAGTCAAGCGATACTATACCACAGTATGACGGAAAATACAAGGATGAATATTTTACCTAGGCCTGGAATTAGAGGGTCGGGCGTGGCAGTATCGCTCGGCGGAAGAGGAGACCTTCGCTATAGGCCGTTTAGGGGGGAGATTCAACATGAGCAAGAATATTTCAATTTGTATGGGATTGTTTGCGTGCCTGGTGAGCTGGATCGCGACAAGCGCTTGCGCCCAGGACAAGGGTTCGCGCCCAAGTCCGCCCGCCAAGACGGAATGCAAGCTGGCCGGTGGGAGAACGATCGTGGTGGAGTATTCGAGTCCACGCGCGAAAGGGCGCAAGATCTACGGAGGGTTGGTTCCTTATGGGCAAGTCTGGCGCGCCGGGGCGAATGAAGCGACCAAGCTGGTGACGGACACGGATGTACGCGTGGGTGGCTCAACCGTTCCTGCCGGGAGCTACACCATTTTTACGATTCCGTCTGCGGACAAATGGACGCTGGTCATCAGCAAGAAAACCGGGGAGTGGGGGACCGCGTATCCGGGGGCCAAAGAAGATCTTGCACGAGTAGATATGAAAGTGTCCAAGCTGCCTTCGGCGGTGGAAAACTTCACGATTGCGTTCGACCAGAGTGGCGAGGGTTGCACGCTGCGCATGGATTGGGAGACGACGCGGGCTTCGGTGGAAATCGCGAACAAATAGTCGCGGCCGCGGAACGCTGTGGCCCGCTCATCAAAGATTCAGTTTTGAGATTTCACTGCCGCTGAGCAGATGGGCGTGGTGTTGATTGTCCGGCCGCATGCCCGCTCCCGCGACGTAGAGCACGGACTCGGATACGCCATCGACGCCGAGGGCTTTTTCGATCAGCGAGTCGGCAAAGGCCAGCGTGCAAAACGGAGCCAGATTCAGCCACGTCGCGGTGAGGCAAAACGTTTGGCAAAGATGCCCGGCCTCCATCAAGACCGCGCGGTAAGCTCGCGCGTAGTCATATTTCCAGCGCGTGCGTGAAAAGACCGCGGTCATAAAAATGATGAAGGATGCGCTGCCATACCACCACTGGTCCGCGAGGCAGCGAGTGATGTGCCGGGCGGTTGCTCCGCGGCGAAGGAGCTCGAGACCATGATCCGCGCCGTTGTAATGGTAAAGCCCGGGCGGTAAGCCTTTCACCTTGCGCGCGAGTACGTAGGCTTCAACCGGGTGTAGAGCTCCGCCGGAGGGCGAGGTCTTCACCGCCGCGGAACCGATCTGCGGGGTCTTGACCCAGGCCTGTACCCCCCATGTGAGTCCCAGTAAATTGCCGAGGACGTTAAGGGCGACCGAACGCGGGGAAAATTTCCGCCAAGTGCGGCGGGCGAGCAGTACCCGCGGAAATTCAGAATCGACCTTTGGCGGCGACAAGCGCACCTGCTGCGCCCGTGGATAGCGCTTAACCGGTTGGGGCATCGGGTTGGACTTGGCCAGCCGAAGCAATTCGCGGTATTCCTGCTCGCTGTCGGGCTGGAACCGCGCGTCCTTGGTGGCAAAGTGAAAGAAACTCGCAGCAGGATTCCATTCGCTCCAAGCCAGCAATTCCTTTTCGCCGGGGGCGAGATCCTGGCCGCGCCGCTGCAAGAACGAATGTCGCGCGAGTAAGCGCACAGCTTCGCGCAGCGATGCGGGAGTGTATTGCTTTAGAAGAACGAAGAGATCGCGCAGCGGACGCCAGCGATCAAAAAAATGGAGAACCGTGGAAGTAAGCGGGTCGGCAGTGATGGACCGGCCGGTTAGAAAATTCTCAAAAACGAGCTTTTCCCTGCGCCAGTAGGAAATTACAAAAGGAGCACGGCGATAGCGGACCGCGTCGGACTGCAGCCTCTTCGCCCGCACGCGAAGAGGCAAGCGCATGGGAGTGCGGCGGATCGCACGCATGGCACAAACAAGTGCTAGCGCTCATCCTCCTCTTTAGGCCTAAAGGCATGCGTCATTTTCCGGCAATAGACCCTCAGCGCATTCTTACACTTTGCGAGTTCTTTGATCTCCAGATCGATCTTTGTCTGATCCTTCGATGAAACACGGGGCCGGACTTTTCTTAGTTTCTCGGCGGTTTTTTTGATTTGATCGAGGATCGTTGAAGGAACAATTATCTTTCGATCCGCCATGTGTGCCTCCAGACCAGCAATGAGTTCCACAGCGAAAATCGACGGCAGCGCGTGTTTGTTTCGTTCGGTTTTCGTGCGGCGGGTGGAGTGTAGCGAACGAGCCACGTGCCGTCAAGAATTACCGCCGGGCGCCGCCAGCGCTGCCGCGCGTACCCACGGGATGCCTAAGATTGACGGGCACGCTCATCCGTGCCAGCAGATTTTCAAACGCGGGATCTCCGCGTAGGAATGCAAAGTGCGGATGGACGGCGAGATTCACCATTCTGGCGTTTCGTTCTTCAAACGCCTTTTCCAGCCAGACCAGCGTTTCCTGCTTCTTGCGCATGCCGGCGTAGAGCATGGCCCAGTCGTACGGGGAGATATATTTTTCGCGAGGAGCCTGCAGGAACTCTTGCAAGATTTCCTGCGCCTGCTCCTTCCTCCCTGCGCTGGCGTAAACGCTGCCGAGTTCAGCCTTGCGAGCGGGATCACCGGGTGAGAGGGACACGGTCTTGCGAAATTCTTCGATGGCCAGGTCGTACAGTTTTTTCTCGAGGTAGGCCTGACCGAGATATCCATGGGCCACCACGAAGCCAGGCTCGAGCCGCAGGGTATTCTTTTCTTCTTCCATGGCCCGGTCATTGTCGCCTGCCAAGTAGTAGCACCAGCCGACATTGGCGTTGATGATCAATGAGCGCGGATCAATCTCTCGCGCCAGCTTGATCTCCGTGACGGACTCTTCCTTGCGACCCAAAGCCGCAAGATACAGCGCATACCAGTGCATGGCCGTCGCGTAACCCGGATTCAGCGCAATGGCGCGCTGGAATTCGCTTTCCACGCCGTCCCATTCGAGATGATAGAAACGAATGGCCGCGAGGGAAGCATGGGCCTCGGCCAGATGCTCATCGAGCTGCAAGGCCTTTTGCGCGGCGGCTTTTGCTTGCGGGATCACTTCCGCAGGAGGCTGGATCTGATAGGTGCTGACGTTCAGCAAGCTATCCGCGAGTCCTGCGTATGCGGCGGCGTACGTGGCATCCTTCGCGATGGCATCCTGGAAATAATCCACCGAACTCGTAATTCCCTCCCGAGTGCGCTTTGCAGCTTCAAAGCGGCCTTTTAAAAAGGCTTCGTACGCCTGCGGAACCACGGCCCGGGTGCTGGTCAGTTGAGAGGCTTCCGGCGCGGAGAGCTCGACTTGAATTCCGCGAGCAATGGCGGTGGCCACGTCGCTTTGCAGCGCAAGCACATCGGTAAAATTGCGCTCGTAACTGTCGGCCCACAGACTCTGTTCGATGGAGGTCTGCAACAGCTTGGCGGAAATGCGCACGCGACCGTTGGCCCGCACGACCGAGCCTTCCACAACAGCGTCGACGTTCAAGTCTCGAGCGATTTCCGCGATGGATTTCTGGGTTCGCTTGTAGGGCATGACGGAGGTCCGCGAAATCACGCGCAGCTTACGGATATGCGACAACTCCGTGATCAGCGCGTCGGTCATTCCATCGGCAAAGTAATCCTCCGCGGGATCGCCGGAAAGATTTTCGAGCGGCAGGACCGCTAGCGACTGAATCGCACCCGGAACGGCACGAGGGGCGACGTGCGGTCTGCTCGCTTTCCACAATAGCCCCGCGAGGACCAGCACGATGATTGTAAAAGTGCCTGCTCCATACCACAGTCGCCGCTGCGTTCCGGCCGAGCGCAGGGCGGCCTCGTGCACGGCCAGGGCCGCTACGGGTATGCCCTCCGACCGTGAAGCGGTATTGGCTGTTTCTAGCGCGGCGCGCACCTCGCCGCCGGAGTGGTATCTCTGGCTGGGGTCCTTGTTGAGACATTTTTCGATGACCGATTGCAATACCGGAGGGAGCGCCGGAGAAATGGGGGAAGGAGTCTCCCGCAAAATCGCGGCGCTCAATTCAAAGGAGGTGCCCCCGCGAAAAGGGCGCCGCCCCGCCGCCATCTCGAAAAGCATGACTCCGAGCGCCCAGATATCGCTGCGGGCGTTGGCCTGTTGCCCCCTGAGCAGCTCCGGAGCGAGGTAAGGCAGCGTGCCTGTGAGGGAGTGCTGTTCGTCCCAGGACTGGTCGAATTGCGTGGTATCTTCGCTGGCTTTTTGTTCCGCGCGCCAGGACAATCCGAAATCCAAGACCTTCAGGCGTCCCGATGGCGTGACGATGACATTTCCGGCTTTCAGGTCACGGTGAACGATTCCGCGTTCGTGCGCGTGCGCGAGGGCGTCTGCGAGCTGCAATCCGTAACGGACCAGGACCTCCGTGGCCATGCCGCCGGAGATAACTTCCCGGCTGAGCGGGTGCCCTTCGATGTACTCCATGGCCAGGTAAGGCCGGCCTTCGACCTCCCCGACCTCATAGACGGTGCATATATTCGGGTGATTGAGAGCGGAAATCGTGCGCGCTTCTTGCAAAACTTTCTCACGCGCCTGCAGGTCATCGACGGCGCCGACCGCCAGGAATTTGAGCGCCACGTCGCGATGCAAGATTAGGTCGTGAGCGCGATACACGATACCCATGCCGCCTTCGCCCAATTTTTCAGTGATGGAATAGTGAGAGAACGACTGACCAATCATGGGACGTGACCGCGTCCGAGTTGAACACAGGCGGTGCTTTCAGGCAAGAAGTAGGTGCAAACGTCGGATTCGGGCGGCGTGACGCTGTCGATGGGCTTGCTTCTCCCTGGCTGCGCCTCAGTTCTGTTTGCTGCGCACGAGCGACAGGAATTCGTCGCGGGTCTGTTTGTTGTTGCGGAACTCACCGAGCATAGCGCTGGTCACGGCTTGACCGTGCTGCTTTTCTACACCGCGCATCTGCATGCAAAGATGCCGGGCTTCGATGATGACGCCGACGCCTTGCGGAGCGATTTTTTCTTCGATGGCCTTGGCAATCTGGCTGGTCATGCGCTCTTGAATCTGCAGGCGGCGGGCGAACATGTTGACCAAGCGCGCGACCTTGCTGAGACCGATGACCCGCTTGCTCGGCAGATACGCGACGTGGGCTTTTCCGAAAAACGGCAGCAGGTGGTGCTCGCAGAGGCTGAAGAATTCGATGTCCTTTACCAGCACCATCTCGTCATAGCAGACGCTGAACGTTGCTCCGTTGAGGAGGTGGTCTACGTTCTGATGATAGCCGCTGGTCAAGAATTTCAGCGCCTTTTCATAACGCTCGGGTGTCTTACGGAGTCCTTCGCGCTCGGGATCTTCGCCGATAAGCTTGATGATCTCGCGCACGTGGCTGGCGACCGTGCGTGTGTCGATGGTCTTGGCGTCGTGAAGCAGGATTTCTTCCGTTGGCTTGGTCACAGAGTGTTCCCTTCCGAGTTGACTGCGACTCCTGTTGGGTCAGTAAGGTTGTCCGCGGTGTACTCGAAACTGTTGTTGGTGGTCTCTTCGACGCGGACGCGCTCGAGTCTAGCAGGCGAGAAAGATTTTAAACGCTGGAATATCTCAACGCACAAATTCTCCGTTGTCGGTACTTTGTCGCGAAAAGCCGGGACCTCTTCGTTGAGCGAACGGTGGTCGAAGGCCTCGAGAATTTCGCGTTCGACGAAGCCATCCAGGTCCGCCAAATTGGCGATCATTCCGGTAGCCGGATCAACGTCCCCCGAGAGGCTGATTTCGACCACGTAGTTATGCCCATGCCCGTGCGGATTGTTGCACTTCCCGTACAGGCGGCCGTTTTCTGCGTCGCTGAGCTGCGTGCTGTGCAGCCGATGCGACGCCGCAAAACGATACCGCCGGCCCAACTCGATTCGAAGCGCGCCGATGTGGGCACCGGTGCCCATCACGTCCTCGCCTCCTTTGCGCCGTTACGGTAGCAATCCGCGAAGAGGTCGGGCGACTCGTAGAGTCGCACGCGATGCAATCGGCCTTGCGTGATTTTTGGTTCGAGCAACTGCCAGATAACCTTCGCAACGTTTTCGCACGTCGGGATCTGGCCGGCGAGCTCTGGCACTTCGTAATTCAAATGCCGGTGATCCATGCGCTGCATCACTTCGCGCTCGAGGATCTTCTTTAGTTCGCTTAAGTCGAGGACCATGCCGGTCACCGGGTCCGGCTCGCCTGCTACGGTGACTTCCAGCGTGTAATTGTGTCCGTGGCCATGCGGATTGTTGCACTTTCCAAAAATGCGGCGATTCTCCTCCGGGGAAAGATCCGGGTTGTTGTAGCGATGCGAGGCGGAGAACTCGACTTTGCGGGTGAGAAGAATCATCGCATGTAGTTTATCTGAATGCGCCGGGAACACCGACGGAAACCTGTCGGCCTTTCCACTCCACTTTGCCTCTTACGTGGGCGCGATAGGAGGCCCAGAGAACGCCCGCATACAGGACGACTGCCGGCACGTAGTAAAGGATGTAAGAGGCGCGAAATTGGTTACTTGTCAACGCCCGGCCATAAGTAGCGTGACGAGCCATCAGCAACCCTAGGGCGGCTATCAAGGCGAGCGGTAGTTTTATTCCCATGACCAAAAGAAGGAATGGAATCCACGGCACGACGGAAAGCAGTTCGCGGTACACCGCGCCGGGAGTTCCTCCCGACAGCGGATACAGATTTTTCATCCACCCTTCCCACATAGATTGAAACGACCGATACATCCGCGCACGAACGATGCCCCTACCGGGGCCGAACCACAAGCGATAACCGGCGGCCTTGGCGCGCCTGGCGAGCGCTACGTCTTCCAGGACTTCGCCCGCAATACTGGCGTGTCCGCCAATCGCGTCATAGGCGTCACGGCGGATCATCAGGAATTGACCGTTTGCTGCGGCGGCTGGCGAGGACGAATCGTTCACCGCTTGGTATGAAAAATGCGTCGCTAGGCGGCAATAGACAAACGGGATCAAGGATTTCTCGTACCAAGTCTGCGTCAATTGTTCCGGCGAGAAGGAAACGAGCGCAGCGCCTGTTTCGTTCGCGACTTGCAGAGCCCGCCCGGCGGCTTGGAGCGCCAACTCGGCGTCGGCGTCTGTAAACAGCAGCCAAGGGCTCCGGGCGTGTGCAGTCCCGATCCACACGGCGTTGTTTTTTCCAACCCAGCCGAGCGGCACTTCTTGGGTCTCCAGCAGCCGCAGATGGGGAACCTCGACCATCAACTGACGAAGGATCTCGGCGGTACCGTCTGTCGATTGATCATTGACCACCAGGATTTCCGCAATTTCCGGCTGGCGCGCTAGAGACCTGACACACGCGGCGATGACTTTCTCTTCGTTGCGAGCCGGAACGATGGCGGTAATGGCGGCCACGAGGGGTACCGAAATAGTGGCGTCCGTTGTGACCTTGGCGGCGAATTCTCCGATAGGCATGGGGCGGTTAGCAGGGGTGGTTTCCGACCATTTTCCGATCTAGGGCGGATACGCTAGTATAGCATTCGATGGGAATCGGCCGAAGAGTAATGGTTTGGGGAGCGCTTGCGGCGGCGGCAGCGATTATTTTGATTTTCGCCTTGCCGAGTTACCGCCAAGGCGAGGCTTCCGTCGCGGGAAAGACGGCCGAAGACTTTGCGTTCACTGCGGCTGGCAAACCTAGCCACCTCTCGGATCTGCATGGGAAGGTTGTGGTCGTGAATTTCTGGGCTTCCTGGTGTGGGCCTTGCGTAGAAGAACTGCCCGCGCTCAACCGCCTCCAGCAGTACATCGCCTCGCGAGGCGGAATGGTTCTGGGCGTGAGCATCGATGCGGACGCGGCTGCCTATGAAAAATTCCTCAAGGATCAAGGCGTCGCCTTCGCTACCTATCGCGATCCGTCCCAAAAGATCGAGCACGACTACGGAACGTCGATGATTCCGGAAACGTACATCATCGACCGGCGCGGCCGCATCGCCCGCAAGGTCATCGGTCCCCAGCGGTGGGATTCACCTGATTTGCTGGCCTACTTCGACGCTATTCTCGGCCAGAACTAACTAACAGCCAGTAGTCCGGAGTTAGGACCCTTCAAACGAATGGCAGTTACGCGGCTTCATTCGTAGCGAAGGGCGTCCACGGGATCGAGTTTGGCAGCCTGGACGGCGGGCAGCCAACCGCTCAATACACCCACGACAATTAGGATTCCGGTCGAGAGCGTCATCGTGAGGAACGACAGCGTCAGATGGATGTCCACTTTGCCCGAATCGTCCTCGTAGGCCGGCCCCAAAAACGGCAACGTGCCGATCGCGGAAGTAAGGGCCATGGAAAGCAGCATGCCGATCGCCCCGGCAGCCAGCGTCATCACCAGCGCTTCCAGCAAGAATTGCCAGCGGATGTGCGATTTCTTCGCGCCGAGAGCGCGACGTAGGCCGATCTCGCGCACCCGCTCTTCGACAGACACCAGCATGATGTTCATCACGCCGACGCCGCCGATCCCAAGGGTCATGGCTCCAATCAAAAAGAGCAGAACTTCGATGCCTATGGTTATGCCGTCGTAGATGGGCTTGAACTGCTGCCGGCCGAACATGGTGACGGCGCGCTTGTCGTTTGCGGAAAAGTGCTGACGGCTGGCCAGCGCGGAGCGCACCTGTTGCATGGCGGCGGGTTCAAAAGTTGGCGCGACCGGCTCGAACAGCATCACGCTGGCAAAGCGAGCGTCCCAAAGATCGGCCGCGGAGGTATACGGAATGAACGCCGATTCGTCGTCGCTGGTGAAATAGTTGCTGTCGGAGAATTTCGTGTCCATCGAGCCGATGACGGTAAAAGGCACGCCGTTGATGCGCACCAGCGCACCGATGGCCGGAGTGCCACTGAAGAGTTTTTTCCGCAAAAGCGCGCCGAGGAATGCTACGCGTCTCCGTTCGCCGAGGTCTTCGGGGGAAATCCAGCGTCCTTCGAGGGGGATTTCATTACGCATGTCGCCGTATTCAGGATAAACACCCCGGATGGCGGTATCGGAGAGGCGCTGCTCGTGAACAATTCCCCTGAACTGTACGGTTTCGAGGGTAACGCGCTTCACCAGCGGTGATTGCGCTTTAACCCAGTCCGCATCTTCCTGTTCGAAATGGACCAGCTTGCCTGCGCGCTCGCCGCCGGCCTGCTCGCTGGTCGTGCCGGGCCAGCAGACCACGGCGCCCTTGCCGAAGACTTCGAACGTGTACATCAGCACGCCGCGAAAACCTGCACCATAACTCAAAAGCAGTGACACCGCGACGATGCCCCAGGCGATTCCCGACATTGTGAGCAAGCTGCGCAGGGGATTTCGCCCTAGTGCCGCCCAAGCTTCGCGAAAGATCTCGAAGAACATCTAGCCTCCCGCCTCGAAGCGCAACGCTTCGATGGGATCGACCGAGGCGGCGCGATTGGCCGGGTACAACGCGGATAAGACCGCAATCAAGCTCAGCGCACCGACCGAGAGCGCACCCAACTTCCAGTTGGCCAGCAAGCCCGCGAAAAACGGTGGCATGGGCAGAAGATTGACCACGCCGCAGAAACCATAGGCCAAGAGCAAGCCGGTGCCGCCGCTGAGAAGCACAACGAAGATCGTTTCCATGAAAAATTGGCGCAGGATCGATCCGCGCGTGGCGCCGAGTGCCATGCGAACGCCGATCTCGCGCGTTCTTTCACGCACCGAGACCAGCATCACGTTCATGACGCCCAGACCGCCGAGAAATAGGGTGGCGATGCCGACCGCACCCATGAAAATCTCCATACCCACGATGATCATGCGGTTGGCTTCTGCGTCCTTGACGGTGTCCCAGATGCTGGCGGCTTCTTTGTCGCGAGGATCGAAGCCGCGCAAGCGCGCGAGCGTCCGCCGCACCTGCCTTACACAATCCGGGTGAGTTTCCAGTGACCGTGGCGCGACCAGGATGCGATCGACGGTGTGCTCCAGCGCGGGCGGCTTGTTCGGAAAATCGCGGCGCATGGCGTTAAACGGAACAAATATCTTGCGGGTGTCGAAGCCGTCATAACTTGAATTTTGCTCTTTCGACTTCATCACGCCGATCACTCTGTAGGGGATACCGTTCAGGGAGACCATCGCGCCAATGGCTTCGCGCTCGGCGAAGAGCTGCTTCTTCGTTTCGGTTCCCAAGAACGCCACGTTGCGAGCTTCGGCGTTGTCCTCGTCGTTGTAAAAGCGGCCCTCGGCAACGTCGACGCTGCGAATTTCAGAGAATGGAGGCAGCGATCCGACGGTCGAGATCGTCCCGCTGTTGAATGCGCTGTGCACCCGCACCTCATTGCCCAACTCGGGCATGATGTATTTGCAGGCGGGAGCCTCTTTCGCCATTTGGAGATAGTCATCCTCCATCCAGTGAACGACGCGACCGGCCCGCGACCCGCCCGCCTGCATACTGGTGCGGCCGGAGAACACGATCATCACGTCTTTGCCAAAAGTCTCTTGATTTCTCTGGATACCTACGCCGAGACCTTCACCGGCGGCCACCATCACGGTGATGGAGATAATTCCCCAAGCGATGCCAAACATGGTCAGCAGCGTGCGTCGCTTGTGCGCCCAGAGCGTAGCCAGCGTGTCTTGGAGCAGGTCGCGAAAGGACATGGCGTTTTTTCGCCTCCGAAGTTCGCCGCGCAGACTGTCTATTGCAGGATGACTTGCTGCTTCTCGTTGAGACCTTGGAGAATCTCGGTCTTTACGCCGTTCGAAATCCCTAGTTTCACTGGGATCTTTCTCTTTCCATTGTCGCCCTTGGGATCGGGCGTCTCGACCGATGCGTTGCGCTCTTTGTCGTAAATCAGCGCCGCTTCCGGAGCCATCAGCACGTCTTTCTTTTCTTCCAGCAGAATCTCGGCGTTGGCGCTCATGTTGGCCTTCAGCTCGAGCGAGGGATTCGCGATGGAAACGCGTACTTCGAAGGTGGTTACGTTGTCTTTTTCTTTCCCGAGCGGCGAAATCTTGGTCACCTTGCCGACAAATTTCTTGTCCTTGAACGACTCCACGACGATTCGCGCCGGCTGATTCAGATAAACCTTGCCGATGTCCGCTTCATCTACCTTGCCCTGCACGTAAACTTCGCTGACGTCGCCGAGGGTCATAATCGGCGTAGCTTGCGATCCCAGCACCAGGATCGAGCTGACCGCGTCACCCACGTTCACGTCGCGCGACAACACCAGCCCGTCGATGGGACTCACGATCGTGGAATTCCGCAGATCCTCCTGCGCGTTCTCGAGCGCTGCTTTGGCCTGGGCCACCTGCGCCTCGGCCTTGGCGATGTCCGCCTTGGAAACCGTCAGGTTCGTCTGCGCGCTCATCTGCCGGTTCAGCGCGAGCTGATAGTTCTTTTGCGCGTCTTCGACGACGGATTTTGAGACTACGCCTTCCCTGTATTCGTGTTCCGCGCGATCCATGCCAAGCTTGAGGAAAGGCACATCCGGTCCCTCGGCATCCACCTTGTTGCGCTCCAGCGTGGCCTTTGCAGAATCCCGTGCAGCTTCCGCGGCCTGCATGTTGGCTTGCGCCTCGCGCAAGATCGCTTCCAGTTGAATCTTGTCCAGTTCGGCGAGGAGCTGGCCTTGCTTGACGCGATCGCCGTAGTCCACGTAAATCTTTTTCACGATACCGCTAGCTTTGGACTTGATCTCGGCCTTTGAAAGCGGCTGGATTTTTCCGGTGGCCACGACCACGCGGGCCAAGTCGCCCCGCTCAACCGCGGCTAGCTTGGACGGATCGATGGTGCGGTTCGGCCGTAGCGCCGCCATCACGCCATAGGCGCCGCCGCCTAGCAGCACAACGGCAAGAGTGATCCAGAGGATCGGTCGAGTGCGTTTTTTAGCGTCTCTCCCGTTGCCGAATCCTTTGCCGTTACTCGACATAGCGGACTCCCACTCTTCTGGCCTCGCTTGCTACAAACCTATACGCCCGGAGGACACAAAATGTTCCGTGGACCACAGGATAGAGACGATGGGAGACCCGGTTTGGTCTGCACGCTATGTCGCGAATTGTTTGGCGGGATGAAGACTAGAGGGTGACCTTTCCGAGGCGCAAAGCGTTGGCGATGACCGATACCGAGCTGAAACTCATGGCCGCGCTCGCCAGCATCGGGCTGAGCTGCCAGCCGAATAGGGGGTAGAAAACCCCGGCGGCGATGGGTATGCCGAGGAGGTTGTAGAGAAAGGCAAAGGCGAGATTTTGCCGGATATTGCGGACGGTCAGGCGGCTGAGCAGGCGCGCCCGCACGATGCCGCGCAGGTCACCTTTTACCAATGTGATTCCGGCGCTGTCCATGGCCACATCCGTCCCGGTGCCCATGGCAATTCCCACCTGCGCGGCCGCCAAGGCCGGAGCGTCGTTTACCCCGTCGCCCGCCATGGCGACGATGCGTCCCTGGTCGCGCAGACGCTTCACGGTTTCAACCTTTTGTTGAGGCTGGATCTCGGCTTCGACCTCGTCTATCCCCAATTCCCCGGCTACCTCCATCGCTGTTTCGCGCCGGTCACCGGTGAGCATGACGACCCGCAATCCTTCGGCGCGCAAGGCACGGATCGCCTCCCGTGTGGAATGTTTGATCTGGTCACTGAGAAAAAAGGCTCCGGCAGCGCGGCCCTCGAGGGCTACATAGACGGCCGTGCGAGCGGAGGAGGCGGGAGCGAGGACCAACATTTCTTGCTCCGAGGGGATCTGGATTCCGCGCCTGCGTAGAAAGTCTGCCGTTCCCGCGACAATCGTTTGACCGGATGCGCGGCCCTCAACGCCCCCTCCGGGTGTGGCGCGAAACTCTTCCGCGGCCGTGAGCGGTACGTGCTTCTGTTGCGCAGCGGAAACAATTGCGCGTGCCAGAGGGTGCTCGCTAGAAGCTTCGAGACTCGCAGTGAGGGAAAGTAGCGAATCGTTGGTGAAGCCGGTGCCCTCGAACACATGGATGCTTGCCAAGCGCGGTTTTCCTTCGGTGAGCGTGCCGGTCTTGTCGACAACTAGAGTGTCGACTTTGGCGAGGGTTTCGAGGGCCTCGGCGCTGCGCACCAGCACGCCCGCAGCGGCACCACGACCCACCGCGACCATCACCGACATCGGCGTGGCGAGGCCCAGCGCGCAGGGGCATGCGATGATCAGCACCGCCACCGCGGACACCCATGCGTGAGCGAATCGTGGCTCCGGACCGAAAAGGACCCAGACTAGAAACGTCAATCCAGCCGCAACTACGACACCGGGAACAAAATATCCCGCGACCTGGTCGGCCAGACGTTGCATGGGCGCGCGACTACGCTGCGCTTGGCTCACAAGTCTGACGATCTGCGAAAGCATCGTTTCGCCGCCCACGCGCTGCGCTTCCATCACGAAGCTCCCGCTCGCGTTCAGCGTTCCGCCGGTCACCTGATCGCCTGCACCTTTCTCAACAGGCATCGGTTCGCCCGTCACCATCGATTCGTCGACGGCACTTCGGCCTTCGCGGATGACCCCATCTACAGGTACCCGCTCCCCAGGTCTCACGCGCAACTTGTCACCGCGTTTCACTTGCTCGAGCGCTACGTCGTTCTCGCTCCCGTCTGCGGCAAGCAAGTGACCCCGTTGCGGCGCGAGATTTAGCAGCGCCCGAATTGCGCCGGACGTCCGCTGGCGTGCCCGCAATTCCAATACCTGACCGAGCAGCACCAGCGTGGTGATCACGGCCGCTGCTTCGAAATAGACAGGCACGGTACCGTTCATGCCCCTAACCGACATCGGGAAAATCCCGGGAAACAACGTCGCGGCCCCACTGTCCAGATACGCCGCTCCGGTTCCCAACCCTATAAGCGTGAACATGTTCGGACTGCGGTTGACGACAGATGCCCAAAAACGCTCGAAGAACGGCCAGCCGCCCCAAAGCACTACGGGTGTGGCGAGCAGGAACTCGACCCAGTTCCGCGTGTTGGGCGCCAGGTGCAACCCGAGCGACTCGCCGAACATCGCCAGCAAAAACACCGGCAGCGAGAGCGTCGCGCTCACCCAGAATCTGAGCCGCATGGAGTCATACTCCGGGTCGGCTTCGACTTCACTCGATACGTCCATCGGTTCAAGGCCCATGCCGCAGATCGGGCAGGTGCCTGGACCGAACTGTACGATTTGCGGATGCATGGGGCAGGTGTAACGCTCTGTTTTAACGCCGGGTGGGGCACCGGGATTCATTTCTGAGCGCTGGAGTTGCGCGTTTGCCCTGCGGTGGCCGAGAGGCTCAGCCCGCTCGCCCACCTGTGCTTCCGCGGTTGGCTTCGCAGCGGTCGACGCGATGGTCATCAACTGACCGGGTCTTGCAGCCGCGGGGACGCCTTGCGCCGGCGCGGCGGCATCCGCGTAGATTTCCGGTGTCTGCTCGAATTGCCGCGCGCATCCCTCGGAACAAAAATAGTAGGTTTTCCCGGCGTGCGCGAACCTAGCCGCTGCTTTTTCCGGGTCGACGGTCATTCCGCAGATTGGGTCTCTTTCTGACAAGATTTCTCCTCAGGCGCTCTCGCTCGATTCCCTCCTCACCGGAGGTGCGCGTAGATCAACTCCAACAATTCGTCGTACATCGCTTTGGTCTGTTCACCTTTGCCGCTGCGAAGTGCATTGGCAGCGCAGTGGTGCAGGTGGTTGCGCATCAGGTTTCGCGCCACGCCGCGCAATGCCTCCTGCACGCTGGCGACTTGTACGATGATGTCGGCGCAATAGCGATCGTCTTCCACCATCTTTTGCAGCCCGCGGATCTGCCCCTCGATTCGGCGCAGGCGTTTGCGGTTCGCTTCCTTTATCTCCGGGTCGACATGGACGGCTTTGCGGCTGCTGCCATTCACTTCGCAAGCGCAATTGGCGCTCGCTTGGCCACGGTGGACCGCATCGCTTGTATTTGTATCGCTAGACTTTTTTGCCGCCACGCCTACATACCCCCAAGCCCTATATATATACCCCTACCCCCTATATTTGTCAAGGCTCGGAAGGAAGAGCATGGACCTCGACATTTTGTGGCGGGCACCGTCCGGGTGTACACCGGCGTTTCGGACCGCGGCGGGCTGCTCGACAAGGGCAGGTGAATCAACTGCTATAATGCCGCCATGACACTCGTTGAGGTTACCTACGAACTGCAATCCCGGCTGAGCCAGGAGCAACTGCGCAGCTTGGGCTCGTTCGCGAACACCTATGGCCTGCGACGCTTCCGCCTCGATGACGCCAAGAATCAATTGTCGTTTGAATACGACGCGTCGCGCCTAAGGGAGACCGAGCTAGAGCATGTGTTGCGACAAGCGTGCATCGCGGTGACGCGCAAGGTCAACTAATTCTGGATTCGCGAGGGGAGATGCAGGAAGTACACGGCTCGCAGGCAGTGATAGAAGGCGACGGAAAGAAAAAGGGGGCTCCCGCTTGGGACCGGGAGCCCCGGAGGGCGCGTTTCGTTGCCAGTGTCGTTTTCACACCAGCGCGTGGGGTCATCCATCCTAGCTTCCCTCTCAGAGGCAGGTGGGAACGAATTGTTTCAGAGCGACGAGCAAGCCCCTTCCCCCTCGCTTCGTCACTCTTTACAATTCGTCATTTTGAAACGCGCCCACGCAGGAGCTATTGCACGCCTGCCGCCAATTGCTGTATGCACCTCAGTTAAGATCCAAAAACATTATTATCAATCATTTAGCTGGGTACGGCGGCACGAAATCGGCGCTCCAAAAACGACCGCAAAATTCGCTTTGGAACGCCAGCCGGCCTAAATCGGGAACGCTCTGTTTTTTTGGGCCTTGCTTCTGGCCCAGCGGACCTAGTCCTATTACCCTGGTAACGATATTTTCAGGCGCTCTGCTCTATCGGTTTTCCGCTAATCGGCGAGCACAATGGCTGCATGTCCGTGATCTCAACCGCCCACGGCCGGCGCCGGCGCTTGCTGCAGCGATTCCTGCTTTTGGCGGCCGCCCTGCTTGTCGGTTCGCAAACCCTGCGGGCGGATACATCCGACAGAACCCGGTCCGTGCCCGTCGACCGGTGTTATTGCCACTGCGCCGAATCGCGCGCGCGAGGTGGATGCACCAAGATGTGTGAAATGCCGAAGTATGCTTCCCGCTGGTGGGCAACCTCTTGCGCCAAACCTCGGCGCCAACCGCCGGTAGAGAATCCCGGGGCCCACCCCCGTTTACCTCATCCCGACCGAGCCGAACACGCGCGCCTCTCAGCGGACCTTCCTCTCCGTTAGGGCCGCACTTGTGCCGAGGATGCGCGGCTAGGATCGAGCGGCTCATTCGTCGGCGGTTCGCCGAGCAACTGAGCCAACATCTCGGGGATCTCGAAAATAGCGCGGTTCTCGAGCGCAGCGACGTTCTTCCGGAACTCCACAAGGCCGGGGGGTTCGAGCATTTTACCTACCCCCGCGGCGACGTCTTGGAAGCTCCCTAGCACGATGCCTACCCGTTTCTCGGCCACCCACTCGGCGTTGTAGCGCTCCTGCGGCAGCGTCCAGGCGTTGCACTCGATCAGGACGGGTAACTTGCACACCATCGCCTCAGCGATGCTGCCCGGTCCGGGCTTGCCGATCAAAAAGTCCGCGGCGCGCATTAACTTGTGCACTTCCTTGGTAAAGCCAATCACGTGCAAGGGCATTCGCCACGTACGGGAACGCAATTTGCCAGCCAGCTCTTCGTTGCGCCCGCAGATCAAGATCAGTTGGAGCGGCAATCCCGCGGCGTCGAGCCGCTCGGTGATGTCGTACATCACTTTCGAGCCGTGTCCGCCGAACAGCACGATGGCCGTCGGCAAATCAGGTTGGAGCCCCAGCTCTTTCCGCAGCGCAACCGGATCGGAGTTGTCGGGGACGTAGAAATCCGGCCGCAGAATCATCCCGGATGTTTGAAAAATGTGCGCGTCGTCGTGATCGAGGGCGCGCGCTTGCTCGACGGCGCGTTCGGTTCCTGCAATCACATACTGTTCCTTAATGGGCTCGATCCAGAATCGCGGGGGGAAATCGGCCAGATCCGTGATGAGGGTGACGAACGGGCGCCCGGGACATGCTTTGCTCCAGCTTTCCGATATTTCGCGATTGAAGTGCGGTATCACGGAGACCAGCAGGTCGGCAGGCTTTTCGCGCCAGAAGTTCCCGAGCAAGCGCACCAACGGCCCGTGAAACAACCGGATCGTCGCCTGCAGCACTCGCAAGAGATACACACTTCCGAGCGTCCAGCCGTTCTGGAGGAGGACGTTGTATTGCTCCTGGATGCGGATGCCGGTCAGTTTGCGCAAGACGTCGAGTTTGTCGGTTAGCTCCTGGAACTGTACCAGCTCGACCTGCCAGGGGCGCCGCTGTTGAGCCAGGATCGTTTGCAACGCTACGGCCGCGTTCCGATGTCCCCCGCCCGCGTCATGGAATAGTATGTGTACTTTTTTCATGTTCTGATTGTCACATACGCCTGTTGTTCGCCAAGAAGAGCAAGCCCCATGCCATGTGGATAACGGAGGAAGTCATGTGTGTTCAATGAGTTCCGTGGGCATATTTACGCAGATTTCGCGACCTCTTCACAGACTGTTCATATCCCTCAGTAACAATAGTTTCATGCGCTGCGACCTCCACGTTCACTCCACTGCTTCGGGCATGTGTAACACTCCTGGCTTGCGCCGAGTTTGCCGCGAGTCCTACAACGACCCTGCGGAGGTCTATGACCGGCTGAAGCGCCTCGGAATGTCAATCGTCACCCTGACGGACCATGACTCCATTGACGCCGCCGTGGCCCTCCAGCGCCATCCCGACTTCTTCCTCAGTGAGGAGGTCACTGTCCGGATGCCCAGCGGCTGCGAGGCGCACCTCGGAGTCTACGGCATGGCCGAACGCGACCATGCCGAAATTCAGCGCCGACGGAACGATTTTATAGCGCTTCTGATGTACCTCACCGAGCGTAAACTTTTTTTTAGCGTGAACCATGTGTTTTCTGGACTCACCGGCCGGCGCGAAGACGATGACTTCAACTGGTTCGCGTCCTACGTCCCGGCTTTCGAAGTTCGAAATGGGCAGATGTGGCCGGAAGCCAACGCCAGCGCCGAGCGCCTCGCCAAGCGCCTCGGCAAGATCGGAATCGCCGGCAGCGATGCGCACACGATCGCAGGAGTCGGCCTCACGTACACGGAGGTTCCCGGGGTGCGCACCGTCGACGAGTTTTTGGCGGGCCTGCGCGCCGGGCGCGGCATCATCCACGGCGTCCACGGGAGCTATGCGAAACTCACCGCCGACGTCTATCGCATCGTGAAATCATTTTTTTGCGAGAAGCCCTGGACCCTGCCCATCTTGCCGGTCACCGCACTGGTCCCGGCGATCACGGCGGGGCACTGGCTTAACGAAATTCACTTCTGCCGCAAATGGTCGGCGATGCTGGAGAGTGAAGAAAAGCGGCCGCGCATGCTCTGGAAGCTGGATCCCAGACCGGAAGCGAATTTGGCGAGTTGACATAACGGAAGTTTCGCGAATCCAAGTATAGAGGTAACGCGATGGCTGTCACACGCAACCTCTGGGGATATATCGAGCGCCGCGATCACCGCCTGATGCGGCGGATGAACCGCTGGCGCGCGCCTCGTTGGATCCGCTATTGGATGATCGCAGCCACGCGCATGGGTGACGGCTGGCTCTGGTACGGACTTGGCGCGATACTGCTGTTTTATGGCGGCCCGCAACGCTTCGCCGCCG
>Ga0209526_10000607_pt1 | contig 23507 bp, 21 predicted proteins | sample JacPinW_OM2H0_M1_FD_188566 | JGI IMG/M metagenome (GOLD analysis project Ga0209526, IMG submission 188566) | Forest soil microbial communities from Algoma, Ontario, Canada - Jack Pine, Ontario site 1_JW_OM2H0_M1 (SPAdes) (version 2) | ecosystem: Environmental > Terrestrial > Soil > Boreal... | reverse complement strand
CCCCCGCCTCCGCCGCCGTACTGCGCAAAGGCTTGGCCGGACAGGACGAATGTCAAGAAGATGCTGAGCGCCAGTCGAACGGAACTGTGGATTGGACTCCTATTGCCCCTTGGACAATTTCTTTCTTCAATCGCATGCATAATGCCTCCTTTAAGGACGATGCACGATCTTTAACCCCATGGGAGTTCCCTCACAGATTGAGGCGAATGGCCGAACTCCTTGTCGCCCCAATGTGAAGAAACTGTCATTTTCCGTGCGGCGGCCTGTCGCCCAATCCGTCTAGTTTCCTGGTAGCGAAGATCGTTGCAGCAAAGAGAATGGCGTACATCCGTTGCTGTCCATGGGGACTCCTGCCATTGGTTTGAAACGATGGAGGGTAGTCCGATCAACGTGGAAAGAAGCGTGACGGAACCCTTTGAGGTCCCCGTCCATAGGGTTTTCCTCACCAACAAGTTGTGATTTGAGACCGCTCCAAGCTTACCTATCGGGCTGGCGAACGCCGGGAGGCCGAATCCAACGTGCTCAACGGGGCCGAAAACGGTTCTTCGGATGGCTGCACGACAACGCCAGTCTATTCAGGACGAAGGAACTACGGTTCCAACATCACTTCGATCGAACGCTGGGACTCTACTGCCAAGTTACTGGACCGTCTGAGTTTTTCTCTGTTCCAGTTACAACCATGAACTAATTGCCACTGCTGACACCGAATCGCCAGGGGGCAACGTCTGAATTGCTCAGCTCGCCGTCCGTTAGAAGTTTTGACGCCTTTACTCGTGCAGGACAACAGTAAGAAGGGACTTGTTGACTTTGATTTCGCCGTTGTACTCAATGAAGCCTAGCTTCCGGAACTTGTTCATGAACAAATTCACCCGCGAGCGCGTTGTGCCGATCATTTCCGCCAGGGTCTCCTGGGAAACCTTTTGCAGCACTCGCTCGGGCTGGTCTTCCCCTCCATAGCGGGCCAGCAGCAGCAGAGTGCGGGCCAGTCTCTTCTCCGTGGAGTTGAAGAGCTGATCGATCAGGTCCGCCTCCACCCGGATGTTTCGAGAAAGCATGTAAGTGATGAAGCGGTCGGACAGTGCGGGTTCCGCGTGAAGCGCGCGAATCATTTCGTCTTTTGCAATGATAAGGATGGTCGTCGGCACGATGGCGGTCGCCGTCCCCATGCGAATCGTCTGGCCTGCCATGCCCCCCTTCTCCCAAAAAGTCTCCGGAGCCAAAAATGGCCACGACCGCTTCCTTGCCACTCTCATTCACCACCGTCAGCCTTACGCTCCCCTTCTGGACGTACATGACGCTATCGGCGGCCTCGCCCTGAGAGAAGATGGCTTGCTTTTTTCCGAACTCCTCAACCCTTCTCGATGCTCCGACCGATTCGAGAAACACCTGTGCGTCGAAGGCGCTTCCCTTCTTAGGTTTCATGCCTGACGGCGGAACCTTCCTAGATATCGTATTAGTAGCCATATGGGTCCTCCCGAGTAAAGAGGGGCAGACCACCATCGTGTAGCATTTGCAAGGGAACGAAAACTGTCCGAAAAGGAAAAGTCTTTCACAGCCGCGAGCTAATGGACGACTAGGCTTGTCTGCGTTTCACGGCCTGGGCAGATAAGTCACTATTGCATTTGCGAAGTTTTTTTAATCAGATGGAGATTCATGGTTTGACAGTCGAACCGCACCGTAACTGGTTGCGAGCGCTTTCGACTCCTTATCGTTCCAAAAAGGTAGGCGATGACACGCTAAACAAACGTGCCCGTTGTCGTGTCTCATCGTAAAAGACCAGCCCCAATGTAAAGTCGCAAGACGCTAGTGAAGTAGAACATCAACGTTGGAGACTTGCAGGTCTTCGTCGGGCAGTGCTGCAAATTCAGTGGCCATTTTTCGTCGCGGGATCGGCAGCGTTGTCCAGCGTGACGTGCGGATAATTTCCGTCTCGAAACCGGCCTTCCGAAAAAGCTGCAGGAGTTCCTCATAGTGAATGCGATTGGTATAGAAGCCCGAATTCGCCATGAACGAGGATTCCCAAACTCGCTTACTAAACCGCATGTCATTCATATCGCTACCCAAAATCCCGCCAAAACCAGTATGGTGTGAACCCACGCCGTCAGAACGTTGAATACGCCGCAGTTCCAACAGGGTGGGCAAAAAGTCGTCGCGCCGAACGTGTGCTAAAACGGCATGAGACCACATGAAATCGACGGAATTAGAAGGAATTCTTCGTAGCGAGGCCAATCCCTCGGTCAAGTATTCCACCCCGCAGGCGGTCTTTAGTTCATCGAAAGTGGAGCAATTGTCAAGATTTGGAGGCTCCAAGCCCAGCTCGCGCAGATGGGATTCCATTTGGCGGTAACCGGCGAGGTTCGTTGAGGCAAAGGGACCTACGTCAACTAAATACGTGCGAGAAGCGCCAAAAGCACGGGCAATCAGCCCTGAAAAGAGGGAATCACCAGGGCCAAGTTCCAGCGCCGTAAATTCCCCAATTTTCTGCGTGAAATTTGCGGCACTAAAGTGCCTACGAAAGATTCCGAGGGCGTATTCAGGGCGGTCCATGCCGCCGAGATCGAACAACCCAGCTTTTTTCCATACGTGGTAGTCAAGAGGAAGGCGGGACAGTACTAACTTCGCGGCAAACTTCAACTGCCAAGGAACGTGCTGCTTAACTTCCATGGGCCGGGTCCTAAAGCTACTTCAGTCTCAACAACTTAGATGCCGCACCATGCAGATACGTTTCTAAGTACCGATTGCCCGCCTGGTAGGCATGACGGAGGCCGAACAACGATACTCAACCGATCCGATTGTTCCACCAAGAGTCAAACGAAAAGAAAAGAGAAGCAACAATCACTCCGACGAGTGTAGCCATGGTGGTTGCATCTTGGACGCGTAGCTCCCCTTATGCAATACCGGCTTTCCTTGAGTACTATCGGTTAGGTGAACCAGGACTTGAGCTATAGTCGTACCAGAGCCAGTTCGCCAGTGCTGTCGCGATGACGTAGCGACCCAAGAAAATATGCCCGCTTCGCCAACTTCCCGAGAACTACAAGTCGCAAGCTGAAATTTATCGACATGACTTTTCACACTTCGTAACTGAACCGCCCAGCATGGCTGAAAGCGGCAAGGGTGTTGTTGTTGCTGGCCCTCCGTGCGTTCTCGTAAATCCTGGAGCTAGACCTCGATGATTTTGTTACGGACGGCGTACCGGACCAGATCGCTGATCGAGTGGCAATTAAGACGCATCATGAGGGCAGCCCGATGCGTCTCCGCCGTCTTGCTGCTCATCCCAAGAGCTGCGGCGGCCTCACTGCTCGTTTTCCCTTCAGCCAATAGCTTTAGAACGTCTCGCTGTCGCGGCGTGAGACGACTTGCGGACGATTCCATATCGGCTGACTTCTTCATCCTCTTCAGGGAACCATCCAGGACCATTTCCTGTATCTGGGGCGAAAAGAAAGTTTTATTATGTCGCAGGGCTTCCACCGCGGAAACAAGATCGCGAGCAGCATCAGTCTTAAGGACGTACCCGCGCACTCCTGCGTCCAGCATTTCGCGAATTAGGGTATCGGACTCGTGTATCGTCAGGATAAGAATTCGGGTCTTCGATCCGCTCTTCGCAATTTGTTTGGCCGCTTCCAAGCCATTGACGATAGGCATCTGGATATCCAGTACCGCCACGTCGGGCTTTGTCTTGAGAACCTTTTCGACGGCCTCCTTGCCGTTAGCCGCCTCCGCAACGACTTTCCATCCGACTTGCTGTTCGAGCAAATCCCGCAGCCCTCTCCTGACAAGATCGTGATCGTCTGCCACCACGAGGTGCAGTGATTCCAATTTTTGCCTTTCACTTCAAGCCAGAACGTATCGCTATCAGGTAGGGACTGCGACGACGATACTCCATTTTGCGGCGATTTGTTCAAGTTTCATACAGATGGACGGCATTCCGGTAAGCGTCTGGACGTGGCCGCGTTGATTCCGTCGCAAGATTCCAGGGGAAAAGATCTTCGCTCCGGCTGATGCGCTGGCCCGTGTCGTCGGATGCGCGACAGTCAGATCGGTTCGAGCATACTCTGAACACATTCTATCAACTTACTCATTCCAACCTCTTTATCAAGGACGACGCTCAGGGGCAGACTTTCTTTTCTACCTGTTCCTTGCGCAGAGTTGTCCGCTAAGCGGATACTCAGCTTTTCGAATGAGACGAGCTTTCGCCAGGGGATACGGTGTGAGGCGTCGCCCAAGCATTTGTCCTCTGTGTCATTTCCCGTTGATATCGAAAATTCGAAGCTGGACTCTAGCGATGCACTTTAGCGCAATCCCTTTTTCTCCGGTTTCGACAAGGGTGACCATCAAGAACATATGTCGTGCGACGGTGACCGCGAGAGGTTTCACGATGAAGAGTGCCCGGAGTGTGATAGGTAAGGGACCGGTCCTCTCCCGCTCGTGCGCTACCAACGACGTATGCCTTCCATCGCAATAGCGCATACGAAGAATAGATCGAATCCAGTGACGATCACTTACCTCGCGTGACGAACTTCCGGGGCTTTCCAGCCAACTCGTAAAATCCATCAGCTTGACCTCATGCTCGACGCGAACGTCCGCGACCGACACCTTGACGACGTTGAGGCCCTAGGCGATCCCGGCAACCCATGCGTTGCCTCGAATCGCGCCGAGGCCCTGGCCTAGGGCCTCGTAAAGGGTGGCCGCCGTGACTTCGACGGTATGCGACACCGTCCCAGTCTTGAATCATGACGCGGCATGATCGGACTGGCATGAGAGCAAAATAGAAGATTCGCTTTTGTTCGCTATAGGGTTGGGTTCAGGATGGCGAGGTTTTTTGGGGAGCGGTAACCGCGTTAGCAGGCGGTAGCCCTTGTTACGCAAAGTTTAAATCGGTATAGAAGTGATAGAGTCAGAATACGGCGGTGCGAAAGACACTTGTCCAAAGACATGGGGGACTCGTGTGGAAATGGATCGGGGCTGCAGCGGTTTATTTGACGGTCGCTAGTGCGGTTGCGTTCGGCGCCAACCTCGTGACGCTAACGGGAAAGGTTACCGACGGAACCGGCAAACCTTTACAACACGCTACCGTAATGGTCTACCACGCAGGCGTGAAGAACGGCTACAGCACGCTTTGCCCGAGCTGCTACGCCGACTGCGGAAACCGCACCCTTACTGACGTGGCGGGGACATATACCTTCACGAATCTCAATTCAGACCTTTGGTTCAAACTGCTGGTTGTCCGGGACGGGTATAGACCGGTATCCGTTAATAAGGTCGATCCTTCCAACGGGCCCCCCACTACGGCAGTCCTAAATAGTCGGTCCGCCGTTGATGATCCGAGACGAATGGTCCGAGGTCGTGTGGTAGACGAACGTGGGAATCCGTTGCGCTCGCCGTGGCCGTAGCCGGATAGACGATCACCTATCCAGGTCTGCGAAGAAGCTTCGGTGCTACTGCTGTGACGAAACCTACGAACTGCACTATTCAAACGAGGAAGCCAATCGCTTGATGGTCTGGATTGCCGAGTGCTAGGCTGTCGGCTGAGAAACTCAGCTGTCACAGGGATGCCGTGGACTCAACCATTCACCTGTTCTATGTCCGGAGGATATAGATGAGTGTTATAGCCGTAGCTAGAATCATTGCGATTTTCTCTTCCGGACTATTTGCGGGCATTCTGTTCGGAGATCGTATGGGAGCTACGTTTGCGCGGCCTGTTTTAAACCCATCCAGTTTTCTTCAATTTCAACGTATCCAGCATGTTCACTTTGCCCGGATGATGCCACTGCTTACGCTAGCCGCCATCGCGGGCGGACTGGGCTGGCTGATCATGGTGCGAGCCCAGTGGAATAGTCCCCAGTTTTGGCTCGTGGCCGTGGCAACGGGAACCATGGTCCTGGCAGCTGCCCTCACGCTGGGAGTGAACATCCCGATCAACAATCAGCTTATGACGTGGAGCGTGACGGCCCCGCCGGAAAACATGATGGAAATCTGGAACCGTTGGGAAAGAGTGCACACAATCCGAACCATACTCTGGATAGGAGCATTCGCTTTTGAGGTGATCGCCTTAAGTGTATTGGCGTCTGCAAGTACGAAAACCGACCTTCCCTAGCCGCTCATATCAATTCCGATCAACTGGATTGCAACACAAGCTATCCGTGAGAGTGCGGAAAGTCGGATGGCCGCACTAATCTACAGACCTTTGAACGCGTCCGTGAATATTTGAATGTCAGTCGTAGCACATTGTTGCGCTATGTTTACGACCGCAAGATCGACGCTATCAAGATGGACGGTGGATGGCGCTTCCGTTGGGAAGATGTCGAGCGTTTTCTTCAACGCCGCACGCAGAAGGCGGCGTAATGCTTGGCTGCAAGATACAAGCGACCTGTGCCGGAGGAAGCGATACCGGCCTAATCCCCAACCCCCTCGAAGATCGCTTGCTGTTTCGCTCTGGACTCTTCGTTTGAGATATCGTCATCTGCCGCCAAATAGCTTTGCGTGGTCTCAACATCTTCGTGCCCCAACCATATCCTGGCGCGTTCGAGACCTCGCGAGTTGGCGACCATTGTGCCGAATGTCTTGCGGAACATATGAAGGCTAGCCTGGGTTTCCAGTTCGGCCTCCTTGATTAATCGGCGGACGACGTTCAGCAATCCTTCATTGAGGTACGGTTTGGCGAGCGTGTTTGGGAAGATCAGATCAGTGTTCTTTGCGTTGTAGCGTTCCTTACGCGCCTTCATCTTCGCCAGAAAGTCGTCACCTAGATCGATGTCCTCGCTGCGGCTCTTTCCGTTCTTCGGAGTCCAATTGTACTCTGGCTTCGGGTAGACGTTGATCGAGCCTTTCCTGAAGTTGATGTCGCCGTATTGCGCATGCGCAACCTCTTCGTCGCGAAACCCGGTGTTGAGCAAGAAGTGAATAAGGTCGCGTTCATCTTGTCGTGCCCAATGATTGTTGTCGTGCCGTTCACGTTTGGTTGCGGCGAGCATAGCCTTGATAGAATCAACAGAATATTTCCGCTTGCGCTTTTCCTGCTTCTTCGGCCAGTACTTGTTCTCCAGTGGAAAGGATTTGATGAAGCGAACCATCATGATCTTTGCGTCTCGAAGATGATTGTGCAGGGTATTGTTAATGTGGCCTCCACTGCCAGGACGACGTTTGATGTTGTTCGGGAGCCACACCAGGAAGCGACGGATGTCGTCCGCAGTGATCTTATCTAAGGCGATGTCGGGGCGGTTCTCGAAGAAACGTGCAAAATTTTTGACACGGCCAACGTAGCTTTCAACCGCTCGGCGCTTCTTGCCTTCTGCCGTCAGATCGCGTTCGAACTTTGCAACCGCTTGGATCAGAGTCAATTTCGGCGCAGCGTCCGGGGAGTCGGAAGGAACGTTGACGGGCGCGAGGCCACGTTCGATTCTCTCGAAGTCCTGGTCAAGCTGTTGGAATTGCAAGTAGGCGGATACGGAGTCCTTGCCGAGTGGACGCATGATTCGCTTATCGACGGGTTGCACTGGATCGATGCCGTTGTTCTGGAATCGCGCATAGAAACCCATGACCGCATCGGGTTCGAATTCCAGTTCCCCGCCGTGCTTCGCCGCCCATACGATAGGGAATTTGACGGCGTTTCGCTTGAATTCGACCGGCACAAACGGAAAGCCCAAGTCTCGTCTGTTGATTCTCGCCTGCATCACGACTTTTGATCGCATAAACCCTCCGTCCGGTCACTGGTAACACAGTGGCAACAACAGAGATAGCATGCACCTAAGTAATTGAATAGTAAAGCTTAATCTTGTTACAAGTTCGACTCTCTCCTCCGGGACTCGCGTCTTTGAAAAACCCGCTAACCATGCGGGGAGCCGCATAAACGCGGGTGTTCTCAATCGTTCCATTGTGCAAGGCACCTCGGGAGAAATGGAAACGGCGCAACCATGAAGTGCCGCCGCGGACACGCCGGTTTGATGACCTGCCCGGCAATCGTGCGCTTACGAGGGCCCTTCAGGATCGGCAATGAGGAAGAACGGCAATAGCCCGAAAGAACCCCGGTGATCCCAGAAAGATATACTCGAGGTAAACGGCATACATGTCTGCGGTTTTTGCAGCTGCCACCCAGTACTTCTCGCCATGGTACGCACACTGTACCTCTTACCAGTAGTTATCGAGCGTCATTTTCCCGTACGGTTTAGACTGCGCCAAGAAATCAGGCTTTCACTACCCGAATGCGAATCGGTACACCGCCATACGCCGCAAAAAGGAGAGCCGGATGGTAAAGCAGTGGACGAAAACGCTTTCAAGTGGTAGGTCCGTTACTTACTCGTATCTGGAAACTGAGTTTGAAATCTCCGCCACGGCCCTCATTAAGAGAACCCGGCAAGTCTATAGTCGCGTGCTACCCCATTCGATGACCCGGGATGAGGTCGAACGCGAATTTCAGCTCGACATTCGATTCGGAATACCTAGGATAGACCAAATCCGCTGACGCTGAGTCACGTCGCGTGGCCAACGTCCAGGCCTTTCCGGCCAATTTGTAGAATCCCCTAGCCTGATCGCACGCTCGACGCGAACGTCCGCAACCGACACCTTGACGACGTTGAGATCCTGGGCGATCCGAGCTACCCGTTCGTTGCCTCGAATCGCTGCGAGCCCTTGGACTATGTCTCGCAAGCCAAAATAAGATACGCGGGCTCGGCATTTCTCGCCCTGACGAAAATGAGTGCCGGCAAGGCCTAGATTACGGTCCGGCTGGCTTGCGCGTAGGAACTCCTGGGTGCTCCATTAGTTCGTGCGCCTGGCTCACGACGGAAAAGATGTTGTCGGTTTTTGATAACACCAAACTAACTCCGATTGCCGCAGCCTGTTCCATCGGAAGTTCATGGCCATAGAGCGTGAACAGAGTGATGGGAGTGACGGGTGCGATTTTGCGAAGGCGGCATGCGGTCTGCAGGCCGTTCATCACGGGCATAGACAGGTACAAGATGATTACGTCGGGGTTGAGTCGCTCAACTAGGTCGATAGCATCCGCTCCGCTGTCTGCGGTGGCACAAACACCGAAGCCATCTGACAAAAATGCCTGAGATACTGACCGGAGGATTGTTGGGTTGTCATCAACGACGAGAACAGTCCTAACGGCGCCGCGCCTGTTCACAGGCTCGACACCGCTGGCCGGCGTCTCCGTATGTTCATGTTCAAGATCGATTGCATCAGGAAACGACAATTTTTCTCGCTGAATTATCCGCAACGTGGACCCTGCATCCGCTATGACCTGCCGCTCGGTTTGGTCGCTGGAGTCGTGCGGCATAGCCTGCAGGCGTTCATAGATTGCGGCTTCAGCCGCTTGAATCTTTCTATAGAGTTCGTCGGGAAGCTCTAAGAGCACTTCTTGGAATAGCCGCTGCCAGTTCCCATACTTCATTGCCCCATCGGCCACGGCACACCTCGAAACGCGCCGAGCCCGAGTTGACACCCATGCAGCAACTGTAGTTCCAAACCGACCGCATCTTGGACCGGAGCCTCAGATCTAGTTCGCTGAAGCAGAACCAGTTAGGAGCGCGCGCCTTAAACGAAGCATCGCCAATCTTCCAGCGAAGGCCGGGTGTGTCGAATTCCCGACAGCGGTGCGCCTCGGGCTTTACCCCGCGTACGAACCGAATTCTAGCCCACCCGAAGCGCCGTTGAGCCCGACAAAGACCGCGCCGCGAGTCTGATCTAAAGCATGCCTATCAGTCTCCCTAAGTAACCCATTGAGACTGGCATGCGCCATTCCTTGATAAGGGCAACGATTTTTTTAACCTAGGTCGAGTTTCGTCAAAATCCGGCTGGAACTGCTTCAGGCCGCGAAGGTCGACTTCGATACGGTTCCAGACCGTCGGCGGTATTTCACTCTCGCCGCGATACTCGCGAATGTATGGGCGCGAAGAGTCTTTTTCGTCGCGTTTGCATGTGTTTGAGTGCGTTTCATTGATCCTTGTTCTTTACTATCAGAAATGAACGGCTATCGGCCCGAAGTGCGGGACGGTGAAAGATCCAGGGACTAGATCGGGCAAAGGATTAACAGATGATTGGCATCAACGAAGCTTAAATGCTGTGTCGCGACCTGAATACCTAAATGTAAGTGGATGCATTCGATGCGCTAGCGGATCTCACAGTCGCGTGCCTTCGTCTAAGCCCATTCGCGTCCTTGCTCGACTTCGGGAGGCCGCTACGTGATTGCATAATCTTTCTCACATGCCGTCCTTTACCGGACAGTATTCAGGATCGCCAAGGGTGATAGTAGGGTCTCTAGGTTCCGCGATTTAAGATCGGTGGGAGTCAGCCTATGGTTATGTTCGCTCTTCTAGGCTCGGTTGCCGTTGGCGCTTTGTTAGCCGCGACCGCATACTGTATTTGCCGAAACGAAACTATCCGCAAAACTCAACGCCGGACCCACGGTGTCCATCAACGGTAGTGGGTCAATCTGACGTCTTTGGGCGGAGTGCTTTCAAGACTCGGCGGACTGCTCTTTCACCACTTCGCGGGGTCTTTGTCATCGTGTAGTCCTATAAACCGCGAATGTCGGAGGTGATCCGCTTCCATTCTAGAAACTCGGTCTGGTGCCGAGACCTATCGCGTCAGGTAGCACGCCGCCAGAAAGAAGGTACGCCGGCCGATGAGTAAATCATATATTTGGTCGAAGTTATATGCGTCTGCGGTATTGGAAACCGATCCTCGAAAACTATCCCTGCGGATTAGAGAAGCCGAGTGGGCCATTCGGGAACGGCTCTTCAGTACAATGCCAATCGATCTCGCGGAGGGGCAGATTATTACAGGGGCCAGCGCTAGGTTAAAGGAACTCAAGCGTGAACGGATTGCTTAATAGGATGTATGTGCTTTTTCTTGAAGGCTTCCGGACGTTGTTCTAGCACTTACGCTGACCAGGCCATACGAGGCGGTCTCAAGAACCCCCTGCCGCGAATCCGCATTCCGTCTGCTAAATGCAGGGCCGACGTGAGAACCGTCGTAATCGGTCCACCTTTGTCAATGATACCCACCGCATCCTGCAAGCATTCCAGTTTGGGCGAACGGCAGTGTAATGCAGGAAAAAGTCTCCGCGTGAGTTTCTCGGAAACCCCGCATGCCCTAACACAGGCGACAGAGTCTTCTTTATGCTTCGCCAAACCGCGCTGGGCGACGCTGTAGTTCACTCGGGACGGATGGCCGAGAAGCAGCAAAGGCAGGAAAGAGCTCGAACTTCCATATTGAATCGGTTTAATAACATAGCCATACTTGCTAACATGCGTTTTTTGAGGTGAGGAGCCTTATGCCACGTCCGCGTCGTTTTCGTCTCGCTGTTGCGTTCGCCGGAATCTTGCTGAGCGCTACTCTCGCCGCACCCCAGGCGTCCGCTGACCCATCAGCGAAGCTGTTTCTGCACAAGAACTGGCAGTTGCAATCATCTTGCGAGGGCAAGGCCACCGGGGCGCAAGTGTCCACGGTGGGATTTGACGCAGCCGCATGGCATCGCACGGACCTCCCGGGCACCGTGGTGGGGGCACTCGTGACCGACAAGACCTACCCGGATCCGTTCTACGGCACGAATCTGCGCTCGCTACCCGGCATGGACTACTCCTTGAAAACCTTCTTCGCGAATCAGGACCTGCCGGAGGACAGTCCGTTCCGCTGCTCGTGGTGGTTTCGAACAGAGTTCACGCTGCCGGTCGGCTTCGCGCAGAACACGAAATGGTTACATTTTTTGGGCATCAACTATCGCGCCAACATCTGGATAAACGGCCAGAAGCTTGCCGACGCCAAGGATGTCGCTGGCACATTTGCTACCTTCGAATTCGACGTCAGCAAGTTGCTCCACTCCGACCAGCGGAACGCCATCGCGGTCGAGGTCTTCGCACCTGGTAAGAACGACCTGGGTATCACCTGGGTCGACTGGAACCCCACGCCCGCGGATAAGGACATGGGCATCTGGAAGGAAGTCTTCCTGACCTCGAGTGCCGACGTCTCGCTGCGAAATCCATTTGTGCGTTCGACGCTGGCGCCAGACTACAAATCGGCGGACCTTACGATCAATGCCGACGTACGAAACGGGTCCGACCATCCCGTCACGGGTATTCTCAAAGCGGAACTAGAGGGCATAAAAATCAGCACACCGGTCACGCTTGCCGCCGGCCAGACGAAAACCCTGGGCTTGACTCCCCGGCAGTTTCCCAAGTTGGGTATCGCAAATCCCCGCCTCTGGTGGCCTTATCAGATGGGCGAGCCGTCTCTGTACACCGCCAAGCTCTCTTTCGAAATTGACCGTCAGGTTTCCGATTCTGCCGAGGTGACATTCGGCATCCGGAAAGTCACCTCGGAACTCACCGACAAAGGCTATCGCCTGTTCAAGATCAACGGGCGCAACCTACTGATCCGCGGCGCCGCATGGGCGCCGGACATGTTCCTGCGCTGGTCTTCGGATCGCCTCGACGCCGACCTGAACTACGTTCGTGACATGGGGCTCAACACCATCCGGCTCGAAGGGCGCATCGACCGCGAAGAATTTTTCAACAAGACCGACCGGCTCGGCATTCTGGTCATGCCCGGCTGGACCTGCTGCGACGCTTGGGAAAGGTGGAAAAACTGGCAACCCGAGCAGCACAAGATTGCGGGCAATTCCCTGCGCAGTCAGATTCGCATCCTCCGCAATCATCCCAGTGTTTTCGTGTGGCTCTACGGCAGCGATGGCCCGCCGCCAGCGGAAGTGGAGAAAATGTACCTCGGCATCCTGCAGGCTCTCGGCTGGCCGAATCCTTCGGTTTCTTCCGCTGCGGCCACACCCACAACAGTCACCGGCAAGTCCGGCGTCAAAATGACCGGACCGTACGAGTACGTTCCACCGGTCTACTGGCTCACCGATCAGCACGCCGGTGGCGCCTTCGGCTACAACACCGAGACCAGTCCGGGTCCGGCGATTCCGCCGCGGGAAAGTCTGGAGCGGTTTATTCCGCACGACCATCTTTGGCCGATCGACGACGTGTGGAACTATCACGCGGGCGGCGAGCGCTTCACGACGGTGAATGTTTTCACCGATGGATTGAACCACCGGTATGGCGCAGCGACCTCGCTGGACGACTATGAGCGCAAAGCGCAGGCAATGACTTACGATGGACAGCGTGCCATGTTCGAAGCGTACGCGCGAAACAAGTACACTTCCACTGGAGTTATTCAGTGGATGCAGAACAACGCCTGGCCATCCTTGATCTGGCATCTCTACGACTACTACCTCGTTCCTGCCGGCGGATACTTCGGAACCAAGAAGGCCATGGAGCTAGTTCACGTTCAATATTCGTACGACGACAATTCCGTAACCGTGATCAACGGCACCTACGAGGCGGTGAAGGGCGCGAAGGTCACTGCAAAGCTCTACAACCTGGATGCGAAAGAGAAAGCATCACGCGATGCCGCGCTCGATCTCGCCCCGGACAGCAGCACGAGAGCCTTTGCCCTGCCGAAGGTCGCGGATTTAACAAAGACCTACTTCCTCCGCCTGCAACTGAACGACGACGACGGAAAATTACTGAGCGATAATTTTTACTGGTTGTCGACAAAGCCCGACGTCTTGGACTGGAAACACAAGAAGGACACGGTGTACACGCCACAATCGGAGTTCGGTGATCTCACGGGCCTCAATAGTTTGCCTCCCGCAAAACTAACCGTCCGCAAGGAGATTCATCAAAGCGGGCGGGAATCCCAGATGACTGTCACTTTCGAAAACCAGAGCGACACCATCGCATTCATGGTGCACGGACGTCTCACCCGCGGACAGGGCGGCGAAGATGTCACACCAATCTTCTGGAGCGACAACTATTTTTCGCTGCTGCCCGGTGAGAAATGCGTGGTCAGCGCCAAGTACGACACCGCGAGTCTCGACGGCAAAGAACCTGTCCTCGAAGTCGATGGCTACAACGTCGCCGCCATAAAATAGGCAGCGTCTTCCGGCGGTCGCAGAGTTTGTTTCGGCTCCATAAATTCTTTGTAAGAGTTGGGTCAGTCCGCTCGGGTGAACCAAGACACAAATAATGCGTCACGGTAACAGAGATTTGACGTCAACGTGACAAGCCCCTCAGTTCGCGCGTTTAGTCTCAGTAGCGGTAACGGAACGACGCAGCGGCGACACAACCTTCGAATCAAAAATGATTCCGGCTGATCGATGCTGCGGTTCGCTTCGTCCCCGTGTCCCAACGTCTCTAGTTAGTCTTGGCCTGCACAGAAGGCAATTCCATTTTGCTCGTGGCCCGCAACGGTTGAACTCATGGATTCGAGACCAGCAAATCGATCCGTGATGCTCTGTTCGGGATAGATCCGCAGCGAGAATTCCTTCCGCCGGCCATGTCCATCCGGAGAGCGATACGGCCCGAACGTCAAGGGAGCAATTCCCACGGCCCAGCCGGGGAATCACAGGAAAACCCACAATCGCAACAATTCGATTCTCAAACCAGAGGAGGATAAGCATGAAGAAAACGGGAAGTGTCTTCAAGAGTGGCACGAATCGTCGGTCGTTTTTGAGAAACGGGATGGTAGCCACAGGTGCCGCAACAATAGGCGCTGGGCTGTTACCCGGGAGTTTGGCCGCCTTCGGTGGAGATGACGACGGCGCGCCGATTACAAAGGGGGACATCGCGATCCTGCGGTTTCTGAATGCCCTAGAACAGGTCGAAGCCGATCTATGGTTACAATACTCCGAACTTGGAGGAACTCAAGACAACGAAGTCTCCGGAGTCGGCGGCGGCAATCCCCTCTACACGGCGGCCCTCGGGATTCTGGATGGCGACATGTCGCAGTACATCCATGACAATACCGACGATGAAAACAGCCACGCGTCCTTCCTGGGCAACTACCTGGAATCGAAGGGCGCGGAGCCCGTCGACCTCTCGAAGTTCAAAGTATTGCCCAGCAGCAAAGCCACCGGTGCCAAAGACCTCGGACGGCTCACAAACCTCATGCAACTCACAATCGACACCACCTTCTGGTCTCGGTACCGTAGCATCACAAACCCCGATTTCGATCCCGGAGCGAAGTTCGTTCACGCAGTCCCAAGTTTGAATGTGGGCCAGCACACCGCAATTCCCAGAAGCAACGACGACACGAAGGGTAGTTTTGTTAGTGCCAATCCCGCCGACAATCCCAAGTCCATAACCAGCCACCTCCAAGCGATTGCTTTCACCGCGGGTTTCCACTTTGCGTTTATCGAGCAGGGCGGCAGCAGCCTGTATCCCACGCTGGCGCAAAAGGTAACCAATCTGGAAGTTCTGAGAATCTTGCTGAGCATCGGCCCCAGCGAGACGATGCACTTTCAAACTTGGCAGGACAAGGCGGGCAACGCCCTTCCGCTAACGGACATTGACAACGGACCCGGCGGAACCGGCGCGACGGTAACGTTCACAGACCTTCATGGCGCTCAGGGTGAGACGAATCCGGAATCCCTCCACGGCGATACCCTACAGGCCAACCTGATCATGCCCGAGCCGGCCAACTTCCTGAACAAGAAGTTCGGACCGGTTGCGATCGTTCGCCCAACTTCCACAAAAAACGCGGGCGCGGTGGCCGCTGTTCAAGGCTTTGTGGTGGACGGGCTTTTCCTCGGCCACAAACCACTCAACAAGCCAGAGTTCGTGCAAGTCCTGATGCGTCTGGCAGAAGAAGCGGATGAGGCCAGACGCGAACTGTAAGGGGCACGCGAAAAAAACAAGGCGATCTCGGTGACACGTATCGTGCGCCAGATTTGACAGAGCCCAGGCCATTCGGGTCTGGGCTCGTCTCTTTTCCAAGTTGCTTTGTCCGTCTTCCTCTTGCAGTATCCCGTCGGTGAATTTCTCCTTGCAAGTCCGCGGAAAACGGCGAACGCGTCGAACGAATCAAGTCATCGGAACAGTCGAGCACTCCTATGTCAGTCTTGGCTCTTCGGTCGGATCGTAAGATTCGAACCTAACCATCGTGGTCCTTCCGTGCGATGCCTAGGGAGGAGGACCTAGGCGCTCCGCGGAAAACAATAGTGATACCTGAGACGGTTTACTTCCCGGCGCGCCGTAGCAGTTTCGGCGTCGCCAGCCACACCAGTTGCCCGCTCGGCGGCGATACGCGTTTCAACTCCAGTAGCGCCACACCTGCTTTTTTTAGCGACGTGACGCGATGCTTCGAGCCCAATCCCAGGGCCACCAAGTCATCCAACTGGGGCGCATGACCGAAGCAAAAAACCGTCGAAGGATGTTTGTCCTTGGCCAGTTCTCGGTAAAACAGCGAGGCTTCACTGCCAGGCAGCAGCAGGTCCGTGCGGCGGATTTTCTGCTTCAGATAATCCAGCGCGTCGGCAAAAATCTCCGCCGTCTGCATGGCCCGCACGTACGGGCTGCTTAACAGTAAATCCGCACTGGCGGCCAAGGCGGCGATTCCTTTGGCGACCTGTTTCGTTTTCTCGATGCCTTCCTCGGTCAAATGCCGATCGGGATCAGGCGGGCACTTGGGGTCTTCCCGATCGATGGCGATGCCGTGGCGGACGATGTAGAGTTGCATAAGAACGATTCTCCCCCAGTCCATTTTAGTGTAGCTGCCAAGCCTTAGCCTGGCGGCCAACACGGAAAATGCTGTCATAGAGCTCTTGTAAACAACAGGACGTCAGAACTCCTCCCACAGCCACGCCAACAGCGTCAAACGTCAGCTTGTCGAAAATAGAGGCGCACGTGAAATTCCTTTTCAAAGAGCTCCGCACTCCGATTCGCGTCGCGTAGATCTTCTGTAGCGTCCCCGCGGGCCTTAAGCTGCACACCCACAGCTCCTCGCTGAAAAGAAGCATCGAGGCTCGTGACCCGCTGCCGGTGCGAATGGTCGAGCGCTTCGGCAATTCGCAGAATGGCCGCAAGTCGCCGGGCAATCCGCTGATCGTTGTTGTGCAAGGAAGAATACGCCGCGTGGTGTCCCGCCGGCTCGGACTTGCGATTGTGGTACCGCACCAGCGTCGCGACCACCGCTCGGTCGCGCCCCTCGAGACCCACAATGTCGCCATTGAGTGCGAGATATTCCCCATGTTTGTGATGCCCGCGATGGCTCACCATGTGGCCGACATCGTGAAGCAGAGCCCCTGCTTCGAGCAGCACCCGCGATTGCGCGGGCAGATGATGCACGGGTTGAAGCTGGTCGAAAAGCATGATACCCAGCTCGCGGACATGCTCGGCGTGCCGCTGGTCGTATTCGAGGCGTCGCGCGAAACTGCGCGTCCCAACGATGAGCTGTCGCGCCGCCGCATTATAACGGTGCGGCTCTTTACGGGAGAACGCCTCCCGGGCGATTTCCTGCAAGAGCCCTTCGCGAATACCCACACTAGGAATGGAGAGTGTCCGCAGGTTGAGATACCGGCCCAGCGTAATGAAGGTGATCGCCGCGATACCCATAACATCGGCACGGTCGCGCCGCACGGCATAGGCCTTCATGCGCTCGCGGACATCACGTTCCAGAATGTCCGTCAAGCGCTCGCGCAGCAGCGAGAGCTGCAGGGTGGGCACGCCATGCTCGCGCGGCCCCGGTGCGACGGCGGCAAGCGTTTCGGCATTGCCTCCCAGCGCCACGGCCACCCTCTCGGCGAGATTCGGCCGCGAGGGAAGACGCGACTCCAGAAGCGCGCGGACGTAGCGGCGCACCTGCTCAGCCTGCGCGGGACGTATAACCCCTGGAATCTTCAGCGTCGTCATCAGCCGCACCGTGCCAACCGGCAATTGCGCGGCCTGCTCCACGGAATGATCGCGAACGATGCTTATTTCCAGGCTTCCGCCACCAAGATCGACGATGCACCGTGGGGGTGCCTCCGGCCCGAGCGCGGCAAGAGCGGCCTCGCGCCCCAGCCGGGACTCTTCGCTACCGCTGATCACCTCCAGAGCGATGCCGCACTTCTGCTTGATCAGCCGCGCGAACGCGTCGCGATTGCGCGCCTCCCGGGACGCGCTGGTGGCCACCGCCCGGTAGCGAGTCACGTCAAATTCGTCCATCACCTCTCTAAGATGGCGAAACGCTTTGACGCTCTTCTTCAGGATTTCTTCGCTAAAGCGATGGCGGAGAAAAACGCTCTCGCCGAGACGCAGTGAGTAGCGTTCGTTGTGCAGCGGTTCGATATCCAGTGCGGAATAGGCGCGAGCGACGGAAAGCCGGACGGCGTTGGAGCCTGCATCGATCGCGGCGATGTGAACTGGCTCGGACATGTTGGCGTCTACCGCCAGAGGTGCGCGAGCGCCGCGGATGGAGCGTACTTCGTCGCGCGAATCCCGAGTCGTTCGCCGATCCGCTGGCGCAATTGCTTGTTCACCGTGGATACGCTGGCTTCGCCGTCCAATTCGATGAACGCGTGCCGCTTGGCCATCACTTCAAATTCCCTTTTGATCATCGTTTGGTAGCGAATGAACGACCAATACAGGTCATGCGAAAGCGACATGTCGCGCCCCGCCTCCCAATAGCTGATGGCCTGCGCTTTCTTGAATTCCCGGGCGAAAGCGGTCTCCGGCCGCACGTTCAGCCAGAACGTCAGGTGAGGCCGCAGCGCCATCGCGTACAGTCCGCTGATATAGTCTCGATTGATCCCGCGCACCACCCCCCGCGCAATCAACGTGAAGATGAAGCGATCCGCAAGCACCACCGTGCCCGCCCGCAGCGCCGGCAGGATGCGATGCTCCACCTGGTCGAAAAAATCCGTCGCGTACATCAACGATAGCGTCAGCCGCGTCACCGCATTCTTCGCCAGCAACTGGTCGATGTCCTGCCCCACCAAATTCGACCGCCGCAATCCGCTGGTCTGCACCGCAAAACCTTCTGACTCGAGCCACTCTTGTAATAGCGCAATTTGCGTGGACCGCCCAGAGCCATCCATCCCTTCGATCACGATCAGGCTGCCGGTGATTTCGCTCGGATCGAAACCCACGAGCGGCTCTCCAAAGAAGTACTGCGCCGCCTCCTCGTCCGTGGGAGTTTTCGCCACGGGTCCGGAGACCGGAGACGATGTCGGTTCGGCAGCCGCATTCGCCGCAAGCGTCGCGGCCTTGTCTTTTTCCTGGTCAGGCATTCTTACTCCGCATCCGGCACGCCCGGAGCGAATCGCTTCAGGTCGATCTTAGACGCCACGATGTCACGCATCTGTTTTTGCAGTTTGTTGACCGGCAGTGTGCCGTCGAGGACCACAAAATTATCGGACTCCACCATCTTGTCGTACTCCTCGAGAATCCGCGCCTGAAAAAGCCGGAAGCTCTCGGAACGGTCGTAGGACAAACCCAAATCCATTCCGGCTTCGTAGTATTTCAGTTTGGGACGTCCACTCAGGATGCGGTTCACGGCAACATCGAGCGGCGCGCGGAAATAAAAAGTGATGTCGGGAATCGGCGCAAACCGGTAAAGATTCCGCAACCATCGCGGCGGGCATCCGCGGGAAGCATCTCGTGCAAATGCCGTATAGACGTAACGGTCCGCCAGCACAAGGTAGTCGGCCTGGAGCAGTGGCATGATCTGGCGCTCGCAGCGATCCGCAAAGTCCGCGGCGTGCAGCAAGGAAAATGTAGTGGGCGTCAGCAGCCGCCGTTGTTTTCCCCGGCGCGTGGCAGACTTCACCAATGGCGAGGAATTCCACTCCGTAAAGTGCAGCCGGTAGCCCCCAATTTCGAGCCACCTCTTTAAAAGATAGAGCTGGGTGCTCTTGCCGGAGCCGTCGGTGCCTTCGACGACGATCAGCGCTCCAGGATAGGCCCGGCTCGGCACCGGACGCCCTGGCTGGGGCAGCGTAGATTTTGCCGCTTCGCTGCGCGGCGATCTTTGGGGTGATTCCTGATTGTCCATCGAACCTGTGGGCACAGACTACTGTGTCCGTCGAGCGTATCCTGTCCTTGTTACAACTGCATTACAACACACCGGAACCTATCCTCGCAAAGCGAGCGCCCAGCGGATCACGAATCCATCAGAAAACAGTGACTTTGAAGTGCAGAAACTTCTTGGGATTCTGCCGGAAATCACCAATCAACAGCCGCAGGTCCCCGGTCAGTCCGGTCAGGTTGTCGTATAGTTGCGGATCGGAGAAAAGCTTCCCGGCGGAAGTCGTGTTGTCGTTCAGTTTCGCCGTGGCATTCGCCAGGTTCGTACTCGTGTCGCGCAGTTTGTTGTAAAGCGCGTCGTCTGTCGCAAGTTTGCCGAGACTTCCCTTCCCCGTTCGAATATCTCCGATCATGGAATTGCCATTGGCAATGGCCTCTTTGGCCTGATCGTACAGCGTCGGATCGTAGAGCAACTTCCCGATCGTGCCCTTTTGCGCGCGAACGTCGCCGAGGATGACGTTCACATTGTCCACCGTCGTCCCCACCTTGTTGTACATTTCATCGGAGGCCACCAGCTTGCCGAGGGTTCCTTGCCCCGCTTGGACGCTATTCACGAGTTCGTTGGCCTTCGCCAAAAGATTGTTCAGATTGTTATAGGCTTTCTCATCTGTGAGCAACTTGCCCAGATTGCCCCGGCCTTGCTTCACGCCCGCCACAAGATCCTGCGCGTCGACGGTCAGTGCTTGCAAGTTCCCAAGCAGATCCGAGCTGCGTTCGACGACTTCCATCATCGCTTTCTCTTCCGTGCCGCTAACTTCCTTGCCTTCTGTCAGAGGTACCCCGGTGACGCCGCGCGTAATGTTCAGATAGCGGTTCCCCAGAAGACCCTCGGTCACCAGGCTCGCCGTGGAATCCGTCAGGATATAACTCTGAAATCGCTTGTCGATGCGCATGTCCACTTCAATGTTCCTCTTCTTATCGGGAAGCTGGCCCGGCGTGCGGGGCACTAGCTTTATCGCCTCTACGTTTCCCACACTCACACCGTCGACCCGCACCGGCGCACCCGTCGCCAGACCTGACACGGTCGGCAAAAAAGTCTTCAGCCGATACTTGGGACCAAGGAATTGCGCTCCGGTAACATAGAAGATCCCGACAGCGAGCACGAACAAGCCGACCAGCACGAATAGCCCGACCCGCAATTCGGTCCAGGTCAATCGTTTGCGCTGCGCCATGAATGTTTCCCTCCCGGCCTTCCAGCCTACGCGGTTCCGCAGCCGAGCATGATCTCAGCCCAACAGACTACAGCAAATTCACTCCAGAAAGCGCTTCAGGTAAGCATCCTGCGTGGTGGCGAGCTCCTCAGGCGCGCCTTCAAAATAGATGCGGCCCTCGCGATACACGAGGAAACGCGTCACGGGACCTGGCTTGGATCCCGCGGCCGGCGCCGGAGCACGGTCACGCACGACGCGCTTCGTGTCCGGGTCAAACTGAAAATTCGCCAGCGCGAACCCATCCTGCAGGCGGTGTGTCGCAAGAAGCGCGGTGACTCCATACACGTCGCGCAAACGCAGGATCAGCGTGATGATAGTCTGCGCCGTCACCGGATCGAGACCCGCGGTCGGCGAATCGTAAAGTACGATCTGTGGACGGTTGGCCAGAGCTCGCGCAATCGACACGCGCCGGCGCATTCCACCGGACAACTCCGAAGGGAGCTGGTCGTACGCGTGTTCCAGCTCTACAAAGCGCAGTACTTCCCGTACCCGGGGTTCGATATCATCTTCCTCCAAGCCATCTTCGCGCAAACGGTACGCCACGTTGTCGGCCACACTCATGGAGTCAAAAAGGGCGCCCTCTTGAAAAACAAAACCAATCTGCCGGCGGAATGCGAGGAGCGCGCGTTCGGACAGGGCCGATACTTCCTGGCCGAGAACCTGCACCGCCCCCTGTGTGGGTCGCAACAAGCCCGCAGCGAGTTTCAGAGTGAGCGTCTTGCCCGTACCGGTTTCCCCGAGCAGCACCAGAGTTTCCCTCGGGAGCACGCGAAATGACACTCCGCTCAAGATGTCTCCTTCGTCGAAACCAATGCGCACATTTTCGAAGGTGACGACCGAAGCGGCGTCCCTTGCTGGAGTCGCGGGTGAGCTCATTGGCCTCGCCCGAGTCTACAGCGGCGATTCTTGTCTGCTCGGATGGCGGGATGGCGCATGCGCGGGGATAAACGCATGCGCGTCAAAAAAGTTTGTCCCCGAGAAAGAGTGCGAGTTTGGTCAGAAACACGTCCGCCGCAATGATCAATACCGATGCAACCACGACAGCCTGGGTGGTCGCACGGCCTACGCCCTGCGTGCCGCCGCGAGCAGTCAGCCCCTTATAGCATCCTACGGTCGCCAAGATGAACCCATACACCATCGGCTTCATCATGCCCTGCATAACGTCGGCGAAATCGAGCGCATCGATCGCACGGGTCCAGAATTCAACGGCCCCCAGCCGCAAGGAAAACACCGAAGCCACACACCCGCCCAAGAGACCGACGAAATCATTCAACGCGGTCAGCAGCGGCAGCATCAGAATCGTTGCGAGTACTCGTGGGGTCACCAGCTTGCGGCTGGGATCGGTTCCCATCGCGCGCATCGCATCGACCTGTTCCGTCACCAGCATGGACCCTAGTTCGGACGCGATACCGGACGCGCAGCGCCCCGCGACCAGAATTCCCGTCAGCGTCGGGCCCAATTCCCGCACCAGCGCCAGCGAAACGACGTCGCCCGTTAAGGCCGTCTGGCCAAACCGCACGAACTGCGAGCCGGTCTGCAAGACCATCACGGCCCCGATGAAAAAACCGGACACCAGCACGATCGGCAGCGAGCCCACGCCGATGTCATCCATCTGGTCCAGAATGTCCTGAAAATAGTGCGGCCCGGTGGCGAGATTGGCGAGCGAACGCACGGCCATCTCGGAGTAATCTTGAACATTCAGCAGCAGTTGCTTGAAGGCGTCCGTCAGCACCTCTCCCATGGAGATTTCCTCCACGGGTTTGGCGTCGCCAGCTGCGGCCTGGAAAGGAGTGTCTGCCACGAGTCCCTATCGTTGACGGCGTCCGCTCAAAAACCTTGCCAAACAAACATTAAGACAGAAGCGTAACCGTGCCCGCTGTGGACGTCAAGACGCGAAGCAAATCATGCCCAGGCTAGCTTGTGGGGCTCTCGCTGGCAGCGTGCCAAGAGCATCCGTGTGCGGCGCGAGCGGCCGCGCCGGTTACCGAGAGACGGTGCACTCGCGCCCTTTTGTGGCGACTCTGTGGTTTGCCGCACTGGACGCAAAGCGGGGTCATCGCTACACTGTTCGTTTTCGTACGGCAAGCAGCAGCGCACACGAGGACTCCGACCAGGATGTTACGTTTCTACACCGCAGGCGAATCGCACGGTCAAGCGCTTCTGGCATTCCTGTCCGGGCTGCCCGCGTCCCTGCCCGTGAACTTCGACTTCGTTAACCACGAGCTCCATCGCCGCCAACTCGGGTACGGTCGCGGCGGCCGGCAAAAGATCGAGAAGGACCGTGCGGAGATTTTCGCCGGTGTCCGGCACGGGAAGACCATTGGGGCACCCATTGCACTGCGCATCGAAAATCGCGATTGGGCCAACTGGGAAAAAATTCTTCCCGTCGAGGATTCGCCTGAGTGGGCAGGGCTTGATCGGAAGCTGCTCGCTCCGCGCCCGGGGCACGCCGACC